>WNGB01001642.1_pt1 | contig 41178 bp, 38 predicted proteins | sample 5400681 | NCBI WGS metagenome assembly WNGB01 (sample SAMN13153367, study PRJNA577476) | soil metagenome | isolation source: 115 cm soil or saprolite under grassland replicate 2 | place: USA:California | collected 2016-06-15 | reverse complement strand
ATCGACAATTCAATCGCCTGCCGCCATGCTGTCATGACCTTCGACCTCGTTTTGCGAATCAAAGGCCAGGGTACAAATCATCGCAAGCCAGAGGAATCCCAACGCAAATGACCGGTTCCATGGAATCGATGAACTAGTCCGGATTTGAGCCCATGCGGCGGCGGGAATTCATCACCCTTTTCGGTGGCGCGGCGGCGGCGTGGCCGCTCGCCGTGCGCGCGCAGCAGCCGGCGACGCCGGTGATCGGGTTCCTCAGCGCGCTGGGGCGGGCGCAGACGTCCCAGCACATCGCCATGTTCCGGCGCGGCCTGAGTGAGACCGGAAATGTGGAAGGTCAGAACGTTGCCATCGAGTACCGCTTTGCCGATGGCCAATACGATCGCTTGCCGGCGCTGGCGGCCGAACTGGTTCGCCGTCCGGTAACGCTCATCACTGCCGGATCTCCGCCGGCCGCGCTGGCGGCCAAGACGGCGACCACGACGGTCCCGATCGTGTTCGTCGTGGGCCTCGATCCGGTGGCGGCCGGCCTGGTCGCCAGCTTCAACCGGCCGGGCGGCAACGCCACCGGCATGACGCTCATCACGGGACCGCTCGGGCAGAAACGGCTGGAGATCATACGCGAGCTCGTTCCCAAGGCGACGGTGGTCGCCATGCTGGCCAATCCGTTGAGCCCCGACGCCGTACCCGAAATCAGAGACGTGCAGGTGGCGGCACAGGCCAACGGGCTCGAGTTGCGGATGCTCAACGCCAGCACGCCAAGCGAGATCGAGGCGGCCTTCGCGTCGCTTGCCGCGCAGCGGCCCGACGCGCTCATCGTCGGCTCCGATCCGTTCTTCGTCGTCCGGCGCGAGGAGCTGGTCGCCGCGATTGCACGCCTGCGGATCGCTGCCGTCTACCCGTTCCGCGAGTTCACCGACGTCGGCGGCCTGATCAGCTACGGAACCAACATCGCGACTGCCTATCGCCAGGCCGGCATCTACGCCGGCCGGATTCTCAGGGGCGCCAAGCCCGCCGACCTTCCGGTCATGCAGCCGACCACGTTCGAGCTGGTGATCAACCTGAAGACGGCGAGGACGCTTGGTTTCGACATTCCGCCGATCCTGCACGCCCGATCGGACGAGGTAATCGAATGAGGCGATGTCATCACGCGATGCATGGCGGAACATAGATCAAGCGTCTTGATCGTCGGCGGCGGCCCGGCGGGACTGGTGCTCGCAATCGAGCTCGGGCGGCGCGGGGTGCCTTGCACCCTGTTCGAGCAGAATTCCGGGCCTCCAACCTTTCCGAAGGCCAACTCCACCACGTCCCGCACCATGGAGCACTATCGCCGGCTCGGCTTGGCCGATGAAATCCGCATGCTCGGCCTTCCCGACGACTATCCGCCGGACATTTCCTATCACACCCAGTTCAGCCGCCACGAAATTGCACGCCTGCATTGGCAGAGCCGGAAGGAGGCGCTGAGCGCGCGGCATGATGCGGATGTCCGCTGGCCGACCCCGGAGCCGCTGCACCGGGCCCAGCAGATGCTGATCGAACCGGTGCTCAAGCGCCGCGCCGAGACCTTGCCCGCCATCGACCTGCGCTTCGGCTGGCGCATCGAGGCCATCGCCGAAGAGAAGGGCGCGGTTCGCGTTCGCGCGCTGAAGCTCGCCTCCGATCGAAGCGAGGAGTTCACCGCGGACTACGCGGTCGGGTGCGACGGCCCCCGCAGCCTCGTCCGCCGTGCGGTCGGCATCAAATACGAAGGTGTCGAGGCCGAGGAAGGGGTTTTCCTCGGCGGCCGGATGCTGGCAGCCCACCTGCACGCGCCGGCGTTCTACCAAAGCGCTGGCGTGCAACACTCGTGGCAATACTGGGCGTTGAACCGTCAGCGGTTCGGCATTCTGATTGCCATCGATGGCGTTGGACGATTCGTATTCCACACCCAGCTGCCGCGCGGCCAGACCGGATCGATCGACTATACCCGCGAGTCGCTGGCTTTGGCCGCGGGACGAGAATTTCCCTATGAGATTCTCGCGGTGGCGGAATGGACCGCGGGGTTCACGCTGGTCGCGGAGAGCTATGGCTCACAGCGTGTGTTTCTGGCCGGTGACGCGGCGCACCTTTTCACCCCGACGGCGGGGCTCGGCTACAACACCTCCGTCGACGACGCGGTCAACCTCGGATGGAAGCTCGCGGCGGTGTGCCAGGGCTGGGGTGGACCGAAACTGCTTGCGAGCTACGAAACGGAGCGCAAGCCGGTCGCGCACCGCAATACGCGATTTGCCCGTTCGATCGCGGACTTCTTCCGCGGCCTGCAGATGCCCGCCATGCTGGAGCAAGACGGCGCCGGCGGCGACGATGCGCGCGCCGCGTTCGGCCTTCGCCTGCACGAGTTGTCGGCCCGCGAGTTTGATGCTCCCGGTATTCACCTCGGGGTCTACTATGGGGGCTCGCCCATCATCGCGACCGAGCCGGGCACGCCGCCCCCGGACGACCCCAACTGGTACGTGCCGCATGCCCGACCGGGTGCGCGCGCGCCACACCTATGGCTGGAGAACCGAGTTGCCCTTTACGACCGCTTCGGGCGCGACTTTACGCTGCTCAAGCTGCGGCCCGGACCGGATACTTCAGGGGTGGAACAGGCGGCCCGCGCTCGCGGCCTGCGGCTCGACGTCGTTGAGGTTCGCAGCGCGGCGGCGCACGATCTTTACGAGTGCGATCTGGCGCTGATTCGGCCTGATCATCATGTCGCTTGGCGGGGCGACGCCCTCCGCGACGCGAGCGGCCTCATCGACCGATGCCTGGGATTCGCATGAAGCGCGACCGGAATTCGTATAGGATGACCGGCCTGAACGAACCGCCTCTGCGCAAGGAGGAACGCCATGACCCAGCTTGCCAGCCTTGATCGCATGCAGACCCGGGCCATCCCCGACCTTACGGCGCTCTATCGCGAGGCCGACCGCCTCGACGTGACGCCCGGCTGGATCAAGCGGGAGAAGCCGATCCTGTGGCGCGAGCCCAGCTCCCAATTCCGACCGGCGCATTGGCGCTACAGCGACATCAAGAAGGCGCTCGATGCGGCGGGCGACTTGATCGACGTCACGCTCGCCGAGCGGCGCAATCTCGTGCTGCGCAATCCGTTCCCGGAGAACAACTTCGCGACCGCAAAGACGCTCGTTTGCGCCTACCAGATGATCTTGCCGGGCGAGATAGCGCCGTCGCATCGTCATTCGTCGCACGCGTTGCGCGTCATTCTGGACGGCAAGGGGTCCTATTCCGTGGTCAACGGGGAGAAAACGCCGATGGAGACCGGGGACGTCGTGCTCACCCCCGGCGCCTGCTGGCATGGTCACGGTCACGACGGCGACGAGCCGGCCTATTGGCTCGACGGGTTGGACGTTCCGGCCACCCATCTGCTCGAGCCCATGTTCTTCGAGGAGCATCCGGACAAATACGAAAAAATCCTGTCGGTCGCGACATCGTCGCCGTATCGTTTCACGCGCAACGCCATCGCGGCAGCCTTGGATCGAGCAAAGCCCGATCCGGACGGCATGCACGGGGCGCGCATCGATCTCGAGGCGCCGGACATGCCGTCGATGGGCCTTTCGATGGAACGGCTGGAGAGCGGCCGCAAGACGCGGCGGCAGCGCTCGACCGCCAATCGCATCTTCGTGGCGGTCGAAGGCAGCGGCGAGACTTTGATCGAAGGCGAACATTTTGCATGGCAGCGCGGCGACACGGTCGTCGTTCCGACCTGGAACAAATATGAGCATCGCGCGCTTGCGGACTCCGTGCTGTTCTCCCTTTCCGATGAGCCGTTGATGCGATTCGCCAAGTACTATCGCGTCGAAGCGGACTGAACGGCGGTCGACGCCCTTCATTCCGGCTGCAGATTAAGCTCCTGCGCAATGGCGCGCCATTGCGCCTGCTCCCGCCGGATGAATTCCTCGGTGGTCGCGGGCGTGTTGGCGCCGCTGATCGCGAGCCCCAAACCGTTGAGCCGCTGCTGGATATCGGGCTTTCGCAGGAATTGATCGATCTCCCGGTTCAGTCGCGCCACGATGTCCGCCGGCGTGCCGGCGGGCGCAACCACGACCAACCAGCCGTCGATCTCGAAGCCCGGCAGCGTTTCGCCGATGGTGGGCAGGTCGTCGACGCCCGGAAAGCGTTGCGCGGAGCTGATGGCGATCCGCCGCACCTTGCCGGCCTTGGCGAAGCCGACGACCGCGGCGAATGAGCTGATCATCGCCTGGGTGGTTCCCGCGGCGGTCTCCTGCAGCATCTGTCCGGTCGCCCGGTAGGGCACCTCCACCATCCCGATGCCGGCCCGCTTGTTCATGAGACGACCGACCACGACGCCGTAGCCGCTCGTGGCATCGACCCCGTAGGACAGCTTGCCCGGCTGTGCCTTGCCGTAGCCGATCAACTCCGGCAGGGACTTCACCGGCAAATCCGGATTGACGGAGACGACGAACGGGCCCCGATTGGAGACCATGGCGACGGGCGTGAAATCGCGCGTCGGATCGTAAGGGATCGATTTCAGCATGAACATGTTCGAGGTGAACGTCGAGGCATTGGCGAAGAACAGCGTGTGTCCATCGGGCGCGGCGCGCGCGGCGGCCTGCGCGCCGATGATGCCCGATGCGCCCGGCAGGTTCTCCACGTAAATCTGCTGGCCGAGCTCGCGCGAGAGGCCGTCGGCGAGCATGCGCGCCATGATGTCGGTGCCGAGTCCCGGCCCGGTCGGCACGATCAGCCGGATCGGCCGCGTCGGCCAAGGCGGCGTCTGCGCCTGCGCTTGCGCGCTGGCCGCGACCGTGAGCAGCGGAGCGGCGAGAAGCACGCGCAAGAAGATTTTCATCATGCTCCTCCTGGTAGTTCGTAGGTCTTGCCATAGCCCGCGAAGACGGGCGTAAACGCCCTAATGACTCAGTTGCTCTCGAGCTTGATGTCGCCTTTGCGGATCACGTCGCCCCAGCGCCTGCTCTCGGCGGCGATTAGCGCGGCGAACTCCTCCGGGGTCCCGAGCGGCAGCTGCAGCCCCTGCTTGGCCAGGCGCTCGCGCACCTCCGGCGCGTCAAACGCCTTGCGGGCCTCGGCATTGAGCCAATCGACGATCGCGCGCGGCGCGCCGGCGGGCGCCATCAGCCCGAACCAAGCACCGCCTTCCAAAGCCGCGAGCCCGACTTCCGCCGAGGTCGGCACCTCGGGCAGCACCGGGTTGCGCTGCGGCGCCAACACTGCGAGCGCACGCACCCGGCCGGCGGAAGCGTGCTCGCGGGTCAGCGCCACCACGTCGAACATCATGTCGACATGCCCGGCGACGACGTCCTGCAGCGCGAGCGCCGCGCCGCGATAATGCACGTGAGTGAGCTCGACCCCGGTGAGCTGCTTGAGCTGCTCGCCGATGAGATGGCCGCTTGCGCCGATGCCTTGTGTTGCATTGGTCAAACGATTGGCCTTGCCGTAGGCGATGAGCTCGGACATCGATGTCACCGGCAACGCCGTCTTGACGACGACGACGTTGGGGACCGCCAACATCAGCGTGATCGGCTGCAAATCCTTCATCGGATCGTAGCCGACCTTGATCATATGCGGCAGGATCGCCAGCGTCGCGTGATTGCCCATGATCAGCGTGTAGCCGTCGGCGCGCGATTTCGCGGCGGCATCGGTGGCAATGATGCCGTTGCCGCCGAGCCGGTTTTCGACGATCGCCGGATGTCCGTTCTCGCTGAGCCGCTGCGCGACGATGCGGGCGGCAAGATCGCCGAGGCCGCCCGCCGGTACTCCGACGATGATCTTGATCGGCTGCGACGGCGCAAGCTGCGCCACGGCCGGTCCCGCGGCGAGATCGATGCAGCCGGCGAGCAACGCCATAGCGAGCCCGCGTCGCGCAAGACGAGGAAGCCGGATCATCATGCTTGCTCCTTATATCCGATGCGGTTCGAGACCATCAGTCATTCGTGCCAGTGCCCGACGTCACCGATCCGGATTGACCACGATATTGACGAACCCGCCCGGGCGCGTCTGCACCTCGGCCAGCGCGTCATTGACCTGCGCGAGCGGATAGGCGCGCGTCATGAGCTTGCTCAAGTCGAGCACGCCAACCCTCGCCATTTCGGCCATCAGTTGGCCCTCTCCGGTCGTGAACCAGTTCGAGCCCCGGAATTGCAGGCGCGTGGTCATGAAACGGATCGGCTGGATGGCGAGCGGTTCCGTCAACGCGCCGATATTGACCGCGATGCCACCCCGCTTCAGGGCAGCGAGCGCCTCTGCCGTGTTGGCGGCGACGGCGCCGCGGGCCGAGCAGTCGATGAACACGTCCACACCAAGCTGATCGGTATGCTGTCGCATCCAATCCGCAATGGGAGCATCACCGAGCACGAGGACCTCGATCCGATCCGGTGCCAGCGCCTTCAATTGCGCCAGCACGTCACGATTGCGACCGAAGCCGAGAATGCGGGTTGCCCCCAGTCCAAGGGCAAGCAACGTGGCGCCCACCCCCAGCGTGCCGGTGATACCGTTGATCGCGATCCAGCTGCCGCCCCCGACCTGTGCGCAACGCATCGCCGCGAACGACGTCCCGAGATAGCCGAAGCGCGCGGCCTGGTCGAATGTCACCTGCTGCGGCAACAGCACGAGTCGCTGGGGCGACGCAGTGATGTACTCGGAGAAACCACCGAACGGATAATCCATGAGTTGGCGGATCGAGTGGGGAAAAAAGCCGAAATAGCCCTGGAAAGCCGCGGCGCTGCACAGCATCGGCTCGCCCGCGCGACAATACGCGCACATGCCGCAGGTCAGCCACGGATTGACGTAAACACGGTCACCCACGGCCAGGTCGGTGACCTCGCTCCCGATCTTCACGATGACGCCGGCAGAATCGAGCCCGACGCTGGCAGGAAGCGGCGGCAGGTGATTCCACAGCCGGCCGCCGAAAATCGCGTTCATGTTGGGAATGACCCCGCATGCCTTGACCTGAACCAGCACGTCGCGCGAACGTGGCTGCGGAATCTCCACCGTGTCGATCCGCAGCGGCTGTCCGGGCTCGTGCAGGCGTGCGGCGCGCATGGCAGCGGCCATCGATTCCCTCCTGTCCCCGTCGGACATTGCAGCTCGATGTATAGGCGGTGCAATCCACCGAGAACAGGTCTCGGCGGAATACGGCCAATGGCTGCGTGTGTATGCGGATGCCCTAGCCCGCGAGCACCGTCGCGCGCACCCACCAGCCCGGATGCCTGGCGCGCAGCGCCTGCGCGCCCGCGATCGCCGCGCGGCTTCCATCGAACAAGCCGAAGCAGGTGGCGCCCGAGCCCGACATGCGCGCGAGCCGGCAGCCTGCAAGCGCGCGCAGCGCCGAGAGCGCCTCGGCGATCATGGGCTGGAGCGAGATGGCGGGTTTTTCGAGATCGTTTCGGCTTTTTGCCAAGGTTCGAAGCAGCGCGGCGCGCGTCTCTCCTCCGATTGGCAGCGACGATGACGGCGCACCCGCGTTCCGAGCGGTCTCGAGATGAAGCGCCGCGAACACGTCTCTGGTCGCAACCGCCACGCCCGGATTGACCAGGATCGCCGCCAACCGCGGCAGATCGAGCGGATCGGAGAGAATGTCTCCGATCCCGCGCATCCATCGCGGCCGCGGATCGAGGCACACCGGCACGTCGGCGCCGGTCGCCCGCGCCGCCTGCATCAGGCGGGGATCATCGAGCGCCATGCGGTTGGCGCGCGCAAGCAGCCGCAAGGCCGCGGCGGCGTCGGCCGAGCCGCCGCCGAGCCCGCCGGCGACCGGCAGCCGTTTCGACAACGCGAAACGGCCGAGTTTCATGCCCTCGACGCGCTCGGCGAGCGCCCGCGCCGCCTTGAGCACGAGATTGTCGGCAATATCGCCGGAAGCGGTCGCGGTCGGGCCCCGCACCGTGAGCGCCAAGGCGCGAGCCGGCGTGAACGCCAACGCATCGCCGACAGCCGCGAACACCACCAGGCTTTCGATGTCGTGATAGCCGTCGGCGCGACGGCCGACCACGCGCAGCGTCAGATTGACCTTGGCGGGCGCCTGCTCGACGCGCGCGGTCGCCACGGCGAGGCTGGAGCGGCTCAGCCGCCGCCGGGCTTCTTCGCCTGTTGGGACTCGGCCGCCGAGGAGGTGTCGTCCGCCAGCCCGGACTTGAGCTTGGCCTCGATCTTGACCAGTTCCTCGGGCTCGGGCTTGAGGTCGCGCGCGTGCGACCATTGGAACTTGGCCTCGAGCACGCGCCCGACCCGCCAATAGGCGTCGCCCAGATGGTCGTTGATGGTCGGGTCCTCGGGCTTGAGTTCGACGGCGCGCTCAAGCTGCTTCACCGCCTCCTCCATGTCGCCGAGGCGGTAATGGGCCCAGCCGAGCGAATCGACGATGTAGCCGTCGTCGGCGCGCTGCTCGACCGCGCGCTTGATCATGCGCATGCCCTCGTCGAGATTGATGCCCTGGTCGACCCACGAGTAGCCGAGATAGTTCAGCACGTGCGGCTGGTCGGGATAGAGCTCGAGCGACTTCTTGAGATCGGCCTCGGCCTTGGGCCACTGCTTGGCGCGCTCGAAGCAGATGCCGCGGAAATAGTAGATCACCCAGTTCGACTTCTCGTTCTTGGTGATGGTGTCGACGCCCTTGGAATAGACGTCCGCGCATTCGGCAAACTGCTTGCGCCCGCGCAGCACGTTGCCGAGCGCCATGATCGCTTCAACGTCCGAGGGGGTGACGGTGATCAGCTTTTCCAGGTTGAGTTTGGCCTCATCGGTGCGCTCCAGCGTATCCAGGTTGAGCGCCAGCTGGATCTGCGCGTTGCGTTGCAGCGGCGAATTCAGCGGCACCCGCTCATAGGTCTTCATAGCGAGCTCGGGCTTCTTCATCGCCTCGTAGAGGTCGGCGAGCGACAGCAGCGCGAGCGAATGCGACGGCGCAAGATAGAGCGCGAGCTGCAGATAGATGAGGCCGAGATCCTCTCCGCCGCGGCGTCCGAGCGCAGCGCCGAGCCCGTAGAGCACCTCGGCGGCGCCCGCCTGCGGCGTGTCGATCAGGATCGGCAGCTTCTTGCCGGCCTTGATCTCGCCGATCGCCTCGGTGATCAGCGGATGACGCGGCAGCGCCTCATCGAATGTGGCGAAGACCTTGAGCGCCTCGTCCTTGCTGCCCTGGCGCGACAGCAAGCTGCCGTAGGCCTGCGTCACGCGCAGCGCGGTCGGATCGACCTTATAGGCGCGCTCGAAGCGCTTGGCGGCCTCCTTCCTCTGGCCCGCGACATCGAGGATCAAGCCGGCATGCAGGTCCTTGAAGATCGCGTACCAGTCCGCGCCGGCGAGCTTGTCGATGGAGTCGCCGGCGAGCTTGGCTTCGGTCGGTGTCGCCTGCGTCCACGCCGACAGCAGCGTCGCGGCCAGATCGGTGATCGGCCCGCGGATCGACTGGGCGAGCTCCCGGCGCGCGGCCGGATACTGCTTCTGCTTGATCGCGCGCACGCCGAGGACGAGCCGTGCGATGCGATCGGTCTTGTCGACCTGCAGCACGCGTTCGGCGAGCTTGACGGCGTCTTCGACCTCGCCATTGGCGAGCACCGCCAGGAAGGCGCGGCCGAGGAGTTCGCTGTTGCGGGGATCGCCCCGCAGCGCGGCACGGTAGTAGGTGGCGGCCGCAGCGGCGTCGCGCTGGCCGCCGGCATGCCGGGCCGCAAGATAGCTGCCCGATGCCGACATCCGCGGAAAATTCGAGGGTGTCTGCGCCTGCGCCCGCGCCAACAGCATGCTTGGCCAAGTGACGGCGAACGCGGCAAGAATGGTCACGGCGGCCCGCCGGAAGCGTGGCGATGGGATCACGGCTGGTGGACTCCATCTGGCGGACGAACGCCCTCGGCGCGACCGCGTTGATCGGGCGAGAATGGCCTGTTTGGGCCCGACCCGCAATAACTGCCCTGACCGGACATGTCCACCGACTTTGATGCCTGGATATGGGCGTTATCGTGACGCAAAGGCTCACATATTCGGGTAATTCGGCCCGCCGCCGCCCTCGGGCGGAACCCAGGTGATGTTCCGATTCGGGTCCTTGATATCGCAGGTCTTGCAGTGCACGCAGTTCTGCGCGTTGATCACGAACCGGGCCGCGCTCCCCTCCTCCACCCATTCATAGACGCCGGCCGGGCAGTAGCGCGCCGACGGCCCGCCATAGACATCGTGCTCGGAGGCCTTTTGCAGGGCCATATCGGCGACCTTGAGATGGGGCGGCTGGTCCTCCTCGTGGTTGGTGTTGGACAGGAACACCGAGGAGAGCTTGTCGAAGGTGAGCTTGCCGTCGGGCTTGGGATAGACGATCGGCGCGAATTGCGCCGCCGGCTCCAAGCTCGCCGAATCGGGCTTGCCGTGGCCGAGCGTGCCGAACAGCGAGAAGCCCGCCGTGTTGGTCCACATGTCGAGGCCGCCCATCGCGATCCCCACCAAGGTGCCGAGGCGCGACCAGAGCGGCTTGGTGTTGCGCACCTTCCACAGGTCGCGGCCGATATCGGATGTGCGCCATGCCGCATCGTAGGCGGCAAGCTCGTCGTTGGCGCGGCCGGCCTTGAGCGCATCGGCGACGTGCTCGGCCGCCAGCATTCCGGACAAGATCGCGTTGTGGCTCCCTTTGATGCGCGGCACGTTCATGAAACCGGCGGCGCAGCCGATGAGCGCGCCGCCCGGGAAGGCCAGCTTCGGCACCGACTGCCAGCCGCCTTCGGTCAAGGCGCGCGCGCCATAGGCGAGGCGCTTGCCGCCCTCGAAGGTGCCGCGCACCAGCGGATGGGTCTTGAAGCGCTGGAACTCCTCGAACGGCGCCAGATAGGGATTGCGGTAATTGAGGTGCACGACGAAGCCGACCGACACCAGCTTGTCGTCGAAGTGATAGAGGAACGAGCCGCCGCCTGTAGAATTGTCGAGCGGCCAGCCGAAGGTATGCTGCAGAAGGCCCGGCCGGTGTTGCTCGGGCGCGACCTGCCACAGCTCTTTCAGGCCCAGCCCGAATTTCTGCGGCTCGCGGCCGTCGCCCAGACCGAAGCGCGCGAGCAGCGTCTTGGTGAGGTTGCCGCGCGCGCCTTCGGCCAGCAGCGTGTATTTGGCCCGCAGCTCCATGCCGCGGGTGAAAGAATCCTTGGCATGGCCGTCCTTGGCGATGCCCATATCGCCGGTGGCGACGCCCGCGACCGCGCCGTTGCCATCGAACAGCACCTCGGCCGCCGCAAAACCCGGATAGATTTCGACACCCAGGCCTTCTGCCTTGGTGGCAAGCCAGCGGCAGACATTGCCGAGCGAGACCACGTAATTGCCGTGGTTGCTCATCAGCGGCGGCATCATGAGGTTCGGCAGCCGCACCGCGCGCGCGGCCGAAAGCCAATAGAAACGGTCGTCGCTCACCGGTGTCTTGATCGGCGTGTCCTCGGCGCGCCAGTCGGGCAGCAACCGGTCGAGCCCGACCGGATCGATCACGGCGCCGGAGAGGATGTGGGCGCCGACCTCGGAGCCCTTCTCGACCACCACTACCGAAATGTCGGGCGACACCTGCTTGAGCCGGATGGCGGCGGCGAGCCCCGCCGGCCCGGCGCCGACGATCACCACATTGAACTCCATCGCCTCGCGGGCGGGCAGTTCCTGCGCGTCCATCGACTCCTCCGAAATCCTTACAAGCGCGCCGGTCTATCTCCGGCGCGGCTGCGAGGATATCGCCTTTTGGAGCAAGCCGTATGCCAAACGCAGCTGGTCCTCGATCGCCGACCAGTCGGCTTCGGTCATGCGGTCATTGCGGGCATCGCGGTAATCCATTGCCTGCGCGCGCACGATCCCGGCGCGGCGGATCGCCTCGCCGTCGAGGCCATAAAGCAGCGTGGTCACGCGTGCAATGATGGCGCCGTATTGCTCGGGCGCTACCGCCTCGCGCCGCGCCTGCCACCAGGCGAGTTCGGTGCGCGCGACTTCGCCCAGCTCGACCGCCACCGGCGCCGCACGTGCCAGGAGGCGGAAATACCTGACCAGATATGGGATCGCGGCTTCGGCTTCCGACCGTGATCGCGAAGGTTGGAACGCTTTCGCCGCGCGCGCGGCGGCAACCGCGATCTTCACGCTGTCGAGCGGCGAGAACCCCTGCTCACGACGCGCGACCTCGTAGAGATCGAGAAACAGGGCCACATAGCGCTTCTCATAATAGTGTCGCCACATCGAAGTTTCGAGGCGGGCCATCGCTTCCGGATCGAAGGTGGTGAGGTCGGCGCGGCGCGGGATTGCCGCATAAGCGACCGCCAGCGCGATGATTGCCGCTATGATGGCCAATAGCCAGCGCCGGCGCCGGCGCCGCCGGCGGCCGGGCTGTGATCCATGCGTCGACCCGTTCACGTTCCGCGCTCCCCGCCAAGCGATCAAGCAATTCAGTTACGGAAAACCGCACCCCATGGTTTCACAGCTCGCACCGATGGCATAAATTCCGGGGAAAGCTTCAGCCCATGACCCCCGACCGCGACAAGGCCGCCCGCGAGCTGCTCGCCTTCTACCAGGAGGCGGGCGTCGACGCGCTTCTTGGCGAGACGCCGGTCGACCGGTTCGCCGATGCGCCACCGGCCACGTCTCCTCCGGTTCCGTCGTTGCCGGCGGCAGAGGTCGACGGTCCAAAGGCCACCGCGGGAGGGCTTCGAAACCGCGAGGTGTTCCCGCGCGACCTCGAATCGAGAGGCAGAGCAGGCAATACCGCCCCGCCCTCCCCCGACGCCGCCGTGATGGCGGCGCGCGAGGCCGCCAAGACCGCGGCGAGCCTCGAAGAGCTGCGCGCCATCCTCGACCGCTTCGACGGCTGCGCGCTGAAAACCACCGCGACCCAGCTGGTGTTCGCCGACGGCAACCCGCAGGCGCGCGTGATGTTCGTGGGCGAGGCGCCGGGCCGCGACGAGGACATCGAGGGCCTGCCCTTCGTCGGCCGCTCCGGCAAGCTGCTCGATCTCATGATGGCGGCGATCGGGCTCGATCGCACCAGCGCCTATATCGCCAACATCATTCCGTGGCGGCCGCCCGGCAACCGCACGCCGACGCCGCAGGAATCCGCGATCTGCCTGCCGTTCACGCTGCGCCAGATCGAGCTTGCCGATCCCGACCTTTTGGTCTGCCTCGGCGGGCCGTCGGCGCAAACGCTGCTCAACGTCAGGGACGGCATCCTCAAGGCGCGCGGGCGCTGGTTCACCCATCACACCGGCACGCGCGATATTCGCGCGATCGCGACGCTGCACCCCGCCTATCTGCTGCGCCAACCGCTACAGAAGCGGCTGGCGTGGCGGGACTTCCTGGCGATCAAGAAGGCGCTGGCGACCGCCTGAAGCCGGTCGTCCGCAACGATGAGAGGCACAACATGGCGAAGACGATCGAGCACGTGCATTGGCCGGACGCGCCCGACATGTGGATGCCCTATGCGCCGGCGATCAAGGTGAAGGGCGGCACCACGGTCTATCTCGCCGGCGTCACCGCGGCACCGGTCTATCATCATCACCCGCACCGGCCGGAAGAATTCGATGCCATGCCACGCAACATGGAGGGCCAGGCCCGCGCCGCGCTCGAGAACCTCAAACGCGGCCTCGAAGCGGTGGGTGCGAGCTTCGCCGACGTGGTGACCGCCGACCGGTTCGTCACCGACCTTACCGATCAGGACGCGCTCAACCGGGTCTGGGGCGAATACTTCCGCGACGCCAAACCGGCCACCACGACCGTGCAGGTGGTGCGGCTTGCCACCGATGCCCGCTGCCTGGTCGAGATCAACGCGGTGGCGGTGGTCGACTGATCAGCACAGGTGGCCGGCGGTCATTTCGGTTTCCATTCGCGCGCCTGTTTCTGCGCTTCGGCGATCTCATCGGGCGTCATCTTGCTCGCCACCAGCTCGCGGTTCCTTGCGGCCGCGTTGCGATTGCGGGTGTCGGACGTCGGGAAGCGCGCGGCGGCGAGATTGAACCACATGTGTGCGCTGACATTGTCCTGTGACACGCCCTCGCCCTTGGCGTACGAGAGCCCGAGGTTGTACTGGGCTTGGGCATCGCCCAGGTCGGCGGCGAGCCGATACCACTTCGTCGCCTCGGCGTAGTCCTGCGGCACGCCGCGTCCGTCGGCAAACATGTTCCCGAGATAGAAATGGCCGGAGGCATCGCCCTGGTCGGCGGCGCGGCGGAACCACTTCACCGCTTCCTGGTCGTCCTGCGGCACGCCGCGGCCGCCGTAGTAGATGAGACCGAGTATGGATTGGGCGCGGGCATCGCCCTGATCGGCCAGCGGGCGCGAAAGCTTCAGCGCGGTTGCGTAATCGCTATCCTGATACGCGGCAATCGCAGCATCGGCGTTCTGGACCGGGGGCGCCAAGCCCAATGCCGCGACCAGATCAACTGCGGCTTGCTTGAGCGGACCACTGTAGAGGCCCAGCACAAAGCCCAACGCCAGCATGAGCGCGGCGATGGCGGCCACGAGCCCGCCTCTCAGCTCCGTCCAACGTCGGGCGGTGGCTTTGCACCTGGCAAGCGCCGTCTGCAGCGCCGTGACGCGCTCCTGCAGGGCTGCTTCTTCCGCCCGGTTTCTGCCCAATCCGAAGCTACGCCATCGCGGCAAGAGCGACATGGCCGACCTTCCCAGATGAACCGACATTCGGTGGGTAAATGTAGGTATCCGGGTCGCAGGCGGCAATCACGGTTACCTGGGACCGGCAGCCGCGTTCATTCAACCTTCCCGCATATAAGGTGGCGGGCCGCCGGCCAAGAAATCCTCGCGCGGCGGCGCGAACACGTCGATCACCTCGGTGTCCTCGGGAAACCAGGCCTCGTGCTCGACGCCGCCCGGGATCACGGCGATATCGCCCGCTCCGCACAAGCGCCGCTCGCTGCCGAGGCGGAACTCCATCTTGCCCTTGAGCATCCAGAAGATCTGCTCGTGGGGGTGCTTGTGGGCGGCGGCATGGGCGCCAGCCTTGATGCTCCACCACACCACCATGCCGTGCTCGCCCGCGACCAGACGGCGGCTGATCTTGTCGGTGATGCGCTCCTCGGGGAGCGCCGCGAGCGCGGTATATCCGGAAACCTTAGGCATGCTGTTGCTCCGACCCTGCGAACACGATTGCGGACCGCTCACCCGGGCTCCATGCCCTTCGCCTTGATCAGCGGGATGGTGCTCGGAGCCTTGAGCAGCTTGATCAAGTCGCGGGCGGCTTGCTGGTTGGGCGATTGCGCGGATACGCCGGCGGTGAACATGATCCAGGATTGCACCTCTTCCGGAATCGGACCGACCAGCTCGGCGCCCGGCACCGACAGGATGTTGGGAATGACGATGATGCCGAGCTCGACCTCGCCGGCCGCGACCGCCTCGGAGACCGATTCGGTCATCGGCTGCACGGTCTTTGCCTTCAACGCCTCGGCGATGCCGAGCCGCGCGAACACCTTGTCGAGATGAATGGTGCTGGCACCTTCCTTGAGATAGGTGATCGATTTCGCTGCGAGCAGCGTGCGCTTGAAGGCCTCGACCGTGCCGATGTCGGGCTTGGGCGCGCCGCGCTTCACCGCGACGCCGATGCCGGCGCGCATGATGTCGGCGCGCGTGTCCGCCACGAGCTTGCCGCCCTTGATCAGCGCATCGGTCTGGAAATCGACCAGCACCGCGAGATCGAACGCCTCGCCCGACTCGATCCGGCGTTTCATCACCGCCGCCACGTCGGTCACCACCACGAATTTGTGGCCGGAATCTCGCTCGAATTGCGGGCCGATGTCGGCCATCATCATCTTGGTCACCCGCGAGCCGAAGATTTTGAGCTCGGCGGAGCTTGCGGTGTTCGCCTGAGCCGACATGACTGCCGGTCCCGCTGCGAGCGCCAGATAGGCAATTCGCTGTATTTTCATCACACTCCCTATCCCGACACCGCGAACTTGACCGCGAACAGAATCGCGAGGATCACCACCGCCGGCTTCGCCTCGGCGAACTTGCCGGCGAGGATTTTCGCCAGCGCATAGGTGATGAAGCCGAGCCCGATGCCGGTCGCGATCGAATAGGTGAGCGGCATGGACACTGCGGTCACGACCGCGGGGGCGCATTCCGTGATGTCCTCCCAGTCGATCTCGGCCAACCCGCGGGTCATCACGCAGGCGACATAGAGCAACGCCGCCCCCGAGGCATAAGCCGGCACCATACCGGCGAGCGGAGAGAAAAACAAAGCCAGCAGAAAGAAGATCGCGACGAAGACGGCGGTGAGCCCAGTGCGTCCGCCCGCCGAAACGCCGGCCGTGCTCTCGATGTAGCTCGTTGTCGTCGAGGTGCCGATCAGAGCACCGAACATCGCGGCAAAGCTGTCCGAGATCAGTGCCTCCCTCATGCGCGGCAGGTTGCCGTCCTTGTCGAGCAACCCGGCGCGGTGAGCGACGCCGATCAATGTGCCGGCGTTGTCGAACACATCCAGTATCAGCAAGCTGAACACCGCAATCAGGAAGCTGAGCTCGAACGTGCGCGAGAAGTCGAGCTGCAGGAAGGTCGGCGCGAGAGAGGGCGGCACCGACACGATGCCGGTGAACTTGGCCAACCCCAGCGGAATGCCGATCACGGTGACCGCCAGGATGCCGATGAGCGTTGCGCCGACGATCTTGCGGGCGTTGAGTGCCGCGATCAGCACAAAGCCGAACAGGCAGAGGATCGCCGCCGGATCCTTGAGATCGCCGAGCGTCACCAAAGTCGCCGGTTGCGCGACGACGATCTTGGCTTCCTCGAGCGCAATTATGGCGAGGAAAAGCCCGATGCCGGCGGAGATCGCGATCTTCAGGTTCTTCGGTATCGAGTTGATGACGTACTCGCGCAAGCGGAAGATCGAGATCAAGAAGAACAGCACGCCCGAACAGAACACCACCGCCAGCGCCTGCTGCCACGTGTATTTGTAACTGAGCACCACGGTGAAGGCGAAGAAGGCATTGAGCCCCATTCCGGGCGCAAGCGCGATCGGGTAATTGGCATAGAGCGCCATCACCAATGTCGACACCGCCGATGCGAGGCAGGTCGCGACGAAGACCGCTCCCTTGTCCATGCCGGCGTTGCCGAGGATCGCCGGGTTGACGAACACGATATAGACCATGGTGAGGAAGGTGGTGACGCCGGCGATCAGCTCGGTGCGCACGTTGGTGCCGTTCTCGCGCAGGCCGAAATAACGGTCGAGAACGGACCGCTCGCTCGCAGAGGTCGTCGAATCGCTCATCGCATCCCCCAGCCGACTGCGCAGGCTGCCGGCGTTTTGCCGTTCGTGCAAACCGAAACGACGGGCCGCAGCCGCTCGCCGCCAGAATAGCCGGGAAGCGGCGTCCAACCCACCGCGATCGGCGATTTGTCCACCACCAGGAGTCAGGAGTCAGGAGTCAAAGAGGAAATCGCAGGCTGCGGTGATTGCGAACCACTGACTCCCTGATCCCTGAGTCCTGATCCCTGAGTCCTGATCCCTGACTCCTGATCCCTGACTCCTGATCCCTGGCACTAGCGCGGTCCCCGAACATGCGCGATCATGCGTCCCGCCACGGTTCGATTCTCGTCATGTCCCCGGGGAATGACCGATGGACCTCGATCCAGTTCTGCTCGCGCGACTCCAGTTCGCCTTCACGGTGACGTTCCACATCATTTTCCCGAGCTTCACGATCGGGCTGTCCGCGTTCATCGCGACGCTGCTGGTGCGCTGGATGATGACCGGCCGCGAGCATCTGCACCGGCTGGCGCGGTTCTGGACCAAGATCTTCGCGGTCTCCTTCGCCATGGGCGTCGTCTCGGGGATCGTGCTCAGCTACCAATTCGGCACCAATTGGAGCCGGTTCTCGGTCGTCGCCGGCAACGTCGTCGGCCCGCTTATCGGCTACGAGGTGCTGACCGCGTTCTTTCTCGAGGCGACGTTCCTCGGCGTGATGCTATTCGGCTGGAGACGCGTGCCGCCGTGGCTGCATGTGATGTCGGCGATCTTCGTCGCCGGCGGCACCGCGATCTCGGCGTTCTGGATCCTGGCGGCGAATTCATGGATGCAGACGCCGGTGGGCTACGAGCTGCGCGACGGCACCGCCTACCCGCTCGATTGGCTCGCGATCATCTTCAATCCGAGCTTTCCCTATCGCCTCGCCCACATGCTCACCGCCGCCTATCTGACGACCTCGCTGGTGGTGCTCGCGGTCGGCGCCCGTTACCTGATCGCCGGACGCCACGGCGAGGAGAGCCGCACCATGATGCGCATGGGGATCGGCATGCTGGCCTTGCTCGGCCCGTTGCAGCTCCTGATCGGCGACCAGCACGGGCTCAACACGCTCGAGCACCAGCCGATCAAGATCGCGGCGATCGAGGCGCACTGGGACGGCAGCAAGCCGGGCGCGCTGGTGCTGTTCGCCTGGCCGGACGAGAAAGCCGAGATGAACCGTTTCGAGATCGCGATCCCGAAGGCTGGATCGCTCATTCTCAAGCACGATCCCAACGGCCTCTTTCCCGGCCTCAAGAGCGTGCCGCCCGCCGACCGGCCGCCGCTGGTGCCGGTCTTCTTCGCCTTCCGGATCATGGTGGGCGTCGGCGTTCTGATGATCGCCGCCGGCCTGGTGGGCGCCTGGCTGTGGTGGCGGCGGCGCTTGTTCGACAGCCGCTGGTATCTCCAGCCGGTGGCCCACGCCTGGTGGCTCGGCTTCGTCGCCGTGGTCTCGGGCTGGGTGGTCACCGAAAGCGGGCGGCAGCCGTGGCTCGTACACGGCGTGCTGCGCACTGCCGACGCGATTTCGCCGGTACCGGGCGCAAGCATCGCGACCACGCTGGCTTTGTTCGTGCTGGTTTACGGCGTCGTGTTCACGATGGGCATCTATTACATCAACCGGCTGATCGCCAAGGGACCGGAAGGGCGCGCGGTCGAGCCCCCGGAAATGGGCACGCCGATTCGGCCGTTGTCATCCGCCGCCGAAGCCGGGCGCGAAATCTTATCGCCGCAACGGTGAAGCAGGAGGGACGCCATGGAATGGTACCTTCCGGTGATCTGGGCCGCGCTGATCGGCACCGCCGTCGCGCTCTACGTCATCCTCGACGGGTTCGACCTCGGCACCGGCATCCTGTTCCCTTATGCGAGCAACGAACGCGAGCGCGACCAGATGATGAACTCGGTCGCGCCGTTCTGGGACGGCAACGAGACCTGGCTCGTGCTCGGCGGCGGCGGCTTGTGGGTCGCGTTCCCGCAGGCCTACGCGGTGGTCATGCCGGCGCTTTACATTCCGGTCATCGTCATGCTGCTGGCGCTGGTGTTTCGCGGCGTGGCTTTCGAGTTCCGCGGGATCGCGGCCAGCAGCAAGAAGTACTGGAATTTCGCCTTCGCCGGCGGCTCGACCTTGGCCGGCTTTTGCCAGGGCATCATTTTGGGCGGCCTGCTCCAGGGCATCAAAGTGGAGAACGGTGCGTTCGCGGGCGGGCCGCTCGACTGGGCGACGCCGTTTGCGGGCCTATGCGGCCTTGGTGTCGTGACCGGCTATGGGCTGCTCGGCGCGACCTGGCTGGTAATGAAGACGGAAGGCGCGGTCGCCGAGCGCGCCCGCGGTCAGGCCAAGCTGCTGCTGCTCGGCGTGTTGGCATTCATGGGCGTGGTGAGCCTGTGGACACCGCTTGCGTTCGAGCGCATCGCCGAGCGCTGGTTCTCGACCCCGAACATCTACTTCCTCTGGCCGGTGCCGCTGCTCACCGCCTTGACCGCGCTGATGGCTTGGCGCTGGCTCGAGGCGGGACGCGAAGTGCCGCCATTCCTGGCTTCGATCGCGCTGTTTCTGTTCGGCTATCTCGGCCTGGTGATTTCGACCTTTCCGTATCTGGTGCCGCCCGCGCTCACGGTCTGGCAGACCGCGGCCGCGCCGGCGAGCCAGCTGTTCATGCTGGTCGGCACCCTCGTGCTGCTGCCGATCATCCTCGGCTACTACGTGTTCGTCTATTGGCTGTTCCGCGGCAAGGTGCGCGAAGGCGAGGGCTATCATTGAGCCGGAGGACAGAGGACGGACGACGGAGGACCGACGAGAGACCCTAAGGGTTCTTTTTCTGTGATCCGTTCTCCGTCGTCCGTTGTCTGTCCTCCGCTTGCGGCCTGATCACCGCCCAGCCGATACGGATGAGCGGCAGCCGCCCCTGCATCGAGCGTGCGAACGCGCGCGGGACCTCGGGCACGAGGTCCGGGAAGCGCTCCTTGATCTCCGCCGGCGGCGTCCCTGCCGTATCGGTGGTCGGCCAGACCACGATCGCGCCCTTGCTCTTGATCGCCTCCGGCGTGATCCACGGCGAGCGCTCGGGCGTCGCGTTGAGATAGAGGCTCGGCCGGCTCGGCGCGCCGAGCGCGATCAGCGCCGCGGTGCGAGGATCACCCGCGACGATCTGCAACGGCACGTTGATGCGGCGCTCGAAGCTTTCGGAGAAGAAGCGCGCCATGGCCTGGGCCGGCAGCGAGACCCGCAGGTCGACGTTGAGCCACGGCAGCACGACCAGCGCGAGCGCCGCCATCAGCGGCGGAATGATCAGCAGGCCGAACCAGGTGGCGATGACGACATGCTGGCGGCCGAAACGAATGCCGTCGCCGGCCGCCATGATCACCGCCAGGCCGGAGAGCACGACCAGCGGCGCAATGCCGCCGACCGGCCCGGACCAGCCGATGAGCACGGCGATCAGCGTGCCGGCGAAGGGAGGCAGCAGCGCGAAGAAATAGACATATTGCCGTGCAAACGGCTCGACCGGGCGGCGCACGATCACCGGCGCAGGCTCGCGCCGCGGCCACGGCCACCCGGCCGCCAGCGCGACGAGGACGACGAGACCGGCGTGCGCGACCAGGATCAGCGCCACCTGGCGCAGCCAGGCGACGAAATTGTCGGCCACCGCTTCCGGCGCGCGCAGGCGCTTGAGCATCGCGAGCATGCCGTCGCTGGTGTCCGCGAGCCAAACGAGATGCGGAAACATGACGAAAACCGCGACCACGGCCGCCAGCCACGGATCATAGGAGCGCAGCGTCGCGCGCGCCCGCCGATTGGCGAGCGTGAACAGCACGAGCAGCCCGATCAGCATCAGCCCGGCATAGGTCGTGAGCAGCAGGAGGCCGATCTCGATCGCGAGCGCGAGCCAATATCCGCGCCTGTCCTCGCCCACCGCCCGCCAATAATGCAACAGGATGATCGCCCACAGCGGCATGGTGAGGATCACGGGCCCGAAATCCGGCGTCGGCACCGCGAAAGCGGAGACGCCGACCATCAACAGCACCGCCAGCGCCGCGTGCTGCGCGCCGACAATCGAACGGCCGAGCGCAAACACCGCCCAGTAGGTGACGACGACGCAGACCTGTGAAAGGGCGTACACGCCGAACAGCCCGCCGAGCTCGAAGACCAGCTCGGCGAGCCAAAAGGCAAGCGGCGGGCCCAGATAGGTGCCGAGCTGAAACTCGTGACCGACCGCCAGCACGTTCGGCAGGTCGCCCGGCGGTCCGGGATAGAACAGCAGCGGAACCAGCGTCCAAAGCGCCGCCTGAGCGAGCGCGGCGAGCCAGATCGCCAGCGCCGGACGCGAACGCAACAGTTCCACGAAGATGGAGACGTAAAGCATCAGCCCGGCGCGGTTACTCGACCCGACCGGCAGAGATAAGGCCCCGGCGCTAGCGAGGCAACAAGCTTGGCGTGATCGCGGCGGTATCAGGCTCCACATCGCCATAGCAGGCGGCCACCGGGGCGAATGAGCGGCGGTGATGGATGGTCGGGCCGAGCCGGGCGAGCGCGGCGAAATGCTCGGGCACGCTGTAGCCCTTGTGGTGCTCGAAGCCGTAGCCGGGATGGATAAGGCCCAACCGCGTCATCAGCCGGTCGCGCGTCACCTTGGCGACGATGGAAGCGGCGGCGATCGAGGCGATGATGGCGTCGCCGCTGATCACCGCCTCGCAGTCGCAGCAGGTCTCGATGCGGTCGCGGCCATCCACGAATACCAGCCGCGGCCGGATCGGCAGCGCCGCCACCGCACGCGCCAGCGCCCACAGCGAGGCGCGCAGGATATTGTCGCGGTCGATGCGCGAAGGCGGCGCGAAGGCGACCGCCACCTCGGCGCTCGCGCAAATCTTGGCATGCAGCTTTTCGCGGATTTCGGGATCGAGCTTCTTGGAGTCGTCGAGGCCGCGCGGCACGCGCTTGGGGTCGAGGATCACGGCGGCGGCCACGACCGGGCCAGCGAGCGGGCCCCTGCCCGCCTCGTCGCAGCCCGCGACCGGCCAGATGCCACGCTTGAGCGCGGCGCGCTCGCGGCGGAAGGTCGGACGGATATCCTCCTCCCCGAGCGGCAGGCGGACGGCGGTTGCGGCGCGACTCATGGCGCGATGGTGCGCGCCGCACGCGCGAAGTCAATGTTCGTGCCTGTCGAAATAGTTTCTCTTGATCTATTTAGTTCCTCGTGATACTAAATGGGCATGATCAATGCAGCGACGTGCCGGGCCGCACGCGGCTTGCTCAACTGGTCGCAACAGCAACTCGCTGATGAAGCACGTGTCGGACTTAGCACCGTGAAGAAATTTGAGGCAGGAAGAAGCACGCCGATGGCAAATAACCTTGCGGCCATTTGCAACACGTTTGAACGCGCGGGCGTGGTGCTCGTCTCGGAAAAGGAGGGAGGTCCAGGCGTCTTGTTGAGCCGCCTCCGACTGCATGCGCTGATTCCGGGCGAAGGGCTTCACTTCGAAATTAGCTATAAGGACCTTCAACTTGAAGACCCGGACAACGACTTTGATCTTTGGTTCCGACTTGATGAATCGACGCTCGTGGCACTGGCCGGTAGGGAAATCACCGATGAGGCGGACGCCAAGGGGATCGCGCGAAAGAACGAGGTTAGAGTGATCGCTACGATCAAGAAGTGGCTCAAGAAGCGCGGTCTTTCATCCCCCGGCGGACGGCCGCGAGTGATTTTTGCCAAGGATCTCTATTGATGACGGGCCACTACTAACGGGAGCATTCGCACGCGTCACGAACCTTCTTTTCGCCGGCCTTTGCCACAAGGAGGTCAATACGGTGCCGGAAGATGCGCTGCCATTCATCGGTGGTCGTCAGATACGACGCTTCGGGCTCCCGACCGAGCCAACGGCAACAATCAGCGAGTTTAGGAGCGACCAGCCGATCAAGACTCATCGCGATTATGGGGCCGCAAAGTCCGGAGATCCGGCCGCGGCGGTTCGTTTGGTCCGCGATCTGATCAAGCCAGAAACGCTTGATGCGGCACGGGAGCGTTTCGGCCCAGCCGCGATCTATGCCCCGGTGATCGCGGTCGAGCAGAACGGCCACAACGCGATCCCCTTTATGCTCGCTCATCACTTTGCATCTTCGGCCGGTGGACGAGTCGCCGAGGACATCTTGCAAGTCAACCGGGCGCACCACACCGGAGCGCGAGCGATGGAACGCGTTGCGGTGCGCGCCGTCTTCGACGGACCGGTCGAGCGGGATGGCCGCTACGTACTCGTCGATGACGTCACGGTCATGGGATCGACGCTGGCCGATCTTGCCAATCACATTCAGGCGAATGGGGGCAACGTCGTCGGGGCGGTCACGCTTGCGAATGCGGGCCGATCCGGTGTATTGACTGCGCCGAAGGCGCTTGTGCGTCAGATCGAAAAGAGGTTCGGCGATGCGGTCCGGGAAATCTTCGGCATCGACCCAGCCAGCCTCACGGCCGACGAAGCCAAGTACATCTTCAACTTCCGAGATGCTGACGCGATCCGAGCGCGATTCGCTGCGGCGCTCCGTGAAAGGGTGGAGCGACTACGCGCGAAAGGCATTTACCTCAACGAAGACGACGACGAAGTAGGCTGAGTCTTGATACCTGTACCCGCATGTGAAGGGCGGGGAAGCAAGACTAGGCCGCCGCTCCTATTCGGCCGGCTCCAAGCCTTTGGCTTTCAGCACCGGCGCGGCGGCGGGCGCGGTGAGAATTCGCAGCAGCGCCCTGGCGGCGTCCGGGTCCTTCGCGGTCGCGCTGACGGCAACCGTGAAGAAGACGTAGGTCTGGATCTCGGACGGCAGCCAAGCCACCAGCTCGGTGTCGGGCATGGCCAATATCGGCGCCGCCCCGGAGACGACGAGCTCTGCTTCGGCGGTCGGCACCGGGCCGCCGACGACGTAGGTCTTCAGCTTGGGTCTCATGTCCGCCGCGATCCCGAGGCGATCGAGGATCGCCAGGAAACTGACGCCGCTGCCGCCCTCCCGGGAATGGGCCACCGACTTCGCGTTGAGCATTGTGCGCTTGAAGGCGTCGGCCGAGCTGATGTCGGGCTTGGGCGCCCCCTTGCGCACGCCGACCCCCAGACCGGTACGGCCGAAGTTCGTGCGCGTGTCCGCGGCAACCTTTCCCTGCTTGATCAGATCGTCGATCGCCGCCGGACTCAAGATCACGAGGTCGAACGTCTCGCCGGCATCGATCCGTCGTTTCAAGGGCGCGACCACGTCGAAATCCATCGCGAGCTTGTGGCCGGTCGCGTCTTGAAACTGCCGCTCCAGCTCGACGAGGGCGCCGCGCACGCCGTTGCTGGCGAGAACCTTGATTTCAGCGGCGTCGGCTCGCCACTGGGCTGAAAAAATCGTCACCATCGCCGCGACGGCGGCGACTGCCGCGAGCAACCTTCTGGTCATGCGTCCTCCTCGGCACTTGGAGATGGCCCCGTTTGCTCTCAAGCTAGCATGAAACGCCGCGCCTTGCCTCGGCCCGCTGCCGGATCAAGCTTGTCCGCGCGGCCTAATCCGGCAGGATCACCCGGCCGTCGGCGGCGAAGGAAAATCCGGGCGCGCGCACCACTTCCCAGGCGTGGCCGTCGGGATCGGCGAAATAGCCGGAATAACCGCCGAACGAGGTTCTTTGCGCCGGCTTGAGCAGCCGGGCGCCGATGCCCAGCGCCCGCGCCATGACGGCGTCGACCTCGGTATCCGAATGGCACATGCGCGCGAGCGTCACCCCGCGGAAGGCTTGCGGTTGCGTCGCCACCGGCAGCGCGGCGTCTTCGGCCAGCATGTTCCAGCGGAACAGCGCCAGCACCGCCCCGCCGGCATCGAAGAACGCGATCTCGTCGCCGGTCGCGCGCATCTTTCGCAGCAAGCCGAGCGTCCCGTAGAAACGCACGCTGCGGGCGAAGTCGGTCACGCCGAGGGTGACCACATCGAGAGTGAACGGCAACGCATGCTCCAACATCCGGGGTGGTCTCCATCGTTCGCGACTTTGCCCCGATCTCGTCCCTGCCCGTCCCCGCGCAGGCGAGGATCGCGGGGATGGCCCAATCGTCAGAACAAGTCGAGTTGCTTGGGTCCGCTGCGCGGCGGCTTGAAATGCCCGGTGGTGAGTTTCGTGCGCGTCCGGTTGAAGCCGAGCTTCTCGCAAGCGAGCTCGAAGCGCCGCCCGATCATCCAGGCGACCGGCCCGCCGCCGGTCATGCGCTTGCCGAAGCTGGAATCGTAGTCCTTGCCGCCGCGGGTGTCGCGGATGAGCTTGAACACATGGCGGTAGCGGTCGGGAAAATTCGCCATCAGCCATTCGCGGAACAGGTCGCGCACTTCGAGCGGCAGGCGCAACAGGACGTAGCCCGCCTCCTTGACGCCGATCGCGGCGGCGGCATCGAGGATGCGCTCGATCTCGGCATCGTTGAGCGCCGGAATGACCGGCGCGACCATGACCGACGCCGGCACGCCCGCGGCGGTCAATTGCCGTAGCGCGTCGAGCCGGCGCGCCGGCGTCGCCGCCCGCGGTTCCATCACGCGGGCGAGCTTGGGATCGAGCGTGGTCACCGACAGCGCGACCTTGACCAGGTTGCGCGCGGCCATGCGCGCGAGGATGTCGAGATCGCGCACGACCAGCGCCGACTTGGTCACGATCCCGACCGGATGGCCGCAGCGCTCGAGCACTTCGAGAATGCGCCGCATCACCTGATGCTCGCGCTCGATCGGCTGATAGGGATCGGTGTTGGTGCCGATGGCGATGGTGCGCGGCACGTAGCTCGCAGCCGACAGCTCGCGTTCGAGCAGCTTTGGAGCCTCGGGCTTGGCGAACAGCTTGGTTTCGAAATCGAGGCCGGGCGACAGCCCGAGATAGGCGTGGGTCGGCCGCGCAAAGCAGTAGATGCAGCCGTGCTCGCAGCCGCGGTAGGGATTGATCGAGCGGTCGAACGAAATGTCGGGCGAATCGTTGCGGGTGATGATCTTGCGCGTCGAATCGATGGTCACCGTGGTCTTGAACGGCGGCAACTCGTCGAAGCTCTGCCAACCGTCATCGAAGGCGACCCGCGCCACTGCCTCATAGCGGCCGGACGCATTCGATTGCGCGCCGCGACCGCGGCGACGGTCGCCATCGACCGCCACCGCGTGGTCGCGCGGTGCATCGAGGTCGACGGCGGCGGGACGGCGGGCCTCCGCCGACGGCTGGCCGCGTTGCGCAAAGCCGCCCGCCGGCGCGGAGGGCTTGGGTGCCGGCGGGCGACTGACGGCTGCGGATGATCGAGCCATGGCGTACCTTACCCCGGATAAGGGAACAAAACAAGAACATAAATGTCCATCGGCTCGCCCGCAAGGGGAACGGCGCCGCCTCGATAGGAGGCCGGCAAGCACGCTATGGTGGACGCGCCATCGTTGGGGGTGGATCTCATGCTGAGCGTGGTCATCGCCACGCAGGAGAGCGAACGGGCGCTGCTGCCGACGTTGGTGGCGCTGGTCCCGGGCGCGGCGGCGGGACTGGTTCGAGAAGTGCTCATCGCCGACGCCGGCTCGCGCGATGCGACGGCGGAGGTTGCCGACGCTGCCGGCTGCCGCCTGCTGGTATCGGCCGGGACGCGCGGCGCGCGGCTCAAGGCAGCGTCCGCGCTGGCGCGCGCGCCATGGCTGTTGTTCCTGCAGCCCGGCATCGTCCCCGACGTCACCTGGATCGACGAGACCAGACGGTTCATGGCGGAGGATGAGCTGCACGACCGCGCCGGCAACCATGTCGCCGTCTTCCGCCCCGGGCTCGGGACGTCGCGGCCGATATTCGTCGAGGCGCTGGTTTTGATGCGCAGCGCGTTCGGGGCTAAACCGCACGTGACCCAGGGCCTGCTGATCGCCAAGCGCCTTTACGAGGAGGTCGGCGGCCACCGCGAGGATGTCGACGAGCCCGAGCGAGATCTCGCCCGCCGGCTCGGCCGGCGCCGTGTCGTGATGCTGCGCAGCGGGGTGTTGGTGGTGCGCTGAAGCACGCCAACCAGTTACTTGACTTCGTCAACCAATTCATTGACGATGTCATATATCTGCGTTGGACCCGGTGGCAGCAATGCCGAACGCCGATCTCGAGCCGCGCGTCGCCGCCGTGCGGCGCTTCAACCGCTTCTACACCCAGCGCATCGGCGTGCTGCAGGAGGGCTGGGTGAAGAGCCCGTTCTCGCTCGCCGAGGCGCGCGTGCTCTACGAGCTCATCCACCGCGACAAGCCGACCGCCAGCGAGTTGGCCAAGGATCTGGGACTGGACGCAGGCTATCTGAGCCGCATCCTGCGCGGCTTCGAGGCGGGTGGCCTGATCGTCAAGCAGACCTCGGACTCCGACGGCCGGCAAAGCCTGTTGTCGATCACCGAGCGCGGACGGCGACGGTTCGCGCCGATCGAGGCCCATACCAACGACGAGGTCGAGACGATGCTGGGCGGCCTGCTGGCCGGCGCGCAGACGTGCCTGGTCGAGTCCATGCGCACGATCGAAAGGGTGCTCGGCGAAAAGCCTGCGCCGGAGGTGCCTTACATATTGCGGCCGCCGCGCGGCGGCGACATGGGCTGGATCGTGAGCCGCCACGGCGCGCTCTACGGGGAGGACTACGGCTGGGACGAGCGGCTCGAAGCGCTGACCGCGGAAATCGTCGCCGCCTTCGTGCGCAACTACGACGCCAAGCGCGAGCGCTGCTGGATCGCCGAACGCGACGGCGAGAACGTCGGCTCGGTCCTGCTGGTGAAGGAGAGCGAGCAGGTGGCGCGGCTGCGCCTCTTGCTGGTCGAGCCGCAGGCGCGCGGGCTCGGCATCGGCGCGCGGTTGGTCGAGGAATGCGTGCGCTTCGCGCGCGACGCGGGCTACGGCAAGATCACGCTCTGGACCCACAGCGTGCTCACCGCCGCCCGCCACATCTACGAGCAGGCCGGCTTCAAGCTGGTCCGCAGCTGGAAGCACAATGAGTTCGGCAAGGAGCTGGTCGGCGAGAACTGGGATCTCGATCTCCACCTGCGCTGAGCACGCATCCGGGGACGCACAATGAATACCCATCCCGGGCGAGTGCTCCAGCAGGTGCATCGATGAGCTTGCGGGCCGAGCTAGTACGGGTCGGCTTGCGCTTGTTTATCAAGCCCAGGGCCGGGACACACACCACCGTCGACGCCATGCGGCAGCGGCTCGCCTTTCTCAACCGTTTCGTGCCTGACCCGCCGAGGGACACGGAGAAAACCTGGCTGGACGCCGGCGGTGTGCGTGCCATCCGCGTTGCGACGCCCGCCTCGCTTACCGACCGGCATATTCTTTATCTTCACGGCGGCGGCCACACATCGGGCTCACCGTCGCTCTACCGCGATTTCATCTGGCGCATCGCGTCGGCAACGCAAGCGCTGGTGCTTTGTCCCGATTTTCGGCTCGCCCCAGAGCATCCGTTTCCAGCGGCGCTGGATGACGCTGTCAACGCGTATCGCTGGCTTCTGACCGACGGTGCCGACCCGCAACGGATGGCGGTGATGGGAGATTCCTCGGGCGGCGGGCTTGCTTTGGCGGCATTGCTCAGGCTGCGTGACGAAGGCGCACCGCTGCCGGCCGCCGCCGTGGCGCTCGCGCCGTGGACCGATCTTGCACTGACCGGAGGGTCGCTGCAGCGAAACAGCAAGACCGATCCGATGCTCAGGTCGGAAGAGGCGTCAACGCTTGCCGGCTACTATCTCGCAGGCGCCGATCCCCGCACACCCTATGCCTCTCCGCTCTACGGTGATCCAACCGGGTTGCCCCCGACGCTCATCCAGGTCGGCAGCGACGAAATTCTGCTCGATGACTCGGTGCGCTTGGCTGATCGCATGCGTGCCGCGGGATGCGAAGTGGAGCTCGAAATCTGGCCGCGCATGCCGCACGTGTGGCAAGTCTGGGTGCGGGTCATGCCAGAGTCGCGCCAAGCCATCGAGCGCATCGGCGATTTCGTGCGAAGCAAATTTAGTTGAATCAATAAGTGGCGGCGGGCAAAGGCGCGTTGGCACCTTGCCCTACACCGTCGCGCCCTTGGCCTTGGCGCGCCGCAGGTGCTCGTCGAGCCGCGGCATGAGCTCGACGAAATTGCACGGGCGGTAGCGGTAGTCGAGCTGGTGCACCAGGATCTCGTCCCAGGCGTCGCGGCAGGCACCGGGCGAGCCCGGCAGGCAGAAGATGTAGGTCGCGCCGGCGACGCCGGCGGTGGCGCGGGTCTGGATCGCCGAGGTGCCGATCTTCTGCGCGCTCACCATCAGGAACATCGTCGAGAAGCCGTCCATGCGCTTCTCGAACAAGGGCTCGATCGCCTCCGGCGTCACGTCGCGGCCGGTGAAGCCGGTGCCGCCGGTGGTGATGATCACGTCGATCGCGGGATCGGCGATCCAGGCCTTCACCTGCGCGCGGATCTTCTCCACGTCGTCGGTGACGATGGCGCGGCCGGCGACCGCGTGGCCGGCCTTCTCGATGCGCTCAGCGAGCGTCGCACCCGACTTGTCATCGACCAGCTCGCGGGTGTCGGACACTGTCAGCACCGCAATCTTGAGCGGCACGAAATCTCTGCTTTCGTCGATGCCCGCCATAGCGCGCCATTCGCTCGGGGGCGTCATCCGCACAAGCGGATGATCCAGTAGCCACCGGTACGGAGATTAACATGGCTCGCAGAAAAAAAGCGCCCCGGCACGAGCGGGGGCGCTGTCGAGCGCATCGCTGCGATAGGTTCACTATCGCGCTTTATTTATCGATTTCGACGAGGGTCACGGCGTTGACCAAGCTGTTGGCCAAGACGAAATTGCCATCGCGAGTGACATCCGTATTGCGGACGATATTGCCGCCCCCCGGGATCACCCAGGTCTGGAATTTCTCCGTTTTGGGATCGAAGCGCACGATAGTGTTCGGCGTCGTCCCGGATTCGCTGTACCACACGACATCCTTGATGACCGAAATGCCGTACGGCTCGGACTTCGGCCCGCCGGGAGATAGCCACTCCTTGGCCTGGCCGGTCGCGGGGTCGAGCCGGCCGAGGTAACCGCGCACGTTGTCCGAATACCAAATGACGTCGTCGCTCGTGAACGCCAAGCGGCGAGGACGTGCTCCCGCGTCCGGCAGCGAGTATTCCTTGAGCTCCATCGTCTTTGGGTCGATGCGCGCGATCTTGTTGGTGCCGAACAGAACGGTGAAGGGAATACCCTTGGAATTCACCAAGATGCCGTAGGGCCGCGACTTCGGTGTCGGCGCCGTGACGAGCTTCACTTCGCCGGTCTTCGGATCGAGCCGTCCGATCATGTTGGAATTCTGCAGGGTAAACCACAGAATCCCGCTCTGATCGAAGACCAGCGAGTGCGGGTCCTTCGCCGCGGGGGCCGCCATCTTGTATTCGGTGACCGCACCCGTCTTCGGATCGAGCTTGCCAACCAACTGTCCAGTGTTTCCAGTGTACCAAATGTTGCCGTCCTTATCCTCAACCAGGCCATGTGGGCCCGAGTGAGGGGTCTTGAGGGGATATTCCTTGATTTGCCCGGTCTTCGGGTCGAGCCTGCCGAGCACATTGGCCATCTGTCCCGTGTACCAAATGGCGCCGTCCTTGGTTGCGAGCGGGTCGTGCGGGCGTGACCCAGGCGTGGGGACTTGCCACACCTTGATGGAGACCTTCGCCGGTCCCGGAATCGCCACGCCGGCGGGTTTCGGCTTCTCCGGGAAGTTCTTGATCAAGTAGTCCGTCATCGCGGCAAGCTTATCCGGCGGCACGGTAATTCCATGATTGGCCATCATCCGGATGACCGTGTGCCATCCCTCGGGCGTGTACCCGTTGCCGACGCGGCTGAAAAAGGTGTGGCAGCTATTGCAAAAAGCCGCGACCGTTTCCTTGCCCGGTCCGTCAGGCAAGTTTTGGCTTTGGGCAGGCAGAATGGAGCAGAGAAAGCCTGCAACCATCAGTGACGCGCGTGATTTTTTCGACATGGTACCTCCCCATCACTGTCCGCGTCGTTCGCCCGCCTCCGGGCGGGCGCGCAGACTTATGAACAAGTTTAGCAGGCGGTGGACACGCTCGCCATCCCGGCCGCGGCAAGCGCTGTCACGCGCGCCGCGCGCCAATACCGCCTCAACGGCATAGTCCCCCTTTACAATTGCGCGGCGTTGAATGTGTTGCAGCTCGCGACCGTGCCCGACTTGAAGCCAGTGTTGAACCAGCGCTGACGCTGCTCCGAGCTGCCGTGGGTGAAGCTGTCGGGCACGGCGTAGCCCTGCGCCCGCTTCTGCAGCGTGTCGTCGCCGATGGCGGCCGCCGTGCGCAAGGCGGCCTCGACGTCGCCGGGCTCGATGAACGGCGGTTTGCCCTGGCGCTTGAGGCTGTCGTTTTCCTGGTTGGCCCAGACGCCCGCCAGGCAGTCGGCCTGCAACTCGACTTTTACCTGGATTTGATTGGCCTCGGCCTTGTTGCCGGCCGCGCGCTGGAGCTGCTGCGCCTTCGGCAGGATGCCCATCAGGTTCTGCACGTGATGCCCGACCTCGTGCGCGATCACATAGGCCTGCGAGAATTGGCAGGACTTGCTGCCGACGTCGCAGCCGCGGAAGCGCGTGGCGATCTGATCGAAGAACGAGGTATCGAGATAGACCTTCTGATCGGCCGGACAATAGAACGGCCCCATCGCGGCCTGCGCGACGCCGCCGCATTGCGCCTGGGTCCGGCCGCGGTAGAGGACCAGCACCGGCGGGCGATAGGTGTTGCCGGCCTTGGCGAAGATGTTCTTCCACTGGGCGTCGTTGCTGCTGAGCACCTTATTGACGAAGCGGCCCATGTCGTCCTGCGGCGCGCCGGTGCGCCGCGCGGTCGGGGGCGTCTGCACCTGCGGCTGGCTCTGGCGGTTCAACATCTCGGCGCCGCCGATCAGCAGGCTGGGGTCGATGCCGAGCGCCCAGCCGACGATGCCGAGCACCACGATGGCGCCGATGCCCAAACCGCCGCCGCCGATCGGAAGGCCAAAACCGCCCCCTCCGCCGCCGCCGTAACCACCCTCCCCGCGTCGATCCTCGATGTTGCCGCTTTCCGGCAGATCGTCCAAGCGCATGGCTTCGTCTCCTTGCCCGCGGCCCCGGTTTGACCGGTTCGCTGCGGCCGTCGCCCTAGATTACCACGGCGTTAATCAACGCGCTTTCGCCAATATAGTTGCTAGGCAAAACTTTCCCAGCGCCTGCGCGCTTCCGATTAAGCCGATTTTTACCTTGGGCGCCCATAGTGCGTCGCTGTCGGTTGTAGGTCCCGCGTCACCGGCCGCGTCGCCTGAGTCAGAGTTCTGAGTCATGGTTGTGTCGCGTCGCGGGGCGTCCGGTCGGGCGCCCCGCGTCAGTTTTGAATCCAATCGGATTTTGGTCGGCGACTCTGTCGCGGCAATGGCGAAGCTGCCGGCCGAGAGCGTCGATCTCGTCTTCGCCGACCCGCCCTATAACCTGCAGCTGCAGGGCGACCTCAAGCGGCCCGATGATTCGCGCGTCGATGCGGTCGACGACCACTGGGACAAGTTCTCGAGCTTTGCCGCCTATGACGATTTCACCCGCGCCTGGCTGGTCGCCTGCCGCCGGGTGATGAAGCCGGCGGCGACGCTGTGGGTGATCGGCTCCTATCACAACATCTTCCGCGTCGGCGCGCTGCTGCAGGATCTGGGCTTCTGGATTCTCAACGACGTGGTGTGGCGCAAATCGAATCCGATGCCGAATTTTCGCGGGCGCCGCTTCACCAACGCCCATGAGACGCTGATCTGGGCCGCCCGCGACGCCGGCACCAAGGGTTACACCTTCAACTACGAGGCGCTCAAAGCCGGCAACGACGACGTGCAGGTACGCTCCGACTGGACGCTCGCGCTTTGCACCGGCGAGGAACGGCTCAAAGGCGAGAACGGCAAGAAGCTGCATCCGACCCAGAAGCCCGAGGCGCTGCTGGCGCGGGTGATCCTCGCCGCCTCGCGGCCGGACGACCTGGTGCTCGACCCGTTCTGCGGCACCGGCACGACCGGCGCGGTGGCGAAGCGCCTCGGCCGCCGCTTCGTCGGCATCGAGCGCGAGCCGAGCTACGCCAAGGCCGCCGAAAAACGCCTGGCCGCGGTCGAGCCGCTCGCCGCGGCGAGCCTCGCCCCGTTCATGACCGCGCGCGAGGCGCCGCGCGTGCCGTTCGCGGCACTTATCGAGCGCGGATTGGTCTTGCCCGGCGCGCGGCTCTGCGACGCCAAGCGCAAAGTCAACGCGCTGGTGCGCGCCGACGGCGCCATATCGCTGGGAGAAACGGTCGGCTCGATCCACCGTATCGGCGCGCTGGCGCAGGGCCTGGAAGCCTGCAACGGCTGGGCGTTCTGGCACCTGGAGACCGCCAAGGGCCTGGTCCCGATCGACGCGCTGCGCGCGGAGATCAGGGCGGAGATGGGAGCGTCGTGAGTCTCTTCGGCTGAGTGTTGCGCATATCAGAATTTCCGGATACTATTTCCGGAAATCATGGACGCTCGAACCAAAGCCCTCAAAGCCCACCGCAAGCGCCTTCGAACGCGACGGATGAAGCGCGTCGAGGTCACCTTGCGTGAGCAAGACGCCGCACTCGTGCGTCGGCTCGCAGCCGAATTGCGACGCAACGATTCGAATGCAGATCGGCTTAGGTTTGTCTTACGCGGCGCTATCGCAGAGCATCGCGAGCCGACGCTTGCGGAGGCGCTCTACGATCCCATCATTGCCGGCCCGGAATTCGACGAGGTGTTCGAGGAGATCGAGCGGTTTCGCCACGATCCCGTCATGATGAAAGTGCGCGACGTCGATCTGTGAGCTTCCTTCTCGACACAAACGTCTTGTCCGAATTGCGCAAGGGGCCGCATGCCCACGCCAATGTAAGTGCGTGGGAGGAGAGCACCGTTCAGAGTGAGCGCTTCACAAGCGTCATCGTCATTGCAGAGCTGCGCAAAGGAGCCCTGGCCAAAGCACGCAATGATGCCGCTGGGGGCGCAGCACTCGACCGTTGGATAGGCCGCATCATCGCCAACTTCGAAGACCGGATTCTGCCCGTTGACTTGCATGTGGCGGAGGCTTGGGCAGCACTGATGGTACCGAATCCGCGCTCTCCACTCGATACTCTGATCGCCGCAACTGCACACGCCCATGGGCTCACGCTCGCCACCCGCAACGTCCGCGACTTCGCGAATTGTGGCGTCGTTTTGCTCGATCCGTGGAGTTACGTTCAAGAGTAGCCCTCGCGCCGGGGACCTCGTCGATCGATCTCGCCTCGACGGTGATGGCCCGGCACCGCAGTTCAGAACGACATCTGCAGTCTCAGGCTGCGCGCGACACGCTGCATTGGCTCCGCGATCTCGGATTCCATCTCCTTCGCACACACCTGGCCGGCCACCTTCGACTTGAACTCGCGCCGGATCGTCAGCGTCCGGCCTTTGATCGTGTAGCTCGTTCGATAGCTGAAATACTTGTTGTCGATGGGTGCTTCCTTGATGGCCTTGGGCAGCGGAAGACCTTCGGCGAACGTCAGCTCGATCTCCTCCACCTGCTGGCCGGCATAACAGGAGAAATCCGTCTGGCGACCGGCCACCCGTTGACCCAACAGCCCCACGCCGGGGCGTCCGTGAATCGGCATACCGATCGGAATATCGCGCCAACCGCTCAAAGGTGTTCGCAGCTTCTCGTTCAGGCTGAAATCCCCTTGAACGCTATAGGGCTCCGACAAATCGGAGGGCGTGGCCGGCTCGAAGACGCCCGCTCCGGGACGGCCGAGACTGCGCAGCATGGTCTCTGCGAATTTCTCGCGGCCTTGCGTCTGGATTTGCGTTGCCCTCCCCCGGGCGGAGATGGCGAATACGCCGGTCGCGGTCTGTCGCGTCGTTCCTTTGACCACACCATCTGGCCCGATCGATGCCGTCGTCTTGGCTATCGTGATGTGATCCTTCGGCCGCATGGGCGGCGTCCGCGCCAGTCGGCCGCCCGCACTCGAGATATGAAGAACCGGCTTGTCGTAGGAGCTTTCCGGCAGGATCGCGAATGCAGCGTGCGATGCCGTCGGGTCGGTATAGACGTCGAGCTCGGGAAGATAGAGCATCACGTGGTTGAAGAACGGAACTGGGAGATCCGGCAGCCGGTACCCGTTGCCGAGGTTGACAAGGACTTGCTGGCTGGCGATCGCCTTGGCCCTGAGTAGGGCGCCCATCAGCGCCACGTGGTCCTTGCAATCGCCGAACTTGTTCTTGAGGACGGCCGGCGCCGGGTTGGGGGTGATCCCGCCGGACCCGAGGTACACCAGCACGTATCGAATGTTCTTCTTCACCCAGCGGTCGATCGCGACGGCCTGGGCGCGTTTGTCGTCGATGCCTTTGGTGATTTCTTCGGCGAGCGCCTGGATCTCGGGAGCTAAGGCCTGTTGGCCCTTCATGCTCGACCAGTAGCTGGCACCGAGCTCGGACACGTCCTTGAAGGTGGTGATCACGAGTTGAGGATCGCGATCCCAGCTCGAGACCGCGCCCGGCTCCTGGACGCTCCAGCCCTTCGGACGGTAGCTGAACACGTGGCGCCGATCTTCGCCCGCCTCGATGCTTTCGTGAGCAAGACCGTCGCCTTTGACGTGAACTCTGAGCGCGAGCGATTTCGGCGCATCGACCGTCAGCTGAGATATGTCATACGGCACCGATCGCGAAAAAACCTGCTGGTAGTTGAAGTGCCCGGGAAAGCGCTTGTCGATCCAGTTCACCCTCGACGCGTAGACGACCGTGTCGCCGACCTCGACGTCCGAAAAGATCAGCGTCTTGACCTTGGCGTCGCGCCGGTAGACGGCGTTGAGCCCGGTCGCGGCGTCGCGGGTAAGGATGTTGCCTTGGTCGACCGCTATCTTTCTGCCATCGGCCTTTTCCGTATAGGCCTCGATGAGCTCGAGCGGATTGAGGCTCTCCACGAACGACAGGTTTAGCTGGCCGAGCGTGCGGATGGCGCTCTCGCGCAGGATTTTGTATCGCACCGTGTTCTCGGCCACGGCGGTCAGATCCGGCCGAACGGTGAGACGCGTGTCGAGCGACGCGGTATAGGCCGGCGAATTGCGGTCGGGATCGGTCGTGGACGGCGCCGGCGGGTTTGCAGCGGGTTGCGCCGTTGCCGGCTCGACCAGCAACATAAGCCCGCAAAGTGCCGCCGTTGCGAGCCAAATGCGCAGCGCCGAAATCGACCCCATCACGCAGCTCCCTCCAACGCCTGCAGCCGAGTGGCTCGCCGCCATGAACAGCCGATTGCGCTTGGGTCCGCCGAAACAGACATTGGCCGAGCGCTCGGGCAGCGCGATGAAGCCGATCGGCTTGCCCTCCGGATTGAAGATCTTGACCCCGTCCTGCTGCGGGTTGCCCATCCCCCAGCCGCACCAGAGATTGCCGTCGACATCGCAGCGGAAGCCATCCGGCGTGCCGCCCGGCTCGGCGCTGATGAAGGCACGGCCGTTGGCGAGCTTGGTGCCGTTGTCGACCACGTCGTAGACCTTGATCACGCGCGGCGTGACGCCGGCCTCGACGATGTAGAGCTTGGACTCGTCAGGCGAGAACGCGAGCCCATTCGGCCGGTTGATGTCGCCGGCCGCTACCGTGGCGCGCCCGGTCTTGTCGAGGCGATAGACGTTGGTCGGCAGCTCGGGCGTGGCGACGTGGCCCTCGTAGTTGCCGAGAATGCCGAACGGCGGATCGGTGAACCAGACCGAGTCGTCCGACTTCACGATGATGTCGTTCGGCGAGTTGAGCGGCTTGCCGTCGAACTTGTCGATCAGCACGGTGACGGTGCCGTCGTACTCGGTGCGGGTCACGCGGCGGCTGTCGTGCTCGCAGGTGACCAGCCGGCCCTGGCGGTCGCGGGTATTGCCGTTGGCATTGTTCGAGGGCTTGCGGAAGACGCTCACCCGGCCGGTCTCTTCGTCCCAGCGCATGATGCGGTTGTTGGGAATATCGCTCCAGAGCAGGCAGCGCGCATCGCCGAAATAAACCGGCCCCTCGCACCAGCGCATATTGCCGGCGATACGCTCGACGCCGGCGAGCGCCAGGCGATATTTCGCAAAGCTCGGATCGAGGATCTGGATCGAGGGATCCGGATAGCGCTCGCTCGGCTCCCAGCGGCCGAAGGCTGTGCCCGTGAACGTCATCGCCGTAACCGCGCCGGCGCCGGCGAGCATGCCGCGTTTGGTGATTTGCATGGCGTTTCCCTTTTGCGGTGGCGACCTTGCGTGGTCGCTTCCCGGTCCATCCTAGCACAGTGCTGCTCTGCCATCTGCGGCCTCATCGCACCGCGAACGGCGCATTGTAGGGCCGGCCGAAGGGCACGCCGGCGGTCACCGTCCCGACCGGCTTGAGATGCGCCTTGCCGTCGCGCTTGTTGTTGCGGGTGTCGACGAAGGACACCGGTCCTTCGACAAGGTCCATGATCGAAACATCGCCCGGCGCGCCGACCTGCAACGTGCCGAGCTTCGGCGCGCGATTGATCACCTTGGCGGGATTGATGGTCGCCATGGCGACGACCTGCTCGAGCGAGAAGCCCAACCCCATGAACTTGCTCATCACCCAGGTGAGATAGGGCATGCCGGGGGTATTGCCGGAAAAGACGTGGATGTCGGAGGAGATGGTGTCGGGCGCGGCCCCCTGCGCAATCGCCGGCTCGGCCACCGTGTAGTCGAAGCTGCCGCCGCCGTGGCCGACGTCGAAGATCACGCCGCGTCGTTTGGCGGCGAGCGCCGCCGGCAACAGCTTGCCGTCCTGCACGATATTGGTGAAGGCGCCGCCGAGATTGGGCGCGCCCGAATAGGCGTGGGTGAGGATATCGCCCGGCCGCAGCAGATCGAGGATTTGCGACATCAGCTCGCGGGTCTCGACCCCGCCGATATGGCACATCACCTTGGCGCCGGTGCCGGCCTTCTCGCAGGCGGAGATCGCGCGCTTGAGCGGCTCGAGGCCGTGCTTGGCGATCACGTTCTCCGACATGCGCACCTTGATGCCGAGCACCATGTCGGCGTTCTCGGCCACAGCCCTCGCCGCCTCGTCCACCCGCGCGAAGTCGATATTGTAGAGCTCCGGCACCGGAAAGCCGGCGAGCCCGATATTGGCGACGTGCACGAACGCATAGAGACGGGTGCGCGACTGCCCGACGACGTGGCGGCGGAAGGCCGCGAAATTGTTGGCTCCGGCATCGCCGGCCGACACGCAGGTCGTCGTGCACTGGTTGGCGACCAGTTCGTCGGCCGGAATGCCGATGGCGGAGCCATAGGGAAAGACATGGCTGTGGAGATCGATCAACCCCGGCGTCACCAGCTTGCCGGCGGCGTCGAGCATGCGCAGCGCCCGGGCGGCCGGGATGTCGGCGTCGACCGCCTCGACCAGGCCGAAGCGGATGCCGATGTCGCGCTTGCCGCGCAACGACTGGCTCGGGTCGAGCACGTCGCCGCCCTTGATTACGAGATCGAACTTGTCGTTCGGCCCCATGGCGGCGCGCGCCGGGCCGCCGATGGCGGCGGTGAGAGCGAACGCGCCGGCGGTGGCGAGAAAATCGCGGCGTGACACGATGGACATGGTTTCCCTCCCTTGGTCGCAATGATTTTCCTCAATCGTGCGTCCGCGGGAGCGCGCGCGTCAATTGCAAAAGTTGAAGTTGAAGACGCTTCCAGCCGGCCAGCCGTGCAGCGCAGAATATATGGAGAGACCGCGCTGAAACTGTATCTTGGCTGACAACAAAACAGGCCTCCCTCCCAAGGAATTCGAGATGACGACCTCCGTGCCGGGCTCTTTGCGTCGCGTCCTCAGGCTTGCGGTGGTGGCCCCGTGCCTTGTCCTGGCGACCGCAAATCCGTGTGCCGCCCAATATCCGGAGCGGCCGATCCGGCTCATCCTACCGTTCCCCGCCGGCGGAGCGGTCGATCACGTCGCCCGCCGGGTGACGGCGCGGATGGCGGAGGATCTCGGGCGCCCATTCGTGATCGAGAACAAGGCCGGCGCCGGCGGGGTGATCGCGACCGACGCCACCGCCAAGGCGGCGCCGGACGGCTATACGCTGCTTCTCACCACGCCCAATCACACGATCAACGCGGCGCTCAACGCCAAGCTCTCCTACGACACCGAGAAGGATCTGCTGCCGGTCTCGATCGTGGCCGAGGTGCCGGAATTGCTGGTGAGCCATCCGGCGGCGCCGTTCGAGACCTTTGCGGGCTTCGTCGACTACGCCAAGAAGAATCCGGGCAAGCTCAACTACTCCTCGGCCGGCAACGGCACCTTGCCGCACGTGACCATGGAATTGCTGCTGCGGCGCACCGGCATCGAGGTCGCCCACATTCCGTATCGGGGCGCCGCGCCGGCGATGACCGATCTGCTGGCCGGGCAGGTGCAGCTCAAGATGGATACATATGCCACGGCGAACCAGCACGTGGCGCAGGGAAAGCTGCGCGCGCTCGCGTTCGCGAGCCGGGAGCGATCGGCGCTGATGCCGAACGTGCCGACCGTCGCCGAGATGGGGCTGCCCGGATACGAAGGCATCTTGTGGATCGGCATCGTCGCGCCGGCCGGTACGCCGAAGCCGGTGATCGAGAAGCTCGCGGCGGCCTCCCAACGCGCGGTGCGCACGCCCGAATTGGCCGAGCGGCTCAAGCGCGACGGCGTCGAGCCGGTCGGCGGCACGCCGGAGGCGTTCGCCGCGCTGATCGCGAAGGAAATCGTGCAGTGGCGGAACTTGGCGCAGTCGGCCAAGATCACGCTCGACTGATCCCTGCAACAGCGCTCCAGCTAGCCAGCAAATCACGCGAAAGGCCGCAATGCCGATCCTCACCCAGGGACCCGACCCCAATCCCAAGACCCCGAAGCTCGCCGGCCCGCCGGGCGCCTGCGACAGCCACATCCATCTGTTCGGCCCGGCCGCGAAATATGCGTTCGCGCCTGACAGCCCCTACACCTCGCGCGAGGCGCTGCCCGAGACGTTCATCGATCTGCAGACCAAGCTCGGCCTGAGCCGGGCCGTCATCGTCAGCCCCGGCGGCTACGGGCGCAATTACCAGATGCTGGCCGACACGCTGGCGCGCTTTCCGGACCGCTTTCGCGGCATCGCGCTGATGCCAGACGGCGCCGGCGCATCCGAGTTCGCGCGGCTGACCAAATTGGGGGTGCGTGGGCTGCGCCAGATGAGCGCGAAACGCGGCAGCCATGTGCCGAATTTTTCGCCGGACGCGGCTCGACGCGCGGCCGAGCACGGCTGGCACGTGCAGTTCTATCCGCACGGCACCGACATCGTCGACTATGCCGACAAGCTCCTGGCGTTGCCGAACACGATCGTGCTCGATCACTTCGCCAGCATTCCCGCTGCCGGCGGCGTCGATCAGCCGGCGGTCAAGGCCGTGTTGAAGATGCTCGATAGCGGCCGCGTCTGGCTCAAGCTGTCGGGGCCGATGCGCTGCACCACGCAGAACGTCCCCTACCCGGAGGTGACGCCGCTGGCGCACGCGTTCGTACGTCATGCGCCCGAGCGCATGGTCTGGGGCACCGATTGGCCGCACGTGAACCTCGACGGCCGCGAGATGCCGAACGACGGCGACCTGCTCGACCTGTTGGCGGAATGGGTGCCGGACGAGCGAACGAGAAACCGGATTCTCGTCGACAACGCCTGCGCGCTTTATGGATTTCCGCCGCCGTAGCCCGGATGAGCGAAGCGACATCCGGGGTGCTTGCCGCGCGGTGAGGTCGCCCCGCATTGCGCTGCGCTCCATGCGGCTACGCACTTGGGCGGGCCACGAACGATCGTTTTGGCGGAACGAACCCAACCGCCATTTTGGCGGAACGAACCCAACGGCCATTTTGGCGGAACGAACCCAACTGCCATTTTGGCGGAACGAACCCAATTTCTCACGATGTCAAACAGCGCCGGGTAGGCGAGGAGGTTGCCCCCCTCGCCCCCCACAGACCCGGACGTGCAGATTTCCCGCATCCG
>WNGB01004857.1_pt1 | contig 41211 bp, 38 predicted proteins | sample 5400681 | NCBI WGS metagenome assembly WNGB01 (sample SAMN13153367, study PRJNA577476) | soil metagenome | isolation source: 115 cm soil or saprolite under grassland replicate 2 | place: USA:California | collected 2016-06-15 | reverse complement strand
CGTGATTGGAGCACTCACTCATTGATCAAGGAGTTCGCGAAGGCATCAACCGGAGGAGTTGACCATGTCTGACGATGCGGAGGCTCCAGCTATCTCACGGAGAGCTTTGGTTAAAGGTGCGACTGCCGGCGCGGTCGCCGCCAGCGTCAATGTGCTCACCACAAAAGAGACGGAAGCGCAGGAAACATATGACGCGATCGTCATCGGGACCGGTTTCGGCGGCGCCGTTGCGACTCTTGCCCTCAATGCGCGTAACAAGAAGGCCCTTGTGATCGAGCGCGGCACGTTTTGGGTCACGCCTGAAACACTTGGAGTGCCGCCCAAGTCTGCAGCGCCCCCGCTCGCAAAATGGGCCGCTGATCATAACATGCGAGTCCAGTATTGGCCGCGTCCCGACCATGCCCTCGGCTTGATGGATATTCTCGCCAATCGTTACCACGAGGGAAATCCCTACGGCCTGCATAATTACAGGATGTTTCGCCAAGCCCACATCTTGACGGCAAGCGGTGTGGGAGGCGGCTCGCTCATCTATTCAAACGTGAACTTGCGTGCGCGTGATGCCGTGTTGCAAAAAATTGGCCTCAAAGGCATCGATTACGATCGGGCCGAACGCTTCATGGAGACGTACCGCGGAAAATTGAGCACGGTCGTCACCAAAATTCCACTTCCTCCCGGCGTAGCTGCGGAGCAGCTTGGCGCCAAGCTCGATCCCCAGCAGGACAAAGATAGGCTTGCGGATAAGGACTATCTGCTGCTCGATCGCAGTCGAGCGTTGCGTGACGCCGCGGCAATCGTGTCGCAGCAGCTTGGCGTCGGCATGCCGTGGTCTCCTCTAAAGCTTTCCGTCACTGAATATGTGCACGGGGCAGGTACCGAAGCCGATGCCGTGCACACGTTCTGCGAGCGACAAGGACGCTGCATGTTGGGGTGCCTGCCGCAGGCACGGCATACCCTAAACAAGGTTCTGTACAAGTTCGTGTTTTCCAAAGACACGCGGGTGGTGTTGTCGCCTGAGTCCGAGGTGCGCTCGATTAGGCGCGTCGGCGATAACTATGAGGTGACTTACCTCGATCGCAGGGGGCAGAGCGCCGATGGACACGAGGTTCGCGTGCGCGCGCCTCAGGTTTTTCTTGCGGCCGGAGTCCTCGGCACAACAGAAATCCTCTTGCGATCGCGAAATCAGGGCGGATTGCAGGTCAGCGACAAGATCGGGTCAGGATTCTCGACCAACGGCGATTTCGGTGCTTTGGCCGTCGCGACAAAGCGTCCGGATGGCTCGAAGATGGCAGTTTATCCAACTCGCGGACCAATCAATACATCCGACATCCGGTTCGAGCTCGACGGAAAGCACTTCACGATTGAGGATTGCGGAATTCCGTCGATGTTCGCAAGGATCGTTCGAATGGGTATTGATGACCGCGCTTCTCTGCTTGCGCTGCTCAACCCGGCAGGCTTCGTGGGCGGCACCGTGGCCTCAGGCATCTCGTCGCTCTTCAACAAGAAGAGAGACCCCACCAAACAAGACCATGCTACCGAGGCGGAGCTCATCGACGACGTGTTCTTTTTCAACGCCATGGGCGAAGACGATGCCAATGGACAATTCACGCTGGAAGGGGATGAACTCGATCTTGATTGGGAGGAACCCATCGGCAATCACCCGATCTTCGGCCGGATCGAAGATACGATGCATGTCGCTTTGCCCACCTGGGATGGGCTACCCCTCGTTTTCCGGCCGAAGACGCTGATCGTCACGCACCCCCTTGGTGGGTGTCGGATCGGTGCGACGATGGCCGAAGGCGTCGTCAACGAATTTGGCGAGGTCTTCGATGGCAGCAAAAAGAGCACGGATCCGAAGGCCACCCATCCTGGACTTATCATCATCGACGGGTCGACGATTCCGGGAGCGCTCGCGGCGAATCCGACTCTGACGATCGCGGCTCAGGCGCTCAGAGCCGTCGAGAAAGCGGTCGGGCCGCTGCCCAATATTTGAGGACGAGGAATTGGGGGCACGGATGGCACACCGCGCCGGCTTGTTGTCGGCGACTGCACACAGACAAGCGCCTCGCGTCCGGGTTCGCGCCAAGGACCCGAGCGAGACCGGGACAATGACGACAGCGACAGCCGTGTGACGCAATATTGCAGCATCATTGCGGGAGGATGCGATGAGTGACGTACCGAAGCGCTGGTGGCAATGGTTGCTCATGTACCCGACGTTGGCCGTCGCACTCGCCGGCGCAATTCCACAATATTATCTGTGGGCACAAGCCCTCATCATTGGAGTTTCAAGTGCAGACGTCAACGACGCCAGGGAACAGGCAAAGGCATGGGAGCGGAATGTCGACTGTCTGCACGATATCGATCACATCAAGCCCAGCGCCCACACCGCTTATTCCATTGAGTTGGTCGCCTGTCCCACTGGCGACATTCTTCTGACTCTGACGCCCCTACAAAACCCGGATCATCCGGTTTCCAGATGGATCGTGACAAGAAGTCTATTTACTCAAGTAGCCTCCCAGTCCACGCCTGCGACCATGACGCGGGCTGAGGGCCCCGCAACGCCCTCAGCAGCCGCCGCCACGCCGGTACGCATCGTGGATATCAAGACGCAAGGACGATACGTCATCAGGCGGATTCAATTGTCGGACAACACGTGTATTGACGAGACGATCGACTCCTATACCGGCCGCCGTTTGAGCCAGGCACCGGCTCCCTGCACAAAATTTGACGTTCGCTAGAGTTCGACGCGGTTCTGCCGCTATCGTGCCCGTGTGGCGGGTTTGAGAGAAGTGGAGACGGGGTTTGATGGTCGGGAAGCAGACCTCGCCGGAGAAAGTCAATGAGCCCGCGCCTAAGCATGGTTCGATGGTATAGCCTGCCGCGGCTTGCCTCCATCGGCGTCCGTGTCGCTGTATCAACGGTCTTCGGGCAATTTGCCGATCGCCGGGATTCTCTCGCGGCCGAGCGGCCTCTCGATCCGGTCAATTATGATCCGGAGCTCGACTACCGCCTTTATCAGGACCCCGACTTTTGGTTTGATTTCGCCGCGGACACCGGCGATGGCTGGGATTCGACATACGCCGTCGCGCGACTTCTCGGTGCGGCCGATCTGGCCATACCGAATGTTCCCGGGGGAGCCTTGCCGCGAGGGCGGATCCTGGTGTTCGGCGGCGATCAGGTCTATCCCACGCCCTCCGACAAAGACTACCTTGAGCGCTTGATAGGTCCATTCGAGCAGGTCCGTCGCAACAATCCAGACGCGTTCCAGCCCGAGCCGCGTCTGTATGCCATTCCCGGAAATCACGATTGGTACGACGGCCTTTCCGCCTTTCTGAATTTGTTTTGCTGGCGTCAGCTGAAAGGACCGTGGTCAGAGCCTCGTTGGGGAAAGGCAATCGGGGGCTGGCGCACCAAGCAGGTGCGCAGCTACTTTGCGCTTGCGCTTCCGCACGATTGGTGGCTCTGGAGTTTGGACATTCAACTCAGCGATTACGTCGATCAACAGCAGATCAACTTCTTCGATCATGTGGCTCGGCAGTGGATGAACCCCGGCTCGCGACTGATCCTGTGCACCGGCAGGCCAGACTGGGCCTATGTCGACCCGCGCAATCCGCGGAACGTGTTCGATCATTTTTCGTACGTCGAGTCGCTCGTGAACAAGGCGCAAAAGAATCACCGTCTCTGTCTGATTCTCACGGGCGACAGCCACCATTACTCGCGTTACACCGAGGAAGACCGCCACTACATCACCGCTGGCGGCGGTGGAGCATTCACGCACCCGACCCATCATCTCAAGGATCGTGATTTTGCCTGGTATTGGCCGACACCCGGCTCGCCGGCGCCGCCTCCTGCCCCGCCAGGGCAAGACGCTCCACCACAGTTCAGACGAACCTTCACGCTTGCTCGCGATGCTCAAAACAACGAACCCCGAGTCTATCCGCCGCGCGGGATGTCCCGGTGGCTCACCTGGCGCAATCTGGCATTCGCCCTCTACAACTGGGACTACGCACTGTCGCTCGGCGCCTGGTGTGCAATCTTTGCGTGGCTGCTCAACACGAATGCCCGTATTGACGGATCGACGTTGCCGAAAGTGCTCAGGCAGGCCGACAACTTCGGAGCCGCGCTGATCGCCTACGGCAAACTGGCGTTCGGGTCGCCCTGGCCGACCCTGCTGATCGCTGCCGCGGCTGGCGGCTATTACTATTTTGCCGATTACAAATCAGGCTTTCGGTTTGTTGCCGGCATCGCACACACGCTGGCGCAGACGGGGGCTATGATCCTCGTCACCGTCCTCTGTGCCCGATACGCGCCAGGAGGCGATTCAACGTTGGGCCTGATCGCCTATGTCGCAGTCCTCGGGGGATTATCGGCCGCAACCGCGATGGGCGTCTACTTGCTCGTATCGCTGAACGTGTTTGGCGCACATTGGAATCACGCGTTTTCGTCGCTCAGACTGACGCGCTACAAATGCTTTCTTCGGCTTTGCATCGGCAAAGACAAGTCCCTCACCATCTATCCGATTGGTCTTGACAAGGCGCCGCGCGACCGAAGCGATCCACCCGCCAATCCAAAGTTGGATCCGCATTTGATCGAGCCGCCCATCCGTATCACTTGACGCGACCTCAGAAACGCCGGCGCTCTACCTGATCGGCATCCTTTCGGCCCATCTATCGACGTCAACACCCTACAGTCCGCCGTCGCGGATCGGCGGCTGGAATGCGAGCCCGGTATCCCATGGAAAGAAGATCCAGGTGTCCTGCGACACTTCGGTGATGAACGTATCGACCAGGGGACGCCCCAGGGGCTTGGCGTAGACGGCGGCGAAATGCGCCTCGGGCAGCAGGTCGCGCACGAGCTTGGCGGTCTTGCCGGTGTCGACGAGATCATCGACGATCAGCACGCCTTTGCCGCGCCCGCCGCCGACCGCGACGATGTCGGCGGCGATGGTCTTGAGCAGCTTGAGCTCGCCCTGAGCGACGTGATCGTAGCTCGCGACGCACACCGTCTCGATCACCCGGATGCCGAGCTCGCGCGCCACGATCGCGGCCGGCACCAGCCCGCCGCGCGTGATGCACACGATCGCCTCGAACGGGCCGGCCTCGGCCAGCCGCCACGCGAGCGCGCGGGCATCGCGGTGGAACTGGTCCCAGGAGACCGGAAACGGCTTCTGCGGCGCCAGCGGCTGCGCCGATTGCATATCCGCTCTCTCTGGCGCCTCGCGTCTCATCGCAGATCGAGCACGAAATCGAAACGGGCCGACACGCCGTCGCCGGCGTCGGCCATGCGCATGGTGAGCTCGCGGCGAAAGAGGCCGTCGCGCAGATTCTGCGGCTCGTTCGGGAAATAGAGCTGCGTGGTGAGGAGCTGCCGCCCGGTCGCCAGCACCTTGACGTGATAGTGACGCGTGCGGCCGGGATAGAGCGCCGGCACGATGGTGCGGAAGCGGTAGCGGCCCTGCGCATCGGTGAGGATATGGCCGCGGTAGCGGAAGCCGCGGTTGTCGTACTCGCCGGCCTCGTCGGCGTGCCAGAGATCGACCAGCACCTGTTGCACCGGCTTGCAGTTGCGGGTGAGGACGTAGCCCGTGAGCTCGACCGGCCGCGCCTTGGCGCCGGCCTCGATGAGGTCGGCGCGCGCCGGCGAAGACGGCTTGTAGAACGGCCCTTCCATCTGCCGCACCGTCGGCTCGTCGCCGTCATGGCATTCCGGGGTCGGATTGAGCTCGGTCTGCGCGAACGCGTCTCCCGCCACCGCGGCGAGGCCGGGAACCGCGAATGCGCTGCTGCGCAACAGGTCGCGACGATTGAGGACATTAAAGATGCTGGACATGGTCGACTCCCTTGCTGGGACCATAGCGACTTCGACCGATCTTAGCGGCCGGCAGGGCCGCCACCGCTCACGAGGCTGTCAACAGACACACATTAGCGTCATCAGCGTCATCGCACACCAACATCGTCGGCGTCCGCTCACTGCGCCGCCTTCAGCCGCGAGAGCATGGCCTCGACCGCGCCCTTCGCGGCCGCGAGCTTGCCGGCGTCGCGCGCGCGCAGCACCACGTTGGTGTTGGGGCCGCGCTGCTCGTCGAAGAACGGATAGCTCCCGATCGAGACCTCCGGGTTGGCCTTGGCGATCTCGCCGAGCGGGGTGCCGATGTCGCCCTCGCGGCAATCGGCGCGCACCGTCTCCGACAGCATGCGCACGCCGGTCGTGAGCTTCGGCGCCACCTCGTCGAGCATGACCTGCATGATCGAGGGAACGCCGGCCATCACGATGACGTTGCCGAGCCAGAAGCCGGGCGCGGCCGACACCTTGTTGAGCACGAGGTCGGCGCCGGCCGGAATGCGGGTCATGCGCATGCGCGCCTCGTTCATCTCGCCGCCGGTCTGGGCGAGCCGCTCCTTGAGGATCGCGACCGCGCGCGGGTCATGGTCGATGGTCACCCCGAACGCCTTGGCGACGCACTCGGCGGTGATGTCGTCATGGGTCGGGCCGATGCCGCCTGTGGTGAACACGTAGGTATAACGTGCGCGCAGCGCGTTGACGGCGCCGACGATCTCGCCCTCCTCGTCGCCCACCACCCGCACCTCCTTGAGGTCAATGCCGAGCGCGGTCAGGTATTCGGCGATGTAGCCGATGTTCTTGTCCTTGGTCCGGCCGGACAGGATCTCGTCGCCGATCACCAGCACGGCGGCGGTGACAAGCCCTCGTCCGGAAGAATTGGTAGCCGTCATGGTGGTTCCGAATGGTGGTTCCGATGGTTCAGGCAAGGTGCGACGTCCCCGACCCTGCCAGGAGCGCTGATGAGGCTTCAAGTCATGCGCGATCCGGGGCAGAGTATCGGGCAAGGTGGCGGACAAGGCAAATAACGCAAGAGCCAACAAGCCAGGAGAGGACGCTCAGATGTTTCGATCGACTGCATGCCTGGCGGCGGTTGCGGCGGCGCTCGGGTCCCCGGCCGCCGCGCAAGACACCATCACCCGGCCGGTGAGCATCTATGTCGCCGGTACCGCCGGCGGCGGCATCGACCTCTACGCCCGCGTGGTCGGCCGCCATCTTGGCCGCCACATCCCCGGCAACCCGGTGGTGACCGTGCAGACCATGCCCGGCGCCGGGGGCATCCGCGCCGCCAACTTCCTGGCGCAGCAGGCGCCAAAGGACGGCACCGCAATGACGACGTTCGCCGGCGGCCCGATCATCGAGCCGCTGATCGGCGCGCGCGACCCCGGCTACGACATGAGCCAGTTCACCTTCGTCGGCGCCGTCGCCAAGGACATCGGCCTGTGCATTGCGCTCGGCACCACGCCATTCAAGACCATCGAGGACGTGAAGAAGCAGCAGATGGTGGTCGCCGGCACCGGAGCCGGCTCGGAGACCGACACCTGGCCGGTAGTGCTCAACGAGGTGCTCGGCACCAAGTTCAAGCTGGTCACCGGCTATCTCGGCAGCCAGGAGACGATCATCGCGATCGAGCGCGGCGAGGCGCACGGGCGTTGTGTGTTCAGCTATTCGGCGCTCAAGACAGCCAAGCCCGACTGGCTACGCGACAAGAAGGTCAACGTGCTAGTGCTAACGGCATCGCAGAAGCATCCTGAGTTTCCGGATGCTCCCGCGGTGGTCGACCTGGTCAGCAAGACCGAGGACCGCCAGCTCCTGGAGCTGATGGTCGGGCCCGGCGCGATGGCGCGGCCGTTCGCGGCGCCACCGGGCATGCCCGCCAACATCGCGACGCTGCTGCGGCGCGCGTTCGACGCGACCATGAAGGACCCGGAATTCCTCGCCGACGCGGCGAAGATCCAGGCCGACGTCCAGCCGACCACCGGCGAGGACGTGCAGAAGCTCGTCACGCGCATCTACCAGACGCCGCGGCCGGTGGTCGAGCGGGTCAGGAAACTGTTCGCACAATAGGCTGCGGACCCGCAATGGAGAGGATGATGCGTGACTTGATTAGCGCCGCGACGGCGTTGCTGAGCGGCCTGGTTTTGCTGGTCGGGCTGGGCGCCGCGGCGTGGGCGCAGTCGCCACCCGATCTCAACCGGCTGATCGACGATCTGGTGGCGGCCAACCGCATCCTCTACCGGCAGGGCGTCGTCGACGGCTTCGGTCACATCAGCGTCCGCCATCCGCAGCGCGCGGATCGGTTCCTGATGTCGGCATCGCTCGCGCCGGGCCGCGTCGGCAAGGACGACATCATGGAGTTCGACCTCGACGCCAAGCCGATCGACCAGCGCGGCCGCTCGATCTATTCGGAGCGCTTCATTCACGCCGAAATCTACAAGGCGCGCTCCGACGTCAACGCGGTGCTGCACAGCCATTCGCCGACGGTCATTCCCTTCAGCGTGTCGCAGATCCCGCTGCGCCCGATCACGAACCAAGCCAGTTTCCTTGCCCCCGACGTGCCGGTGTTCGAGATGCGCAAGTTCGCCGGATCGCGCAGCCTGCTGGTGACGGACGCCGCGACCGCCAAGGCGCTGGCTGAGACGATGGGAAGTCGCCCGGTGGCGCTGATGCGCGGCCACGGCAACGTGGTGGTGGGGCCGAGCGTGCGGCGCGTGGTGGCGCGCGGCATCTACACGGAGGTCAACGCCCGGTTGCTCTGGCAGGCGATCACGCTCGGCGGCCCGCTGGTGTACATCGACGCCGAGGAGGCGCGCGCCGGCGAAGCCAGCCGCGATCGCGACGAAGCCGGTCATGGCACCGACCGCATCTGGCAGATGTGGGTCGAGGAAGCCATGGGTGAAGCCAAACGTTGAAACGCACCGCCGTTAGTCAGCCCCCGCCCAAAATAGAGGCAACCAGGGAACCGGGCTTGACTGACGGCAATTCCTTGGGTTGGCGCGGAGTTTGCAGCTAGGATTTCAGGCGCGCATCCGCGCGCCGCGGACATGTCTCCGGGACGGGCTGAATGAGGCCAGCGTTCGACGAGATGAAAGGCAGCGACGGGGCGCTGCGTCCCGCCTACGGCGAGCTCTGGCGCTGGCTCAACGAGGTCCCCCCCGATGTCCTCGACTACCGGCGGCGCGAGGCCGAGCTGCTGTTTCGCCGCATCGGCATCACCTTCGCGGTCTACGGCGAGGCCGATGCGCAGGAGCGCCTGATCCCGTTCGACGTGCTGCCGCGCATTCTCTCGCTCGCCGAGTGGGACCTGCTGCGCGCCGGCCTCGAGCAGCGCGTGAAGGCAATCAACGCCTATATCCGCGACGTCTACGGCCGGCGTGAAATCCTCAAGGCCGGGATCTTGCCCGAGGAGCTGGTGTTTCAGAATCCGGTGTTTCGGCCGGAGATGAACGGCCAGAAGGTTCCCCACGACATCTACGTCCATATCGCCGGCATCGACATCGTGCGGGTCGATGCCGAAACCTTTTATGTGCTCGAGGACAACGCGCGCACGCCGTCCGGCGTCTCCTACATGCTGGAGAACCGGGAGATCATGCTGCGGCTGTTCCCGGAGCTGTTCGCGCGCCACCGGGTTGCGCCGGTCGAGAACTATCCCGACGAACTTCTTGCGACTTTGAATTCAGTGGCGCCCTCGACGTCGAACACCGATCCGACGGTGGTGCTGCTGACGCCCGGCGTCTACAACTCAGCCTACTACGAGCACTCGTTTCTGGCCGACAAGCTCGGCGTCGAACTGGTCGAGGGCCGCGACCTGTTCGTGAAGGACGACGTGGTCTACATGCGCACCACGCAGGGCCCCAAGCGCGTCGACGTGATCTATCGGCGCATCGATGACGACTTCCTCGACCCCCTCGCCTTCCGTCCCGATTCCGCGCTCGGCGTGCCGGGCATCATGTCGGCCTACCAGTCCGGCAACGTCACGCTCGCCAACGCGGTCGGCACCGGCGTCGCCGACGACAAGGCGGTCTACAGCTACATGCCGGCGATCACGAAATTCTATCTCGGGGAAGAGCCGATCCTGAAGAACGTGCCGACCTGGCGCTGCCGCGAGGCCGATCACCTCTCCTACGTGCTCGACAAGATGGAAGAGCTGGTGGTGAAGGAGGTGCACGGCTCGGGCGGCTACGGCATGCTGGTCGGCCCCAAGTCCGACAAGGCGACGGTCGCGGCCTTCCGCGCCAAGGTAAAGGCCAATCCCAAGAATTTCATCGCGCAACCGACGCTCGCGCTGTCGACCTCGCCCACGTGCGTGGAGGAAGGCGTGGCGCCACGCCATGTCGATCTTCGTCCGTTCGTGCTCACCGGCCGCGACCGCATCCGCATCGTGCCGGGCGGGCTGACGCGGGTCGCGCTCAAGAAGGGCTCGCTGGTGGTGAACTCGAGCCAGGGCGGCGGCACCAAAGACACCTGGGTGCTGGACGGATGAGACGCGCGGAACTCAAAGCAATGGGCTCCGGCCTCTCCGCTCCCCTCCCCCCACGCGCCAGCGTGGTGGGAAGGGGTCGGGGGTGGGGGGCGGCGCATGGGGCGCTATTCGCGTCAGACGCACGACCCCCCACCCCAGCCCTCCCCACCGCTCACTTCGTTCGCGGGGAGAGGGAGCGCACCGAGCAAGCGGCACGATAAGATGCTTTCGCGGACCGCCGATAACCTCTACTGGCTCGCGCGTTACGTGGAGCGCGCGGAATACCTGGCGCGCATCATGGAAGTGACGCAGCGTCTCACCACATTGCCGCTTGCCTATGTCGGCGCGACCAACGAATGGGAATCAGCGGTCGCCACCGCCGGCTGCGCGCACGCCTTCTCCGCGCTCTATCCGGAAGCGAACGAGGAGACGGTCACCGACTTCCTCTGTTTCTCGGCCGACAATCCCTCCTCGATCCGCAACTGCTTCGAGGTCGCGCGCACCAACGCACGCGCGGTGCGGACCGCACTGACGGTGGAAATGTGGGACGCCATCAACGGCGCCTGGCTCGAGCTCAAGCGCTTCGGCAACGGACCCTCCTCGCGCGAGGAGTTCATGCGCTTCTTGCGCTGGGTGCAGGAATCCTCGCTACGCTTCGACGGCTCCGCCTACCGCACCATGCTGCGCAACGACGCCTATTGGTTCTCTCGCCTCGGCGTTTACATGGAACGCGCGGACAACACCGCGCGCATTCTCGACGTCAAATATCACCTGCTGTTGCCCGCGAACGAACGCGTCGGCGGCCCGCTCGACTATTTCCAGTGGTCGGCAATCCTGCGCTCGGTGTCGGCGCTCACGGCCTATCATTGGGTCTATCGCGAGAGCGTGAAACCCTGGCTGATCGCCGACCTGCTCATCCTCAAGGACGAGATGCCGCGCTCGCTCGCAAGCTGCTACGGCAACCTGGTGCAGAACCTCGACTACATCGGCCGCGCCTACGGCCGCCAGGGGCCCGCCCAGCGTCAGGCCCGCGCGGTTCGCGCCCGGCTCGAGAACAGCCGGATGGCGGAAATCTTCCAGCAGGGGCTGCATGAATTCATCGAGGAATTCATCGACGCCAACAACCGCCTGGGCGGCGCCATCACCGAGCAATATTTGATGTGACGGCTCGCCTAGCTGAGAATCTTGATGCGGCCTCGACCGCCGTGTCGAGGTAGGCCTCCACTTGCGGCTTTTGATCCTTGGCCGCAACGATCCGGCTCGCGGGAGCGATCGCCGCCGTAAAATCGTGCGTGTGCCAATGAGCGATCGCCGGCAACCGGGGGAGCGTAACGACATCAGGCGCGGGATAAAGGCTCACATAGAAATAGGGCTCGTTGTAGTACTCGTCGCCCGGCGAGAAGCCGAGGCCCATGGTGCGGACATTGTCCGGGTCCTTGGACGCGAAATAGATCAAGGTGTCGAGATCGAAGTGATGCGGCCAGCACCGCACCGGCGGTGCGTCCAGCTTGCGCGCGATCAGGTCTCGCCTCACCGCGCCCAGGACCAGGTTCGCGTTGCCATACCAACCAGCCAGTTCCCCGAGCGCCTCGCCATCGACGGCGTAAGGGGCGCCGCCAGCGACCGCAAAGGACGGCATCTCATAGGGTGACGGTGCATCGAGCGCCGGCGCGTCGAGACCTTTCGCGGACATCTGTCCGCCGAGCCACGTGCGGATGTCCGCCTCGGTGTTGCCGTTCAGGGGCAGCGATTGCGCCGGCGCGTCGCCACGCGATGCCAGGATCGCGAGCGTGAGGTCGCCGATCCGCAATCCGAGCCTTGATCCATCGGACAGCGGGTGGGTCATGAACCCGCCGAACGCGTCGTCCCAGCCGAGGTTGGTATGGCCGTCGTCGGGCTTAGGCGGCACGTAGGCGCGCGCCGCGCGGGCGAGCCATTGCGCGGCATAGTGGGCGTAGAGCCGTGCCTCCGACAGCCGTCGTTCGCCAACGCCGCGCAACGGCCGCCAATTCGGTCCACTCATCGAGCGTCCTTTCCGCTACCCGGCGCCGCCAAGATCGGCGATGATGCTCCATCCATGCTATTCGGCGCTGCCCACGGATTCGTTACAGATGATCGAGGAGAGCTGATGAAAAAGGTCGCGGTGGCGGATTGGTCAGGCCTTGCGGATCGCGCGCCGGCCTACGCGCTGGTTGCCAATGTGGACCTCGTCGTCATCCGGCGCGCCGATCAGGTTTCGGTGCTGTACGGACGCTGCCTGCATCGCGGCGCGCTGCTCGCCGATGGCTTCATCGATGGCGACAACCTCATCTGTGGCCTGCACAACTGGGACTACCGCATCGATACCGGCATCAGCGAGTACAACAACGCCGAGGTGCTGCCGAAATTCAACGCCTGGATCGAAGACGGCAAGGTGCTGGTCGATGAGCACGAGATCGCGGCCTGGGAGAAGGAGCATCCGCAGCCGTACCGGCGCGACGTCTATCAGGGACTCTACGCCGAGCTGCACGAGGACCCGATCGAGCCGCACGTCAAGCTGATCCAGAACTACGCAACCGAGGGACTGAGCAAGACCGGCCATCACGGCGTGGTCGAGGCGATGGGCGTGCCGCGCAACGAGCTGCCGTCGTGGGACGACATCCAGATCATCACCGCGCAGCTCGCGACGCCGCCGCAGCTCGATGAGGTTCCGGTGGGGACCGAGGTCGTGGTCGGGCCGAATGCGCAGAAGCCGCTGCGGCTGAAGATCCCAATCATCGTGTCCGACATGAGCTTCGGCTCGCTCTCCGAGCCGGCCAAGGTCGCGCTCGCGAAAGGCGCCGAGCTTGCCGGCACCGGCATCGCCTCGGGCGAAGGCGGCATGCTCGCCGAAGAGCAGGCCGCCAACAGCCGCTATTTCTTCGAATATGCCTCGGCCCGCTTCGGCTTCTCCTGGGACAAGGTGCTCAAGGCGCAGGCGTTCCACTTCAAGGGTGGCCAGGCGGCGAAGACCGGCACCGGCGGGCATCTGCCCGGTAAGAAGGTCGTCGGCAAGATCGCGATCACCCGCGGGCTGCCGGAAGGACAGGACGCGATCTCGCCGGCGCGTTTTCCGGAATGGACCAGACCGTCGCAGTTCAAGGCCTTCGCCGACGAGGTGCGCAACCGCACCGGCGGCATTCCGATCGGCTATAAGCTCAGCGCTCAACACATCGAGAAGGACATCGACGCCGCACTCGACATCGGCTGCGACTACATCATCCTCGACGGGCGCGGCGGCGCGACCGGGGCGGCGCCCCGCATCTTCCGCGACAACATCTCCGTGCCGACGATCCCGGCGCTGGCGCGGGCGCGGCGGCATCTCGACCGGTCGGAGCGCAAGGACGTGACGCTCATCATCACCGGCGGCCTGCGCACGCCCGCGGACTTCGCCAAGGCGCTGGCGCTCGGCGCCGACGCGATCGCCATCGCCAACTCGGCGATCCAGGCGATCGGGTGCATCGGCATGCGCGCGTGCCACACCAACAATTGCCCGATCGGCATCGCCACCCAGAAGCCGCACCTGACCGCGCGTCTCGACGTCGCGAAGTCGGCGGAACGCCTTGCCCGCTTCCTGGAGACCTCGGTCGAGCTGATGAAGATCCTGGCGCGCGCCTGCGGCCACACCCACCTCAATCAGCTTTCGGTCGACGATCTGGTGACTTGGAAGGAGGACATGGCCAAGCTTGCCGGCGTGCTCTATGGCGGGGTCGGGCTGGCTTGAGACCCATGGATGCGTTGCCGCAGTCGGCGGATCGGCCGTCGGAGCAGATGGAAAAGCTGCTGGCCGGGCACTTTCTGGCCCAGTGCCTGCATGCGGCCGCCGTGCTCGCAATCCCAGACCTCATCGCGAAAGGATGTTCGACGATCGAGGAGCTTGCATCGGCCACCGGCTCACACGGCCCTTCCCTGCATCGGCTATTGCGCACGCTGGCAAGCATCGGCCTGTTCACGGAGGGCGCCAATGGCCGGCTCGTCCTCACGCCGCTCGGCGACACTCTGCGCAGCGACAGTCCGGATTCAGTCCGCGACAAGGCGCTGTTCGAATGCTCGATGCCGATCTGGTCGGCCTGGGGACATGTCCTCGACTCGCTGCGCACCGGCCGGCCCGCCTTCGATCGGGTGCACAACGCGACGATCTGGGCGTATCTCGCCGACAACGCGCAGGCCGGGGCCGACTTCAATCGTTTCATGACCGCGCAATCGCGGCTGCACAACGCGGCGATCATCGAGGCCTATGACTTTTCCGAGATCGGAACGCTGGTCGACGTCGGTGGCGGCCATGGCGCCACCCTAGCCGCGGCGCTGGCGCAAAGTCCGAACACGCGCGGCGTGTTGTTCGATCTGCCGGAGGTGGTCGCGCCCGCATCGGCGCTCGAAACGTCGCGCTTCGCGGACCAGTGCCACGTGGTCGGCGGCGACATGCTGCAATCGGTACCGCCCGGCGGCGATGCCTACCTGTTCAAACGCGTCATGATGGACCTGACCGACGACGAGACGATCACAGTCCTGCGCAACTGCCGCTCCGTGATGAAGCCCGAGGGAAAGGTCCTCGTCATCGACCCGATGCTGCCCGATGGAATCGAGCCACACGCCAACAGGCTCGTCGACATGCTCATGCTGGTCACGACCGGCGGGCAATGCCGGACGCAGGCGCAGTTCCGCCACCTGTTCGACGCGAGCGGGTTCAGGTTGGAGCGCGTCATCGCCACGCGCTCGGCCAATTTCATTCTCGAAGGTGTGCCCGATTTTGCGGCAGCTTGAGGATCCAGTTGCCGAACGTCCGGAATACGAACACCGCCCCATGGACAAGCCGCGCCCCATCGGGATGATGGTCGCATGCTCATCCGCGTCTCGCACCTGACCACCTACCGCTACGGCAAGCCGGCCACCGGCGTGATCCAGATGCTGCGGCTGACGCCGCGCAACCACGACGGCCAGTTCGTCATGAACTGGCGGATCGATGTCTCGACCGATTGCCGGCTCGACCAGCACGAGGACGCCTTCGGCAACGTGTCGCACGCCTTCACCGCCGACGGCCCGTTCGACGAGCTAAAGGTTCTGGTCGAAGGCGAGGTGGAGACGCGCGACACCCAGGGCGTTGTGCGCGGCGCCGTCGAGCGGTTCCCGCCGAGCCTCTTCCTGCGTGAGACCACATTGACCAGGCGGGACGACGCCATCGGCCAGATGGCGGCGGCGGCGCGCGCCGAGGCCGGCGCCGACGACCTCAGCGTGCTCCACCTCGTGCTGGCGCGGCTGCACGACGAAATGGAGTACGACGCCGATCCGACCCATGCCACGACCACGGCGGCGGAAGCCTTCGCCATCAAGCGCGGCGTCTGTCAGGACCTCACCCATATTTTCTTGGCCGCGGCCCGCAGCCTCAGCATCCCGGCGCGCTATGTCGGCGGATACTTTCGCAGAAGCGACGGCGTGACCGAGCAGGACGCGGGCCACGCCTGGGCCGAGGCCTTTGTGCCGGGCCTGGGCTGGGTCGCCTTCGACGCCGCCAACGGCATCTGCGCGACCGATGCCCACATCCGGGTCGCGGTCGGGCTCGACTATCTCGGCGCGGCGCCGGTGCGCGGCATGCGCTACGGCGGCGCCGACGAGACGCTTGCGGTCAGCGTCCAGGTCGATCAGGCGGGCCGGCCGTGGCAGTCACAATCGCAGTCACAGAATTGAGATGCCAACACCGCACACGCTTGAGCCGTGCGCTAGTGTCCCGATTCCGAAGTTCGCAAGCATTCGCGGCACATTGTCATGCGAACTCCAGGTTCGGGGCACTAGCGTTGCTCTCGTGTCACAATTCCGGCCCACCGCCGGACGCGGCGACCAAACGGCCGTTGCTGCCCCGACGCCGGCCTCGCTATAACGGGCGGCCAGACTCGCAGGGGAGCCGTGGACCATGACCTATTGCTGTGGAATCCTCGTCCGCGACGGCCTCGTCATGTTCGGGGATACCCGCACCAATGCGGGCGTCGACAACATTTCGACCTTCCGCAAGCTCCACGTCTTCACGCGACCGGGCGAGCGCATCATGGCGATCGCGTCATCCGGCAACCTCTCGATCAGCCAGTCGGTCGTCAGCATGTTGCGCGAGGGCTGGGAAAACCCCGAGACCGGCGAGCTGGAAACGCTGATGAACTCGCGCACGATGTTTCAGTCGGCACAGAGCGTCGGCCGGGCGATCCGGCAGATCTTCATGGACGAAGGCCAAGCGCTGCAGGCATCAGACGTCAAGTTCGATGTTTCGTTCCTGCTGGGCGGACAGATCAAGGGCGAGCGGCCGCGGCTGTTCCTGCTCTATTCCGCCGGCAACTTCATCGAATGCACGCAGGACACGCCCTATCTGCAGGTCGGCGAGCACAAATACGGCAAGCCGGTGCTCGATCGCGCCATCACCTACGACTCCGACCTCTACGACGCGCTCAAGATCGGGCTGGTTTCCGTCGATTCCACGATGCGATCGAATCTGAGCGTCGGGCTGCCGCTCGACGTGCTGATCGCGCGGCGCGACGCCTGCGACGCCGAGCTCGTGTACCGGATCGAACCGGGCGAGCCCTATTTCCACGACTTGCGCGAGCGCTGGTCGGCGGCGCTGCGGGCGGCCCACGCCAACATCCCGCGCCCGCCCTACAAGACGGTGCGCTGACCGGCACCAAAACCCCCGCAATTTGAATGTAATTTTTTACCGAGCATTAACGGCGCCGCGTAAAAACCGGTTCTGCAGCGCCGTCAGCAAGTCCAAAGCAAGCTCCCGCAAGCCAAATTGCAATCATTCTTCCCTAATCTCCGAGCGCGAAAAGCCCTTGGGGGAAAGATACTTGGTCTTGGCGTCGCCCGATATCACCGATCCACGCAACGCGCCTGCGCCCGCCCATGCGCGCCTGAGCGTCGTGGTACCGATCGGCATCACCGTCGCGGTCGCCATTCTTTGCGTGGTCGTCGCGGTGCTCGGCTCGGCCCAGCGGGCCGACGAGGTCGCGCTCGACACCGAGCGGCAGCTGTTCACGCGCGCGCTGTCCAACCATGGCGACCGCGTGCTGCGCGAGGTCGAAACCGTCGCGGCGACCGAGGCGGCGCATCGGAAGATCCGGGTCGATTTGGATACCGATTGGGTCAAGGTCTACGTAGGCCAGCGCCTGCAGTCCTTGTTCGATCACGATTTCGTCTTCGTCGCCGATCCGTCCGACCGCTTTCTTTATGCCTCGCTCAGCAGCCGCAGCGTCGACCCCAACTGGTTCAACTCGGTTCGCCCCGATCTCAAGCCGATTTTCGACTTCCTGCGCGGCCAGGGCAACGTCAACGCCCCCGGCGCCATCGCGCTCGCGGGCGCCGAGCCGTTGCGGATCTCCAGACAGCAACACCGTGCCGCCCGCCTGCAGACGTTCCTCAACCGGCCTGCGATTGTGGCGGCGATTGCGGTCACCGGTGAAGGCGAAACCGCGGACGACGTCAGCGCCAAGGCCCCCATCGTCTTCAGCGTGAAGCTGATCGACGAGGATGTGCTGGCCGAAATCGCCTCGCGGCTGCAGCTGCGCGACCTGCGCCTCGTTCAGGGACACGCGCCGGCGGACGGCGAATATGTCTACGATCTGACCGATCGGCAGGGTCAGGCGATCGCACAATTCGCCTGGATGCCGAAACGGCCGGGCGCTGAAATCGTCAGCAGCGTCGCTCCCTTCATCGCGGTCGCACTCTCGGCCTTCGCGTTGCTCGCCGCGCTGGTGTGGCGCCAGATGCGCCGCACGGCGGCCACCATTGCCGCCGGCGAGTCGCGTCTGCGCCACCTCGCGCTGCACGATCCGCTGTGCGGTCTGCCCAACCGGATCTTCTTCGGCGAGCGGCTCGAGGCCACGATCGAGAAGGTGCGCACGGGCCCGAGCCCGCCGGCCGCCGTGTTCTACATCGACCTCGATCATTTCAAGGACGTCAACGACACCCTTGGCCACCCGACCGGCGACGAATTGATTCGGGCCGTGACCCAGCGGCTCACCCGCACTCTGCGCGGCGACGATCTAGTCGCCCGCATCGGCGGCGACGAGTTCGCCGTCATCACGTCGGCCGCCAGCGACCATGGCACGCTGCAGACGATCGCCAACCGGCTGATCGCCGCGCTCTGCGCGCCCTATATGATCAGCAACAAGACCATCGTGATCGGCGCCTCGGTCGGCATCGCGGTGATCCACGAGCACATCGGCGGCGCGGCCGACATCATGCGCCATGCCGACATGGCGCTCTACCGCGCCAAGAACGAGGGCCGCAACCGCGCCTGCATCTACGACACCGCGATGGACACCGACCTGCTCAAGCGCAAGCTGGTCGAGAATGACCTGCGCGCCGCGATCGAGAAGGACGAGCTGCACCTCGCCTATCAGCCGATCGTCAACAACAGCGGCGAGACCGTCATCGGCGTCGAGGCGCTCTGCCGCTGGACGCATCCCGCGCGCGGCGAAATCCCGCCGTCCGAATTCATCCCGATCGCCGAGAACAGCGGGCTGATCATCGAGCTCGGCGAATGGGTGCTGCGTCGCGCCTGCCTCGACGGCAAGGCGTGGCCGGGCATCCTCGTTGCGGTCAACGTCTCGCCGCTGCAATTCCGCCGCGCCGATTTCGTCGACGTAGTCGAGCGCATTCTCGCCGAGACCGGCTTCGATCCGATGAGGCTCGAGCTCGAAGTCACCGAGAGCACGCTGCTCGGCAACGTCGACACCGCCGAGCTCGCCATGTTCCGGCTCAAGGCGCTCGGCGTGCGGCTGGCGCTCGACGACTTCGGCACCGGCTATTCGAGCCTGCTCTATCTGCGCCGCTTCCCGTTCGACAAGCTCAAGATCGACCGCAGCTTCGTGCTCTCGATCGAGCGCGCCGCGGATGCGGCCGCGATCGTGCATGCGGTGGTGAGCCTCGGCCGCGGTCTCGGCATGAAGGTCACCGCCGAGGGCGTCGAAACCGCCGAGCAGCATCTGTTCCTGCGCGCGGCCGGCGTGCACTCCATGCAAGGCTACCGCTTCGGCCGCCCGGGCAGCGCCGCCGACATCAGCGCCCGGCTGGCGTCGCCCGGATCGTTCCGGATCGTCGACGATCCCGCGAGCCTGGCGATGGTCGGCTGACGCGTCGCGGCACGCTCAATCGAGCTTCAGGCCGATCGCCTTGATGATCGGCGTCCAGCGCGCGATCTCGTCTTCGACGAAGCGCCGCGTCTTCTCCGGCGTCGAATCCAGGTAGGGGTCGAAGCCGGACGCGATGAAGGCCTGCTGGAACTGCTGGTCGGCCATGGCGGCGCGCGTCGCCTGCGCGATCTGGTCGATGATCTCCCGCGGCGTCTTGGCGGGCGCGAACAGCCCAATGAAATTCTGCGCCACCATGTTGGGCAGGCCAGCCTCGACCGCGGTCGGGAGCGACGGGAAGGCGGCGAGCCGCGTGGGACTGGTCACGCACAGCATGCGCACCTTCCCGGTCTCGTGCAGCTCCATCATGTGACTGGTCACGCTCTGCGCGATCATCGGGATGTGCCCGCTGACCAGGTCCGCGATCAGGGGTCCGCCGCCGCGGTACGGGATGTGCACGATGTCGGGCAAACCGGCGAGCGACTTGAACAGCTCACCGGTCAGATGGGTCATGGCGCCGGCGCCTGACGACCCAAACGACAGCTTGCCGGGATTGGCCTTGCCATAGGCGATGAGCTCCGTAAGCGTCTTGGCCGGCACCGACGGATGCACCGCGATGGTGAGCGCGGTGACGCCGAGCAACGCGATCGGATCGAAGTCGGCCATCGGATCGTAGTTCGCGCGATTGGTGGCGACGCCGACGATCACCTGTGATCCCATGCCGCCGAGCAGAAGCGTGTAGCCATCAGGCTTGGCGCGGGCAACCGCCGCGGCGCCAAGCCCGCCGCCGGCGCCGCCGATGTTCTCGACCACGACGGTGCCGAGCAGCGGTTTCATCTTGTCGGCCCAGGGGCGGCCGACGGCATCGTTGACCCCGCCGGGGGTGAACGGGATCACTAGCCGGATCGGACGGTCGGGATACTTGGACTGGGCGCGCGCCAGGCGCGGCAGCGCCGACGTCGATAGTGCCGCCAAGCCAAGCACCAGGACTTCACGTCGCCTCATCGTCCGTTCTCCTGTTCTCGTATCCTTGCGCAGACACTGCCCGACGCCGGCGTAAATCTCAATCAAGCTTCAGCCCGATCGACCTGATGACCGGCGTCCAGCGGGCGATCTCGTCATCGACGAATCGCCGCGCCTGCTCGGGTCCGGAATTGGGCATCGGCTCGAACGCCGCCGCCAGAAACATCTGTTGCAGATCACGTTCGGCGAGACCCGAACGTGTTGCCTGCGCGACCTGCTCAATGGTCGGCCTGGGCGTCCCCGCCGGCGCAAACAGACCGATGAAATTCTGCGAGATCATGCCCGGCAGTCCGGCTTCGACTGCGGTCGGAATCTCGGGCGCGGCCACGACACGCGCCGCGGTCGTGACCGCAAGGATCCTGAGCTTGCCAGTCTTGTGCAGCTCGATCACCTGGCCGGTCACGTTCGGCGTGATCATCGGAATGTGCCCGGAGATGGCGTCGGTAATCGCCGGCCCGGCGCCTCGATACGGCACGTGACCACGATGCAGACCGCGGTGACGCCGAGGATGAAGATCGGCTCGAACGCCTTGGCCGGATCGTATTGGGGCTGGCTGCTGGCGATCGGGATGATCACCTGTGTGCCGCCGCTGCCGAGCAGGAGCGTATAACCGTCGGGCTGGGCGCGCGCGACCGAGGCGGCGCCCAGTGCGCCGCCGGCGCCGCCGATGTTCTCGACCACGACGGTGCCGAGCAGCGACTTCATCTTGTCCGCCCACGGACGGCCGACGGCATCGTTCACGCCGCCGGGCGGAAACGGAATGACGAGCCGGATCGGCCGCTCCGGATATTTCGGTTGGGCGAGCGCCGGGAACGGCGTGAGCGCAGGCGCCGACAGCGATGCTAAACCGAGCGCCAGCACATCGCGTCGCTTCATCGCGTCCCTCGCCTGATGGGTGGTTGTATCCGGCCCGATCCCATTGATACTACCGCATAGTGCCCCGCCGCGGGCAACGCGGACAACGCGAAGGAGGACCGATGGCTGCCTCGCACAAAGTCGCCCTGGTCACTGGCGCCGGCACCGGCATCGGCAAGGCGGTCGCGCTCGCCTTGATGCGCGAGGGCTACGCGGTCGCGCTCGCCGGGCGCCGCCAGGACAAGCTCGACGAGACCGCGAACGAAGGCCGCTCCACCAACGGCAAGAGCCTGGTCGTGCCGACCGACGTGGCCGATCCGGCGGCGGTGAAGGCGCTGTTCGCCAAGACCAGGGACGCGTTCGGCCGGCTCGACGTGCTGTTCAACAACGCCGGCATCGGCGCGCCGGCGATGCCGCTCGAGGACCTGCCCTACGAGACCTGGAAGAAGGTCGTCGACGTGAACCTGACGGGCATGTTCCTGTGCACGCAGGAAGCGATTCGCCTGATGAAGGCGCAGGACCCGCGCGGCGGCCGCATCATCAACAACGGCTCGATCTCGGCCCACACGCCGCGGCCGGGCGCCGTCGCCTATACGGCGACCAAGCACGCGGTGACGGGCCTCACCAAGCAGACCGCGCTCGACTGCCGCGGCAAGGACATCGTCTGCGGGCAGATCGACATCGGCAACGCGGCGACCCCTTTGACCGAGCGTATGGTGCAGGGCCAGGGCGTGCTGCAGCCGGACGGCCGCATGATGATCGAGCCGCGCATGAACGCCGACGACGTCGGTCGCGCCGTGGTCTACATGGCCGGACTGCCGCTCGACACCAACGTGCTGTTCATGACGGTGATGGCGAATTCCATGCCGTTCGTCGGGCGGGGATAGTCAATCGGCGGCCGTCACCTTGACTTTGGTGCCGGCCCGGATCTTCGCGAGCGCCTTCACGTCGGAGAGCGCGCGGGCGAAGATGTTGCAGGGCGCGGCGAGCCGCGTCTCGCCGCCTTGGGAGAGCGGCGTGCGCCCGAAGCCGAGCGCGATGCAATGGCCCTCCGGCCAATAGGCGACTTCGCCCGGCGTCACCACGGCGCGGGCACCCGCCTCGCGCGCCATTTTGACCGGAGTCTCGAAATAGACCTCCTCGCCCCAGGTCATGGCTGATGCGCTGATCGGCAGCGCCGCCGCGACCGCGCGCGCGGTCGGCGTGTCGAGCAGCTCGGCATCGAGCGTCAGTGATCCAAACTCGAAGCGGATGCGCGTGGGCAAGGGAGTCTCCTAGTTTGCCTCTGTAGCGGAATGGCCCCTCGCCTGGAAGCCGGCTCCGGAACTCGTCAGGCTAGTGCCCCGAACCCGAAGTTCGCGCACCAGTGCTGCGAGTCCGATCGCGAACTTCGGGTTCAAAGGGGCACTAGGATCATAGAGTGGCTAGTGTCCTTTGATTCCGAAGTTCGCATGAGAAAGTGCCGCGAGTATTCGCGAACTTCGGAATCGGGACACTAGCGGCGCTCACGTATACAATACCAGCCGGGAGAATCGGGCGGGGGTCCATGCTGCAACTGCAATCGGCGCTGGGCGTCGTCGCCCTGCTGGCGATCGCCTGGGCGATCAGTGAGCACCGGCGGGCGGTGGCGTGGAAACAGGCGGGCCTCGGCCTCGCGCTGACGCTCGCCGTCGCTGTCATCTTCATCAAGGTGCCGCAGGTGTCGGCGGCGTTCGCGGTGATCAACCAGGCGGTCGGCGCGGTCGCCGCGGCGACCAGGGCCGGCACATCCTTCGTGTTCGGCTATCTCGGCGGTGGCACGCTTCCTTACGAATTGAAGGTCCCCGGCGCCGAATTCGTGCTGGCGCTGCAGGCGCTGCCGATCCTGCTAGTCATGAGCGTCCTCACCACGCTGCTGTTCTATTGGCGCGTGCTGCCGCCGATCGTGCGCGGCTTTTCCTGGCTGCTCCAGCGCACGCTCGGCGTCAGCGGCGCGGTCGGGCTTTCGACCGCGGCCAACATCTTCCTCGGCATGGTCGAGGCGCCGCTGTTCATCCGGCCCTATCTGGCGCGCCTTACGCGCAGCGAGCTGTTCATCGTGATGACCGGCGGCATGGCCGGCATCGCCGGCACCGTGCTGGTGATCTACGCCACCATCCTGGGTCCCCTGATCCCGGATGCCGCCGCGCATCTCCTGATCGCCTCGGTGATCGGCGCGCCGGCGGCGATCCTCATCAGCCTGATCATGGTACCCGAGACGGCGGAGCGGCGGACCGCCGGCGTGCTGATCGATCCGGAGCCGGTGGCATCGAGCACCATGGACGCCGTGGCCAAAGGCACCGCCGCCGGCCTCGAGCTCCTCCTCAACGTCTGCGCCATGCTGATCGTGCTGGTCGCGCTGGTGCATCTCGCCAACGCGATCCTCGGCCTCCTGCCCGACGTGGCGGGCGCGCCGATCTCGCTGCAGCGCCTGCTCGGCATCGTGATGGCGCCGGTGTGCTGGCTGATGGGCCTGCCGTGGGATCAGGCCATGACCGCCGGCGGCCTGATGGGCATCAAGACCATCCTCAACGAGTTCATCGCCTATGTCGAACTCTCGAAGCTGCCGCCCGAAGCGCTCGATCCGCGCTCGCGCCTGATCATGCTCTATGCAATGTGCGGCTTCGCCAATTGCGGCTCGCTCGGCATCATGATCGGAGGCCTCGCCACCATGGCGCCGGAGCGGCGCGACGATGTGATCTCGCTCGGCGGCAAGTCGATCGTGTCGGGCACGCTGACCACCTGCCTGATGGGCGCGATCGTCGGCGTGTTGAACTGATCCCCAAGCCTACTCGCCCGCCTGGCGGGGACCGCCAGCGCCGGCAGCGCGGCCGGTCTCACTCCCCATCTTCGTGCCGTCCGGGAGCGTGACCCCGAGGTATTGGCCACCCTTCTTGCCGTCCCGCAGGGGATGGATGGTGACCTTCACCGGCATGCCCGGCGTCAGGGTCTTCGGATACCAGCCGTCCCGCACCAGACCGCTGGGTCCGTTCATCTCGATCGCCCATTGCACGGGCTGACCTTGCTCGGCGACCGTCAGGATGATCCAGGCATGTGGATTGGTCCACTGGAACTCCTTGACGGTCCCTTCCAGGGTCATGAGCTGACTAGCATCGAACATGGCGAAGGAATGATGCGCGACAGCAGGAATCGCGCACATCACAGCGGCGATACCTGCAAAGCCGACGGCTTTGAATTTCATGGGCGTCTCCAGTCTGTGTTGGTCTTCTCACAACGGGGACCAACGTCTGACTAACATGTCTTAGCGCTGAACGTCGCAACACGGAAGCGCGTTGCGGATTTTCACGCAGCTTTGCGCTCACAGCATGACGTCACACCCTTTATGTCCTCATAAGGAGACCGCGCAGCAACATAACAATCACAACACGAGGTCAACCATCGCCAACCGGTCGCCGTTCTTTTCCTTTCGTCACAACGTGCTAACGTAGTGACGGCTCTGTCCTTGGACTGCCCGTTCCCGGTATCGGATTGTACGGCTCAGCGGCAAGTGCTCGGCCATCGATTCGGCGCCGGAGAGATAAAGAAAACATCGAGTTAGCCGCCTTCGGGAGGGCGCAATGGAGGATATCCGCGGTCGCACCGGCTTGGCCGGCACGGCTTTTCTCGCAGCATCCGTCCTGTCCTGGTCGGCATATGGAGCGGAGCCCGATCTTTCCGGGATCTATTGGACGACCAAGTATAACGCCAAGATCGAGATCGTCGGCGGCGACGAGCTTCCGTTCAACGAGGCCGGCAAGGCCGCCTACGAGAAGAATATCGCGGGCTTGAAGGATGGGTCGCTCACCGACGAAGCGCGCAAGTTCTGCGTGCCCGACGGGCTGCCGCGCGTCTGGGCAAACCCCTACCCGTTCGAAATCGTCCACGGGCCGCCGGGAAACGTCACCATTCTCTACGAGCTCAGTCACCAGATCCGCGTGATCCGGCTGAACAAGGAGATGCCGCCCTACCGCGAGTTGATCTCCTTCCCTGGCTTCAACGGCCATTCCATCGGCCGTTACGACGGCGACACCCTGGTGGTCGAGACGGCGGGCTTCAAGGGCAAGACTTTCGCCGACGCCACCGGCGCGCCGCAGTCGGACGAGATGCGCACGGTCGAGCGGATCCGCAGGATCAGCCCGACGCAGCTCGAAGTCGTGATCACCGTCAATGATCCCGAGTACTACTCACGCGAATGGCAGGCGCGCTTCGTCTACAATCTGCGCAACGACCTCCGGATCGAGGACTATCTCTGCGGTGAACCGCATCGCGACATCTCCTCGGTGCCGGGCGTGCGGCGTCCCTAGAATCGCGCCGCCAAGGAGACACGCTGATGTCGACAGAATCATCCGAGGGCCCCGGCACCGTCTTTCGGCATACGTGGTACGGCGCACTTGCTACCGCGTTCTGGCTAAGCCTCTGGGCAACCCCGGCCTCGGCGCAGGCCGGCTCGAAAGACAAGATTCCCGAGCTCGCATCGAGCACCTTCGCTTGGCTCATCACCAGGCCCGAATGGTTGAACCCACCGGCCGGATTACGGGGGCCGATCCCGCCAGATCCCGAGCATCGGCAGCACATGAATCAGGATGGTGCGGGCCAGGTGACGGTGAGACTTGGCAACTGGAGAGACCCGGTCCTTAAGCCTTGGGCGGCCGAACAGATGCGCATTTCCAACGAGGAGGTGCTGACCGGCAAACGCGGGCTTCCGTTCTCAGCCCAGGCCACCTGCCACCCCGGTGGGGTGCCCGGCCAACTGCTCTTCCCGGCGGAGCCGTTCTATTTCATCCAGACCCCGAAGGTCGTCTACATGATCTGGCAGCGCGATCAGATGGTGCGCCGCATCTACATGACGGACAAGCATTCGGAAAACGTGAAGCTCTCATGGTTCGGCGAATCGATCGGTCATTACGAGAACGGCGATACGCTGGTCATCGACACGATCGGACTGTCCACCAAGAACAGCTACATCGACAATTACCGCACCCCGCACACCGAAAAGCTGCACGTCGTCGAGCGGTTGAAGCCTGCCGCCGACGGCAAGACGCTTGAAGCGTTCGTGAAGGTCACTGATCTCGACACGTTCAATGAGCCGCTTCACCTGATGCAGCGCTGGCGCAAGGTGCCCAACCCGCTGCTGGAGTCCGTGTGCGCCGAGAACAATTCAGATCTCTTTGGGCACAACTACTTTCCAATCCCACAAGCTGACAAGCCGGACTTCTGATCGGAAGGGTGCGTAACAACGAGGGAGTTCCGCATCGCTCCGAGAATTTGCGGGAGACCTAAGTGCTCTGCTGAGGAGGAAACGATGTCAACATTCGCTTCCGGCACGTTCTTGCCTTGCACTGCGGTCGCCGCGTTGTGCGTGGCGATTGCGACCTGGGGGATGAATGTCCCCGCCTCCGCCCAGGCCACCGCCAAAGAGAAAATCCCCGAGCTGGCGTCGGCGAGCTTCGCGTGGCTCGCCGCCGGCGCCGATTGGCGCGACCCGCCGGCAGGAATGCGCGGACCGATCAGGCACGATCCCGACTATCGTTACCACGGCAATCTCGACGGCCCCGGGCAGGTCACCGTGCGACTGGGCAATTGGAAGGACCCGGTGCTGAAACCCTGGGCCGCTGCGCAAATGCGCGAGTCGAACGAAGAGGTACTGAGCGGCAAGCGGCAGGTGCCGTTCGCGGCGCAGGCGCGCTGCTATCCCGGCGGCGTCCCCGGGCAACTGCTCTATCCGGCCGAGCCGTTCTACTTCATTCAGACGCCGAGGGTCGTCTACATGATCTGGCAGCGCGACCACATGGTTCGCCGCATCTACCTCACCGACAAGCATTCGGAGACGGTGAAGCCATCGTGGTTCGGGGAGTCGATCGGCCATTATGAGAACGGCGATACGCTCGTCGTCGACACGATCGGGCTGTCCACCAAGAACAGCTACATCGATAATTTCCGCACACCGCACACCGAGAAGCTCCATGTGATGGAGCGCATCAAGCTTGCCGCCGACGGCCGGACGCTCGAAGCGTTCGTGACGGTGGATGATCCCGATACGTTCAACGAGACGATGTACATGGTGCAGCGCTGGCGTAAGGTGCCCAACCCCCTCCTGGAGACGGTCTGCGCCGAGAATAATGCGGACCACTTCGAGCAGGGCCTGTTTCCGATCCCGCAAGCCAACAAGCCGGATTTCTGATCGGACACCCATTGGCGTTGTAACGGCCCGCCCCCTAAGATTGCGACAGCAACTTAAGGGCGAAGCACATGGAAGAGTCGGCCCAGCAGCGCAACATCAGCCCAGCCTCGTCCAGCATAGCTCCCTCCGGCGACGCCGCGCCGGTGCCCTGGCGCGACCTGCGCGACTGGATCGAGCTGATCGACGGCAAGGGCCTGCTCAAACGCATCGACAAGCCGGTCGATCCGGACGAGGAGCTCGCCGCCATCGCCTTCATGGCGACGCGCCAGGAGGATGCGCCGGCGCTCCTGTTCGATAATCTCGCCGGCGACCGCTCCGGCTCGAGCGTGCTGGTCAACATGCTGGGCTCGAGCAAGGAGCGTTATGCGCTCGCCATCGGGCTCGACCCCGCTCTCTCGCTTGCCGAGATGATCGCGGCAAGCCGCACCATCATGCAGCGCCGGATCAACCCCGTGCGCGTGCCGAAGGCGCAGGCGCGCGTCAACGAGATCGTGCTGCGCGACAACGAGATCGACCTCACGCAATTCCCGACGCCCAAATTCTGGCCGGGCGACGGCGGACGCTACATCGGCACCGGCAACATCACCCTGACCTCCAATCCCGACACCGGCCGCATCAATGTCGGCTGCTACCGCCAGATGCTGCACGGGCCGCGCCGCGTCGGCCTCTACTGCTCGCCGGGCAAGCACGGCGGGCTCGACCGCGATGCCTGGTGGGCGCGCGGCAAACCGTGCGAGGTGGTCGCCGCCTACGGCATCGATCCGGTGCTGTTCATGCTCGCCGCGCAGGTCTTCGGCATCCGCGAATCCGAGCTCGACGTCGCCGGCGGCATGATGGGCCGGCCGATCGAGCTGACCGAGGCCGAGCACGTGAGCCTGCCGATTCCGGCCAATGCCGAGCTTGTCATCGAAGGCGTGCTGCATCCCGGCGAGCTCGAGGAGGAAGGACCGCTCGGCGAGTTCACCGGCTACTACGGCCGCGAGCGCGCGCCGCAGCCGGTGATCGAGGTGAAGGCGCTGCATCACCGCCGCTCGCCGATTCTGACCGCCGCGCTGATGGCGAAGTATCCCTCCTGCGAGATCGGCGCCTATTACGCCATCATGCGCTCAGCGCGCATCCTCGACGACCTCGACCGCATCGGCGTGCCCGGCGTGGTCGGCGCCTATGCGCACCCGGCGGCGGCTTCCGGCTGGGGCATGGTGATCGTGTCGCTGAAGCAGCAGTATGCCGGTCACGCGGCGCAGGTGCTGGCGCTGACCGCGCAGTGCCCGGCGGCCGCGTACTATACCAAGTGGGTGATCGCGGTCGACGAGGACGTCGATCCGACCGACTTCAACGAGGTAATGTGGGCGCTGTCGACGCGCTGCAATCCGGCCGACGATCTCGATGTGTTGCGCAACACCTGGTCGACCGGCCTCGACCCGAGCCAGTTCCCGCCGGAGGCGCGGCCGTACGGTTCCAAGGTGCTGATCAATGCCTGCAAGCCGCACAAGAGCATCAAGCACTTCCCGCCGGCGACGCTGTTGCGGCGCCGCGTCTACGAGCGCGCGGCGGCGCGTTGGGCGGAGTTGGGATTCGCGGACGCGCCGCCGAAGCTGACGACCTTCCACGAGGAGTGATCGCGGCGGTCCGCCGCTCAGTGCAGCCGGAACTCGCCGTTCACCGCGCGAATCTCCGCCGGCTTGATCAGGCGCGAATGCGCGACCGTGACCGAGTGCAACGGCCCTTCAAGCTTTTCAAACCAGAACGCGAGGAAGCGGTTGAGTGCCGGAAATCGCGGGCAGAGATCGTATTCCTGCCAGACATAGGTTTGCAGCAACGCTGGGTGATCGGGAAGCCGATACAGAATGTGCGCGGTCGTCAGACCGTAGCCTGCAAGCTGTCTGCGAAAGTCATTGGCGACCATGCGGGTCCTCCGTTTCGCCCGGACAACCAGTGTCTTGGAACTTGGGTTCCCATTGCAAGCTACAAATGTGAATAACATGTTGATTATCAAGGCATTAGCAGCATTGGACGTTGGCTGCTGACAGGCTCCAGCGGCCCCGTCTGCACAGCCCTCGCGTGGCCGGCTCGTCAAATTAGCCACTTAATTTCAAATGTTTAGAAGAATTGCTAGCACTCCCAGCGCCTGAGTGCTAAAAATTGTGGTGCATCCCCTTGCGGGGAAAAAATCTGCGACCTATGTCGCGGCCAAGCGGCACGGCGGGGTTCCTCGGCATGTCGCTGCTTCACCTGTTCAATCAGTCCACAATTCGAGGAGGGTATTCATGAAGTTTCGTCCGCTTCACGACCGCGTCGTCGTCAGGCGCATCGATGCCGAGGCAAAAACCGCCGGAGGCATCATCATCCCCGACACCGCTCAGGAAAAGCCGTCGCAGGGCGAGATCATCGCCGTCGGGCCGGGCGGCCGCGACGAAGCCGGCAAGCTCATCCCGATCGATCTCAAGATCGGCGACCGCGTGTTGTTCGGCAAGTGGTCGGGCACCGAGGTGAAGATCGACGGTCAGGACCTCCTGATCATGAAGGAGTCCGACATCATGGGCGTGCTCGAAGAGACCGCCGCCAAGAAGAAAGCCGCCTGAGCGCAACCTCACCCCTCGTCCTGAGGAGGCCGCGCAGCGGCCGTCTCGAAGGACGAGGCCCCGGAACCTCATCGGCCTCATCCTTCGAGACGCGCCTTCGGCGCTCCTCAGGATGAGGGTCACCAACGGAGCAATTCAACATGGCTGCCAAGGAAGTCAAATTCGCAGTCGATGCGCGCGACAGGATGCTGCGCGGCATCGACACTCTCAACAACGCGGTGAAAGTGACGCTCGGCCCCAAGGGCCGCAACGTGGTGCTCGACAAGAGCTTCGGCGCTCCCCGCATCACCAAGGACGGCGTCACCGTCGCCAAGGAGATCGAACTCGAGGACAAGTTCGAGAACATGGGCGCGCAGATGGTGCGCGAGGTCGCGTCCAAGACCTCCGACATCGCCGGTGACGGCACCACGACCGCGACCGTGCTCGCCTCCGCAATCGTCAAGGAAGGCGCCAAGGCGGTTGCCGCTGGCATGAACCCGATGGACCTCAAGCGGGGCATCGATCTTGCGGTCGAGGCCATCGTCGAGGATCTGAAGAAGAACTCGAAGAAGGTGACCTCCAACGAGGAGATCGCCCAGGTCGGCACCATTTCGGCCAACGGCGACAGCGAGATCGGCCGCTTCCTCGCCGAGGCGATGAAGAAGGTCGGCAACGAGGGCGTGATCACGGTTGAAGAGGCGAAGTCGCTCGAGACCGAGCTCGACGTGGTCGAAGGCATGCAATTCGACCGCGGCTACATCTCGCCCTACTTCATCACCAACGCCGACAAGATGCGCGTTGAGATGGAGGACCCCTACATCCTGATCAATGAGAAAAAGCTGTCCGGTCTCAACGAGCTGCTTCCGTTGCTCGAGGCGGTGGTGCAGACCGGCAAGCCGCTGCTCATCGTCGCCGAGGACGTGGAAGGCGAGGCGCTCGCCACGCTCGTGGTCAACAAGTTGCGCGGCGGCCTCAAGGTCGCAGCCGTGAAGGCACCCGGCTTCGGCGATCGCCGCAAGGCCATGCTGCAGGACATCGCGGTCCTGACGGGCGGCCAGGCGATCAGCGAAGACCTTGGCATCAAGCTCGAGAACGTCACCATCAACATGCTCGGGCGCGCCAAGAAGGTGATGATCGACAAGGAGAACACCACGATCGTCAACGGCGCCGGCAAGAAGTCCGACATCGAGGGCCGCATCTCTCAGATCAAGGCGCAGATCGAGGAGACCACCTCCGACTACGACCGCGAGAAGCTGCAGGAGCGGCTGGCCAAGCTCGCGGGCGGCGTCGCGGTGATCCGCGTCGGCGGCGCGACCGAGGTCGAGGTGAAGGAGCGCAAGGATCGCGTCGATGACGCGATGCATGCAACCCGCGCCGCGGTCGAGGAAGGCATCCTGCCGGGCGGCGGCGTAGCGCTCTTGCGCGCCGGCGCAGCCCTCAAGGTGCGCACCCAGAACGACGACCAGAAGACCGGCGTCGAAATCGTGCGCAAGGCGACGCAGGCTCCTGCCCGTCAGATCGCGACTAATGCCGGTGAGGATGGTTCGGTGATCGTCGGCAAGATCCTGGAGAAGGATCAGTACGCGTTTGGCTTCGATGCTCAGAACGCCGAATACGTCAACATGCTGTCGAAGGGCATCATCGACCCGACCAAAGTCGTGCGACAGGCCCTGCAGGGCGCGGCGTCGGTCGCGGCGCTCCTGATCACCACCGAGGCCATGGTTGCCGAAGTGCCGAAGAAGAACGCACCGGCCATGCCCGCGATGCCGGGCGGCGGCGGGATGGACTTCTGACGCTAGTCGCGAGCCATCAATGCGAAGGCCCCGGAGCGATCCGGGGCCTTTCTCTTTCGAAGCTTCAGGCTCGGGCCGGGCTCTGACGCCGCTAAAAACGTTAACGACCACGAACGAAGGTGCGCGTACATCCGGCGTCACCCGCTGATCGTGGCCGTTACAGCAATGGAACCTTGCGGCTCAACATCGCCTAGCAATGACAACATGGGGAGCCGGAAAAGGTTCCGCAAGGGGTGACGAGCGATTGGCCATCTCGGGCAGCCGCTCATTGCCTAGCTCGCGTAGCGGTATTTCGGCTTCCAATCGCCGGCACCTTCGGGGATCAGGTCGAAGATGTGCCAGACCGTGCAGAAGTCGTCGCCGGGCGAGAACGACGTGTCGGCCACCCGCATGATCTCCCCCTCGACCCGCCTGAACACGGAGATACCCGGCATCGCGTGATCGTCACTCCAATAGCCCATGTCCTGCGCGAAGGTCGTGCCCTCGATTGACACCATCGGAAAGCGCCAGCCGCGGCCGGCCGCGAAGGCCTGCTGCTTCTCCGGCGCGTCCGGTGACGACACCACGAACGCCGCCCGATTGCGCAAATGCTCGAACACGCCATTGAAGCCATCGGCCCAGAGGGTGCAGTAGGGACACGAGGCACCCATGTTGTGCACGACGATCAGAGTGTCCTGGTGGCCGAACAGCTCGGAGAGCTTGACGGTGCCGCCGGCGCGTCGAAATTCGTAGTCCTTCACCGGCTCGGGTTCGATCGAGGCCTGCGCCTCGCGCATTTTCCGTCGCAGGTCCGCGATCTGACGGCGATAGTCGTCGAGCCTTGTGGCAGTGGACTTGTAGTTCATCGCCTCGACCTCGTCCTTCTAGCGCCCATAGCTGTCGCGATAACGCACCCAGGACATCGGATGTTTCTGGCCGCTCTCGTCGCGCCCCTTAGGAACGAGATCGAGGTATTGGTAGGTGCCGTTCATCATGTCGAGGCCGCGCGCGTAGCACGAATAGGTGTGGAACACCGTGCCGCTCGCATCCTTGTAGAACACGCTGATGCCGGGCAGCTCGGTCCCGGACCAAGTCTTGGCCGCATAATTGTACGTGTCCTTTCCATTCGCCACGCCCTCCGGCCGGAACGAGACGTTGTAGTCGAAGTTGAAGTCGTTCCTACCCGACGATACCCATTTGAAGGTCCATCCCATCCGTTGCTTGAACGCTTCGAGCTTGGCGAGCGGCGCGCGCGAGATGACCACGACGGTGACGTCGCGAGCATTGAGGTGCACGACATTGCGCTCAATGCTGTCGGCCCAGAACGAGCAGCTCTTGCACGGCGTCTCGGAGTCCGGACCGTACATGAAGTGATAGACCACGAGCTGGCTGCGCCCGTCGAACAGCTGCGGCAAGGTCTCGATGCCGTTCGGGCCTTCGAACGCATACGGCTCGTCCACGCGCACCCACGGCAGGGCGCGCCGCTCCTGGCTCAGATGGTCGCGCAGCCGCGTGAATTCCTTTTCCTTGGCGAGCAGCGCCCGACGGGCCTCGATCCAGTCCTCGCGCGAGACGACTTGGTGGTTTGCCATGGTTTTTGTCTCCTCTACTGTTCTACGTCCTACTGTCACTGTTCCACGAGCTATTGCGCTGTTCCCCCGCCTCGCGTGCGTGGTGACGGTCGGGCTCGGCGCCTGCCTCGGGCGCCCTTCCCTTTCGCACCGCGCCTTCGGTCGGCGTCGTCGAGCACCATCGCCAGCAGGTCGAACTGCTCCTGCCAGTATTTGCTGTAGCGGTTGATCCAGACCGCGGCGCCGTAGATCGGCCCGGCCACCAGGCTGCACCGGCTGATGCGTCCGGTACGATGCTGTTCGATCAGGCCGGCCCGCACGAGCACCTGGATGTGACGCGAGACCGCCTGCAGCGAGATGTCGAACGGGGCGGCAATCTCCGAGACCAAGAGGTCGCGGCCGTCGAGCCGCATCAGGATCGCACGGCGCACCGGATCGGAGAGCGCCGCAAACACCGCGTCGAGCCGAGTCTCCTCGTCGACCGCCGCCTCTTTCGCCAGTTGCAGCGGTGTTGCCATGGATTTCAGACTATCAACAATCCGATTGATATTCAACATGTACGTTGATAATAATGGGCTTGAAAAAATCGAAGGGCCGCCAATGGCTTGGCGGCCTTTCTTCTTGCGTCACGCACCCTCCCGCGGCTCGTCCGCCTTCAGGCGCACGAGCTTGGTGAGGAGCGCGTCGAGGCCCGCGCCCTCGCCCGCGTGCAGGTCGATGCGGCCGACCTTCTCGACCAGCCGCTCGAGCGGCGCGCGGCATTCCGGCGGTGCTGTATGGGGCGGGGCCGCGCACGCTGCTCGAGGCCAATGCGCACAATGCTGATGATGAGAACCTGAAACTCTCCGATCTGCGGGCGGCGACGAAGATTGTGGCGCTTGCGCTGGCCGATTTGTGTGTCTCGTAGTTCGCCGATCACTCCGCCGGCTGGACGACACGCGCCCGCCCCTTCTCGACGCCGTTGACCAGCACCGCGATCGCCGCCGTCCCGAACACGAAGCCGAGCGCGATGATGGCGGCGAAGCCGAGCACGAGGTCGAAGCCGCCGCGCCCGTGCAGCACGGCGATCAGCGACACCGCGGCGCCGGAAGCGAGGAAGGTCACGAAATAACGCACCGCGTAGACACGTGCCCGCCAGGCATCGGCGGTGTAGCGCGCGATCACCAGATCGTTGACGGTGACCTGGGCATAGATCGCCGCGACCGCCACCATGAGCGCCACCACCAGCACCGGCCCGCTCGCATAGGCGGTCCAGACCACGCCCGCGAATTGCAGCAGCGCGACCCCCGCGAACAGGAGATGGAGCGGGAATTTGTCGACCAGCCGCCCGATCGTGAGCTGGGCGATCGCGCCGCACATCAGGATCAGGGTGGCGATGCCGCCGACCTGCATCAGCGACACGCTAAGGCCGAGCCGCTCGTCGACGATCTTCGGCAGCGAGATCGTGGCAATGTGAAACACCAGCCCGGCCGACACGGCGATCAGGATGAACAGGGCGAAGATCGTGGCCGCGACCCAGGGCGTCAGCGCCACCTCGGGCGACGAACCGCGGCTCACCCCCTTGCGCCGTTCGTCGGGAACGATGAACCAATAGGCGATGCCGGTGGCGATGCAGGCGATCGCCGGCACCAGGAACGCCCCGCGCCAGCCCAACGCATAGACCAGCACCGCGGTGGTGCCGGCCGCGAGCGCCACCCCGAGGTTGCCGCACACGCCGTTGAACGCGAGCGAGCGCCCGCGCGAGGTCGCCTGCTCGATCAGCATCGCGGTGCCGACCGGATGATAGATCGCCGCGAAGGTGCCGAGCGCAGTGAGCGCGGCGGCGAGCGCATACGGGCTCGGAGCGAGGCCCGCGCCCGCAAGCGACAGCCCGCAACCCACATAGAACAGCGCCATCATGTTGCGCCGGCTCCAGTGGTCGCCGAGCCAGCCGGCCGGGAGCGAAAAAATTCCGAAGGCGATGAACGCCGGGGTGCCGAGCGCGATCAGTTCCGCGTAGGTCCAGCCGTAGACCACCGTGAGCTCGATCACCACGGTCGCCAGGATCAACATCACGTAGTGGTCGATCGCATGCGCCCAGTTGATGAAGCCGATCGACACGCGTCGCGAGCGCTCGTTCGCCGAGGCCGGAGAGGTGGTCGCGATGCTGGCCATCGAGGTTCCCGGATTCGAAGAGAGGGGATTTTATAGGGCGGAGGCCGCCTTACCTAGGCGGAATTCGCAGATGTGAGCGGCGTTTCTCATGACTTCCCCTTGTGGTCGGTGCGGTGTCGTTCTCGCTATCTCCTCTGTCGTCCTGGCCGAGGCCCAACGGGTCCGCGCGAAGCGCGGCCCGATGACAGGCTCCGGCCGAGAGCCGGGACCCATTGGCGATATCAGCCCCGGGAGGGATGGGTCCCGGGTCTCTCTCGCTGCGCTCGCTCGCCCGGGACGACAGCGGAGGGAGCGCGCGCGAAGGCCGAGCTTCATCGGCCCCTGTCTTTATGCGGGCGCGGGGGTTCGCCCGTCTTCCGATCTCTTTTTCCTCCCCCGATGCGAGGGGGATGGCGCGCCGAAAGGCGCAGTGTCCGGATTTCGCCGGACGGCCCGGGGATCACCCGGGCAGTGACGCATCATACGGATGCGCCCGCGTCTCCCGACGCGCCATGCGCGGTATCGATCCGCTTTCGCGTTTACGGCGGCCGGACGATACGGGGCCTCACCCCGCAGCGTTGGTTCCGGCTGGCCGCGCGGGGGCGGGGTTACGACGCCCGCCCGCAAGTACCGCATCCCGTTCCCGTCTTGCGGCGTCCCGCGGAGAACGCCCCTCGCTTGGAACGAGACGACGGGGATATAGGTCAAGCCAATGGAACAAATCAAGAACACATTTGACCCCAGGTGATGAACCCTTCCCTCGTGCCAAGACGAGCGAGATCGCCTATGAACAGGGGCAAAAGGACCGTGCGCGGGTCACTTGGTTGCGGGTTTACTTGGGTTGCGTGGGCTTGGGTTGCGTGGGCTTGGGTTGCGTGGGCTTGGGTTGCGTGGGCTTGGGTTGCGCGAACCTGGTTGCGTGAGCTTGGGGCGGCATGGCGGACATCTTCATCTCCTACAAGAAGGAAGACGCGGGTCGCGTGATCCGCATGGTCGAGGCGTTGCGCGCCGACGGCTTCGACGTCTGGTGGGACCACGGCATCAAGGCCGGCAGCGAGTGGGACCGCTCCATTCACAAGGAGCTCTACGCCGCCCGGGTGGTGATCGCGATCTGGTCGAATGCCTCGGTCGCCGCGCCCTGGGTCAAGGAAGAGGCGACCGTCGGCAAGAACCGCGGCGTGCTGGTGCCCGCCAGGATCGACGAGGTCGATCCGCCGCTCGGATTCATGATGATCCAGGCCGCCGATCTGGTCGGCTGGCAGGGCGATCGCAACGACCCGCGCTGGGGCTTTTTCCTCGAGGCGGTGCGGCACACCATGCACGGCGGGTCGATCCGCGGCGCGTCGGCGGTGCCGGCGGACGCGCCGGTCCGGAACGCGCCGCGGAAGAACCCGCTCCTCATTCCCGTCGCCGGCGGGGTTGCGTTGGTCGCCATCCTGGCGCTCGGGGCCTGGATGGTTCTGTCCGGGCGCGGGCCGGCGCCGGCTCCGTCCTCTGCCAGTGCGCCGGCGCCCGCGGTGCAATCCACGCCGCAGGTCACCGAGAGCGAGCAGCGGCTGTGGGACAAGGCGGTGGCGGACAAGACCCGGCAGGCGTTCCAGACCTACCTGGTCAGCTATCCCAACGGCGCCTATGCGAACCGCGCGCGCGATGCGCTGCTCACCTGCCGCACCGAGACCAACGAGGTGTGGAAGGCTGGACCCGACGTCGCCAACCAGATGGTGCGCGGCGTCTCGGGCGGGCCGCTGTCGTCGGGCATGACGGCGGAGCAGCACTGCGCCAAGGCCAAGGAGGACGTCCGGGCGCGTGCGAAACTGATGTGTGAGACCATCGTCACCAACGGCGGCTACCGCAACGCCAAGTGGACGGTCGCCGACTCGCCCTGCGACTGCCAGCGGCCCAACACCGTGGTGATGAACTGCATCGCCGACCTCGCTTATTCCTGCCGCTGGGAGATGAAGGTGACCGAGCGGACGGAGATTTGCGGATAGCGGCGAAGTGTGCTCTCCGGCGCAAACCAACCGTAGCTTTCACCTTCACCTCGCTGCCGCGAATCGCACAATAGAGAGGCACAATAGACGCGGAACCGGATACTCACACTGATCTCTGCAACCATCACGGATGGCCTGCCTTGGCTCGCGCCCTGAAATATGCCTTTCAACTCTCGACTGTCGGCGCGGCGTATTTTCTCCTCGCGCGATTTTGGGTCGAGCTCGCCTCGGTCTACCCGGGCGCGACTGCAATTTCGCTGCCGGCTGGATTTGCGTTGGCCGCTGTCCTGCTTGGCGGATACCGGGTCGCGCTGGTGATCTTTGCAGCCGCCTATATGGCGTACGCAGTGTCGTCGGGGCCAAGCTATGCGATCGCCGCAATAGCGGCAGGCAACGCATTCGAAGCGTTCGCGGGCGGCTTCCTGGTCAATCGCTGGGCCGGTGGCCGCCATGTCTTCGCGGTGCCGACCGGCATCGCCAAGTTCGCAGTGATCGCGGTCATTGCCGCAGCCATCAGCCCAAGTGTCGGCTTGAGCGTCGATCTCGGTCTCGGAGTCTCGGGTCGCATCGAGGAGATCGAATGGGCAAAATTCGCCTACATCTGGTTCCCAAGATGGCTGAGCGATCTGGCCGCGCTGCTGATGATCACGCCGGCCCTGGTCCTGTGGGCAACGGAGCGCCCGCGCTCGTTCGATCTTCGCGCGCTTCTGGAATCGACCGCGATCTTCGCGACGGCAGGCGCGGTCGGAGCGATCGCCTTCAGCCCTTTGGCGGCAGGCTTGCCGACGGCGCCGTTGGCCGTTCTTGCCGTTCTGCCGCCGATCTGGGCGGCGTTGCGCCGCGGTTCTCGCGACACGGCCACCGCGGCACTCATTCTCCTGGGCTTCGCAGCCTGGGGAACCGTGTTCGGACGCGGTCCGTTGGCCGTGCACGGGGCATCCGCGACTCTCATCCTCATGTTCATGATCGGCATTGCAACGCCCAGCCTCGCCTTGGCGACCGACGTAGCGCAGCGCAGGCGCACCGAGGGGATTCTCCGAGGCACCCGCGGGGAGCTGGGCGAGGCGCGCGAGCAATTCGCCCAATCGCAAAAGATGGAAGCCGTCGGCCAGCTCACCGGCGGCGTGGCGCATGACTTCAACAATCTTCTGACCGTCATCGTCGGGAACCTCAACCTTGCTCAACGACATCTGGAGTCCTTGACTGAGGCGCCGGCGGAGCGGTTGCGGCGCGTCATCAACAACGCCCTGCGCGGCGCCGAACGGGCAACGACGATCACAAAACACTTGCTGGCGTTTTCGCGAAAGCAGCCACTCGATCCGCAGCCCCTCAACATCAACAAGCTGGTCCATGGGCTCTCTGATTTCCTGCGCCGCACGCTGGGCGAGACGGTCACGCTCGACATCATCGGCGCCAACAGGCTGTGGCAGGCGGAAGCGGATCCAACCCAACTGGAGGCCGCGATCCTCAATCTGGCGGTGAACGCACGCGACGCCATGGCCGCAGGCGGGAAGCTGACGGTCACAACTGACAACGAGGTGCTCGATGCGAAGTACTGCCGGCAACATGATGACCTTGTCGCCGGGCCCTACGTGCGAATTGCCGTCAGCGACACCGGCACCGGGATGCCGAAGGAGGTTCTGGAGCGGGTGTTCGAACCATTCTTCACGACCAAGAAGGCCGGGCAAGGAACCGGCCTGGGCCTCAGTCAAGTCTACGGCTTCGTCAAACAGTCGAAGGGACACATCGAGATCGCGAGCGAACCGGGCAAGGGCACGACCGTCACGATGTACCTGCCTGCCCTGCCCGGAAACGCCCGGGAGGAGCCAACAGCCGAGCGGGAGGTCACCGTCCACGACGGCGCCCCGACAATCCTCCTGGTCGAGGACGATCACGATGTTCGAGGCTATGTGGTCGAGATCCTGCGCGAGCTGCACTACCGGGTCCTGGAAGCGCATGACGCGGATTCGGCACTCGGGCTGATCGATCGCAACGATGTCCGGGTGGATTTGCTTCTGGCCGACCTGGTATTGCCAGGAATGAATGGCGTTCAGCTCGCGGAGGAAGTGAGGGCGCGCCAGCCGGAGGTAAGGGTCTTGATCATGACCGGCTATTCGCGCGATGCCGTCACTCGTGGTCAGTGGCCCGTCGATGCCGGCATCGAGATGCTGCACAAGCCGCTGACGCAGGACGCCATCGAGGAGAAGGTTCGCGCCGTTCTCAATCAGGCTCGTTGATATCGCTGCCGATCAGTGGTTCGGTAGCCAGCTCCGCGAGATCGTTGTGGAGCGAAGTCGACATTCCGCACCCACCAAGACGAGCTCTATTTTGTCAATGCGTTAGCAATGCCGTATTTGGAGAAGATTGCCTTCACTGCTCCCTCCGCCTTGAGTTTGGCAAGCGAAGTATTGATTCTGTCAAACAAAGCTCTGTGATCCTTGCGAGTGGCGATGCCAAGGACGTCTGAGAATTTCGCCTGGTACGACTTAACAATCTGCACATTCGGATGTTGCCCATCGAGAAGAGCATACGCGGTGGATAGGTAGCGGGTATTGATTGCCACTTTGACCTCACCCGCATTCACGGCTTCGTAGAGTTCCGGCGCCGTGACGTAGCTCCTCACCTCCAATCCATTCTTTTTCATATCGTCTTCATAAATCGAGCCGGTCCGCGAGCCCACGATCTGCCCTTTCAGATCGGCATACGTCCTGTACGGCGTCGTATCATTCCTGTTTGCGATCAATACCTCGCTATCAGCAAAGATCGGCTCGGAAAAATCCATCACCGCCTTGTTGGCAGGCGAGGAAACCCACCACAGTGTGTCGATCTTGTTCGAGGCAAGTGCTCCGGGCAATTGTCCAGACACGAACACCAAGAACTGAACCTTGAAACCCGCGTCATTCGCAATCGCCTTATAAAGGTCGATCATCGCGCCCTGCGCCGAGTCTGGAATCAATGTCGCATAATTTTCGGGCGTAGCACCTGGTAAAGAAGTCACCGGCGAGGCGAATGGCGGATAGCCGACGCGGACTACCACGTCTGCGACGGTTTGTGCCCTCGCAATCCGCGACATGGCCGGCAGCGCGGCAGCGCCCGCGGCCAGATGCAAGAATGTGCGGCGGGGAAGTTTCATCATCGAATGCCCTCTCTCGAATGCTGGCGATAAAGCGGCTTCGCGTGCCGCCGGACCCGCGACACGAACAAGGTCGATCTCCAGATTGAAATCGTGCATGCCGGCGGCACCAGTGCTGCCAATTGCTAAAACGAGAAACCCGGCACATTCTCGCTTAAAGGGCAGCTCTCGGACAACCTGAGCGACTTGCCTATTTATGCAACGTACAGTGTTTGAGAACGACGCGCCAGACCAACTGACCCGTGCCAACCTCATTCAGTCTTCTTGCACCGGCCCGGTCGGGCAGGAGTGAATGGCATTTCCGGGGGCGGCCGTTACGGAGGCGTCGACCGCGAAGGTGACGTTGACGTTGTCGCTGCGCACGCCGATCGGGCCGTCGAACGACTGACTTTGCGCGCCCAGATTGCCGACCCACGCTTGCGCGCCGTCGACCAGAACGCGCAAGGTCCGGTCCTGTATGTACGCGCGAAGCGAATGCGAGCCGCCGGCGCGCAGCGCGGGTAGCGCGGTCATTCGATCCGGCCGCAGGTTCAGATATCCGTTCGTGC
>WNGB01002769.1_pt1 | contig 41232 bp, 40 predicted proteins | sample 5400681 | NCBI WGS metagenome assembly WNGB01 (sample SAMN13153367, study PRJNA577476) | soil metagenome | isolation source: 115 cm soil or saprolite under grassland replicate 2 | place: USA:California | collected 2016-06-15 | reverse complement strand
CAACCATTTGGTTCGCCAGGTATCCGTGCACGAGTGAGGAGGTCCCTGATGGCGATGGTATGTGGGTTGGATCTGCATCGGCGGCAGATCACGTTCGATGCGCTCGAGGTCGGCTCGGGGCGACCGCGGCGAGCTGGGCACGTCCGCACGCCACGCCGACCCGAGAACGACCACGATCTACGACCGCCGGCGCGAGAACTTCGACCGACACGCCGCCTACGTCGTGGTCGCCTCCATCGCGGGCGGCTGATGACCCTCCAGAGTCCTCGAGCGGCACCCTCCGGACGGCGGGCCCAGAACCCAACCGTTGGTTGCGCGGCGGGAGGCTTTCGGCCACAAGGTCAGCTGGATTCGTAGACAGAGAGGAAGAAGCGCGTCGCGCGTGCGGACTCGTTGGCGTATCGGTGGCCGGCATCGGCGCCGAACGCGGCTGATTGCCCGCGTCGCAACACGGCAGCGTCGCCCCCCGCGACCGCGATCGTCAGGAAACCAGCTGTGACGGTGAGAGCTTCTCGGGAGCCCGGCCGGTGAGCCTCCGAACGTCGCTCTTCACCGGGCTGCAGCGTCCAGTCCCAGAGTTCCAAGCCACCCGACGCAATGAGCAGTCGTCCTTCACCTCCAGATGGTCCTGTCCACAGCGCCGGCGCGCTCTGGTTGTCGGGCTGGATGCTGATGACCGGCTTCTCGGCGTCGGCGAGCAGGTCGACGAGTGCGACGTCGAAGCCCGCAGCGATCGCGAGTAGCGAGGAGAGGGAGGGGTTCGCGGCTCCCGCTTCGATTTGGACGAGCAACCGTCGGCTCACGCCGAGGCGACGGGCGGCGGTGTCGAGCGTCCACCCCCGCTCCGCACGTCGGCGCCGAACCTGATCGCCCACGTGGCGGAGGTGGGCTGCGTCCGTCACGTAGTGCACTATAGTGCACTACGTGATGCAGCAGCACCTGGAGACCCGAGCCGTCACGGCTGGACGCCCCACCGTCGCCGGCGCGCCACTGAACGAACCGCTGTGCCCAGCGTCGAACTTCGTGCTCGGTGGCGACCGCGAGTACTCGCGTGACGACGGCACGCCCACCTGGGAAGCCTTCGAGGCCGTCGTCGGCAGTCTCGAAGACGCCGAAGCCGTGGCGTTCAGCTCGGGGATGGCGGCGATCGCCGCGGTGTTCGACCAGTTGCCCGCGGGAGCCCGGATCGCCTGGCCCGAGGACTGCTACCAGGGTGTGGCAGCGATGATCGCCGACGGCGAACGGCTCAGGCGGTGGACGGGCTCCCGGCTCGCCGTCGAGGACACCGACGCGTGGTGCGAGGCTGCCGGCATTGCCGACCTGGTCTGGATCGAGTCGCCGTCGAACCCGCTGCTCGAGGTCGCGGACCTTCGACGGATCAGTTCGACGCGACGGGCCCCCGGCTCGATCCTCGCGATCGACAACACGCTCGCGGGTCCTCTCGGTCAGCAGCCCTTGGAGCTCGGGGTCGACATCTCCGTGCAATCAGCCACCAAGCACCTCGGTGGGCACTCCGACCTCCTCTGCGGAGTCGCTACGACGCGACGCCCCGAACTCGCCGACCAGCTCCGCCGGCATCGAGAGCTACGCGGCGCGACGCCTGGCGCCTTCGAGACGTTCCTCGCGACTCGCGGCCTCCGTACGTACCCGCTGCGAGCCGCGGCGGCCGCCGCCTCCGCGCACGAACTCGCCAACCGACTGGAGGCCCACGAGCGTGTCGGGCGGGTGCGCTACCCCGGCCTCGCATCTCAGTCGACCCACCACATCGCCACGCAGCACCTCACGAGCTTCGGCAGCGTCATATCCTTCGACGTTGTCGGTGGCGCCGCGGAGGCCGACCAGGCGTGCAGTCGGGTGCAGGTCGTGCGTCATGCGACCAGCTTCGGTGCGGTTGAGTCGACGATCGAACGACGAGCCGCCATTCCCGGCCAGTACCACCTTCCCCCCGAACTGCTGCGCCTCAGCGTCGGCGTCGAAAACGTCGAAGATCTCTGGGCCGACCTGAGCCAGGCACTGTGAACGGCAGGTGTCCGCGTTGGTCGTGACCGGCATCCTGCGGCCCGTCGCAGAGTCACGCGCCCCTGACGGCAGGCAGAGGATCTTGTCCCCTCAGGCGCACCGTCGCCGTGCGCGCGCCCCGAAGGCTTCCGAGTCGGCACGGGCGAACGCGGCCGCGAACCCATCGCCGCTCGTAGCAAACACGACCCCGCCATGGGCCGCGATCGCGGATCGCAAAGCTTCGTCGTGCAGCGCGAGCGCCCCCCGCATGGCGTCAGGGTGCCGCTCCCAACTCGCGGTCGAACCCTCGACATCAGTGAACAGAAAGGTCACCGTCCCCGACGGACGCACGGCCACCGGGCCAGTATCCCCGAGGTCCGAGCACAACGCGCTCGGGCTCGCGTTGCCCGAACTCGCAGGACGGGGCGACGCGATTGCGCGCGGCGTCGCGACGCGCGGCGCCCGAGGTGCCGGGGTCAGCGTCAGCGGTGGCCCGCAGTTCGAAGGACTCGCCGAACCTTCCCGCTGACCCTTGCTCGGCTGCGTGAGGTAATCCCCCGTCCGCCGACTGGCCGCACTCGACCCGGATGCTCGCTACGCACGTCCCCTACCGTCGGGTCGCGGGCAGTCCGCCGCCGCGACCGTCGGCGTGGGTAGAAACTCCCAACGAGGAAGCACTCCCCGAACTTCGCCCACCCTCGCGCAGCCGCCTGACCAGCCGGGCGTGGCGGCCGAGGCCGTGGTTCCTCCGGGCAGAAGGAGATGCGCGGGGGTAGTGTCCGCCGGACCCAGCAGACGCTGGAGGAGGGGGTGGGCGAGATGGCTCTGTTGGTCAGGACCCTCGACGGTGGCGAGGTCAAGGTCGCCGACGATGAGCTCGAGGAGTTTCAGGCCGGGATTCGCGGCGACGTACTGAGCGCGGTCGACGAAGGTTTCGACGCGAATCCGATCTACAACGCGATGCACGATCGTCGCCCGGTCCTCAAGGTACGAGCGACGGGAACGGCGGATGTGGTCGACGCGATCAACTTTGCACGGCAGAGGAACGCGTCGACCGCTGTGCGAGGCGGTGGGCACTCGGTGGCAGGCCTGTCGAGCTGCGACGGTGGCATCGTCATCGATCTCACGCGGATGCGTGCGGTCACCGTCGATCCGAACCTGCGGCGTGCGTCTGTTCAAGGCGGCGCGGTGTGGGGCGATGTCGACAGAGAAACCCAGGCGTTTGGGCTCGTCGTGCCGGGGGGTGTTGTCTCGGAGACTGGCGTGGGCGGTCTCACACTGGGAGGCGGTGAGGGCTGGGTACGGCGCAAGTACGGGCTCACCATCGACAGTCTGCGGTCGGCGATCGTCGTCACCGCCGATGGTTCGGTCCACGTCGCGTCTGCCGACAGCGAGCCGGACTTGTTCTGGGCGCTTCGCGGCGGCGGCGGGAACTTCGGTGTTGTGACCCACTTTGAGTTCGATGCCCACCCGCTTGGCCCGGTTGTGGCGTTTGCCGGCGTGATGTATTCGACCCGTGACGCCGGCGCGATTCTCCCTCGCTGGCGCGATCACATCGCCGATGCTCCCGACGAGGTGACTTCGGTGGCGGTGGGGATATCGATGCCGGCCGACCCGAGTCTCCCGGAGGCGGTTCACAATCAGTCATGCCTGGTCATCGGTGGCGTGTACGTGGGCGATGTCGACGAGGGCATGAAGGTTCTGCAACCCCTTCGCGAGCTCGGCACGCCGCTCGCGGACATCTCGGGTCCGACGCCTTTCGTCGGCGTGAACTCGGCGTTTGATCCGTTCTTCCCGATGGGCACGTACCAGAGCTACTGGAAGGCCCAAAACTTGGACACCCTTCCCGACGAGGCTTTGGCGATCATCGCGGCCAAGGCCGATTCGCGTCCGTCACCCACGACGTTGGCGGTCGTGTTCCACATGGGTGGTGCGATCAACCGGGTGAGTTCCGCAGACACCGCGTACGGCGAACGAACCGCGCAGTGGATGTCGTCCTTCGACGGCAACTGGGAAGATCGCAACGACAACGCCGCGAACATCGCCTGGGTGCGGGACGCCTTCGACCAGGTAGCGAAGTTCGGCAAGGGCAGCACGTACACCAACTTCACCGGGCAAGCCGACGAGACAGCTGACGCGCTCGCGCGGAACGCGTATGGCCCCAACACGGCTCGTCTCCGTGAGATCAAGAAGCAGTACGACCCCGACAACTTCTTCAGGATCAACCCCAACATCCTTCCCGCATAGCTGACCGGCGGCGCACCCGCCAGGCGCCGCAGCGGCCCTTGTTGCCCTCGTGGAGCTCGCTCTGGCCTCGCGTCAAACGGAATGGACGATGACCGAGGTCGTTGCCGAGCCCGCAGAGAGCATCGCGAACCTGGAGTTGATGATCGGCGTCGAGTTTCGCAGTGCGCGACGTACTCCCGCCGTCCACGCCCATTTCCACCGCGCGCGCATCGGAGCTACGCCCGACCAGGCGCGAGCCGACAGCGTGCACCGCCCGTGGCCAGTGCGCGGACCCGGGTGAGAAGTCGGGGATGCCGGGGGGCACCATGAGCGCGGAGTCATGCGCGTGACCGGCTCGCCGTCCGCGTCTTCCGTTTCACGCAGCCGGTAGGCGGTCGTGTGCTGGTAACCCCTGAACGGCGAGTCGACCGCGGTGATGGCGGCCACCCACCTCACGTTCGTCATGCCGCACTAGCCGGGCACGACTAGCCGAAGCGGAACCGTGCTGGGGCGGCAGGACCGCGGCTGCGTCCGGCGAGAACCGGCTTGGGCGAGTAGCTAGGTTCGTCGCGTGTTCGCGATCCCCGAGGTGCAGTACGCCGAGGGAAATGATGGGTTGATCGCGTATCAGACCGTCGGTGAGGGCCCGGTTGATCTCGTCCACATCGCAGGTTGGGCGCAGACGGTCGAGGGGATCTGGGAGCTCCCCACGGCCGAACGGTTCTACCGCCGCCTCGCGTCCTTCGCCCGTGTCGTGCTCGTCGACCGGCGCGGCACAGGACTGTCGGATCCACTTCGCTCCGTGTACGCGGGTGGCGACTTCGGGCCGTGGCTCGAGGAGGCGGTGAGCGACTTCGTCACTGTGCTCGACGTGATCGGCTCGGAACGCGCGGCGCTCGTCTCGAGCTCGTACGGGGCGACGGTGGCGATCTCCCTCGCCGCGACCTACCCCGATCGGGTGGCTGCTCTCGTTCTCGTCGACCCACTGGTGCGGCTCCTCGCGACCGAGGAGTACCCGTGGGGGATGACTGTCGAGATGCGCCAGGAGACTGCTGATGCCATCCGGGTCGCGTGGGGCGAAGGATGGACGTCCGGTTTGACCCCGTCCTGGCGGGGCCCGGGCCGCAACCCATCGTTTCGTCACGACCCCGAAGCACATCGCTGGCTGGCGCGCTACGAGCGGGCCGGGCAACCCCGAGGGCACGTGGCGGCGTGGTGGAGCGACTGGGACTTCGACGTGCGGCCGCTGCTGCCCTCGATCCAGGCGCCGACGCTGGTCATGTGCCATGAGGGCAACGTCTTCGTGCCGCCCATGGCAGCCATCGAGTACGTGGTCGCAGCGATCCCCGGTGCCCTCGGCCCGGTGTCGATCCCGTCCCGCGACATGGAGTTGTGGGCGTCACAGCCACCGATGCTGGCCGACGAGATCGAGCGGTTCATCACCGGCTCCACTGGCGAGCATTTCGCCGCTTCCGAGCGTGCGTTCGCCGTCGTGCTCTACACCGACCTCGTCGGGTCGACCGACCAGGCAGCGGAGATGGGTGACCGGCGGTGGCGAGAGCTACTCGAAGTGCACCACAGCGCGAGCGGCCGGCAGATCGAGCGCCACCGTGGCCGACTAGTGAAGTCGACCGGGGATGGCGTACTCGCGGTATTCGATGCACCAGCGCGGGCTGTTCGCTGTGCACAGGCCATCCTCGGCGACGTCCACCAGCTCGGCTGTGAGGCCTACGCCGGCCTGCACGCGGGTGAGGTTGAACTGCTCAAGGACGACATCGCGGGTATCGCAGTGCACATCGCCGCACGCGTGATGAGCTGCGCCGCGCCCGGCGAAGTCCTCGTGTCCCGCACGATCAAGGACTTAGTCGCGGGCTCCGGCCTGCAGTTCGACGATCGGGGCCTCAAGACCCTTCGAGGCGTCCCCGACCAGTGGCAGCTCTTCGCCGCCAAGGCGTGAAGGGCCACCATGCGACCGCGACCGAGCTGCCGCTCGGCGACACTCAAGACGCGTCCGCTCTCGGTCAGGTGGTCGTGTAAGCGAAACGCACCCGAGGCGGGCCAGAACGGGCCGCTCAGAACAACTGCGTCTGACACCCGACGCCGGAGGCCAGAACGTGCTCGACGTGCCCGCGGCCCCGACAGGACCGTCATGGGCCGTAGCGTGCGACTCGGCGATCGGCCCGGCGACCTGTCGCGCTGCGGCGTCCAAGACGCGCGCTCATAGCCCCGCGGCCCCAGGCGCCGCTCAAGCCGCCGCTCCCCCACCGTCAGCGTCAACGGTAACGGGTAGACGGGAAGGACTCCCCGAGCTTCGCGCTCACGGTTGTCAAGCCGCTTGACCGGCCTGACGTAGCCGAACATGCCGCTCGCGCACCGCCCCTACCGGCATTTCGAGGACGCGCCGGGGAGGGTTCCGATCGAGCGCGCACTACGAGGTCCAGCGCGCAGAAGCAGGTCCTCACGACCTTCTTCTGCGCACAAGACGTGCTTCTGCGCGCCAGTCAGATCGCCGGCTCGCGGTCGCGCCTCGCATGCTTCTGGCCGATACGAAGCTGAGTCGTCATGCACCTAAGGTCCAGGTTCCCGTTGAGCGCGGCGTCTGATGGGACGTCGCGTTAGATAGATACGTCGCGCGGTGATGGCGTCGTTCGGCGCCGAGAAATCTCGCCGGCCGTGTCGAGAATTCGATTTCTGCTCCGTCCCAGTGTGAACGCGGCCAGCGGGGCCGCCGTCACACAAGGAGAACACCATGGCCAAGTACCTGTTGCTCAAGCACTACCGAGGCGCGCCGGCGCCCGTGAAGGACATCCCGATGGACCAGTGGACGCCGGACGAGGTCGACGCGCACATCCAGTTCATGCGCGACTTCGCCACCCGGCTCGAGGGCACCGGTGAGTTCGTCGACGGGCAAGCGCTGTCGCCCGAGGGCGTCTGGGTCCGATACGACGGTGAGGGACGACCACCGGTGACCGACGGCCCGTTCGCCGAGACGAAGGACCTGATCGCCGGCTGGATGGTGATCGACGTCGACAGCCACGAGCGAGCGATCGAGCTCGCTGGCGAGCTGTCAGCAGCGCCCGGCGCCGGCGGCGAGCCGATCCACGAATGGCTGGAGGTCCGACCGTTCCTCGCTGCGCCGCCGACCGTCACCGAGTGACCGTGGACGATGTCGAGCTCCGCGAGCTCGCCCCCCAGGTCTTGAGCGTCCTCGTCCGTCGCGGTGCCGACTTCGCGACGGCCGAGGACGCGGTGCAGGAGGCGCTTATCCGGGCAGTCTCGGCGTGGGAGGAAGAGTTGCCCTGCGATCCCAAGGGCTGGCTGATCACCGTCGCCTGGCGAGCATTCGTCGACTCGGCGCGGTCGGACGCGGCGCGTCGCGACCGAGAGGTCCGATTCGATACCGAGCCGCCGACCGGTGTGGGGCCGAGCGCCGACGACACGCTGCACCTCTACTTCCTGTGCGCGCACCCCGAGCTGACCCCATCATCAGCGGTGGCTCTGACCCTCCGGGCCGTGGGCGGCCTCACGACGCGTCAGATCGCGCAGGCCTACCTCGTGCCGGAGAGCACCATGGCGCAGCGCATCAGTCGCGCCAAGCGCACGGTCGGGCGGTCTGGTCTCGATCGTCTTGGCAACGTGCGAACGGTGATGCGGGTGGTGTACCTCATCTTCAACGAGGGCTACTCGGGCGACGTCGACCTCGCGGCCGAGGCGATCCGGCTCACCCGGCAGCTGGCGTCGTCGGTGAACGACCCCGAGGTCCACGGGCTGCTCGCCCTGATGTTGCTGCACCACGCGCGCCGGCGCAGCCGCACGCGACCAGACGGACGGATCGTGCCGCTCGCGGACCAGGACCGGAGCCTGTGGGACAACGAACTCATCGCCGAGGGAATCGCCATCGTGCAAGCCGCGCTCGCACGCGACCGGCTCGGCGAATACCAGACGCAAGCGGCGATCGCCGCGCTCCACGCCGATGCGACGCGTGTCGAGGACACCGACTGGGTCCAGATCGTGGAGTGGTACGACGAGCTGCTGCAGTTCGCCGACACTCCAATCGTCCGGCTCAACCGTGCCGTCGCCGTCGGCGAAGCGGAGGGCGCTCTCGCGGGATTGGCGGCGCTCGCTCAGGTCGACGAGCACATCCCGCGGCGCGATGCAGTCGCCGCATATCTCCACGAGAAGCACGGAGATCTCGAACTCGCTGCCCGCCTCTATGCCGACGCAGCCCACAACGCGCCCAACCTCGCTGAGCGCGACCATCAGATGCGCCAAGCTGCGCGACTCAACCAGATGCTGCGCCACCACCAACGACCGCCGCGGTCGCAGGGACGCCGCCGGTGATCGGTGCTGGACTACGGCCCGCCGCTGCCCGATGAGTTTGGCCATCCCGGACGGTCGGAGTCTGTGACCACGGGAGAACACCCATGAGCATGCTCAAGAAGCGGTTCCGTGCGACCTTGGAGAAGAGCCCTGCCAAGGGCGGGTGGACCTACGTCGTGATGCCCGGGTCTGCGGAGTTCTTCGGCACGCGCGGCCTGGTGAAGGTCAGGGGCGAGGTCGACGGTCACCCATTCCAAGGGTCGTTCATGGCCCTCGGCGACGGACGCCACAAGCTGTCGTTCAATAGGGCCATCCGAGAGCAGATCGGCAAGGAGGCGGGAGACACCGTGACGATCCATCTCATCGAACGCCTACATCGCTGACGAACCCAGAGCCACTCGCCCCTTCCAAACGCTGGACAGCGAGACGCGATCTCGCGCGCCGTCCCCGTAACGCCGGATCCGAGGGCGTTTCTCACGGGCATGCCGAATTGTTCTGGCGCGCGACAGCCGCGCGTTCTGGAGCGTCCGCATGACACATAGCGAACTCCGAGCGGCAGCTACCGCTCGGTCGCGAGCACGTCGCGATCTGGCGACACGATCCTGCTGACGATCCCCAACCAGCTCGGTGTCGAAGTACGACCGCGAGCTGCTGGCGACCTTCGCCGAGCATGTCCGCCGGCCATCGGCTGGACGCCGCCCGTCACTCGGTCCGCGTGAACTGGAAGATGGCGACCGCCATCATCGCCAGGCCTAGTGTCAGCACGATCCCGGCCTCGACGAGCGAGGGCACCTGCCAGCCCCACCAGGTGACGCCGGGGGCGAGCGTGTGTCGGGCGGCCTCGGAGATGTCGAGGTGGTCAAACACCAGCCGCCGCATCGGGTCCACGGCGTAGGTCAGTGGGTTGAGGCGGTTGACCACGCCCAGCCAGCTCGGCAGGCCCGAGACGGGGTACATCGCACCCGACAGGAAGACCGTCGGGAACACGAGCACCTGCATCACGCTGTTGAACGTCTGCGCCTGCCTGATGGTGGTGGCCACCATCACGCCGAGGGTGGTGACCGTGAAGGCGATCAGCAGCTGCAGGCCGAAGATGCCGAGGAGCAGCACGGGGTCGTAGGGCACGTGGACCAGGCCGGCCAGCGCCAGCACGATCACGCCCTGGGTCGTCGCGACCGTCGTGCCGCCCAGGCACTTGCCGAGGACGATCGACGACCGCCGGACCGGCGCGACCATCATCTCCCGGAGGAACCCGAGCTCGCGGTCCATGACCAGCGACGCCGCGCTGATCATGGCGCTGAACCACATCGCCATGCAGAGGACCCCGGGGAACATGAACGTGGCGAGGTCCACGCCGTCGGTGGACGCCGCCGACAGCGTCTGCAGCCCGGGAGCGAGGACGAACAAGAACAGCAGCGGCTGGACCAGCACCGTCCCGATCCGCACGGGATCATCGGCGAAGCGGATCAGCTCGCGCCACCAGACGGCGCGCACCGCCCGCGCCTCCGCCCGCCAGGAGCGCTCGGGTACCCGGACGGCGATGACCTCGGCGATCGCGGCGCTCATCGGCCGGCCTTCGAGAACACCTGCATCGGGCCACGTTCGCGGTCCGGAGTGGCCTCGGCGTCCCGGATCGTCGACCCCGTGTAGCGCATGAAGACGTCGTCCAGGGTCGGCCGCGACACCGCCACCGACGTGATGCCCACGCCGAGCTCGGCGAACAGATGGGGCACGAACGCCTCCCCGGAGGCGACGTGGAAGGTCAGCGCGCCCTCGGCCACCGTCGCCTCGATGCCGAAGCGGTCGCGCAGCGCGGCGAGCGCAGCATCGTCGTCCTCGGTGCCGACGACCACGCGGTCGGCTCCGACGCTCGCCTTGAGCGCCTCGGGCGTGTCCAGGACGACGATCTCACCTCGGTCCATGATCGCGATGCGGTCGCAGAACTCGGCCTCGTCCATGTAGTGCGTGGTCATGAAGATCGTCGTCCCTTCGCTCTCTTGCAGTGCTCGGATGTAGCGCCAGATCGCGCTGCGGGTCTGGGGGTCGAGGCCGATGGTCGGCTCGTCGAGGAACAGCACCCGCGGCGAGTGCATGAGGCCGCGTGCGATCTCCAGGCGCCGCTTCATGCCGCCGGAGAACGTCATGACCGGCTGGTCGCGGCGGTCGGCCAGGTCGACCATGGCGAGCATCTGGTCCATCCGCTCCGGGATGATCCCCCGGTCGATGCCGTACAGCTCGGCGTGCAGGCGGAGGTTCTGCGTCGCGGTCAGGTGGCCGTCGAGCGTCTGGTCCTGGAACACGAGGCCGATGTGCCGGCGGACGTCGTCGCGTTCGCGGGCGACGTCGAACCCGCCCACGCGGGCGGTGCCGGAGGTGGGCCGCGCGAGCGTGCAGAGCATGTTGATCGTCGTGCTCTTGCCGGCGCCGTTGGGGCCGAGGAGGCCGAAGACCTCGCCGCGAGCGACCGTGAACGACGCGCCGCGGACGGCCTCGACTTCGCCGTAGGTCTTGACGAGGGCCTCGACCTCGACGGCCGGTGGGGTGATGGGATTCATGGCGCAGCTCACGGCGAGGATTGTCAGCACACCTGAGGTCCTTGCGGCCAGCCCCCCTCCTCGCGGTACGTTGTTGGTGGCGGCGGTGTTGGAAAGCGTTCGGCGGACGCGAGCAGCGCCTCAAATCCATCGCCGCCGCGCAGCGTCAGTGCGCTTCGCAATCAGAGCCGCGGATGAGGCCAGCTGCTGCGGTGTCCGTCTGGGGTGTGTCCCGTCGGTCGGCTTGTGAGGAATCAGTCCACGAGCTGGTCCGTCGGCGACGACATCGGCGGTGGGGCCGCGCTGGCTGCTGGCGTGCCCGTGTGCTTCTGCGATCCCCGCAGCCCCTGGCAGCGCAGCTCGAACGAGAACACCACGGTCGGCTCCGCCAGGACTTCCCCAAGCGCAGCGACCTGAGGCCGAAGCCCTGGTCAGCCACGATCGACAGGCCGCCGAGAAGATCCGCGAGACGATGGCGTTCCGTCGCCACAACGAGTGTGGTCGCCGGAGTACGCGAGCATCCGACGAGCGGTGCGTTTCTCAGCAGTGCGTGACCGAGGTGCCCGTGAGCTGGGTGAGTCGATCGGCGAACGCGGGGCCCGACACCAGCCACGGGTGCCCACGGTGTTCTTCGACCTCGCCGGCAGCGGCCCAGTGCGCAACCTCAGTGAGTACGCGCAGGCAGACCACACCCTCGTTCCAGCGCAACGCCTCGGAGTCGACGTCGACGGCGGCGTGGCGGCTGTAGACGCGAAGGAAGCGGCGGGCCAGCCAACGGCCTGCCGCACGAACCGGGCGGCGGAACACGCGGGGCACGGCGATGGGCGGTTCGGCGAGGACGAGGCCGGTGAAGGCCAGGTCGTAGGCGGCGGGGGCGAGCAGGCTCGCGGACCAGTCGAGCACGGTGATACCACCGTCTGGATCGACGAGCAGGTTGAAGGGGTGCAGGTCGCCGTGGCAGATCACCTCGGGTGCTGACCGCGGCGGGTGGTCCTCGAGCCAGCGAGCGGCCGCCACCAGATCACCCCGACCGCACAGCTCGGCGGACCCCGCGAGACTCGACACCACAGCCGCGATCCCGAGGCCCCCGACGTCAGCATTCGTCAGGCGAGCACGCACCGGTGCGGGATCGAGACGGTGTAGACGCGCCATCGTCTCCCCAATCGCGTTGGGGAGCCGGCGGACCAACCGCGGGAGCCCGACCACGGCTCCGAAGCCACCAAGACCACCGAGCAGGGGTCCACCGGTGGCCAGGTCCATGACCATGAAGGCGCGACCGAGCCCGTCATCGGGGCCGCCGGCGAGGTGGACAGCCGGCGTGGGGAACCCTTGGCCAGCCACCTCCGACTGGATGACCGTCTCCTTGGCGGCGATGTCCGGGTTGGGCATCACTCGTGCCACCAGATCTCCCTGCCAGCCGGCCGGTGCGCCCCGCAGGCGGAACGACACCAGCTCTGCCCAGAACCCGCCCGTCAGGCGGCCCGGGGGACCGTCAAAGGCCAGCATCGGGGTAGAAGTCGCGTCGCGCAGCACCTCGAGCAGGTCGTTTTCCAGCCGGGCGCTGGCTTCGATCTCTACATCAGTCACGGTGTTTACCGTAACGGTATTTAATGTTACTGTCCAGTCATGGATGTTCCGGCCACCACCGCACCGGACGACGGGGTCGAGCTGACCGTCGACGAGCTCGCCACCCGTGCCGGCCTCCCCGTACGCACGATCCGCGAGTACCAGACGATGGGCCTGCTTCCCTCCCCCGAACGCCGCGGTCGCGTCGGCATCTACCGGGCCGCGCACCTCGCTCGCCTCGCGCTCATCGGCCGCCTTCAGGAACGCGGCTACTCCCTCGCTGGCATCCGCGACCTCGTCGGGTCCTGGCGCGACGGCGCTGACCTCGGCGAGGTCCTCGGCCTCGAGGCCGACCAGCTCGTCCACCTCGACGAACCCGGCGCCCCCGCCACCCCCGATCAGCTCGCCGCCCTGCTCCCCTTCCTCGTTCCCGACCGGCTCGACGACCTGCTTGCCACCGGTGTCATCGAAGCGTGCGGACCCGACCGCTACTGCGTCCCTAGCCCCTCGCTCCTGCAACTCGCCCTCGACGCAATCGCAGCCGGCTACGAACCCGGCGCCGTCCTCTCGCTGCTCACCACCATCCGAGACGCGACCACGGTGATCGCCACCGCCACCGTCGGTCTCCTCACAGACCGCCCCGCCAACGGCGACGCCGATCAGCTCGTCACCCTCGCGACCCGCGGACGGGGACTATTGGCGCACGGCACCGGGCGGTTCACGATCCACGCCATCGGCCGGCAACTTGGCATCGACCACGACGGCGACACCACCACCGCGCTACGCCAGCTTCTGGAGGATCGCTCGTGAGCCCCGTCAATCAAGCATGGACGAAGCGCCATGATGGCTCCGAACGCGCTGGCCTCGAGCCTCTCGCCCTCGCGCGAGCCGCGGCGCCCGGCTGCCCTCTTGCCCCAGAAGCGCCCGGACGCCTGTCTTGAGGCTGTTACGCCTCGTCGTAGATCCGGATCTCCGCATCGGAGGCGAGCAGCGGGCTGAGCTCACGGACAACGTCCGCCGTGAACAGATCGCTGGACAGCTAGGCGCTGGCATCCTCGGCCGAAGCGAAGCCGTGGAGAACCTGGACGTCCTCGTCGCGGACGAACAGCTGGCTTTGACGTCGCGCCCTTCACGCCATTGAGAAAACGTTCGCGGTACTTGTTCTAGACCGCGGCCGCAGTGCGGGCCACGGTGTTCAGCGCACGGATCTCCGCGTGCGGCGCACGAGCACACCCCAGGCGGCGACCAGGAACACGACAGCGAAGGCTCCGAGGATCAGCCAGTAGGTGCCGGTGGACTGCGTGCCCGCATCGCCGTAGGACGCGAGCAACGGAGGACCGAGCGGCGAGCCCCCTTGAGCGAGGATCCGCCGTGCTCCGAGGTCGTGACCGAGCGCCTCGAAGGCCCAGCGCGACGGGATCACCACGCTGAAACCCGCGCCGGCCTCCGCCATGAGGTTCACCGGCAGGATGGCACCCGAGAACAACACGGCGGGAAAGCACAACATCGGCAGGGCGAGCGTCGCCTGCGCCACGTTTCCGACAGTGGCCGAGGTGAGCAGCCCGAGGCCGAGGGCCGCGACCGCGCACAGCAGCAGGCCGACCCCCATCGAGGCGTACGTCGACGGTGGGCGACTGGGGAGGCGGTCCAACAGGCGGAGTACCCCGAGCATGCCGACGATCACGAGGAGGAGGAACGGGACGAGGACGGTCACCTTCGACGCGACGTAGGCGCCGAGCCGCAGCCCGACGAGGTGCTCGCGGCGGAGGATGGTTCGCTCGGTGCAGATCTGTAGCAAGCCGTAGGTGAGCCCGAAGAAGAACGCGGCGAAGACGACCCAGAAGCCGACCATCACCATCGAGCTCGGGCTCGGGTCCTGGACGTCGAAGGCGCCGGGCCGGAAGAGGACGGCGAACATGGCGATGACCAGTGCCGGTGATCCGAGCAGGATCGCCAGCGTGAGGCGGTTGCGCGTGAGGGTGTCGAGCGTCCGTCGTGTGAGGACGCGCCACTGCGTGAGCCCGTTCGCCGCCGGTCGCGCGACGACATGTCGGCGATCGCCGTAGGGCGCCGACATGGGACCAGCTGACCCAGCGGCGTCGGTGGTGACGTCCGGATCGGCCAGGCGGCGGTAGAGCTCCGGGACCGAGTTGACCCAGAACCGGCCGAGCGCCTCGTCGACCGTCCCGACGAAGCCCACCCGTCCATGTCGCGTCATGAACACGATGCGATCGCACCGAGCGAGGTCGTCGACCGAGTGTGTGGTGAACACGACCGTCGCCGACCGGTCGGCGAGCTGGCGCAAGCGAGTGATCAGCTCGGCGCTGGTGAGGGGGTCGAGACCCGAGGTCGGCTCGTCGAGGAAGAAGACGTGGGGATCGGTGAGCAGCTCGACGGCGATGCTGGCGCGTTTGCGCTGGCCGCCGCTCAGCGAGCCAACCCGGACGTCGGCCTGATCGGTCAGGCCGACGGCGTCGAGAGCGTCACGGACGGCGTCGTCGACCTCACTCGCGGCTGCCGATGACGGGAGCCGCAGCCGGGCGGCGTAGCGGAGCGTGCGGCGGAGCGGTAGGTCGGTATGGATGATGTCGTCTTGGGGGACGTAGCCGAGCACGGTGCGGAATGTCCCCAGGTTGGCGTACACGTCGATGCCGTCGTAACGGACCGACCCGGAGATGGCCGGAGCGAGGCCGGCGATGGCCTCCAGCAGCGTCGTCTTGCCGGCGCCGCTGGGACCGACGATGGCGACGAGCTGTCCAGCCGCGAGCGTGAACGACGCGCCGTCAACGAGCGTCACCTCGCCTCGCGTGCGGACCCGGACCCGCCGGGACAGCTCGCGGACGTCGATGTGGACACCCCGCGGTGCGACGGTGGAGACGGGTGTCGGCTTGATGTCGGTCGTCGTGTCGAGCGTTGCGAAACCGTCCTGTGTGACGTACACGTTCACGACGACGCTTCGACGTCCACGCTGACGCGGAGGAACGTCGCGGGGATCGCGGTCGTGTCCGGGTCGCTGCTCGTGTTCTGCGTCCTGAACAGGGCGTCGAGCTCGGCGAAGAGGCTGTCGGCGTGGCCGTTGGCTGCAGCGGCCTCGAAGGCGTTCATGGTCGGGCCGTAGTAGTCACGGAACCACGTCAGGTACTCCGTGGGAGACACTGGCGCCTCGAACACGAACGTGTCGGGCTCGCACGCGATGTTCTGCTCGGGGATGCCCGCCGCGGTGAAGCGTTGTACGACCTCGTCGACCACGCCCCAGGTCATCGGGCTGACGAATCCGTCGGGCGGCGGCGGGGAGTAGGTCGAGCTGATCTTGAGGATCTGCGCGACGAGGGTCGGGTCGCCGGGGATCCAGTTTCCCATGACGATGCGGCCCCCGGGTCGGGTGACGCGCACCATCTCCTTGGCGACGTCGATCGGGCGGGGCGCGAACATCGCGCCGAAGATCGACACGAGGAGGTCGAACCGGTCGTCAGCGAGATCGGTGAGCTCGCACGCGTCGCCGTGCTGGAACCGGAGGTTGTCGAGACCCTCGTCGACGGCGCGCTTGTTCCCCGCGTCGACGAGGTTGCAGGCGATGTCGACGCCGAGAACGTCGGCGCCGCGTCGGGCCGCGGGGACCGCGGTGGTGCCGTCGCCGCAGCCGAGGTCGAGCACCTTGAGTCCCTGGGTGATCCCGAGCCGATCGACCACCGCTTCGCCACTGGTGCGCATGGTCGCCGCGATGCGTGTGAAGTCGCCCTTCTCCCAAAGTGCTTGGTTCGGATTCATCGTCATTTCCTCTGTTCGGGTTGTCAGTTTCTTGTCCGTTCGGCCCGGAAGCCGGAGCAGACCAGGTCGAGCGCCTCGATCGTCTCGGCGACGTCGGCGAAGGCGTGCTGCTCGATGAGGTGCCAGCCCTCGCCGATGTCGAATGGCGCGGGTCGCAGCCGGATGCGCCAGGTCATCTGGAGCCGTCCCGCGATCTCGCCGACAGTCGCGTCGACGATCTCGAACCTGTCGGCCGCTCCGAACCACGAGTGGAACACGTCGGCGGCTGCGGCTCGGCCGTGCCACTCGGACGGTCCACCTTGCTGGAGCGCCCGGAATCGCACGCCTTGGGCCAAGGTCGCGGCCAGCCGGCCATAGTCGCGGGCGGTGAGGCACTCGAGGAACGCGCCAGCGATCGACCACCGCGCGCCAGCGATCGCGCTGTCCACGGTGTCGGGCGTGTTCACCACAGTGGCGACCGTACGGACGCGCGGGCTGCCCGTCGTCCGGTATTCACCCGACAAACCGACAGGCCGCGCCCCTCGTCCAGCCGGCCTCGTACGCTGCGACGGATGGCGAACGGCGACAGCAGGGAGCTACGGCTGGCTGAGCTCGTCGCCGCGTTCTCGCTCGGCACCGACCTCGGTCTGGGCCAGCCGATGGAGCATGTCTTGCGCTCGTGGCGCATCGCCGCCGGGCTCGGCGCGCGGATCGGCTTCGACGAATCCGAGCGTGCGGCGCTCTACTACGTCGCGCTGCTCGCCTGGGTCGGCTGCGTTGCCGACAGCTACGAAGTCGCGACCTGGTTCGGTGACGACATCGCCTTCCGCGCCGACGCCTACGACGTCGACCTCGCCGGGCTCCCGATGCTCGGCTTCATGCTCCGCCACGTCGGCGCAGGCTCGCCGGCGCCGCACCGGCTGCGCCTCGCGTCCACGCTCATCGCAACGCGGGGGCAGGCGGTTCGGCGCGGGCTCATGTCACATTGCGTCTCGACCGCACTCCTCGCCGAACGATTCGGGCTCGGTCCGGACGTGTGTGAGCCGCTCAAGCAGATGTTCGCCCGCTGGGACGGCAAAGGTGTCCCGCTCGGTGTCCGCGGTGACGAGATCGCGATGTCGATCCGGCTGTTCCACGTCGCCGACATCGTCGAGGTCCACTACCACCGGCATGGGGTCGACGCCGCCCTCGAGATCGCTCGCGAACGGCGGGGCGCACAGTTCGATCCCGACATCGTCGACGAGTTCTGCCGCCACGCGCACGACCTGCTGCCCACGACCGACGAAGAGACCGACTGGATCGCGCTCATCGAAACAGAACCCGGCCTGCGGACGCCGCTCACGGAGCCCGAGATCGACAACGCCCTCGAGGCGGTCGCCGACTTCACCGACCTGCGGTCGCCGTACTTCGCCGGGCACTCTCGCGGCGTAGCCGATCTCGCCGCCGCCGCCGCACGCGAGATTGGGCTCCCCGAAGCCGAGGTCGTGCTGACCCGACGCGCCGGGCTGGTCCACGACCTCGGCGGTCACGGCATCCCCGTGACCATCTGGGACAAACCCGGGCCGCTCACCACCGCCGAACGCGAACGCGTGCGCCTGCACCCGTACTACACCGAACGCATGCTGGCGCGGCCCGCGATGCTCGCGCAGCTAGGAGCGATCGCCGCCTCACACCACGAACGCCTCGACCGCTCCGGCTACCACCGTGCCCTCAGCGCCGCGGCGATCCCGATGCCCGCACGGCTCATCGCAGCCGCTGACGCCTACCACGCCATGACCGAACCCCGCGCCTACCGGCCTGCCATGCCAGCAGACCGGGCCGCCAAGGCACTGCGCAGCGAGGTGACGTCGGGCCGCCTCGACGGCGAAGCGGTCGACGGCGTGCTCGCTGCCGCTGGCCACAAGCGCAGAAAGCGTCGCACCGGGCTAGCCGGGCTCACACCACGCGAAGTCGAAGTGCTCGCGCTCATCGCCCGCGGCGCATCCAACCGCCAAGTCGCACGCGCCCTGAACATCACCCCAAGGACGGCGGGCACCCACATCGAGCGCATCTACACCAAGATCGGCGCGTCGACCCGCTCCGTCGCAACGCTCTTCGCAGTCCAGCACGGCCTCCTCGACTCATCACTCGGCGAAGGATGAGAGCGTGGACTCCCCTGCCACCGTCAGCGTCAGGAGGTTGTTGGTGTGAGAACCCCGAGTCTCGATCGACTCGGATCTTCACGGGGAGCGGAGGCCCCGCTCCTTCATCGCATCAGCTCGGTATCGGTCACGTCTCCTCACGCCCGGCCGCGCCGACGGCGTGAGCGGCGTCGTGCACCGCAGGAGAACCAAGGTTGTTCGGTCGCGCCGCGCGATGAGGAGCCGCGGGTCCCGTGCACCGTTCGGCAAGGTGGACGCGCCGTCGCGCACGGAGATCACGATCGACGAGGCGATCCGCCAGGTGCGACCCGGTTCACGCCATCCGATGGGCTCATCTCCCGAGGAAGCCACCTGGACCCATCTCACGGGTTCGGGGAAGATCGCGGACATGTTGGCGTCGCGATGAGCACCGCCATTGAGCTCGCTTCGTCGACAGTTTCGCCTCGCGGGCCCGGACGAGTGCTGCCGGGCACTTTACGGAGACTGGCCGCACTCGGTGCTGATCCGACAGATTCCGAGGATGAGCGGCTCAGGAAGGCCACGCTGACGCTGGCGGCCACGTTGATGGCCACCATGGCGATCGTGTGGGTGGCGACGTACTGGTCGCTGGGCTTGTGGCGCTCGGGCGCGATCCCCTTCGGCTACCAGCTCGCGACCGCGGGGGGCCTGGTGGCGTTCGCCCGTACGAAACGGTTCGGGCCCTTCTGTACGGGCCAGCTCGTCATGATGCTGGCTCTGCCGTTCCTTCTGCAGGGCAGCCTGGGCGGCTTTCGCGCGTCGAGCGCCGTCGAGTTGTGGGCCATGACCGCACCGCTGGGAGCGCTCCTGTTCGAGGGCGTCCGCCGGGCAACACCGTGGTTCATCGCCTTCGTGGCGGCGACCATTGCGTCGGGAGCGCTGGAACCCGGCCTTGCCGGTGAGGGCCGTGTCCCCACATCGATCGTGGTCGCCTTCTTCGTGCTCAACCTGCTGGGCGTGTCCACCACCGTGTACTTGCTCCTGCGGTACTTCATCAGCGAGCGAGAGCGCGTCCTGGAGGCGCTGCAGGTGGAGCAGAGCCGATCGGAGCGTCTGCTGTTGAACGTCCTGCCGGCGACGATCGCTGAGCGACTCAAGGACGCGCCTGATGTCATCGCCGACGCCTTCGAAGCGGTCACGGTGCTGTTCGCAGACATCGTAGGCTTCACCGCCTTTGCCGTAGCCCGGCCGCCCGCCGAGGTCGTAGCCCTGCTGAACAGGTTGTTCTCCGAGTTCGACGAACTGGCGGACCGTCATGGCCTCGAGAAGATCAAGACAATCGGCGACGCCTACATGGTGGCCGGGGGGTTGCCGGTTCCCCGCCCCGATCACCAGGCGGCGGTCGCGGAGATGGCACTGGACATGCGCGATGCGGTCGACCGCTTCCGCGCGGAGACCGGCGTCGAGATGGCCATTCGGATGGGCATCGACAGCGGCCCGGTGGTCGCCGGCGTCATTGGGAACCGCAAGTTCAGTTATGACGTCTGGGGCGACACGGTCAACATGGCCAGTCGCATGGAGGCACACGGGCTACCCGCGTGCATCCAGGTCACACACAACGTGTACGAGCGGCTCTGCGGGCGCTACGAGTTCAGGGAGCGAGGGGCAGTGGAGGTCAAGGGCAAAGGACCAACGACGACCTACCTACTGCTCGGCCGCCGCTGAACACGCGAAGCGCGCGAGCGCCACGCTGAACACGAGCGACGCGCGAGCTGAGTCGCCACGCAGCCGAACCGCCCCTCGGCGGCCGGGCGACGGTTACCTTCTTGGCCATGGCCGACCACTGATGCTCGCCCGCCGGTGTGGACAGGTCACATCGTCGTGTACACCGCCGACATCACGGCGTCAGTGCGCTCCTACGAGCAGATCGGGATGCGGTCCGTCGCCGTGATGGAAGAGTTCGCGGCGCTCGAGATGCGCGGGGGAACGCACCTGGCGATCCGCTACGACCCCGTAAAGGCTGTCCCCGGCGCTGTCGGCTGGGACCTGACGGTGGACGACATCGACGCGACCCACGACCAGTGGCAGGAGGAACGACTCCCGGTCACCGACATCGTGATGGAGTCGCCCCATCGCATCTTCGAGGTGACGGACCCGGACGGCCACGTTGTCGTTGTCCGCGATACGCACGTCGTCGGTCCCGTCTAGCGGGGAGGCCGCGCACCGGCGCGCTGCCGCGGTGGTTCGGATGGCTGAGCCTCGTCTCCACGGCCGTGTGGCTGCTCGCCGGCGTCGCGGCCGCAACCGAGAGCGCCACCAACGGGCCGTCGGCTTCGTCGTGTGGCTGGCGTGGACCGCGATCGCTGGCGTCCTCTGGCCACATGACGGCCCACGCCCGAGCGCTCGCGCGACCCGGAGGTCCTCATGCGCCGTTCCCTCGTGGTGACCGGGGTGGGACTCACCGTCGGCTTCGCCTGCGCGATGGTCGCCGCGCTCCACCCGTCGCTGTCCTCGGTGTGGAACGCGAATGGCGTCCACGCCGTCACCCTCATCGGGCACGACCGCGGCGCCTGGCAGCTGGCCAACTGGATGTTCGCCGTCGGCATCGGGTTCACGCTGGCTGGCCTCGCGGCGCTGACCGGTCTGCTGAACCGCGAGTCGCCCGGCTCCCCTCAGCCCAGTTGCACGCCGATGAAGAGCGCACTGAGGGCGGTGATGCCCGACGCGGCGCCGAAGGCGGCGACCGCGCCGCGGGTTCGGGCTCGCGTGTGCAGCAGGGCGCTGAGGCCGGATGCGGCGACCACTGCAATCTTGACCATGACGGTCCGTCCGTAGTCGCTGTTCCAGTCGGGCGAGAGCTCGATGACGTTCCAAATGCCGGTGGCGACGAGCACGCCAAAGGCGGGCCAGGCGATTCGGTTGAACCTCCGCGCCACCGTCCGTGGCGCGTCCGGTGCGAGAGCCCGCAGCCCGGGGACGAGGCCGGCGAGGGTGAGTTGGCCGCCGACCCACACGGTCGCCGCGGTGACATGGAGAAACACTCGGACCGTCGCCCACGAGACCGGCAGCACCGCTCAAGACCCCCGAGGGCAGGTGGTACGGGGCCCGAGCCGGTCCGACGACGCGATCACACCGCCATGCTCGCGAAGACCCGCCCCGACCACCAGCCGGAACGACCAGTTAGCCGCTCGGGAAGGGGCTTTTGGCCGTACGACGACAGCGGGTTTCTCTACCGTTGGATGGAGAAATGGACACGACCCCCACGAAGGAGCAAGCCGGCGGGCCGGCACCGGTGATGGTGCAGACCGTCGACCTGTCGCGGATGGAGGGGGCGGGCGGTGTCGTCTGGTCAGTGTCGCCGGATGGCTTTCACGCGAACCTCGTGGTGCTGGAGGCGGCCGGCGCTATTGCCGGGCATCGCAACGATGCCCTCGATGTGCTCATCGTCGTGCTGGCGGGTGCCGGCAGGGCAAGGGTCGACGACGACACCTTCGACCTCGCTCCCGCGGGTGCACTGCTGGTCCCCCGCGGCGCCGAGCGCTCTATCACCGCGGGACCGGCCGGACTGCGGTATCTGACGGTCCACGCCCAGCGCGGACCGCTCACGATCGGCAGCCGAGGGAACAGCGATGTGTGATTACTGCGACTGCCGTTCACACCGCAGATCGCGTCGCTGTCGGCTGATCACGAGGTGCTCCTGAGCCTGCTGAGCGATCTGGAGCGTGCCGTTGGCGACGGCGACAGCGAGCAGGCACGGCCGCTGCTCGAGCGGCTCCGCGACATGCTCGATGATCGTGCCTCCCGGGAGGAGCGCGGCGTGCTCACCGAGCTCCGCCGCGCCGAGGTCGACGACGGCTATGTCGCACTGTTCGAGTGGGACCACACCCGGCTGCATGAACTCTTCGAGGCCCTCGAGGGCCCTGACTGGCAGACAGCGGGCCGCCCGGCGATGCGGACAATCCGGTCGGCGCGCACCAGCCGGCGCTGGACCGCTGCCCGTTCGGAGACGTCCGAGCTCGCCCGGGGGCTCGAACTCTGGGAGGAGACGGTCGATGAGCTCTTCGACGGCGAGGTCACCGAGCTCGCCAAGCACCGAGCGGGCCTCGCGGCCGGGGCCATCGCCACGCGGGCGACTCGCCACGCCGCAGCGCTCGGCGGGCTCTCAGCTCGCCGGGCGGGGTGACCACACCGGGTAGGGGATCCCCGCGAGCCGGTTGATGACCCAGGCCTGCAGCACCAGCAGGGCCACCGCCAGCATGAGCACGGCCAGCTGCTCGGGTTCGCGCAGGATGCCGAGCGACACGATCAACGTGGTGGCACCGGCTGGCGGGTGCGGCACCCGGGCCCACACCATGGCGCCGCTGGTGAGCCCGAGGGACAGGGCGGCGGCGCCGACCCGGGCCCCGGTCACGGACGTGGCGAGGGCCGGCGCGGCGTCGGTGAGCCCGAACACGACGAGGGCGAAATACCCGGCGGCGGCGCCGATGGCGTGGCCGCCGAGGGTGTTGCGGGGCGACGACGCTGGCAGCAGGGGTGTGTAGAAGAGCAGGAACGCGGTGGGCCCGAGGGACGGGAACACGAATGGCTCGCCGGTGACGAAGGCGACGAAGGCCATGGCGGCGATGGCGATGAGCCCGTTGACGAAGGAGAACAGGCCGAGCACGAAGGTCGAGGAGTGCCGCTGGGTCAGGGCGGGCAGCTGCATCCGGCGGGTGAGGCCGAACACGATGGCGGCCATGTCGCCGCCGATCGGGCCTGGCCGGTCGGGGCCCTCGGGCTGGTCGGTCACCGTAGGTACCGGTAGAACGCGGCGGACCCGGCGGCCAGGAGCACCGAGAGCCCGCCGGTGACCCAGGCGAGGCTGTCGTCGTCCGCCAGCAGGGCGTCGAGGCCGACGGTGAGCAAGAACACCTGCAGCGACAGCAGCACCACGACGAAGACCCCGAGCGCGGCCGGGACCTCGCGGTGGGCCCGGGCCCGGCGCGGTCCGGTGCGGTAGGCGGGCAACTGCTGGGGCTGGATGCGGTCGCTCATCCTCACGGCCGTGCCTCCTCGCCGCCCTCGCCGCGGGCAGCGAGGGCCCACACGGTGCCGTCACGCACCTCGACGTCGATGCGGCCGAGGGGACGTTGCGGCGGCCCGGCCAGCACGTCACCGGTGACGGCATCGAAGTGGCCTTCGTGGCAGGGGCACTCCATCTCCCCGCGGTCGGGCTGGTAGTAGACGACGCAGCCGAGGTGGGTGCACTTCTGGGAGAAGGCCCGCAGCTCCCCGCCCGGCAGATGCACCAGGATGGCAGGGTCGGCGCCGGTGGGGTAGTCGAACAGGTGCGCCGTGCCTTCCGGCACCCGATCGAGCGGGACGATCGGTCGTGGGTCGCCCTCGTTGATCGAACGCAGCGACGACCACAGGGCGATGCCGACGTTGCCGGTCGCGAACCCGCCGGAGGCGAGTACGAGGTAGCGGACGAACTCGCGGCGGGTGACCTCGTCCTCGCCGGCGGAGGTGAGTGGGAAGTCCTGGCGCCACACCGGATCGGGCAGCCATACCTGGCCGTCCGGCTCGCCGGTGCGGTGGACGCGACCGGTCATGCGCCGGCCTCCAGCTCGTCGAAGCCGAACGGGTCGTCCTGCCACGGGCGAGCCCCGCCGGCGGCGAGCACATCGATGGAGCCGGGGTGCTCGCTGACGGTGCGGACCTTGGTGGCGACGTACTGGTTCCCGAACCACCACTCGTTCACCAACGTCCCCGACCGGGTCGCGGCGAACTCATCGGGGGTCCCGAACCACAGCGCCTCGCTCGGGCACACCGACGCGCACATCGGCTTCTGCCCGACCGACGTCCGGTCGTAGCACATGTCGCACTTCATCATCTGGTCGTACTCGGCCATGTACTTCGGCACGCCGAACGGGCAGGCGAGCACGCAGTTCGAGCATCCGATGCAACGGGGCTTGAGCGACGACTGCACGACGCCGTCCTCGTTCTGCTTGATCGCGTCCGAGGGGCAAACCTCCGCGCAGGTCGGGTCCTCGCAGTGCATGCACACCATCGGCGCCGTCTGGGTGGTGGCGGCCCGGTCGATCTCCTCGAGGTGGATCATCGTCTGCCCTCGGTGGGTGCCGCACTCCTCGCAGGCCTGCACACAGGCCTGGCAGCCGATGCACCGGGACTGGTCGATCACGAAGATGCTGTCGCCGAACGCGCCGGCGATGGGGCGGGTGGCCGGTGTGCGTTTCACCCCGATCGACACGGGAACCGAGACCCCGGTCATGTGAGATCGAGCTCCCGCTCGTCGACCACCGCCGCGCCAGTTGGACCGACCCGCTCGATCCGCACGGCGGACACCTTGTACTCCGGGATCTTGGACATCGGGTCGAGGGCGCGGTTTGTGAGCTGGTTGGCGGCCTGGCTGCCCGGCCAGTGGTACGGGATGAAGACGGTGTCGGGCCGGATCGTCGCGACCACCTTGGCCGGCAGGGTCATCGACCCTCGTCGTGACGTGACCCGCACGACGTCACCGGTGGCGATGCCGTGCTGCTCGGCGAGGCGGGGGTGGAGCTCGCAGAGGGGCTCGGGGTACTGCGCGACGAGCGGGCCGATGCGGCGGGTCTGGGTGCCGGACAGGTACTGGCTCACGACCCGGCCGGTGGTCAGCCACACCGGGAACTCGGCGTCGATCTCCTCGGCCGGAGGCCGGTAGCGGACCGGGTTGAACCGGCCGCGGCCGTCGTCGGTGTAGAAGCGGCCACCCTCGAAGAGCCGCTTGGTGCCGGGGTGGTCCTCCGCGGGGCAGGGCCAGAACACGCCGAGCTCGCGCTCGATTCGGTCCCAGGTGATCCCCGCGTAGTCGGCGCTGCCGCCCTTCGACGCGACGCGTAGCTCCTCGAACATCTGCTCGGCGTTCGTGTACGGGAAGTAGTGGCCCTTGTCGAGTCTCCGGGCGATATCGCAGAGGATGTCCCAGTCGAGCCTGGCGTTGCCGGGCGGCTTCTTGGACGGGTTGAGCTTGACGACCCGGCCTTCGACGCTGGTGGAGGTGCCCTCGTCCTCCTCGTGCAGCGAGCCGGGCAGGACGACGTCCGCGTGGAACGCAGTCTCGGAGAGGAAGAAGTCGATGACGGCGTAGAACTCGAGCTTGTCCAGTGCCTCCTTGGTGAAGGTCGTGTCGGGGAGCGAGACGACCGGGTTGAAGCAGATGGAGAGCAGGCCCTTGATCTCGCCGCGGTGGATGGCCTCGACGATCTCCTGGGCGGTGAGACCCTTCCCCGGGATCTCGTCGACGTCGCAGCCCCACACCGACGCGATGTAGGCGCGGTGCTCGGGGTTGGTGATGTCGCGGTTGCCGGGCAGCTGGTCGCACTTGTGGCCGTGCTCGCGGCCGCCCTGGCCGTTGCCCTGGCCGGTGATCGTCGTGACGCCACAGCCGGGCTTGCCGTACTTGCCGGTGGCGAGGCCGAGGTTGATGGCGGCCCACACGTTCTCGACGCCCTTGGACTGGTGCTCGAGGCCGCGGGCATGCAGGAGCATCCCGGTCTTGGACGTGGCCCACCACTCGGCGGCCTGTTCGATCCGCGCCGCGGGGACGCCAGTGATCTGCTCGGCCCATTTCGGTGCGTGGTCACGCACAGCCTCGGCGGCGTCTTCGAAGCCCGTCGTGTGGTCGCGGATGAAGTCGTGGTCGAGCCAGTCGCGCTCGATGATCACGTTGAGCATCGCTCCCAGCAGCGCCGAGTCCGAGCCCGGCCGGAGCCCAAGGAAGAGGTCGGCGGTGCGGGCGGTCGGCGTCACGCGGGGGTCGGCGACGATCAGCTTCGCCCCGTTGTCACGGGCCCGCCAGATCCAGCTGGTCGTGATCGGTGCGCACTCGGCGATGTTGGCGCCGATCACGAACACGACCTCGGCGAGGGGGATGTCGCTCCACGGGTTCGACGCCCGGTCGATGCCCAATGCCCGCTTGTTGGCGACGCCGGCTGACACCATGCAGAGCCGGCCGTTGTAGTCGAGGTTCGCCGTGCTCAGGGCGAGGCGGGCGAACTTGCCGATCAGGTAGGACTTCTCGTTGTCCAACGAGACGCCCGACAACATGGCGAAGGCGTCGTTGCCGTGCTCGGTCTGGATGCGGCGGATCTCGGCCACCGTGCGGTCCAGGGCGTGGTCCCAGGAGACGGTGCGGAACCCGTCGGGATGGGTGTCGTCGCGCTCGAGCGGGTCGAGGAGCCGGTCGCGGTGGGCGTTCTGCAGGTAGCGCTTGACGCCCTTGGGGCACAGCTTGCCCTCGTTGAACGGGAACTCGTACCAGGGCTCGAAGCCGACCACCTCGTCGTCTTTGACCTTCAAGACGATGCCGCACTGCTGGCCGCAGAAGCAGCAGTGCGTCTTCACTTCGCGGTCGGCGTCGATCCCCGCGTTCCACCCCCCCGGGGGCTCCTGGTTGAGGTGGGGTCCGTAGCGCGCGACGAGCAGCTCCTCGGTGATCGGGTGACGGGCCATCAACCGAACCCTCCGACGGCGCGGGACTGCGCCAACGCCACCAGTGCCCGCCGGCAGCGGGGGCAGTTGTCCTGATAGCTCCCGGCAGCCTCATGCGGCAGCGAGTAGTCGAAGCCGACCTGTGGCAGGACCTCCTTCAGGTCCGTCATCTGCAGCGCCGAGGCGAAGGCATCGCCGCACCGCGCGCAGCGCTGCTGGGGCCCTTCCGCAGCTTCGCGCCTGTAGTAGGCGACCCCGAGGTTGGCGGGGCGCTGGAAGATGTGGAACAGCTTCCCGAAGGGGATGTACATCAGGCCAAGGATCACCGTCAGCGCGTGCGCCGTGTTGAGGAAGACATAGAACCGGCCCTTCATCCACAGGTTCGACGCCGTCAACGCCAATCCGGTGACCGACACCGCGAACAATCCGGCAAGGGCGAGGAAGTCGTTCGACCGTTCCGTCGCCAGCGCGCCGGGATCGCGCAAGCGGCGCGACAAGAAGATGAACACACCGGCGAGGACCAACACCGCCGCGATGTCGAGGAGATGGAACGTCACCCAGCCGACGACGCTGCGGCTGTCGAAGCTGAACGTGCCCACCTCGCCGACAACCGCCCGATACTCCCGGCCGTTCTGGCCCACCGACTCGAAGTGCAGCAGACCCAACACCAACGGGAACGTGACCAGTGAGGCGAGGATGCAACCCCAGAACACCAGCTGGTGCGCCAACCACCGGCTGTGTGACCGTCCCCGGATGAACGACTGCACCAGCAGGTTCGACACGACCAGACCCGGCAAGGCGACGGCATTGCGGCCTCGTCGGCCCCGACGTCGGAACGCCTCCCAACCCCGACGGTTCAGCCGCGCCGTCGGCGGCCGACGCAACCAGATCAGGTAGCGATACACCACAGCGAAGATTGCGAAGAGGGTGCCGAACAGGTAGCCCACGAGCGCGGCATCGAACCAGCGCAGGTTGCCACTCCCCCACGAGCGCGGCATCGAACCAGCGCAGGTTGCCACTCCCCAACACGGCGATCGCCAGTGTCACGAGCACTGCGAGTACACCCCACGTGGCCGCCCGTCGATCGATCGTCGCCAGCTGGCTCACGCGCCACCTCGCTAAGTAGATGTCCGGTTCGCTCACCCACTGTCGCGCAGCACTTCACACGGCGCCGTTCGGACGGACGGGTACGTCGGGTGCCTACTAACTCGTGCGTCGCTCCTGGCCGCCGCCGAGCCAGCGGCCGCTCTGCCGCTGTCACGCGGCTCACGTCGGCCGTCGCCCCACCGGCCGTGCCCCAAGGGATCGCCGCTGCGCGCCCCGACGCGGATCACAATCTCGTCACACGCCGGCGTCGATGAGCGCGCGCTCAGTGCCCGCGGCATGGATGGCCGGACCGGCGTCTCCGTGGCGTGGTCAGCGGTCGATGGTGGACATGCTGTTCTCTTCGTGGCGCTCGCCGGTGGCCGTGGTGAGGTGGTCGAGCCGTTCGATCTGCGCGGCGCTCAGCTCGATGCCGTCGGCGGCAGTGTTCTCCTCGACTCGAGAGACCCGCTTGGTGCCGGGAATCGGGGCGATGTCGTCGCCCTGCGCGAGCAGCCATGCCAGAGCGATCTGTGCCGATGTCGCGCCGGCTTCGGCCGCGACGGCCTCGACCTCGTCGACGATGCGCAGGTTCCGCTGGAAGTTCTCGCCGGTGAAGCGCGGGTTGTTCTTGCGCCAGTCGTCGTCGGCGAACTGCTCCGTGGACCGGATCTGCCCGGTGAGGAAGCCGTGGCCGAGCGGGGAGTAGGGCACGAAGCCGATGCCGAGCTCGCGCACCAGCGGCAGCAGCTCGGCCTCCACATCGCGGGTCCACAACGAGTACTCGGTCTGCAGGGCGGTGATGGGGTAGACGGCGTGGGCGCGGCGGATCGTCGCGGGCCCGGCCTCGGAGAGGCCGATGTACCGGATCTTGCCCTCGGCCACCAGCTCGGCCAGGGCGCCGACGGTGTCCTCAATGGGGGTGTTCGGGTCGACCCGGTGTTGGTAGTAGAGGTCGATGTGCTCGGTTCCCAGCCGCCGCAACGAGCCCTCGAGCGCGGTGCGGATGTTCGCCGGGCTGCTGTCGAGCACCCCGGGGCCGGCGCCCGCGTGCGAGACGAGGCCGAACTTCGTCGCCAGCACGATGTCGTCACGGCGACCCTCGATGGCCTGGCCGACGAGCTCCTCGTTGGCGAACGGCCCGTAGACCTCGGCGGTGTCGATGTGGGTGACACCCAGGTCGAGCGCCCGGTGGATGGTGCGGATCGATTCGGCATCGTCGCTGCCGGCCCCGGTGTAGAAGGCGGACATCCCCATCGTGCCGAGCCCGAGCCGGGAGACGTCGAGTCCGCCGAGCGAGATGTGCTTCATGAGTGGGTGGCTCCGTTCTTCTCAGTCATGCGCACACCAAACCGCGGATGACGATCGAGGTGGGAGTCCCTGTTGAAACAGGGTCTGACAGGACCCCTCAGCGACCGTTCTGACGCCGTACCGTCCTTGTCGTGGACAACCGGAGCGAGATCCGTGAGTTCCTGGCCTCAAGGCGGGCCAGGATCACGCCGGAGCAGGCCGGCCTGCCGGTCTTCGGCGGCACCCGCCGCGTTCCCGGGCTACGCCGCGAGGAGGCCGCGATGCTCGCCGGCGTCAGCGTCGACTACTACACCCGCCTGGAGCGCGGGAACCTCAAGGGCGTCTCGGAGACCGTGCTCGATGCGCTCGCCCGTGGGCTTCAGCTCGATGGCGCCGAGCGAGCGCACCTCTTCGACCTCGCACGAGCAGCGGGCCCGACCACCGCCCGTCCGCGTCGCCCGTCCCCACAGAAGATTCGCCCGAGCGTCCAGCGCATCCTCGACGCGATGACCGGAGCCCCAGCGTTCGCGCAGAACGGCCGCTTGGACGTCCTCGCCGCGAACGCGCTCGGCCGCGCCCTCTACTCGGAGATGTTCGCCGATCCCGCGCGCCCAGCGAACCTCGCCCGGTTCGTGTTCTCCGACCCGCGCTCCCCCGACTTCTTCGCGGACTGGGACCGTGCCGCGAACGACACCGTGGCGATCCTGCGTTCGGAGGCCGGCCGAGACCCCAACGACCGCGGGCTGTCCGACCTCGTCGGTGAGCTGTCCACGCGCAGCGAGGAGTTCCGCACCCGGTGGGCCGCGCACAACGTGCGGATCCACCGCGCCGGTGTCAAACACGTCCGACACCCTGTCGTGGGCGACCTCGAGCTGACCTACGAGATGATGGAGCTGTCCGCCGATCCGGGCCTGAGCATCCTCACCTACAGCGCCGAGCCCGGCACCAGCTCCGAGGACGCACTCCGGCTCCTCGGAAGCTGGGCGGTCACCCTTGATCAGGAGGAACGGGCCCGCGCGACGGATTACGTCCGCCGCCCGTGACCAGGACCACGTCGCCGGCGCGACCTCTTGACCCCTACGGGAACCGCGAGCCAACCGCGCGAGCCGTTGGCGTCCTCGTAGGAGGAACTGACGGACTATCAGCGAACGGCCGCCTCGACCAACTCGATCAGCACCTGGTCCCGGAAGAGGTGGGCCCGAGGATGCGCGCTGGTGGCGTGGTGAAAGGCGGCGTCGGAGGAGCTGCCACGAGCCCACACCAATGGGCCGGCAACTAGGACAGCAAGAGCGGACTGTTCACGCCAGGCTTGGCCAACCGGGGTCCACCGGGCCGGGCGAGCGTCTAGGCAACGTCGAAGGTGCCGCTGACATTGTCACTGCCGAGGTGCTGAGGCATGAAGGCGGTGAACGAGTAGGTCCCCGGTCCTCCCAGACTACGGATGCCCTGACGCTGAATCCAGAGCACCTCCCCGGGTCCCGCTTCAAAGGGCATGCTCAGGCCCCCCGTCGAGCCCGTCAGCTGCACCACCTGGCCACTGGGCAACGTGAGGTTCAAGGTGAAGCCCTCCAAATGCTCCAACCGCACCGGCACGTTGCCGGTGCTGAGCCCAAAGAGGGTGAGTACGTCCTCGTCGTTTGAGTAGACGTCAGCGTCGCCTTCCATCGCCCAGCGGGCCTCCGGGCCTTCTTCCACGTAGGTGTGGGGAACCCGGCCGTCGGTGCTGGGCTTGCGGGCGGTCTCTTCTTGGAGGGCAGCCCACGTCTGGAAGCCGACGATGCCGTCGACCTTCAGAGGCTCGCCGTTGACGTCTTTCTCGTTGCTTTGGAAGGCCCGCGCCGCCGAGAGTGTCTTTCCGAGGAAGACACCATCGATGCCGCCCGGGTCGTAGCCCCGGCCCTGGAGCATGTTTTGCAGGTACGTCACCCACCCGTGCCCCGGCTTGTCGTCGCGGTCGCCGTAGCGCAGCGTGGGCTCGTCGGCCTGGGTCGGGGGCACCTCGGGTTCCGGCGGCTCGACGATGACCTGAACCGCTTCGGCCACCTCACCCTTACCGTCATCAAGCGCGACGACCACCCGATATGTCCCCGGCGTCAGCTCGACCTTCACCGGCAACTTGACCTCATACTCGCCGAACTCTGGCACCGACTCGAACGGAACTAACACACCTTGCTCGAACAGAGGTTCCTCGGAGCGGTCGAGCGTCACTCGATCCACATGTCGGAATGCAGGAAGGGCCTTATCCTCACGGTGACGAGCCTTCCACGAAACATCGAACCCAGGCAGACCCCTATTGACGATCAGAAAGGGAGGAATACCGTGACTGAACACTATTTCGGCTGGCGCACTCTTAGCAATAGTGAATTCCCGAAAATCGATGTTCTCAGACTGAGGAACGAGAAACATATCGAGATCGTGGCTGATCGCGGCAGTTACAGCTAGCCGATACTTTCCGTCTAGTAGTCCTTCCCATGTCTTGCCATTGCGCCACTCCGTAAAGGGTTCGACGATCTGCACATCGGTGCGACCCTCATCCCTGAAATTCACGCCCTCGAGGCCAACAAGCAGATAGCCGTCCGATACGTGAAGGGCCCGTTTGGCATTGTGTCGGGCCGACCAGGATGCTGTAACGGTCGTCCCTTCCTCGTCAGGTCGTGTCTCGAGACCGATGTGACCGACGATCTCTACCTCAAACAACTGCTTGTTAGCACCCGGAATGTCGGGGAATCCAGGCCCCAGCGCATCAGCGTCGCCGTCTCGTTCGTCGGCACCGGCCGACGCTTCACGTACCCCAGGAGCAACTGCCGACTCCAATGCATCCCATGTCATCGACCCAATCGCACCGTCAACCCCAAGGCCAGCGTCACGCTGAAACGCCACGACCGCAGCGACCGTGCGTGCGCCAAACACCCCATCGACCGCCCCCGGGTCGTAGCCAGAGTGGGCCAGCAACGACTGCGCGGCGCGAACGTCGTCGCCCCGTGCACCCTGTCTCAGCGTTGCTCGCATGGAAGCCTCCCTTCAACACGAGCGACTCCCACCGTACGTGCGGGTTACCCCACGGAGTGGTGAGAAATGAGTGCGTCGGCGTGATCGTCGACGTCGCTGTGGCTGCGGCTGCGATTCGGCAATGTTCGCCTCAGGCCGAGCATGCCGCGTCAGTAGTTGTGGAACCGTTCGACTTTGCCGAACTGGTTAATGTGGAACGTGGTCTCCGACATCGCTTCGTTGTGGTTGAAGTCGATGCGGACCCTGTAATCGCCGGGCTCCTGGCCATCCCATGTCAACCTCGCCGAGAGCGGCACACCGTGGTCGGGTTCAACGGCGTCGGCGGCAGGGAGGGTCACCGATCTTTCCCACGGCACGCCGTCGGGGAGTTTCCAGACCGTTACCGTGCACGCCTCCGAACCTGCAGGTGCCGGTTCGTCGCCGACGTTCTTGAAGTTCCACGCGGCGACGCCGTCGTCGGGATCGATGCGCAGCTCATGATCCTCGAGCTCCCACTTCACGCCCATGACGCGGAGCCTACTTCCCGTCGCTCAGCGGCGGCTCGCCGTAGCCAACGCCGCTCCCTCACGCCCAGTCAGCTCTCCGGGCGGTCGGAGGGAGGATCGATGACGTGCGCCCCTCTGGGACCCTCGGCATCATCGACCGCGGCAGATAATCGATGCGCCAGTCGGTCGACTACCGGTCGATCACTCGCTACGACGTCGCCGGCGGGGTACACGACCGGCGCGCTCGTTCAGGAGGTCATCGGATGAAGTGGATCACCCGCGCTCGCCCCAAGACCGATCGGATCGCCTGTGCATGGTTGATCCGGAAGTTCGTCGATCCCGACGCCGAGATCATCTACGTCCCCAGCGACCGTGTCCTCGCTGTCGCCGAACGCGAAGGAGGCCACGGATTCGACACCCCTGGCGCCGAATACGACCACCGCGGCAACAAGTGCACGTTCGAAGTCCTCATCGACGACTACCACCTCAGCGACGATCCAGCGCTCACGCGCCTGGCACGCATCGTGCACGCCGCCGACATCGAATCGGAGATCGACACCGACCCGTTCGCGCCGGCGCTGCTCGCGTTGGCCTTCGGCGGGCTCGACGTCGAAGCCGACGACCACCGTCTGCTGCAGCGGGCGTTGTTCGTGTACGACGCGCTCTACGCCTGGTGCGTTCAACAAGTCGCGGCCGGTGCGGCATGACCGTCACCCGACGGTCCGGAGCACTTCGACACCGTCTGGGAGAACCTCTCGCCGGCGTCGAAGGACCTTCCCTATGTCGAGCTGTCCGAACTCGAACACGTGAGTCATCGTGTCCCTCGAGTGCTCCAGCGACGAGCGAACTCGCATCGCTGCGGCGAGCGATGGTGGACGGTCGAAGCGGCGGGATCTCCGGCACATCGCCTTGGTGGTCGATGTGCCGGAGTCCGTCGCTCTTGTTCAGAACGGCCATGCCGCGTTGCGGCCGCCCTCGAGGACCTTCATGACCGTGAAGGTGGCGTCGGTGAAGCCACCGATCGTGTACCGGCCCCGCTCGCCCGCCGGCAGCGCGGAGGGCTGGTAGCCGGCCAGGTTGAAGGTGTAGATCAGCGGCACCTGGTCGAGCTGGACGTGACCCGAGTCGTGCTGCTGGTCGTCGGTGAAGATGACCGCCCGCTGGTGGCGCTTCGGGTCGAACCACCGGGCGATGGCGGTGTGGCCGTAGGTGGCGTGACCCACCGCGCCGACCGAGCGCACCACCTTGTCCACGCCGCCGAGCACCGACATGCCCTCGAGCGTGCGCACCAGCGCGTTGGTCTGGCCGTAGATGACGACGTCGACGTGCGACGCCCGCTTGGCCGTGGCCATGGCCATGACGGCGGCGACCTCGACGCGCGACATGGTCGAGCGGCCCGACACGGTTGCCTGCATGGAACCCGACGTGTCGATCACCACGAGGGTGCCGTCGAGCGCGGGGATGTTGGTCACCGCGTGCTCGAGCGTGCGGCCGAGCGCCCGCTTCCAGTGGTCCGACGGCGCGTTCTTGTACGCCGCCCACACCTGGTACGGGAACAGCCGCGCCCGCGCCACCGCGTCGGCGTCAGTGACCGTGGCGATGACCGCCTCGATCGCCGCCTCCGAGATGCCGGCCTGGTCGAAGTTGCGCAGGTTCCGCACGAGGGCCATCACGCCCATCGCCGGGATGACCGCCTCCCACGCCTCCGCGTCCATGCCGCCCGGCAGCCAGCCCGACAGCCGCTCCCACGAGAAGCCCGCCTCGTCGAGCGCAGCCGGACCGCGAGCCCGCAGCACCGCACGGCGCTCGTCCATCGGGACGGCGTCGAGCGCGGCCGCGGCCGCCAGAACCGGCAGCGGTGCCGGGTCGGCGCGAGCGTCGTCGTGGTGGCGACGGTCCAGCAGGTACTTGAACAGTGCCGACTGACGGTCGTCGCGCGGCAACGGGTGGGTCATCTCGATGACGTCGGCCATGCGCACCTGGCGCGACAGGCCGTCGTAGCGCAGCGCAGCACGCTCGGTGTACAGACGGCGGGCCGCGTCGGCGATGCCACGCTTGACCGGCATGGGCACGTTGCGACCGTGCCGGGTCAGCCAGTAGCCGAGCAGCTCGGCCGGCTCGTCGGCTCGCTGCAGGGCGCGTGCCACCACTGAACGGCCGCGCTCGCCGCCCGCGGCGACGTACTCGGCGGCCATGACGACCGCGGCCGAGCGCATGAGCATCGTTTCGCGCAGGTACTGGGCGAGACCGATCTTGCCGGCATCGACATTGGCGCCGGCGATGAACGCCGGGTTCGACGCCGTCACCGCGTGCACGAGCTCCACGAACCGGGCGTCGCGCTTGTCGGCGTACTCGTAGAAGGTGTCCTCGCCCACCATGTTGGTCACAGCGAGCAGGAACAGCTCCGACTCCGGGTCGCGCGCGAACGCCTCGCCGCCCTCGTGGGTACGAATGCGCGCGTTCGTGGTCGCGATCGGTGCGGTCAGGTTGGTACGCAGCGGGCGCCGCTTGGTGCCCGAGAACTTCGGCATGACGCCCTCCTCTCTCTTGTCTCTGTTGGTTGTCGATGTGGTCGGTCCGGTCAGGGAACCGAGCGAACGAGCGGAGCCGAGTCGAACGGCGGCGACGGTGTGACCCGCACGCCCTCACCAGAAGGAAGCCCGTCCTTCGCAGCTGACCGGGAAGGCCCGACCCGAGAACCGCAGCGGGCGAGGCGTGTCTTCGTGCCAAGAAGGAGCCCCACCCCGCGCAGCGGGCCGGTGTGATCAGGTCGGCCTGGGAACCAAGGCAGCGGAGGACGCTGTTCCGGTGCTCTACCGGTTGAGCTACGTCGCACGCGACGGCGGGACTCGAACCCGCAACCTCAGGATTGAGAAGGAACCCCCGCCTGCGCAGCAGGCCGATCGACATGTCAAGGTGCGCGACAACCGCAGAGACATCGATGGCTGCAAGGCCACGGTTCGAACGCGGACCTCCTGGTTCAGAGCCAGGCGTGGTACCAGTTCCACCACCTCGCAATGCGTCTGGACGGGAGGGCTCGAACCTCCAACCCCCGGCTCCCGACGCCGGTGCGCTCCCGTTGCGCCACGTCCAGGTGGTACTGACGGTCGGATTCGAACCGACACTGACGGCGGTCTGAGCGCCGTGCCTCTCCCAGTTGGGCTACGTCAGCGTGTCTTCATGGGCGTGGACCAGGCGGGAGTCGAACCCGCAGCCGTCTCCTTGCAAGGGAGCCGTCGCTTCCGTTCGCGACTGGCCCGTGAGTCGCGGGGGCGGGAATCGAACCCGCGGGCAAGGCGTATGAGACCTCGCTGATCCCAGATCCCCCGCAGTGCGGTGGGGTGACCGGCCGGACTCGAACCGGCTTCCTCCGGGGCCACATCCCGGCGTGTCGTCCACTTCAACCTCGGCCACAGTCGACGAGGGAGGAGTCGAACCTCCGGCATCCTCCGTGTGAGAGAGGCGGTCTGCCGTTGACCTACTCGTCGTTGATCTCTTGGTAGGGCGTCGTGGAGTCGAACCACGTCGTCCCGCGTTATCAGCGCGGCGCCGTCACCGTCTGGCTCACGCCCCCCTCGAGTCGACGCGGGAGGAGTCGAACCTCCAGCCGCCTGCGGGTCGTGCAGGTGCGCTACCTGCTGCGCGTCGATGCAGTGGTCCCAGGAGCGCTCGAATCTCCTCCTGCCGGGTTTCAACCGGCCGCTCCACCGTCAGAGCTTCAGGACCATGGGCCTGCTCGAGAACCGAGCGATCGAGGGTGCGCGCCCATCTCGGGCATTCACGTGACAGGTGAAGGAACCCTCGTTCTTCGCATCGAGCAGACAGGGCCGGCGGCGGGAGTCGAACCCGCTGCTTCTCGGGTACGGGCCGAGCGTCCTGCCGTCAGGACCTCGCCGGCGGGGAGTGGGCGGAGCGAGTCGAACCCTCGCCTTCGGTGTGGGGCGGCCATGACCTGATCGATGTCCTTGTAGGCCGACGGGATCTCGTCCACCAGCGCGTCGGCCCGCTTGTCGAGCCACACGTTGCCGGCCATCTGCACAGCTTGAAGAAGTGGTTGCCCGAGCCGAGCGTGCCGAACTGCTTGGTCACCTTCGCGGCCTGCTTGTCGGCAAGCCCGGTCGCCTGCTTGTGCGAGTCGAGCCACACGTTCGCGTTGCGGGCCGCCACGTCGTGGCCCTGACTCACGCCGGCCGGGATCGCGTTGCCGATGCGATCGAGCATTGGCTCGGCCACGTCGAGCTCGGTGGCGATCATGCCCCAGCCGATGTCGACGCCCACGGCTGCAGGGATCACTGCGCCCTTGGTCGGGATCACCGAACCGACCGTCGCGCTGATCCCGATGTACGCCTCGGGCATCAGGGCAACATCGCCTTCCACGATCGGGAGCCGAGCGGTCTTCTCGGCCTGGCGAATCGTCCCCGGGTCGATGTCGCTCGCCCAGGAGATGAGCTTGTCGTTCACGTTGGTGGGCATGTCACCCCCTCCATGCTGTTGTTGGTGTGGTGTGGCCGGCGGGAGTCGAACCCGCATCACGAGCGTGGCGTGCTCGCATCCTCGCCGTTGGACGACGACCACGTGGTCTGCGATCCGTGAACCCGTTGGAACGAGGCATGCCGGCTGATGCCCCTCCGGCTTGCAGCGGGAACTCCGACCTGCGGGGTGTTGCTGGTGAGGAAGGATCCCCGTTCCGTCGCATCGGATCGACGTGGACGCCCGAACAGGACTCTCACCTGTGTGACGCGGTCTGCAGCCGCGCGCCTGGATCCTCGGCCACCGGGCGATGCGCTGCCAGAGGAGGACTCGAACCCCCACAGTCGGAGTAACAATCCGACGTCCTTCCGGTTAGACGATCTGGCATCGAGTACCGCGACGGGGAGTCGAACCCCGGCCTCCGGGTTGAGGGCCCGGCGTCGTGTCCGTTGGACTACCGCGGCATGGAGGAAGCGGTGGGACTCGCACCCACAAGGGCCTCGCGACCCCTACCTGTTTTCGGGACAGGCCCCTCATCTGGCCGGATCGCTTCCGTGAGCGGAAGGGGCGGGACTCGCACCCGCGCGGGCTGGCGGCCCGTACCCGCGTAGCAGGCGGGCTCCTCATCTGGCCGGTTCCCTTCCACGATGGGGCCCTCGGTGGGAGTCGCACCCACGACCTCGTCCGTACCGGGGACGTGCTCTGCCTCACTGAGCTACAAGGGCATGGCCTCGCCGGCACGACTCGAACGTGCGACCCCCGCCTTCGGAGGGCGGCGCTCTCGTCCACTGAGCTACGGCGAGCTGAGCGTCGACGGCAGGGGTCGAACCTGCACTCTCCGGTTTCGTAGACCGGCGCCTTCTCCATTCGGCCACGTCGACGTGGCGCCACCGACGGGACTTGAACCCGTGACCTTCTGCTCGACAGGCAGCTGCTCTGGCCGGCTGAGCTACAGCGGCGGGGTGCGCGCCCTGGGCCTCGAACCCAGTCTTGTCCGGGGTAAGAGCCCGGTGCCCTACCTGTCAGGCGTGACGCGCGTGGTGGGCCGGGAGGGAATCGAACCCCCTGTGTCGGAAGACGGCTGGTCTACAGCCAGCTGCGCCCCATGGCGCGACCGACCCATGTCGAAGCCAGGTGGCGCTGGCCTCGACGACGATGTCTCTGCAGTTGTCAAGGTGCTGATGGCCGGACTGGTTGCCCGGCGCCCGAGCAGGCTCGGAAGGTGTCGAACCCCCGGCCGTCGGTGTTGGAGACCGCGGCGCCACCACTGGCTCGAGCCCAAGAGGAAATGCGCGCATGACGTTGTGCGCGTGATGCGGAGAAGCGCTGAAGATCAGACGGGAAGCGTCGGAGCTACCAGCGCACGACGGGCCTGCCAGCATTGGCAAGCTCCCGTCGTCCCGGCTGATCCTCATGATCGAGGTATTGGCCGGGTGTGCACGCGAGCGCGCCGAAGCTCGACAGGGATCGACCCCGGAGCGTTCGTTCGGCGGTGCGGATGCGTGCCATAGGAACGTCGACTATCCGCTCTTGCGCGTCGCGTGTCAACAGGATTTCCGGAGAGCAACGCAATCAACGGCCGCGAGACTCGACGCCTGCTCCGACGGCTCGAGCCTCTCTGGGACGTCTCGCGGCCGCCGCTGACCAGATGATCGCCGTACTCTGGGCGGCCACTCCAGGTCGCAATGGCACGCGCGCTCGCCGCAAGCTGTAGGCGGCAGCACGCACTGGCGATGCCATTCAGATCGTCGATCCGTTGTTGGACCGCATCCGCTCGCTCGGGATGCGCGCCGAGCTACTTCAGGAGACTGCGCGTTGGCTCGTCACAGAGTCACGTCATCGCGAGCCGGTGAAGCTGGGTATCGCACTGCTCGGTCTCAGCCACACCGCGGACGACCGGAACGTTCTCAAGATCCTCGGGCGGCACGAGGAGTTCACGCTCTTCGTCGCCGTTGCGCTCGCCTACACAACAGCCGATCCCGACCGCGAGCGCTACGCGCTCGCGCAGTCGGTCAACGCGTGGGGTCCGGTACATCTCGTTGAACGTTTGAAGGACACCGACGATCCGGAGATCCGCGAGTGGATCTTTCGAGACGGGTTCCGCAACGCGGTGATGAACGAGTACCTCGCGTCCATCGCGGCGGCAACCGGCGAGCTCGTCCGACACCTGGAGGCGCTGGCTGATCGCGAGGCATTGGACGCCCGTGGGACATCGTCTCAGCGCTCCGCATGGGCGGACCGGCCGAAGACATTCGACGACTACGCGGAGGTGCCTTCAGCAGTCGGGTGTCCTCTCACCGCTGCGGTACGCGCATGGTCACGCGCCACAGCCGCCGCGGCAGATCGCCTTCGGTGAACTCGCGAACGTCGAGGAGGTCGAAGCCAATTGCCAGGCGGTCGATGAGAGCGCGATCAAAGAAGTGGACGATGAACCCGCCGTGCTCGTACATGTCGTCGCCCCGCGGGATGCCGGTTCGGTAGTGGACGTCCTCGGTTGTCCGTGCCGTGTAGACCACGAGGCCACCCGGACGCACAACCCGGCCCATCTCGTCGGCGAGGCGTTGCAATTCCGAAGTGGTGAACGCCATGCAGAACAGCATGTGGGAGTAACACGCGCCCACACCCGCATCGGCAATGGGCAGCGGGCCGCGCACGTCGTGGCGTTCGGCCCGGACCAACTCACCCACGCCGGCCGCGTCTGCATTGGTGCGAATGGTCTCGACCGCCCCGGGCGCGTAGTCGAGTGCGTGAACCCGCAAGCCGCGTCTGGCGAAGTAGAGCGTGTCGCGCCCCTGCCCGGCGCCGAGTTCGAGCACGTCCGCGATCCCCGCTTGGGCGAACGCTTCGGCGGCGGCGACCGCCGGCTCGCTCGGGTCGGTCCCGTACATGTCGGGGTTGGCGTCAAAGGTCGCGGCCCAGTGGTCCCGCTGGGCGGACAGCAGCGCCGTCTGCTCGGACCTCGGGAGCCGCCCACTGTGCGGCGCGCCGTTGCCTACCATCGCCACACCTGGTCGTAGCGGGCCAGGACAGCCGGAAGGTCGGTCCGGGCGACCGGCGTGGCCCCGTCGATGATGTGGGCGGGGTCGACGCCGAGCGCGGCCAGATCCTCGCAGACGTAGCCGACCTCGATCCCCTTGGCCACGAGATCCTCGAGATCGCGGTGGATCGCCGGCGGGTGGGCGACCTCGACGTCGCCGAAGCGGAGCCCGCTGGAGTCCTGCCCGCGGATCAGGTAGTTCACGGCGGTGGCCTCGAGCAGGAGCGACAGGTCGAGGCCGGCGTTGGCGCACATGGCGCTGAGCCACACCACGGTGTCGTCCTGCTCCTCGATCGTCCCGCGGTAGCCGGTGGTGACGATGCTGAGCACTCGTTTCGACATGGCTCCTCCTCAATGCGTGGGGATGACGAGTGTCTGGTCGGAGTCCTCAACCCACGCGACAAGGTCGGCGGGGCCGCCCCGGCGGGGCCCCTCGATCCAGTTCCCGGCGCCGCGCTCGTCGACGCAGAGCCCGCAGTTGATCCACTCCAGGCGGCCACCGCCGAGCCGCAACAGGCCGGCCACCCAGTCCTTGGTCGTCGGATGCTGCTCTTCTTCGACCGACGTTCCCTTCACCGGGTTGGGGTGGGGGGCTTGATCGGCCATGGTCAGGTTGACCGCCCCCTCGTAGGCGAACACCCGCACGGCATGCCCCTTGCGCAACGCCGCGTCGATGAGCCGGAACGCCGTGGTGGTCGCCTCGGTCTCATAGGGTGGGTCCATCAGTGTCAGGGTGAGTGTCTTCATGTCTGCCTCCGAGTTGGTCAGAACCACAGCACCTTGCAGCCGTCAGCCATCACCGCGTCGATGAGGTCGTCGACGTCGCCACCGGTGACGCCATCGGCAAGCTCAGCTGTCGCGATGGCTCGCTGGCGCAGCGCGAAGTCGTCGGCCACGAC
>WNGB01001274.1_pt1 | contig 41248 bp, 43 predicted proteins | sample 5400681 | NCBI WGS metagenome assembly WNGB01 (sample SAMN13153367, study PRJNA577476) | soil metagenome | isolation source: 115 cm soil or saprolite under grassland replicate 2 | place: USA:California | collected 2016-06-15 | reverse complement strand
AATAATCTGTTTTTGGTCCAGAGAGTTTGTTGATCGCATCTTCCCAAGAGTATGCAATTACTGTGCTTGGAAGCAAGATAGCAGCATCTATGTCTATTAAGGCCACCAGCCTTTTCCCATACCTTGTGAGCAGTTCGTCTATGTCAATAATGGCTTGGCTTGTCACTGTTGGCGTAGAATCTGCGCGGAGGTCGAGAATTAAATTGTTGATTTTATATTTTTCAACGGTTGACAAAAGTCTTCTGTGAAGCGACGGGTTATATAAGCCCGCATGGCCTCACCAAAGATCGTACTTGCGACAATTAGACGTGTAAAACAAATCTGCCGGAACCTTCGGTCTTATTGAGTCAGCGGTAATGCCTGTGAAATTCCAGCCCGTCATAACTAAGGGTCATTAGTATGCTGCCGTTGGTATAAGTGTCCCGACCGTTATAACCACAATTATAGATGCAATACACTCCACTTCACTGCTCGCTTGGTGATTGGCCCTGTCCGTCCTCGAATCAAAAAGAGATAGCATCGGAACACTGAACTTCCTCACCTTACCGGCCCTTGGCGCGAAGGCATTTTCGGCTTGCGCCTAAGGCTAGCACACGGGTCCCCCTGCACGTCAAAGGTCTCCGATGCCGCGCCAACCCGGCCACAGCGGGAATTGTCGCGTCACGGCTGGCGCCGCCGTTTGAGCGTACAGCATTCCCATGTGCTTTGCCGCCGCTGCGCCGAAAAACCCTTGTGTGCCTGCCGGTAGTGCGCCTGCGGACCTTTCCCTATCGAGTACAATACGCTGGCAGTTTATAAAGAAGAAACGAGAAAGCCATTGCAAACGAGGCAGACCCCGGAAGCCACGAGCACAGGAGACACCTAATGTGTCTACCCCACCAATATTATGAGAGACTGGACCACTGCTATAATATGAACTCCGGTCTACGCACGGTCTCTATCATCGGCGGAGAATATGATGGACGACATAGATGAAGCCTTACGAGAACTCGGAATGTCTCGTGGTGATAGTGAGCTTGACGCACTCTCTCAGCTTGAACAGTCACTCGCTGATGGTACTTTTACCACAGACACGTTTCTATCTGGACAGTTTCAGACCTTACTGGAGCAAGGAAAGATACTTCTTCTAGAAAATCCTCACGGGGAAGATCAACGCTGGCATTATATTTTCCTTAGGGAAGGCGTAGAGGAAACCAGTTATTCCTCTCCACCTTTAGCGTTGATGGCTGCAATTGCTGCCCATAGAGAAAATGCTGCAAGAGTACGTGAGTTACGGGAAATGATAGACCGTGACCAGAAAGAAACGGAGAAATACTTTTTAGAAGGAGTGCAGCCGGCCCTTTCATTATCTCAACCCTGGTCTCTCACCGTACAGGAAGAATTGAAGGAATTGGAGGAAGCAGTAATCCATTGGGGTACAGATCGTGAGTTTGTGAAATTGCACCAGGAAGAGCAAACCTCAACATATACGAGATTTGCGGCACAGGTACCAAAAGATGACCATCTGCTCGGGACGATCCATATCAGAGCCATCAGCGAAACGGTAACCGAAGTAATCTATATACCTGGTGCGTATCATATATTCTCTGCAATAACAACAGCCAGTCTCTACGGATTGCTACAGATGATATCTTTGCCAGATAGCGCATTTTCCGATGATAATGAACTACAAGAGAGCAATCTGGATTTCGTCTTCGATGCGTCGTATGCCGAAAAGAGAAAAGGAAAGCGCATTAGCCTCAAGCAATGGGCGGCTCAGTCCAATATCTCCTACTACTATCTCAGCCGCCACCACAAGGCATACAAAGAAAGACAACTTTACGCAAGGGTTGAGCGCAATGAATCGCAATAGGCAGAAAAGTCGGCAACTTCTCAACAAGTATCCGCAACTCGCAATATTGAATGACTGATTGGTATGCCCTAAAATACGCTTGCTGGCAATCAAACACACATCAACGGAGCAAGCTACAATGGAGAAGGCATCTACCAATCGCATTCAGTCAAACATCAAAACCGACCTCGCCCTATTTGCTGCAATGCTTCTTGGTATTCTCGCTAAGGAACTCTCGGATAGTCTGCATACAAACGGCCAGTTATCGCTAAACCTCACACGGGTTCTCGGAGCGGTCATCGTGGCACCGCTGGTGTTTGCCGGGTTCTACCAGCAATTCAAATGGCGTGGCCTGTCATTACCCGTGCTTGCACTTGCTTTTCAGAACGGTTTCTTTTGGAGGACGGTTCTTGTCCATGAGGAGGCATGAGAATACACATCCCAATGTCGCCGTTGTTGCAACCGTAAACGTACTGCTAGCTTACTAATTGCTCCCTGGTTCCCATAACCATGGATTATCGGCAATGGGCTGGCGCGCGCACGCCTAGCGACAGGGCTCGTGCGTTGCCGGATAATCGAAATGCAGATGGTTATCGGAAATGCTTTTGGCAGGCGTTTTGCCCCTTTTCAATCAGGAAAAAGTGCGCTACAGTACATCCATGTTGCAGCGCACCACCACCCAGGCCACAGACCTTTTTCAAAAAGCTCTTGTTGGGAACAACTACTCTGAGCGGACGATTCGCGCCTATGGAAAGGATGTGGAACAGTTTCTCGGGTTCGTCAAAAAGCTTCGGGCAGACTGGGATAATCCCTTACACTTCTCCCGCGTTGATATCGTGGAGTTTTTCAATCGTCGCCACACAGATGAGCGGCCAGCGGATCTTCAAGTAGTATGAACTGGACAATGTCTTTGACGGTATACTACGGTCGGCGTCCAAGAAGTAGTATTCAGTGCAGAGCAACGTGACGTTTTCCCTGATCACAATTGGTAAAATCCTGATCGCTTCAGAGTGTGTAGAGAGCCCTGGCATACTCACTGCCGGGGCTTTCTGGTCTTCATAAGTACTTATCAAGGTAAGATGTACTGATAACACGGGAAATTGTTGCGGTCGGTAAGCTTCTTGAGGTTGAAGTGCTCGATCATTTGATAATTGGGCAGGGGAAATGGCTATCGCTTCGACAGCGAGGCTTGCGGTTTGACAAATAAGGTCATGGCTCACTCAAACTAAAAACTTGCACAAGAGTGACAACAGCGGTAGGATAGGCGCAGTGCGATTATTATATCGGAAAGGAGGCAAGGCAATGCCACAGGTGCGCAAACTCGCACCCGAAGAGGTGCAGGAGCTGCAAAACAAGGGCAAAGGGCAGCGAAAGTTAGTGGAGGAACAGTACGATGCGATTTTACGTGACTTCAGTGCCGGTGAATATGGTGAGGCAGTGCTGGAGCCGGGGGAAAACCGGCTGACAGTCCGGAATCGCTTCAAGGCAGCAGCAACACGGCAAGGTCTTACGCTCGAATTTCGGCGTACGTCCGATAACCTGCTCCGCTTCAAAGTTGTCGAGAACGGCCATGCGGACGAGCAGCCATCAGCTGCGGAACCCGAGCCGGAACCGGCACCCGCAAAACGGAAGGGCGGGCGACCGAAAAAGCAGCCAGCATAGCGGCTATATCCCCCAAATGAGGTGGGCACCATGAGACTGACACTGACAAGGAACATGGGGATGCTCTTACTTGGCATCTGGCTTATCCTGACCGGTCTCGTGCAGATAGCCAGTATTCCCATTCCAGCGATAGGTACGCTTCTGGCACTGCTCGCTATTGCTGCTGGTGTTTTAATTCTGGTTGGTCGGTAAGCTGTCCCTCTGTATCCAATTCAAGCATGGCAACAGGCGCATGCGGTACCGCCACAAAGACAGCCGACCATGATTTCGATAGGGTGAGGTCACAGTTTCGCTGCTGCAGTACTACCAGCGGATAGGATGAAAGTACTAATTATTAACAAATTGTAATGGAGTATACTGATACAAACAGGCGGCGGCGCGGACCAATACAACGACCTACGCTTGTGCGGCGCCTTGAGTGCCCGTACACGTACGGTACCCGGCGCGCAGCGTTCGCCTGTATATGGCGATGATGCTCAGCTAGTTGAGTAACGCAACGTCGCGGGTGCTGGTGCGAGTCCAGCCGTCGCCACCATCAGGACAGCCGGCCAATTGGCCGGCTGTTTGCCTTCTTGAACAACCATAGTTTGTTTGGTGGAAACAATCAAGCTGGTGATAGTCGATGCCCTTTCCGCCGCTCAGTCGATCAGCACGAGCTGGCTCTGGCCGTGCGCATCCGATGATGCGAACATATTGCGTCGGAAGGCGTCCTTGTGGCTGAACGTTGTCGGCAGCCGGTCGAGGGCAGCGAGCAGAGGCGCGCGGTCTGCCCAGAGCCCGAGGAGCCGGTCGGCGATGGGGATCGGGAAGGCGGCCCGGAGCAGCGGATGCTGCCAGGTCGCCGGATCACACACCACATCCTGGACGAATGCGAACGCCTGCAGTAGGCCACGCATCGCGCCCGGCGGCCCGAGCCAGGGATAGGCGGGGAGTGGCCGCCCGGCGAGATAGGCGCCATTGAAGCGGCCCAGAGCGACTGCGGCATGGGCGTATTGCGCCAGGGGCCAGCGGGGTCCGTAGCGATCGCCGACCTCCTCCAGCCAGAGCCAGCACGACTCGTCGGCGCGCTCCTCGATGGCAAAGCAGCGTGGCGCAACGATACCGCCCGGCAGGTCGGCGAGCAGGCCGGATTCGTAGGCCAGCGCCTCGCGCTTCCAATCGATCGGATGGTCGATCGCGCGCGCGGCGGGGTTCCATGCGGCGGCGGCTGGGCGGATGACCTTCAGCATGATCGCCCACTGCACCAGTGCGCCGCGGTCATCGGCGGTCCCAGAGACGCGATAGACCCCGGCCGTCGCGGCGCCCGCGCTGGCGCCTGCCGGCCGCACCTGCCAGCGCTCGATCGCGATCGTATCACTCCCAAGCGCCGCGCAGACCGCACGCGTGAGCACGGCAGGGTCGAACGCAAGGGATGAGATGGCAGGTTCTGGCATGTCCATGGCCGGGAATTATACATCTGAATCGCTTGCGCTCCAATCGAAGATACCCAATGATTTATCTCCCACCACACGTGCGCGCTGGAAGACGCCCGGCACTGTCCAACACCGCCCGCACCTTACGTGGCAGGTAGATCGTCATGAACTGCTCGGTCGGCATCCCGATCAATTCGTTCGGAGTGCAGCCCAGCATGGCGGCCAATCGCGCGTTCGCGTCGAAGATGATATTGTTTTCACAGAACCCAATGCCCTCAAACGCCGCGTCGGCCAGCCGCGCGTAACGCTCCTCGCTCTCTTTGAGCTCCGCTTACGTTTCGACCAGTGAGAAAGCGACGGTAAAGGTGCTGCCTTGGCCTTCCGTACTCTGCACCACGATGTTGCCGCCATGCAGGCTCACAATCTCCTTGATGACATACAGGCCAATGCCTAGACCACTGATATGCTGTTCCTCCACATTCGTCGCGCGGAAGAATCGTTGGAATAAGCGCGGCAGCGCGGCCGGCGGAATACCAATGCCTTGATCGGTCACCGCGATCGCCACCTGCCCATCCCGCCGCACAACGTCGACCGTGATCGCCGCGTCTTCCGGGCTATACTTGGCCGCGTTTTGGATCAGGTTTTGGAGCACCTGCTCCAAACGTAGCGGATCGCCCTGGATCATCAGCGGCACATCCGGATATGTCAAGGCGAGCGGGCGATGCTCCAACGTCGGGCGCATTTCGTCCACCACCTGCCGAATGAGCGCACACATATCGAGCACGACCGGTTGGATAGTCAGTTGCCCCTGCTCGATCCGCGAGATATCCAGCAGCGATGTGATCAGTTTATTCAATCGGTCGGCCTGCGCAACGGCAATTCGCAGGGCGCGCTCTTCCCGCGCGGCCATGCTGCCCTCGCGCTGCGTACGCCGTTCCATCAGCTGGAGATTCCCGATCAGCGATGTCAGCGGAGTTTTCAGTTCGTGCGATGCCACCGAAAGAAACTGCTCGCGCACGCGTAAGGCCTCTTCCGCTTCACGCCGGGCAGCTTGCTCCGCGGCGTAGGCGTTCTCCAGGGCCTCAGCGGCGTGCTTCAGATCGGTAATATCGCGCTGGATACCCCACGCCCGCACGAGCAGCCCATCTCCGAAATTGCCGACGAGATTATTAAGGAAATAACGGGCATTCCCATAGCGATCGATCTCGTGTGATTCGGCATCGGTGAGCCGATAGTCGGCCTCAATAAAGGCCCGCAAATAGGCCAGATTCTGTGGATCCGAGCGCACAAGAAAATCGCCCAGGCGGGCGCCAATCAGCTCGCGCGCTTCGGAGAAACCGTACATACGGGCCATCGCATCGTTACATTCGGCTAAATAGGCATACTGGTAAAAAGCGTCGATTTGCTCATCGGCCGGAAGCCCTGGCGCGACCGGCTGCTCAAGTTCGAAGCACCAGATTCCCTCGGAACTTTGCCCGATGAACGCCCGATAGCGCTCATCGCTTTGGCGAATGGCCGCCTGCGCTTGGGCGCGTTCGGTCTCATCGCGAAAAACCAAGATCACGCGATTTACTTTCCCATCGCGGTCGCGTATTGGAGCGCCACTATCATCAACTGATCGCTCGGTGCCGTCGCGCGCAATCAGCAGCGAATGGTTTGCTAGCCCCACGATCGTTCCATCGCGCAACACGCGCGTCACCGGGCTCTCCACCGCTTGGCGCGTATCGGCATCGACAATCTGAAAGACCTGCGCCAGATCTTTACCCTGGACCTCATGGAACATCCAGCCAGTTAACGATTCGGCCACCGCGTTCATGAATATCACATGCGCTTGGGCATCGGTGACAATCACTGCATCGCCGATGCTGGCGAGCGTGACGCGCCACCACATATCCGCTCGCTGTCGCGCTACACTGAGCCAGCTAATCAGGACAGCGATCAGTGCAAAGATACCCAGCCGGACAACGTTACCCGCATCAAATGCAAACAGAATGTATGATGGAATGAAGAAATAATCGGCGAGAAAAATGGCGAGGATCGTTGCCAGTAATCCGGCTCGGAGGCCTCCATACCCTGCGCTCAGTGCTACTGCCGCAAAAAAGAAAATGAACGGGTTTGGCTCCACAACCGGGCGAAGCAGAAATGACAAGAGCAGTGCTACGGCAACAGATCCCACAGCAACACCATAGCGCAGCACTGATGGTCGGAGTGCAACCTGCGAGTGTGATGATCCCGATAGCACATTGCCCTCCATCAGTTGCTGATCACAGCTATTATAGTTCATATTGTACTTCATTCGTGTACGAGTGGTTCGCTCCTCGGTTGGACAGCCCCCAAACGCTGGACTATAATAGGCCACAGTGAACAATCAGCTATCCCGACCAATGCGGATCGAGGATGGAGGATAGAGGATGGCCGCCATCTTCTATCCTCCATCCTCTATCTTCATTTTATTCGTTATGTTAAGAGGAGTGATCTCATGTATCGCACCCACACGTGCGGTGAGCTGCGGCCCGAGCACGCCGGCCAAGAGACGCTGCTGGCCGGCTGGGTCCACCGCCGCCGTGACCACGGCCCGCTGATCTTTATCGATCTGCGCGACCGCTATGGCCTCACTCAGGTGGTCTTCGATTCCGCCACCGCCCCGGAGGCGCACGCCGTCGCCAGCCAGGCGCGCTCCGAGTATGTCGTGCAGGTGCGCGGCCTGGTCGGGCAGCGCCCGCCTGAGTCGCTCAACCCCGATCTGCCGACCGGCGGCGTCGAGGTGCGCGCCAGCGTTGCGACAGTGCTGAACCCGGCTAAGACCACGCCGATCTACATCAGTAAAGAGGGCGGCGAGGATGAGATGTTGCGGTTGAAATATCGCTATCTCGACCTGCGCCGCGAGCGCATGCAGAACAATTTGGTTCTGCGGCACCGTATGATTAAGTTCATCCGCGATTTCCTCGACCGCGAGGGCTTTCTCGAGATCGAGACGCCGATTTTGATTAAGTCGACCCCCGAGGGCGCGCGCGACTATCTGGTGCCCAGCCGGGTACACCCCGGCGAGTTCTACGCGCTGCCGCAGTCGCCCCAGCAGCTCAAGCAGCTGCTGATGGTGGCGGGGTACGATCGCTACTTCCAGATCGCGCGCTGCTTCCGCGACGAGGATCTGCGCGCCGACCGCCAGCCCGAGTTCACCCAGCTCGACATGGAGTTGAGCTTTGTCGACCAGGAAGATGTATTGAACCTGATCGAGCGTCTGTTCATCGAAATGGTCCGCGAGGTCGTGCCGCACAAGCGCCTGGCCGTGCCTTTCCCGCGCCTGACCTACGCCGAGGCCATGGAGCGCTACGGCTCCGACAAGCCCGACCTGCGCTACGATCTTGAGCTGATCAGCCTGGACGACGTGGTGGCGAATAGCCAGTTCGCGGTGTTCCGCAGCGCGCTGGAAAGCGGCGGCCAGGTCAAGGGCATGCGCGTGCCCGGCATTGGCGGCTACTCGCGCAAGCAGATCGACGAGCTTGTCGAGATCGCCAGGCAATCCGGCGCGAAGGGGTTACTGTGGGCATCGCTCCAGCAGGGCGCCGCGCCCGATCAGATTCGATCGAGCTTCGGCAAGCAGATGGCGCCCGAGGAGCTAAGCGCGATTGTCGAGCGGCTGGGCGGCCAACTCGACGACATGCTACTGATCGTCGCCGACGCGCCCAAGGTCGTCGCCGCCACGCTCGATAAGCTGCGCCGCGAGCTGGCAGCGCGGCTGAAGCTGGCCGACCCGAACCTGCTCTCGTTCGCCTGGATCGTCGACTTCCCGCTAGTCGAGTGGAACGAGGAAGAAAAGCGTTGGGACGCCGTCCATCACCCGTTCACCGCCCCCAGGGACGAAGACCTGGCGCTGATGGACAGCGACCCCGGCCGCGTGCGCGCCAAGGCCTACGACGTGATTCTGAACGGCTACGAGGCCGGCGGCGGGTCGATCCGTATTCACCAGCGCGATGTGCAGCAAAAGCTCTTCGACCTGCTGGGGATCAGCCGCGAGACCGCCCAGGCGCAGTTCGGCCATATGCTCGAGGCGTTTGAGTACGGCGCGCCGCCGCACGGCGGGATCGCCCCCGGCATCGATCGCCTGGCCATGCTGCTGGCCGACGAGAGCACCATCCGCGAAGTCATGGCCTTCCCCAAGACCCAGCAGGCCGTCGACCTGATGACCAGCGCGCCATCGCCGGTCGACGATCGCCAGCTCAAAGAACTGCACATCCGCCTAGCTTCCGAGGCCAAGGCCGCCACGAAAGACCTGCCGCATGGCGTCGACCCGCGCGAGATTGTGCCGAAAGATAATTAGGCCGGCGAAGGACAAACAGTATACCAAGTCTCAATCAAAGAATACGTCGATGCCGGCTTCGATCATGTATATATTCATCAGGTCGGCCCAGACCAGCAGGGCTTTTTCAACTTCTACCAGCGCGAGATTCTGCCGCACTTCAGATAATCTTCGTAGCGCAAAGAAAGAGGCCCGCTTTGCTCTTCAAGAGCGAGAAACGGGCCTCTTTCGGTTTGGGTCATGCTGAAGCGTTCTTGCTATTTCTGATACTTTCCCACACATGGTATGATTAGTAGGAAACCCGGTGGTGCCGAATAGATAATGCGAGGCAAGCATGAACAAGGTAGGGCTCCTTGGCCTAGGAATCATGGGCAATGGCATGGCCCAAAGTCTTCTCAAAGCAGGATTCCCGCTGACGGTGTATAACCGTACCCGTTCAAAAGCCGAGCCGCTCGCGTCAAAGGGCGCGCGCGTCGCGGCGACGCCGCGTGAGGCCGCGGCCAGCGCCGATATCGTGATCGCGATGGTTGGCGACGATGCGGCATCGCGCGCGATCTGGCTTGGCAATGATGGCGCCCTCGGCGGTGCGAAACCCGATACCATTGTGGTCGAGTGCAGCACGCTCTCGCTGGAGTGGGTGCGCGAGCTTGCCGGCCTGGCCGCGGCGCGTAATCTGGCCTTTCTTGATGCCCCGGTCACCGGCAGTAAAGACGCGGCTGAGGCGGGTGAACTGCGGCTGATGATCGGTGGCGATGCGGCCGTTCTTGAGCGCGCCCGCCCGGCGCTTGAGGCGGTCAGCAAGCGCATCGATCACTTCGGCCCGACTGGCGCTGGTGCAACGGTCAAATTAATCAATAACCTCATGGGCGGGGTCCAGGCGGTCGTGCTTGGTGAAGGGCTGGCGCTCGCCGAGCGTGCCGGCCTCGACATGGAACAAGTCGTTGCATTTATTATCAATGCTGCCCCTGGAAGCCCTTTGGTAAAGGGTAAAGCTGCGCGCATGGCTCACCACGATTATGAAGACACCCAGTTTGCGTTAAAGTGGATGCATAAGGATGCCACCTACGCCCTGCGCGCCGCCGATGAGTATGGCGTACCGATGCCAACCGTCGCCGCCGCTCGCGAGGTCTATCGCATCGCACGCAACCTGGGGCTCGATGATGCCGACTTCGCCGCAGTGATCGAGGCGGTGCGCCCGCAAACATAGTATCTACATCTTCCATTAGATGTAACACGAACAATCCTATGAAACAATCTTGTTTGTGCCGCATTGGTTTGATTGCGCTCACACTCGCGTTGGTGGCCTGCGGGGGTGCGCCCAACGGCCCGCCCGCGGCGGCGACGCCAGCGCCCGCCTCGGCGCTGGAAGCGCAGGCGGATGCCTACCTCGCGCCAATGACCCAGCGCGGCGATTTCAGCGGCGCGGTGCTGCTCGCGCGCGGCGGCGCGATCCAGTTCAGCCGTGGCTATGGCATGGCCAGCCTGGAATACGACATCCCCAACACACCGCAGACCAAATTTCGGGTCGCGTCGATCACCAAAACCTTCACTGCGCTGGCGATCATGCAGCTCCAGCAGCAGGGCAAGCTGAAGATCGACGATTCGATCTGCACCTATCTGCCCGATTGCCCGGCCGCCTGGCAACCGGCGACAATCGAACAGCTCCTGATCCACACATCGGGAATCCCCGATGCTCTGAATTGCCCTGGCTGCCCGCGACCGCCGATCCGCGCCTCGATGACGATTCCCGAGACGATTCAGACCGTCACGCGCTTCTATCAGGATGCGCCGCTGGTGACCGAGGCCGGCAGCACCTACAGCTACAGCAATCTTGGCTATGGCTTGCTGGGCTATATGATCGAAAAGGTGTCGGGCCAGCGTTATGAAGAATACCTCAAAGCCACGATATTCGGCCCGCTAGCAATGGCCAACACTGGCCAGGATCGCACTTCGCTGGTATTGAAGAATCGCGCCACCGGCTATGCGACGATCAACACGCTGGCCGATTACAACAATATCGATCTGGCGTACGCCGCCGGTGGGCTCTATACATCGGCCGAGGATCTGTATCGTTGGGATCAGGCGCTGTACACTGAAAAGCTGCTGCCCGCCAAGCTGCGCGACGCGCTATTCCAGCCGCGCGTGCACGTGGCCGACAGCGATGGCGAGTACGACTATGGCTATGGCTGGCATCTTTCCCAGCGCGCCGGGCATGCCGCAGTTTGGCACGGCGGGCTCTTGCCGGGCTTTCGCAGCATCCTGCTGCGCTATCCTGCCGAGCAGGCCACGGTGATCGTCTTGTGCAACATCGAGACGGTCGATATCGATACGGTCAGCAACAATCTGGCGGAGATGCTGTTCAGCGCGACATAGATTTCAACTTGAGTATATGCCAATTGCGTTCATATGCGCCTGGCACAATTTGCAATTTGCAATCTGCAATCTGCAATTGAGTGGCTACTGCACCGGCACCTTGAAGCGCGCGAGCTCCTGCTTGCCGCCGGCCGCGACGCGCACATCAAATTCCCAATCGCCGAGCATCGAGAAGAACTGGCCCTGGGCCTCGTACCGGCCATCGCCAAGTGGCCGCGCGGTCTGCTCGGGCGAGACCATGCCCATCGCCTCCATAACCGGCGCGATCACCACCTGATCGACCGGCGCCGCCTGGCCGGATTTATCCTGCACGGTAATCGTCGCGGTGTGCTGGTTGAAATCGACGCCGTCGAGGCTCAACTGAACGCGGTAGTTATCGGTATCAACTGTCTGCGCGAAGCCGCTGCCGCCGCATGCGACGAGCAACCCGCCGACCAGCAAGGCGCAGATCAAAAACAAGACCGGACGTCGCATGATGTTCCTTATCCTAATGCGTAAAACGTACTGCGTAAAAAGTGAAACTTACGAATTACGGATTACGTTTTACGAACTACTATTTCACTTCTACCTCGAGCGGCACTGTAACGATCTGCTCCGCGTGGCGGAACTGGCCCCAGATCTGGTAGCGCCCTGGCTGTGGGAAGGTGTAGACGAACTGAATATCTGGGCCGTAATTGACGCCGGTCTCCAGGATGCCGGATGGCGCCATCGGCCCGAACGCATGGATATGAGCGAAGATTGCGCCGTCGTCGCTGCGCGCGATCATATGGCCGCCCATGCCGAGCCAGGGCTGCAGATCGCCGACCGGCTTGCCGTCTTTGCTAAAGCTGAAGGTAAATGTCGCCTGTTTGCCGGCCTGTAGATTCGCGAGCGACGAACTCACCTGCACCTGCATATCGGCGACTTGGCGCCGCGCCCCCAGCGCCTGGAACTGCGCCGGCCGCCCAAAGCCGGTGCCACCGACGACAAAATCGCGGGCGATCACTTGCGTGCCGCTATCGCGCCGCTCGATTTCAGCATAGGCGGTGTAGCGGCCAGGTCGATCCGGCGTGATCGCAATCGCGAAACGCCCCGGCGCGACGCGCGGTGGGTGAATGTGACTATAGAACGCACCATCTGCGCTGATGACCACGAGATGCAGCAGCGATTCGTGGTGCGTGATCAGATCGTCGATTGGCAAACCGGTGGAGCCATCGCTCAGATCGAGCGTCATGGTCATCGGCTCGCCGGCTAGCGGCGCAGCGGGCGCGCTGTGAAGCGCGAGATTCGCATGAGGTCGGCCGAGCGTTACCGGCGTCGCACTCGCCGCCGCCTGCGCGTTCTGTATCGCGGCGCTGAACTGCTGAACGCCATAGATCGACGCGGCGATCAAGCAGGCGAACATGCCCTGGCCAATCAGCCAGTTCACCCATGCCGGCGCCGGCCGATCGCGCCGCTGCGCGATCACCGATACAATGATGTTGCTGATCATCAGGAGAACCAAGCCGCCAAGAGCAACGAAGAGGCCAATTGAGCCGGGCGCGAACGGCGCGGCCGCGATCGTGAACGGAATGCGCGCCACTCCAGCTCCTTTTGGACCCGCAACGCGCGCCTCCAGCTCCCAATCGCCCAGCCGGTCGATATCGAGCTGGGTGTAGTAGATACCCTGCGGCCCGGCGATGCCCTGCACCTGCGCAACCGGCGCGCCGTCGAACGACAGCCCGCGCGGTACTGCGCGGAACGAGAGCGTGGCGCCGCCGATATCGCTCTGCGGCAAAATATCAAGATACAGCGGCGCGGGCGCGGCCGATGGGATCTCGATCGTGATCGCCAGCTCGTACGGCCCAATCGCCTGTGTGAACGTCTGCGCCGGGCCGGCATGGCCCCCATGCGCCAGGGCCAAACCTGGCCCGCTTATCGCTACGACTACAATCAAGATCAACAGCGCGAATCGTATCATACGCTGAGACATATGCGCCTCCAAGGCTCAGTCTTGCGAATGGTATCATAGCATATCTGTGGCTGTTTCCATACCGGCCCAGGATGAGGGAATGATAAACATTTCGCATATCGCTTGACAACGCCTATCCGCCAGTGCTATGCTTCTAGACAAGGTTCCGCCTTTCAGCGATCCGTTTTACAATTTGGGAGCTGTGAAGGGCCAGGGTACCTGGCGCCGCCCTTGTGCCCCACCAAAGTTGGGCGCCGGCCCTCCGTTCGGCCCGCCATTACCCAAAATCACCAGCCGCATCACTCCTCCGGGCGGCACAACGATTGCCCTGGAGAGACCATCATCATGCTACATCTTAGACAAGGTCAGCGGCGTTCATTAATCGTCTCTGGCGTTCTGCTAAGCTATCTGCTTGCCAGCTTACCTAGCCGCGCTCAAGCGATCGTGCCGCCCGCCAACCGCCAACCGGCGACATTAAGTTCCACAACTGGTATCAGCGTCGACCCTAGTTCGCTCATACTCAGCGTTCCACTCGGCCACAGCGAGACGCATACCGTGACGATCACGAATGTCTCGCAGCAGACACTCGCGCCGGCGATCTACGAGGCGTATTCAGCCACGCCAAGTGTGCAGTCGCAGAGGATCATCCCGACCGATCTGCGCAGCGCTGGGCTGCCGCGGCAGTCCGACCGGCTCGACCTGCAGCTGATCGCGGATATCCAAGCTGCGCCCGACCATCGCACCGACTTCCTGATCTATCTGCGCGACCAGGCCGATCTGAGCGCGGCCTATCAGATCGGCGATTGGCACGCGCGCGGCGCATATGTCTATCGAAAACTCCACGACTTTGCCGAACAAAGTCAGCGCGGCCTGCGTGCTATGCTGGATGCTCGCCGGCTCAGTTATCGGCCACTCTGGATCGTCAATGCGGTACAGGCGCACGGGACCATGGATGATGCGATCGCGCTGGCCGGCCGCGGCGAGGTCGCGCTCGTACGGGCCAACCGCGTGGCCCAGCTGATCGCACCGCAATCGCCTGCGGTCGCCAGCAGCGACACACGCTGTAGCCCCGACGATCCGAGCAACCCAATCTGCTGGAATATTCGCCAGATCGGCGCGGATCGCGTCTGGCGCGATTTTGGAGTGACCGGACGCGGGGTCGTTGTCGCTAGTATGGACACTGGCGTGCGCTACACTCATCCCGCCTTAACCGCACACTATCGCGGGTACCTTGGGCCAGGTATGTATAACCATAACTACAACTGGTTCGACCCCAAAGGTATCTACTCCGAACCGATCGACTCCAACGGCCATGGCACACATACCACGGGTACTATGGCCGCCAGTGGCGATGGCACGCTCAATCAGCCAGCGGTGGGTGTCGCGCCTGGCGCGGAATGGATCGCCGCGCAAGGCTGCCTGAGTGCCACGTGCAGCGAAGCCGACCTGATCGAGTCGGCGCAATGGATGCTGGCGCCGACCGCACTGGATGGCGATCAGCCGCGACCAGATCTGCGGCCGATGATTATCAATAACTCGTGGGGCGGGGCAGGTGGCGATAATTGGTATGCCGGCTATGTGGCTGCATGGCGCGCCGCCGGCATGATTCCAGTATTCGCCGCCGGAAACAGCGGCAGCGCCTGTGGCTCAATCGGATCGCCTGGCGATTACGGCAATGTCCTGACGGTGGGCGCCACCGACCGGAACGACGCGATTGCCTCATTCAGCGCGCGGGGTCCCACCGCCGACGGTCGGCGCAAGCCCGACTTCGTCGCGCCGGGCACGTTGGATGGGGCCAGCTCGGGCATACTCTCAACCGGCGTAAGCGATAGCGCGCCATATTTCACGATCCAAGGCACCTCCATGGCCACACCGCACGTGTCGGGACTGATCGCCTTGCTCTTGTCGGCCAACCCGGCGCTGATCGGCGATTATGACGCGACATATGCCATCCTGAGAGAAACTGCGCGTGGGCTGAGTGATACACGCTGCGGCGGCTCAATTGGCACACCGAATAATATCTATGGCAATGGCCGAATCGACGCTTACGCCGCCGTCCAGCGCGCCCGCGTCGATGTGCCATGGCTGAATATTCGCCCGGCGAGCGGCACGATTGCGCCAAATGGCAGCGCCGGGATTGATATCGATCTCGACGCCGCGAAAGTGCCGGGCCCGGGCACATACTCCGCGCGTGTGCTGCTGTTTAGCTCCGACTTGGGCCAGCCACCCGAGACGATTCAGATCGCGCTGACGGTCACGCCCGGCGAGCAGCCGGCGATAATAACGGGACGAGTCGTGAGCGCGGAAACCGGCGCGCCGCTCGCAGCGCATATTGGCGTGCAGGGCGGGCAGCCGGTCGCGACTGACAGCACCGGCATCTATACGCTAACGCTCGCGGCAGGAACCTATGAACTGGTCGCCAGCGCGGCGGCATATTTCCCATCCCAGCGCATGATCTCGCTTGCCGCCAATCTCCATTTGGCCGATATCGCCCTGGCGCCCGACGCGCCGCATCTCACCGTCGCGAACACCGCGATCCCAGCCAGCCTCGCGATCGGCCAAACACGCACAATCAGCATCACGCTTGGCAATAGCGGGAGCCAGCCGGTGTACTATGCGCTGCGGGTGGCGCCCGACCAGTTCGCCGCGATACGGAGCGATGAATCTGGCGGGCCGGGCTATCACTGGATCGAGCTCCCGGCCAATGCAGGAGTTCTGCGGCTAAGCGACGACGGCTATGCCGAGAGCGTGCCGCTAGGCATGAGTTTTCCATTTTACGGCTATACCTTTACCGACACACTGGTCACGGCGAATGGCATGATCGCATTTAGCTCGCCAGCAATATCCGTTGTCGGAGTGTCATCCAGCTGTTTTCCCGACGATAGATTCTACTTCTACGAAATCGCGCCCTTTCGAACCGATCTCGATCCGTCAAGCGGGGGCAGAATCCGCTTTGGAGTGGTTGATGACAATACGACCTTCGTGCTAAGTTATGAGCAGGTGCCGCTGCATGGCGCGGCCACCGGCGCGACTTATACCTTCCAAGTGTTGTTGCATAACGATGGCCGGATCGTCTATCAATATAAAAATCTGGCCCTGCTGCCTTCCACTTTGGCGGTTGGGTTGCAGCGTGCGCCACTGGTGTATCAGAAACTCGCCTGCGGCAAATTCGCCGCACTGCACGACGGCCTCGCAATCGAGCTGCGGCCGCAGACCAGTACGCGGCAATGGCTGCATGTACCGGTCACAAGCGGTACGCTGCTGCCAGCGCACCAGCAAACGATCACCGCCACGCTGAATTGGACGTATCTGCAAACTCAGCTGCACCGTGGCCAGATTGAGATCAGCAGCAGCGATCCATTACGGTCGCCGATCATACTGCCAATCAGCATCGACATGCTTCCGCCACCGTATCGGCACTGGCTGCCGCGCGTGGCCCACGCATGATCGTGCTAATATACGCGGAGCTCTCGCAGAGCCACCAAAGTGGTATACTATGGTATGTATCCATTCCACCCACTCACTGTACATCTACCAATCGGCCTACTGCTCGGGAATGCCTTGCTGACGGCGATCTATCTACGGCGCGGTGAGCGAACGCTCGAGACCAGCGCATTTCATTGTTTGTGGTTGGGCTGGCTTGGCGCCCTGCTGGCGCTCGCCAGCGGCACGTTCGACGCGGTGCGCCAGCTGTTCGATGTGGCGCGCCCCCGCGACGATGCATTAGCATGGATCAACACGCATGCGCTCGTCGGCGCCGCAATCGTGGTTATCTACTGGCAAGCCTGGCAGATCCGGCGGCGCAACCCGACAATACTTGACGAATCTGGGGTACGGCGCGGTTACCTCGCCCGCTTAAGCCTGGGTGTCGTGTTGATCGTCGTCGACGGCTGGTTGGGCGGCCATCTCGTATATAGCCTACGACTCGGCGTAAACCCGTGACAAGATGACAAGATGACATTGCACATATAGAATGTCACCTTGTCATCTTATCATTGTACGGAGGGGAGCAATGCTTGGCGCGTTCATGTATTTCTGTCTCTGGCTGCCGCTGAATATTCTGCGGCGAATTTGGTGGAATTGGCACGTCGAGGGGATCGAAAATCTACCGCCGCGTGGGCAGGGTATGATTCTGGCAATCAACCATATCCATTGGACCGATATCCACATCCTCGGCGCCTCGCTCCCGCTCTCGCACCGGCCATGGTGGATCGCCAAGATCGAAATGTTTCTGAATCCGGTCGTGACCTGGTGGCTCAGGCAGATGCAGGTCATTCCGATCAAACGCGGCAAGCGCGACATGGCTGCGATGGAAGCCGCTGAAGAGGCGCTACGCGCCGGCGCGGTGCTTGTGATCTTCCCAGAGGGGCATCGCAGCCACACCGGTGGGTTGTTGGAAGGCCGTGGCGGTGCCGTTCGCTTAAGCGCGCGCACAGGCTGCCCAATTGTCCCCATGGCGGTCTGGGGTACCGAATCAGGATTGGCTGGCGCATTTGGGCGTAAGCCGATCCACCTACGCATTGGCAAAGCATTTTTCGCGCATACCAAAAATGGTAAGATCCCGTTCGATCGGATGAATGAGCTGACCAAGCAGATGATGCTCCATATTGCCGAGCTATTGCCGGAGCAATACTGGGGCTTCTACCGCGAACGCATGCTGCAACGGCTGGCGAGCGCAACGACCAACGCCGAGCACATGGTAAGTGCGGAGCGCGCCGAGTAGATCATATGGCACCATTATCTGAACTCTGCGCTCTTTTTCCTTCCGAGAAGGAAAACAATAACCGGCGCACCGCTTTGAGCAGCGCGCCGGTTGCCGGAGATCCAGTGGCGGCATTACCCGACCAGCTGGCTCTCTTCCGCCTCACCCAGAAGCTTGTCTGTCAGATACAAGGCCAAGCGCGTCGCTAGAGCGCTCAGAATCAGGCTTAGCACTCCATACACCAGCCGGCGCTTCATATCGTCGTTCATTGTAAGCACTTCCTCCGTTTCCTTAGCGCCGTCGACCACCGAAAATCAACGTCGCGAAATAGAGTAGCTGCATCACCGCTTGCGCGGCGCCCGCAACATATGTCAGCGCCGCGGCATTCAGCATCGAGCTGACGCCCTGGGCCTCCTGGGCGGTAACCAGGCCATTGCGCATCAGCATCTCGCGCGCGCGCGAGCTGGCATTCAGCTCGACCGGAAGCGTGACCAACGAAAAGACCACTGCCGCGCTCATCAGAATCAGGCCGACCAGCGCGATCGTGAAGCCAAACGTGCCGCCGCGCCCGGCCGCCGCGCCGAGCATAAGGCCGACAAATACCAGCAGCGTTCCTAAGCCCGAGCCAATATTGGCCGCGCCGACGATCCCGGAGCGCAACTGAAGCCAGAAATAGCCCTGCTTATCCTGCAGCGCGTGCCCCAGCTCATGAGCCACGACCGCCATTGCGGCGACCGACGGCGCCTGCGACGAGCCGGCCGAAAGGCGCATAATCTTGCCGCGCGGGTCGTAATGATCGGTCAGATCGCCAGGGATCATCTCGACTCCAACATAGTCGAGCCCCTCATTACGCATCAGCATGCGCGCGACATCGGCCCCAGTCAGCCCCTGAGCGTTCCGTACCTGCGCATACTTCCGGTATGTTGACGATACCTTCCACTGCGCGAACAGCGCGAGGGCGATCGCCGGCAGCATGAAGATCAAATAATTAAGATTGAAAAATAGGAACGGCATACGTTTCTCCTCGACGAACCACCAAACCGTGGCAGATCAATTATAGCACTACGTCGATCGCACAGGTATTAGAGTCGTGTTAGAACGCGCCGCTCCGCTGCTGTGCCGCGCTCGTTTGCTGCACCAGGTACGCCAATCCGCAGCAGCGCGTCGATTGTCGCCGCCAGCCGATCGCGCAGCCGGCGCACCGTCTCACGGCCGCGTCCCGAGGCGCACAGCATACCCACGAGCACGCCGAGCAGAAAAAAGCGCAGCCGCATTAGCTACCGCCACCGTTGCTCAACTGATCGTCGCCCGGCTGCTGTTTGATCAGCTCTTGCGCGGCGGTCTGAACTTTGGCGACCGTGTCGGTGGCCACCTGCTGGGCGCGCTGCACGGCGTCTTCGGCGCGGTTCTTCAGCTCGATGCCGCGCTCGGCCACCTGCTCACGCACATCGTGGCCGCTTTGCGGCGTTAGAAACACCGCCGCCGCCGCACCAACCACCGCGCCAAGAAACAGCCCGGCCAGAAATAGCATATCATCGTCGCGTTCGCTCATTTGACCTCCGATCATGCTTTAGCAAGCTCTATACCATTCACCAAGAGGGCTTACGTGGTCGCTACCGCGTGAGAGCTGTTGCACCGCTCCCGCGCCCCCGCCGCGTACGCTAACACTTATTGGGCTATTGTACCGCGCCAGCGATCCGCGTCAAGTTTGTTTCTGCATTGTAACTATCCTGCTCTACCATGCGAGCATCAGTTTGGATGCCCTGCTAGATGACGTATAATGAGCGCTATGCAAGTTCAATTCAGCCCAATACCCGACGACGACACGGCCGCCGCGATGCTGACCGCGATTGCGTGCTGGCTGGATTCTGTGTCAGCGACCGACGAGATCAATGAATCGCCCCGTTCGGCCTGGCGCGCGGCGGGCATACTGGCGGCACAGGGGCTGCCGCCGTCGCGCGGCGCCACGCCGCCGAAATGGTCGACTGCCGAGCGCACTCAGCGGGCGACACAGTGGAGTGCAGGGATTGTTGGAATGTGAAGATTCATAAGCGATCATAGTGCGTAGTGCGTAGTGTGTAGATAGATCATCGCCCACGCTACGCACTACGCACTACGCACTATCCTGGGAGCCTATGTTCGACACTGTTCTCGTTGCCAATCGCGGCGAAATCGCACTGCGGGTGATGCGCGCATGTAAAGAGCTCGGCCTACGCACGGTCGCAGTATATAGCGAAGCCGACCGCGATGCGCCGCATGTGTATTACGCCGATCAAGCATTTTTGATCGGCCCGCCGCCCGCGCCGCAAAGCTACCTCGACGGCGAGCGGATCATCGCCGCTGCACAGGCCGCCGGTGCCGGGGCGATCCATCCAGGCTATGGTTTCCTGGCCGAGAATGCGGCGTTCGCGCGCGCGTGCATCACGGCCGGGCTGGTCTTCGTCGGGCCGCCGGCCGAGGCGATGGATCGCCTCGGCGGCAAAATCGCCGCGCGGCGCGAAGCGACCGCGGCCGGCGTGCCAGTGGTACCGGGCACGCTGGAGCCGATCGAAGCGCCCGAGGTCGTGCGCTCGCTGGCCGAGGAGTTCGGCTACCCGATCGCGATCAAGGCGGTTGGCGGCGGCGGCGGGCGCGGCTTGCGCGTCGTGCGCGCGCCCGACGAGGTCGGGCCGGCATTCGAAAGCGCCCGCCGCGAGGCCGAGTCGGCTTTCAAAAATCCACAGCTGTATGTCGAAAAATATCTCGACGATCCGCGCCATATCGAAATCCAGGTGCTGGCCGATACGCATGGTACGATCGTTCATCTCGGCGAGCGCGATTGTTCGGTGCAGCGCCGCCATCAGAAGCTGATCGAGGAGTGCCCATCGGCGGTACTCACGCCCGAGCTGCGCGCCAGCATGGGTGCGGCGGCCGTGGCGCTGGCCAAATCGGTTGGCTATGTCGGGGCCGGTACGCTCGAGTTTCTGTTCCAGGATAACCAGTTCTTCTTTCTGGAGATGAACACGCGCATTCAGGTCGAGCATACTGTCACCGAGATGGTCACCGGCGTCGACCTGGTGCAGGCTCAGCTGCGAATCGCCCGCGGCGAAAAGTTGTGGTTTGACCAATCGCAGATACACTGGCGCGGCCACGCGATCGAGTGCCGGATCAACGCGGAGGATCCGGCCAACGCCTTCCGGCCGTCGCTCGGCACGCTGGAGGAATATACCGAGCCAACCGGCTATGGCGTGCGGATCGACAGCGGTGTGCGGCCCGGCTACAGCATCCCGCAATACTACGACTCGATGATCGCCAAGCTGGTGACTTGGGGCGCCGATCGCAGCGAGGCGCTCGGGCGCATGCGCCGCGCACTGGCCGACTATCGCATCGCCGGCCTTGCCACCACTATCCCGTTTCACCAGCTCGCGCTGGCACACCCGGCGTTCGTCGATGGCCGGGCGACCGTGAACTTTATCCCGCGCTATCTCGCCGATCAACTCCAGCAGCTTGGGCGCACGCCGGCCGGGCCAGGCGCGGCGATTGCAAACGGCAACGCCGAACCCGCGCGCACCTTCGCGGTTGAGGTCAACGGCCGCCGTTTCGATGTGCGGGTCGCCGAGATCGGCGCGCCAGCCGAGCGGCCCGCGACCAACGGCGCGCGCCCAACCGCGCGGCGCGCCAGCGCACACCGCCCAGCCGTCGCCGATGGAGTAGTCAGCTCGATCCAGGGGGCGATTCTGACCGTCAAAGCCAGCGCCGGGCAGGCGGTCGAGGCCGGCCAGGTGCTGTTCATCATCGAGGCGATGAAGATGGAAAACGAGATCACCGCGCCACACGCCGGCACGCTCGCCGAGGTGCGCGCCCAGGTTGGGCAGGTGGTCGAGGCTGGGACCGTTCTGGCGACCTATAAGCGTGGTATAATCGGCGGCGATGACGACGGCTAAAAGGTTCTCCCCTAGATACCGAGGAGTATGAGTGCGATGACAATTCCGCGACATTCCGGCCGTATACGCGGCGTCTTATCGCCAGTCGTGACACCCTTCGATTCCGAGCTACGGCCTGATGGTGAGCGCCTTGCTCACCATTGCCGCTGGCTGCTAGAGCAGGGAGTCGGACTGGCCGTTTTTGGCACCACTTCCGAGGCAAACTCAATGTCGGTAGCGGAAAAGATCGCGCTCCTTGACACGCTGGTGGCGGCCGGGCTGCCACCCTCCCGCATGGTTCCGGGAACTGGTTGCGCAGCCTTCACCGATACTGTCGAGCTCACTCGCCATGCCGTGCAACTGGGCTGCGCTGGCGTGCTGATGCTGCCCCCGTTTTACTACAAGGGCGTTTCAGATGAGGGGCTGTTTCGCAGCTACTCCGAGGTGATCGAGCGAGTCGGCGATGGCCAGTTGCGGATTTATCTGTATCACATCCCGCCAGTGGCGCAGGTGCCGATCAGCCTGCCGTTGATTGAGCGATTGCTGAAGGCGTACCCAGGCACGATCGCCGGTATCAAGGATAGTTCAGGCGACTGGAATAACACTCGCGCGATGCTCGAACAATTCCAGTCGCCCGAGTTCGACGTGTTCGCCGGCAACGAATCATTCCTACTTGCAACCTTGCGTAGCGGTGGCGCCGGCTGCATCACGGCGACGGCCAACGTCAATCCAGGGCCGCTTGCGCGCCTGGCGCGGAACTGGCAGCAATCGGACGCCGACGAGCAGCAGGCGGCATTGAACGCCGTTCGCGGCATGTTCCCGCGGTCGACGATGATACCAGCCCTCAAGGCAGCGATTGCCTACTATTCCAAAGACCCCGCCTGGGCGACGGTTCGGCCGCCGTTAGTGGAACTCGATGGCGCACAAACGAATGCTTTGCTGCAAGCGCTGCGCTCGATCGACTTTTCGATGCCCGGCCTGGGCGGGTGACAGTTAACGGCAGCCCAGATCGTCTTCCGATTCCGTGTATTGACAAGCTATCCTGTTTCGTGTATACTTCTGATGCGTAGCACACATCAGAAAGGTAACGTCCATGACCGTCGAGAATCGGCCGCTGCTGGAGGCTATTCGTATCATTGTGGGAGAAGCGGTCGCGCCGCTGACAACCCAGGTCGGCGGGTTGACCGAGCGCGTCGACGGGCTGTCCGTACAGGTCGACGGCCTGTCCGAGCGCGTCGATGGGCTGTCCGTACGGGTCGACGGCCTGTCCGAGCACGTCGATGGGCTGTCCGTACGATTTGACGGGCTGTCCGAGCGCGTCGACGGGCTATCGGTACGATTTGACGACTTGACCGAGCGATTTGACGGGCTGTCCGAGCGCGTCGATGGGCTATCCGTACGGGTCGATAACCAGTCGGCGCGAATGGATGGCTTGTTTGAGCATGTCGGCGGGTTAACAGTACAAACGGATGTCGTCATCGAACGAACCGAGCGGATCGAGGCCGAGCAGCGCGCACAGCGAGAAGTGCTCGAGAGCATGAATCTGCGACTCGCGACGCTCGAAGGCGTCAGCAGGCGGCTAGAAACCGAAATCGAGGCGATCGAGACGCGCACCGCTCAGACGTCGAGCGATATCCGCGATCTGCTCGACCAGCAGGACAAAGTGAACAAGGGACTGCGCACGCTCAGGCGCGAAGTTGAGTACGCGATCATGCAGATCGAGGTGCTCCAAGATAATCAACAAGCCTATCAACACTTGAAACAGCTGCAAGATCGCGTCGACAGCCTTGAGCGGCGCATGGCCAGGCTAGAGAGCCCCGAGGATACCCCATGAGCGACCAAGAATCGATCGATCCAACTGCGACGGACATCCCGGCAGCTTCCTATCCGGCGATGATCGAGACGCTTGCGTCGCTGCTCAGGCGCATGGAGCTGATTGAATCCGAGCAGCGCCAACAGGCCAAATCGATCGATCGCACGATCCGCCATTTTGGCGAGCTTTCCGCGCGCCTGGATGCACTGCACGGGACGGTGCTGCGCCTCGACGCATGGACTGAGATGCTCATCCGCGATGTTGATGGCGCGCGCAACATCGTGATCCAGGCGGAACATCAGATGCAGCAGGGTGTTGCCTCGATCAACGAGCGGCTGCTCGACCTCACCGCCGACATCCACAAACTGCACGTGATGCGTGAAGCGCCGGAGTATAAGATCAACGCGCTGCGAAGCGAGCTTGCCGCCGTCCAGCAACGCCTGGCAATGGCCGAAACCGCACCACCCGCACCAACAGAATGAACACCTCCCTTTCGATGGAAGCCGATCGCCCCGTCGCCCTGATTACCGGCGCATCGCGCGGGATCGGCGAGGCTACCGCGCGCGAGCTGGGGCGGCGCGGCTATGCGCTGGCGCTGGCGGCGCGCTCGGCCGGCCCGCTGGTCGCGCTCGCGGGCGAACTCGCCCGTGCCGGCACGCCGGCACTGCCAATTCCCACCGACATGCGCAGCTCTAGTGAGCTGCGCCGGCTCGCGGAGCTGGCGCTCGGCCACTTTGGTCGAGTCGATGCGCTGATCCACAACGCCGGGATCGGCGGCGCCGGCCCAGTCGCGCGCATGCCGCCCAACGCAGCCATAGTGACGATCGAAACCAACCTGCTCGCGCCGATCGAGCTGACGCGCGCGTTGCTGCCGCAGATGATCGAGCGCCGCCACGGCGCGATCATCTTCGTCGCTTCGGTCGCCGGCAGTATTGGGCTGCCCACCTCGGCGATCTACAGCGCGTCGAAGTTCGGGATGCGCGGCTTCGCCGATGGTTTGCGGCGCGAAGTGGCCCAGCGCGGCATTGGCGTTACGGTCGTGTCGCCCGGCTTTATCAGAACCGCAATGACCGCCGATAAGCGCTTCCCCATGCCCGGCCCCGCAATAGTGGCGCGGGCGATCGCCAGCGCCATCGAGCGACCACGCCGCGAGGTGTTTGTGCCTGGCTATTATCGGCTGCTCGTCCGAGCGGCGCAGCTCCTGCCTGGCCTCGCCGATCTTGCGCTCCAGCTGCGCGGGCGCTAAGCGCATTGGTTCCAGACCACGGCGCCAGGTATTGTACAGTACTCGCCCCTGATTATCGGCTAAGCGACGCAGATGCGCTCCGTTGACACGTCTTACAAAGCGCGGTATAGTACCATGGGTTCAGAACAAAGAGCAAAGAACAGAGAACAAGGTGAGCGATCTGTTGATATGTTCTTTGTTCCCTGTTCTTTGTTCTCTTGTTGTTTACGGTTCGCTATGGACGACCTGGAACTATCTACGGCGGAGCTGCCGGCAGCCATGCGAGCATGGTTCGATTCGCAGCCCGCCGTTGTCGTGTCGATCGAGCGGAGCGCCGAAGATCGCGTAATTGTGCGCCCACTGCCTGGCATCACACCCGATCTGCTGGCGCGCATACACGTGACTCTCGCTCAGTACCGTGAAGCGCTGATGAACCTAACATAGAATTGCAGATTGTAGATTGCAGATTGCAGATTGATATCGATGTAATCTGCAATCTGCAATCTACAATCTGCAATCCGGCAGATGAAGTATCTCACGCCCACCGACCTGATTGTGATCCACGAGCTGCTGTTGAACGAGTTCGGCGGGATGCGCGGAATTACTGAGGCGGGATTCGGTCGGCTCGACGCGGCGGCGGCGGCGCCGCGCGCAAGTATGTTTGGCGTAGATATCTACGCCGATCTCGCGGAAAAAGCGGCGGCGCTCTGCCAGGCAGTCGTACGAGCGCACCCGTTCTCCGATGGCAACAAGCGCGTCGCCTTGGTCGCGATCGACCTGTTTCTGGGGCAGAACGGCGCCCGATTACATGCCACGAACGACCAGGCCTATGCCACAATCATGGCGCTGGCCCGCGGCGAGATCGGGCACGCGGCATTGGCGGCGTGGGTGGAACGGCACATAGAATTGCAGATTGCAGATTGTAGATTGTGAGAATGTAACTGAAATCTACACGCCGCAATCTACAATTATGCAATGGTGTATCTCGAGCTCGAAGACATCCTGAATATCCGCGACCAGATTGCCGCCGCATATGCCGATCGCTTTGAGATCATGTCGCCAAACGGGCTCATGTCGGCCCTAGCGGCGCCACGGCGCTCGGCGTTTGGCGCCGAGGCGTTCCCAACCCTAGCCGATAAAGCCGGCGCACTGGTGTACGCACTGATCCAGAATCACCCGTTCTGGGATGGCAACAAACGCATCGCAACGGCAGCGCTGCGGCTGTTCCTAGCGCGAAACGACGCATGCCTGACTGCTGATGAATCGGCACTTAGAATGTTCACAACCACGATCGCGCGCGGCGAGCTGCGCGATGGACCGTTGGCCGACTGGGTCGGCAATCACATCGAGGACCGTGCGTGAGGCGTTAGAACGTTCCAACGCTCGAACGTTCGAATGTTCTAACGCATTATTTGGAGGAGTTTTCCATGTCCAAGAAGTGGGTTTACCTGTTCAGCGAAGGCAATGCCAGCATGCGCGATCTGCTAGGCGGCAAGGGTGCCGGCGTTGCTGAGATGACTCGTTCAGGCGTGCCAGTGCCGCCTGGCTTCACGATCACGACTGAAGCCTGCAATAGCTTTTACGATAACGGCAAGCAATTCCCGGCGGGTATGTGGGAACAAGTGCTTGAGGCGCTCAAGGATGTCGAGGCGAAAACCGGTAAAAAGTTCGGCGACCCGTCGAACCCGCTGCTTGTCTCAGTACGCTCCGGCGCTAAGTTCTCGATGCCGGGTATGATGGACACCGTGCTCAACCTGGGTCTCAACCCCCAGACACTGGAAGGCCTGGCAAAGCTCACGAGCAACCCGCGCTTCGCGGCCGACGCGTATCGCCGCTTTGTGCAGCTGTTTGGCAAGATCGTGCTGGGCGTGGACGGCGAGAAGCTCGAGCACGAAATGAATGTGGCCAAGGGCGATAGCCGCCAGGATACCGATCTTTCGGCCGACGAGCTGACCGCGATCGCCAATAAGTTCAAGGCGATTATCAAGCAGGACGCCGGAGTCGACTTCCCGAACGATCCGCTCGAGCAACTGCGCATGGCGATCGGCGCGGTGTTCAGCTCGTGGATGGGCCGCCGCGCGATCGACTACCGCCGGCTGAATAAGATTGCCGACAACCTCGGCACCGGCGTGAATGTCCAGGCGATGGTGTTCGGCAACATGGGCAGCGACAGCGCCACCGGCGTGGCCTTCAGCCGCAACCCTGCGACCGGCGAGGCTAAGCTGTATGGCGAATACCTGGTCAACGCCCAGGGCGAAGACGTGGTCGCTGGCGTGCGTACGCCACTGCCGATCGCCGCGCTTGAGAAGGACATGCCCGAGGTGTACGCTCAGTTTGCCGAGATTGCCCGCAAGCTCGAATTGCACTACAAAGAAGTCCAAGACGTGGAATTCACGATCGAGCGCGGCAAGCTGTGGATGCTCCAGACCCGCACCGGCAAGCGCACCGGCGCGGCGGCAGTCAAGATCGCGGTCGACTTGGTGCGCGAGGGCGTGATCGACGAGCAGACCGCGGTGCGCGACCGCGTCGAGCCGGTGGCGCTCGACCAGCTGCTGCACCCGACGATTGACCAGAAAGCTAAGGATGAGGCCAAGAAGGCCGGCGCGTATCTCACCACCGGCCTGCCGGCGTCGCCCGGCGCGGCCACCGGCACGGTGGTGTTCGACCCCGACGAGGCCGAGGAGCTGGCCAAGAGCGGCGCCAAGGTCATTCTGGTACGTACCGAGACCGCGCCAGAAGACTTCCATGGCATGGTCGCGGCGCAAGCTATTTTGACGGCCAGAGGGGGAATGACAAGCCATGCCGCTGTGGTAGCGCGCGGCATGGGCAAGCCATGCGTCGCCGGCGCTGGTGATATTCGGATCGACTATAAGTCGAGCGAGTTTACGGCCAATGGCAAAACCGTCAAGCACGGCGACTTCATTACGCTCGACGGCGGCACCGGCGAGGTGTTCGCGGGCCACCTGACGACCTCCGACCCCGAGCTGACCGGCGACTTCGCCGCCTACATGGAGTGGGCCGATAAGTATCGCAAGCTGGGCGTGCGCACCAACGCCGACACCCCGCACGACGCGCAGGTCGCCCGCCAGTTTGGCGCGCAGGGTATCGGTCTGTGCCGCACCGAGCACATGTTCTTCGAGGGCGACCGCATCGACGCCATGCGCGAGATGATCGTCGCCGAGACGCTGGACGAGCGCAAGGCCGCGCTGGCCAAGATCCTCCCGCTCCAGCAGAGCGACTTCGAGGGCATCTTCGAGGCAATGGACGGATTCCCGGTGACTATTCGCACGCTCGACCCGCCGCTGCATGAGTTTTTGCCACATGGCGACGAAGAGATCGACGACCTCGCTAAGAAAATGGGCATCTCGGCCCAGAAGCTCAAGTCCACAGTTGAGAATTTGCGCGAGGCTAACCCAATGCTCGGCTTCCGCGGCTGCCGCCTGGGCATTATCTACCCCGAGATCACCGAAATGCAGGCCCGCGCAATCTTCCAGGCCGCAGCGGCGGTCCAGCAGCGCGGCATCAAGGTGCATCCCGAGGTGATGATCCCGCTGGTCGGCGATCTTAGCGAGCTGAAGGTCCAGGCCGATCTGGTGCGCAAGGTCGCCGCCGAGGTGATCGAGCAGACCGGCCGGCCGATCGAGTACATGGTCGGCACCATGATCGAGCTGCCGCGGGCCGCGTTGACGGCAAACCGGATCGCCGAGGTGGCCGAATTCTTCTCGTTCGGCACCAACGACCTGACCCAGACGACCTTCGGCATGAGCCGAGACGACGCCGGGCGCTTCCTGCCGCTGTACGTGGAGCGCAAGCTGCTGAAGGACGACCCGTTCCAGGTGCTCGACCAGGAAGGTGTCGGCCAGTTGGTGCAGATGGGCACCGAGCGCGGTCGCTCGACCCGCGCGAACCTAAAGGTTGGCATCTGCGGCGAGCACGGCGGCGAGCCAAGCAGCGTGATGTTCTGCCACAAGATTGGCTTGAACTACGTCTCGTGTAGCCCGTACCGTGTGCCGATCGCGCGGCTGGCGGCGGCCCAGGCCGCGCTCGGCGAGGCCGCACGCGATAAGTAAGCATAGAAAAGAGATTGGACGCAAAGCTCCAGCTTTGCGTCCAATCTCTTTTTGTTGCCGCTGAATGGCAGGCTTATCCGACTACCTACCCCAACTATTGCGCTGCCACTCGTCGTGCACGCGCCGGTATACCGCCGCGGTCGAAACCGCAATCTCGCGCCAGTTGAAAAGGTCGGCCGCCACACGCAGAGCGTTCTGGGCCCTGGCGCGCGACCAGTCGGGGTGCTGGAGCGTATGCAGAATGCCCCAGGCTAACGAGCCAGGGTCGTTGGGGTGGACTGTCAAGCCAGTCTCGTGTAGTTTGACCACTTCAGTCAGACCGCCAGTCTCGGCTACCACCACCGGGCAGCATGCCGCCATCGCTTCCAGTGCGACAATACCAAACGGCTCGTACAGCGATGGGAATGTGGCTACATCGGCACAATGATACAGTTTGTCGCGGTGCTCATCGCTGATAAACCCGGCGAACAGCACCGATGAACTGATGCCAGCCGCCCAGGCCCGATGTTTCAGCGAATCGAGATACGCACCAGTGCCGGCGATCACCAGGCGGGCGCGTGGAAACGTTGCCAGCACTTGAGGCCAGGCATCAAGCAACACTTGCAGACCCTTCTCGTACACGATCCGTCCAACATAGTAGACCAACGGCTGGTCGTCGTCGACGAAGCGCCGCCGGAAGGCCAGCCGTTCGGCCATCGTAGCAAATGGATTTGGGCTGACATAGATGCCATTGAGCACGACATCGATCTTGTCGTGTGGCGCGCCAAAGTAGGCGTTGAGCTGTCCGGCCATAAAATGCGAACAGGCAATCAGCCGCCACGACTCGTACGTCAGCCACCACTCGATATGGTTGACCTGCGCGGCATGGCCATCACCAATATAGCCGCCCTGGCGACCACGCTCGGTGGCATGAATCGTCACCACCAACGGGCGGCGCCTGGCATGCTTGAGCGCGACACCGGCGTGCGCCGTGAGCCAATCGTGAGCATGGATGACATCTACATCGCCAAGCTCCCTTAAGAGCTTACGGGCCACCAATTCCATATTGCCGTTGGTATGCTGAACGAACGATGCAAAGCCGTACGATTCCATCGGCGCGGACTCAACTCGGTATACATGCACGCCATCGGCAGTAATTTCGCGCTCCGCTCCGCCTCGCAATAACGGCGTTACAACATGAAGTTCGATTCCCTGTTGGACCAGCGCAGGTGCTAGATCCATAATGTGCTTGCCCAGCCCGCCCACGACGTGCGGCGGGTATTCCCAGGACAAGATCAGGACGCGCATTCCCGCTCCTCTTCAGCTATGTCGTAGTTTGTTGAAACTACCGCGTGATTATATCATCGCCGTCTTCGTGGTACAAACGCAGAAAGCGCGGCTTCTATCAATACATGTGGCACTCATATACACTACACTGAGGAGCTTACCCAGCAGGTACCAGCACTCTGCGAACTTCCCGTACAAGCAGGACAGCATGTGATTGCGTACCACGATGTATGCCAATAAACGATGAATATTGTATGATTAGGTGGTCGATTACTACTTTAGTAAAGGATCGCAACATGGCCCAATCTCACCGCTTGGACGCACTGAGTCTGCCTACGCAGCCCGCAGCCCGGCCACGCATTGGCGCATATCTGGTGCTATTTGCCGGCGTGCTCATGGCCGCGTCGGCGTCGATCCTGATACGCCAGGCCCAGCAGCTTGGCATGCCTTCGCCCTTGATCGCGGCACTGCGGCTTGGCTTCGCGGCGCTCGTTTTGCTGCCGATTGCGCTGCTGCGCGCGCGCGCCGAGCTGCGTCAGCTCAGCGGGCGCGAGCTCGGGCTCGGCATCGGCGCGGGCGCATTTCTAGGAGCACACTTCTTTAGCTGGATTCTATCGCTCGAGTATACCTCGGTGGCGTCGTCGGTCGCGATGGTTACCACATCGCCACTCTGGCTTGCGCTGGCGGCCTGGCTGATGCGGGAGCGACTCTCGCCGCTGATATGGGTGGGGATATTCTTCACGATGCTTGGCAGCGTGGTGATCGGCTTTAGCGATAGCAGCGGCAGCAATGGAAGCAACGCATTGCTGGGCGATGCGCTGGCACTGCTGGGCGCGATCGCGATCGCCGGCTACTTCCTGATTGGGCGCACACTGCAGCGCCGCCTATCGACGCTGGCATATGTCTGGCTGGTCTATACTAGCGCGGCGGTGTTCTTGGCAATCGCTGCGCTAGCCGCCGGAGATGCCGGCAACCACGCTGGCGCCGGCAGCCTCGCTCGGCTGAACATCGTTACGATCTTGGGCTACCCGCTGCTTGCCTACCTGCTGACTCTTGGATTAGCGCTTGGCCCGCAACTGCTGGGTCACACCGCGTTGAATTGGTCGCTGCGTCACCTTTCGCCCACGTTCGTCGCGGTCGCCACACTTGGCGAGCCGATTGGTTCGGCGCTCTTGGCATTACTGATCTTTGGCCAGCAGTTCCAGCCGCTTCAGCTCCTCGGCTTCGTCGTCTTATTGGTGGGGATTCTCATCGCGGTTCGTGGGGAACAGAGGATAGAAGATGGAGGATAGAAGATAGAGAATGGCGCATCCTCTATCTTCTATCCTCATATCCTCGATCGTTATCTGGTGACCGTGTTGGCCTGCCTACGGCTCCATCGGCGCGGGGACTTCAGGCACGTTACGATGAGCTTTGCGGTAGGCGACGAATGCGGCGCGCAGGTCGCGGAACGCGCCTTTCGCCAGCGCATGAGCCTGCTGCATGTGGTTGTGGGCGTCCTGCAAGGTGGCGCGCGCTTGGTCGGCGTCGGTTACTTTGCCGTCGGTACCGAAACCGGCGTGGCTGTGGAGGGTGGACTTGGCCGCGTTCCATTCGGTGCGCGCCTGCTCGATCGTCGCGCGGAATGCCGCCAGCGCCTGATCGAGTGCGGCCGTGTTCTGCCCCTTGGCTTTCAATTTCGCAATCAACACATCGAACTTGGCGGCGAATAGGTCGGCTCGTGTCAAGCGCTCGCCCTGCACGCGCAACCGTAGCTGTTCGACGCGGTACATTTGGGCCAGCCGCACATTGGCGCGCGGCTTATCGGCGCCGCCCGCGGGCGCGGCCGCGGCGCGATCAAAGTTCATTCCGAGGGCAACTAACACGATCATCAGAGCCAGGATCCAGCGACTGAAGTGGTGAAATGCCATTGCGCCATGTCTCCTTGTGCTATATGGAGGCGCAACAATCGTCACGCCTCGTGCTATTTCGTTATACAAAATATACCGACTAGTTATGAAAAAGATGTGAAGTTGGCTGGCGCAATTGCTGGTACTTCGGTCCTCCTTAGACTCTGGCGGCAAACGCTTCCTGATCCAACTGCAAGAATGGTGTCAGCTGCTCGGCGGGTAACGGGCGACTAAAGAGGTAGCCTTGCGCCATTTGGCAGCCCTGGTTTGCTAAAAACGTGCGTTGCTCCTCAGTCTCCACACCCTCGGCGATTACTTGCAAGCGCAGGCTGTGAGCCATCGCAATAATCGTTTGTGCAATCGTCCAGTCATTGGCATCGGCGCTGCTGTGGCGCACAAATGCTCGATCGATCTTCACGACGTCGATCGGGAAGCGCTGCAGATAACTGAGCGAGGAATAGCCGGTTCCGAAGTCGTCGATTGCGATGCCGATCCCCAGCGACTTGAGCGTACGCAGCGTGTTGACGCTCGCATCGGCATGCTCCATGGTGTCGCTTTCGGTCAGTTCCAGTTCGAGGCACTGCGGATCAAACTCGGTTTCGGCTAAAATATCGGCTACGACGGTGGGCAGGCGGTGATGCTTAAACTGCCCAGCCGAAAGATTGACGGCCACCTTTAACCCGGTCGCTCCGGCAGTATGCCAGATCTTCCCCTGGCGGCACGCCTCTCGAAGGCCCCATTCGCCGATCGGCACAATCAAGCCGGTCTCCTCGGCAATTGGTATGAACTCGGCGGGAAGGATCAGACCACGCTCAGGATGTTGCCAACGGATCAGCGCCTCAACGCCAATGACCTGCCCTGAGTTCAGTTCAACCTGTGGCTGATAGTAGAGCACGAACTCCTCGCGTTCTAGCGCGTAGCGCAGATCGTGTTCCAGGCGCAATCGTGCCACCGCGGAGACGTGCATTGCCGGATCGAAGAGTACATACCTGGCACGACCACGAGCCTTCGCTTGGTACATTGCTGTATCAGCATCACGTAAGATCTCGTCGGGATGCTGATAGGAAAGCGTGGTGTTTAGTGCTACGCCAATACTTGTGCTTGTGAAGATGGCATGGCCCTGGATGATGAATGGCGCCGCCAACTCGTGTTGAATCCGTTCGGCAACAAGTTTTGCATCAGTCACGTCTGTGAGTAGGGTCAGGAGAATCGCGAATTCATCGCCGCCAAGTCGCGATACCGTGTCGATAGTGCGCAGGCAGTGCTGCAGCCGCCGCGCGATGCTGAGCAGCAATTCATCGCCGACCCGATGCCCAAGGCTGTCGTTGATATTTTTGAAGCGATCGAGGTCGAGAAACAAGATTGCGAACTGATAGGCCGGCTCGCGTTGCCCGCGCAAGAGCGCCTGGTCGAGCCGGTCCATAAATAAGGTCCGGTTGGGTAGATCGGTGAGCGAGTCGTACAAGGCGAGACGGATGAGTTGTTGCTCCGCATGTTTGCGCTCGCGAACCTGTACTCCGAGCGCCATATGGGCCTCATGCAGAATCTGATTATTTGTTTGCGCTTCATTCAGCAACTGCGTGAGCCGGATATGATGTTGCCACAGGAGCCACGAAATAAGCGGGGTGACGACTATGACTTCCAGATGCAAGATCGTCGCGAACGGGCTTGGCATCAGCGGAAAGATCTGGACTGTTTCCGAGAGTACGACCACGAGGCCGGTCACCAGCCAGGTCATAATGATAAAGAAACGCAGTGTACGCGTGTTGAGATAGGGTAATGCAAGCCCAACCGCCAGGAGCGGCACCAGTGTGGCAGCCGGCCCTGTATCGGGAACCAGAACAACACTGGCGACACTACATACCAACATGCCGAGACTGACAGTCAGAATAGTGCGGCTGGTTTTTTGGCGGCGAAGTTGCTGCCGCGCCCAGATCAGCAAGCTCACATAGAGGAAAATGAGCAGACTGTACCAGAGCAGCGGTTTGCTTTGCAACCAGATTGCCGCACTGAACACGGCAAAACCACACCCAATCAGAACACGGAGCATCCATCGCAGGAGGCCCTCCAATCGCTGGGCGTCACTCTGTGGGTCCAACGATAGCTGTAAGGGGGGAGACATGTCGTTCATCGCTCCTGTGTCATGATGTACATAGCCGTCCGTTCCTGATCGAAATCATCTTCTCATTTCTCGCTTCTTACTTGAGACTTCTGCTATGGCGGCCCTGAGTCTACCCGAAAGTGCAACTGTGCGGATGATCAAAATTGAAACGAACTCACCACAAGTTCGCATGTGCAGCATAGCTAGCGCGACTGGTACTAGGTATCACACGACTGTCGGCCTATTGACGTGCCGCCCAACTATTGCTACATTGATAAAAAGTTTAAAACTGGTTGAAATACTGGGCCGCTGGACTCCGACGCTCTCAGCATTCTTCTCTTGCCACGGTTGCCCGAGTATCCCACCACAGCATCGCACTGCTGCCTGGATACTGTTTCGGATTGTCTCCGAGACGCGGAGCCGATTGGCTGGTATGCTGTTGAGTCAGCGCAGACCGTGTCTGTGCGGACGAACGCATGCGGCGAGGCAGTTGCGTTGCCGAAGGAAAGGAAACGCTGATGCTCGCCGCCAAGCTTCCGCCGCTGTATTGCCCATTCCCGCCGACGCTCAGTCCATATGTCGAGGATGCCGAGCAGCATACGACCGCGTGGGTGCGGCATTTCAATTTGCTGCCCGACCCTACGGCGTTCCGCCGATTCTGCATGGCACAATTTGGCTCGCTCGCGGCCGCTACCCACCCGCATGCGTCCCGCGATGCACTGGATCTGATTGCCGATTGGTGCTCGTGGCTGTTTATCCTGGATGATCAATCTGATGAGTCGGGCCTGGGAGCGCGTCCTAACGAACTCGCGGCGTTGCATAGCCGCATGGTTGCGATCCTATGTGGTACGGTGCCGAGCACCAACGACCAACCATTGGCGCACGGATTATATGATCTGCGACAGCGAACATACAGTTACGGTAGCGCTATATGGATGCGGCGCTTTTCGGCGCATATCCAAGAGTATTTTGTCGCGGGAGTCTGGGAGGCGAGCAATCGGGCGCGCGGGAGCATCCCAGATGTGGCCAATTACGTAGCGATGCGGCCATACACAGGCGGGCTATTCGCCTACGTAGAGCTGCTGTGTGTGACGGCCGGCGTGGATCTGCCACCAAGAATACGCAAGCATCCAAACGTTCAGCAGCTGACTTGCCTGGCAAACAATGTCATCTGTTGGGCAAACGACATTCTCTCGTACGCGCGCGAGCAGGCGCAGGGCGATGTACATAATCTCGTGCTGGTGATGCAACATGAGCAACGGCTCACCCTCCAGCAGGCTATAGAGCAGGTGACGGAACGTCATGATGACGAGATGAAGGCGTTTCTGATCGCCCAAGCAGCATTGCCGCATTTCTCTCCGGCCGTCGCTGCGGATCTCGATCATTATGTCGAGCTTCTACGCTCCATGATTCGGGGTAGTTTCGATTGGGCCTATGCTACGGCCCGCCATGCCAGTATCGAGCGGGCTATGGCCGCGTAAGCACCATGTTCCAGGAGTGCTGGAGCCAGTACCACCACCACGGCGCCTCGATCCACCGACGCACGCGAATGCGGATGCGCTCACCGTGGCGCCCGAGGAGCGCAGCATGTTCGTGCGCCTGGCACGCCGGAACAAACATCATTTTGCCGCGCAATCGCCTTGATGCTGCAGCTGGATCTGACGATGCCGCAGCTCCGCACGGTGACTACCCTCCGGCGACTCGGCCGGGCGAATGGGCGGCAGCTGGCCGCCGCTCTCAGGGTCACGCCCGGGGCCGTCGTGGCCATCTGCGATCATCTCGAGAAACGCGAGTATGTGCGGCGGGTTACTGACACCCGCGATCGACGGATCACTTGGTTCGAACTGACCGAACAGGGAGCTGCCAGGCTCAAGGTTGCCTTGACGATTGACTCGACCATTGCGCGGTCACGCACGAAAGCCCTCATCTCCGGCCTCACGCAGAGCGAGCGGGAGGGGTTCATCAAGATTGCGGACGCCTTCGCGGACGCCTTGGGTTCGGTCCTCCAAGCAGAAACTCCGGACTCCGACGACCATGCGGACACAGAGTACCCATCGCGGCGTACGCCCGTGGAAGAGCTGACGACCACGGACCCCGGGGATGGTGTGTTTCAGTTCGCTGGTCCTCACAGTGGGGATTGGGCTCGAAGGTCTGGTCCTCCTCAGGCTGCGGCCAGACCTGGGGCTCACGCAGCCGATTCCGTGGGGGCTGATTCTTCTGCGGAGCTTCTCTTTTGTCCCGGCCGTGTTGCTGATGCTCACCGTGCAAACGTGGGTGGCGATCCGCTGGCGGAGCTTCACGGTGGCGATGGGTCTGGGGATCGGCAGCACCGTCGTTGGCATCATGTTGTTACGTTCGCTGAAGAACATTGCGAGCACGCCGTACAGCCCAATTCTGGCAAGCATCTTCCCGTGGTCGCTTCCATACGTCGTGCTGGCCCGCCAGGCGACAACGGATCTGCGGGAGACCGCGTTTCTCGCTGGGCTCCTTGGTGGTGTGGTCATCGCGGCCCTCGGCTGCTGGGACGTGGTCCGCCGCGATGTGGCCTGAGCCGGGCTCACGTGCTATCGCGCTACCTGTCGCTTTGTGATCCCGTCCAGTAAGTGAGCAGGGCCAAGGCAGTGTAAAAGCTTGAGAACAACATAGGGCCACCTAATAAGGGAGATTCATGGGCTAATCGCCAATTCACTATAGCTCAAGCGCATGCTCGGCGACAATGATCCCATCTTCATCGGCGTAAAGGTAGTGTCCTGGCGTAAAGGTCAGGCCGGCAAAACTGACCGGCACGTCGCGCGCCCCAGCGCCGAGCTTGGCGCTGCGCAGCGGGTTGGTCGCCAGCGCCTTCACGCCGATCGCTAGCCGCGCAACCGTCGCCGAGTCGCGGATACAGCCATGGACGACCAGCCCAGCCCAGCCATTGCGCTGCGCCAGCGCCGCCAGCAGATCGCCAACCAGTGCACAGCCCAGCGACCCACCGCCATCGACCACCAGCACACGGCCGGCGCCTGACTCTTCGAGCGCGGCGCGCACCAGCACATTATCCTCGTACACCTGCACGGTGCTCACCGGCCCTTTGAAGGCCATGTTGCCGCCATAGTCTCTGAAGATTGGCGCAGCGACCCGCACATCGGCGGCATGCTCGTCGCATAGATCGGCCGTCCTGATCTGCATGGCATTACTCCATCAGATGCAAACCCTATCCCATTCGCACACGGGTGGTGATGAAATCGAGCACGATTCGCGCGGCCAGCAGCGCGGTAGTGCGCGCCGGCGTGTCGTACACCGGGTTCAGTTCGGCGATGTCGATCGCGGCGACGCGCGTCGCGACGGCGCGGACGAAATCGAGCACTTGCTGGCCGGTCAGACCTCCCGGCTCGGGCCAGCCAGTGCCGGGCGCCTCGCCGGGGTTGATCACATCCATGTCGATTGTGAGATAGATCGCGTCGGTGCCGTTGCGAGCCCATTCGAGCGCCTGCTCGGCGGCGTGCTGCGCACCCATCTCGACAAAGCGAGTTGCGCTGATCCGCTGTACCCCCAGCTCGCGCCCGATCTGGTACTGCTCGACGGTGGCATAGCCGCGCAGCCCAACCTGCACCAGATTCGCGGCGGCGAGCCGATCGAGCTCGAGCGCGCGTCGCATCCCGCTGCTGCCCGAGAAACGCCCCTGCCGATCCGAGAAATCCATGAGGTCGCAATGCGCGTCGAGCTGGATGAGCCCGATCCGGCCGGCTACGGTGTCGTGCAGGGCCTTGACCGGCGGGAAGGTAATACCATGGTCGCCGCCGACAACCAGCGGGATGTAGCCCTCGGCCAGCGCACGCCGCACCGCCTGGTAGGTCTGCTCGACAGTCTGTTCGATGCTGTGGTAGCTCAGCGCGACATCGCCGTAATCAGCGACCTCGACCGCCGAAAGATTCACCACGCCGGCGTCGATGTCGGCCAGCCGCCCGTTTTGTAGCCGCCAGCTGAACACCCCCTTGAGCGCCTCGCGCAGCGCCTGCGGCCCAAAGCGCCCGCCGGGATTGCCCAGGCTCGTGGCGGCGTCGTGAGGCACGCCGATATAGGCGTAGCGCTGGGTGGGTGGCAGGGTCGGCTTCAGAAGGTAGTCCATGTCCATCCCCATAGCGTAATTGCAGATTGCAGACCTGTCCTGCCCTTCGACACACTCAGGAACCGCGCAGTCGAAGGATTGTAGATTGTACATTATATCTAGAGCCAATACGTTTCGTAAAACGCCGATTAACGATCTTCCGGGAAGGCAGCATGGTGCGTATGTGCGAAAAGACGCGAAAACAGGAGCCTTATTCGCGTATCTTCGCGCGCCTTCGCGGATTCTTGACTGACGCTCTAGGCATCGATCTGCGCGACGGTGTGCAGCGCAACCTTGATTGCGTTGTCGACCGCTTGGCCCTTCTGTTCGAGCACGACCTGTTCACTGGCAGTACGCTGCGCAATCACGCCGCAGACGCAGGCGGCCGCGAAGCCGTACACTCCAGCCATCTTGAACAGCGTACCCGACTCCATCTCGTAGTTCAGCACATTCAGGTGGCGGTACTCCTCGGTGATGCCGCGCAGCCAGCGCAGCAGGTGCGAGTTGGCCGACTCGCTGCGCTCCTGGCCCTCGTAAAACGTATCGACCGAGGCGGTGATGCCTAGATGGTACTCGACCTGTAGTTCGCGCGCGGCGTTGACTAATGCGACGGTCAGGAATGGGTCGGCGGCGGCGGGATACTCGGCCGGCGCGATATCGGCGGCGGCGCCTTGGCGGCATAACGCCGCGCGCGTGATCACAATGCTGCCCGGCAGCACATGCGACTGGATCGAGCCGCAGGTGCCGATCCGAATAATTTGGCGGACGCCGACCTGCACGAGCTCATTCACGACGATGCTGAGCGACGGCGCGCCCATGCCGCTGGTGCACGAAAGGATTGGGCGCCCGCTCGGCAGGGTGCCGACGTAGCTATTCAGGCCGCGATGTTCCGAGAGCATGCGTGCGTTCTGAAAATATGTATCCGCAATCAGCTTGGCACGATCGGGATCGCCGGAGAGCAGCGCGATCGTCGCCGGCTGGGCGCCCAGGTCGTCGCGGCCAAAGCCAATATGATACAGCGTGCCTGCTGAGGCCATAACACACCTCCACCTTCAGTCATGTGCTTGCGGCCCAATTGTACTACCTTTTGGGAGTCTGCTGGCTGCGCTTGAGATGTGCCGATTGCCTGGTGGTTTTTCAACCAACCATTGCGGAATAGACCGCGGATCGGCGCGGATGGAGCGGATGCGCGCGGATAGCTTCAGAAAGTAATCCGCACTGTGGCCGACCTCGAGGTTCAGGGCTGTGCGGCACCGGGTACCCTGCGGGTGTGGGTATCCGGTGCCAGGCGGGGATTGCGGGGGCCGAACTGCCCGCAGAATAGAGGGCGTATGAGCTACAGCCCGGCCACTGCCGGAATGATCTCACGGCCGAAGGTTTCCAGCGGCGCCAGTTCATGCACATTCGGCATATTGAAGATCGTGTGTTGAATCCCGACCTCGGCAAGCGAGCGGCACAGCGCGACGAGCTTCTCGGGCGTATCGGCGCCGGGCGCGAGGTTGACGGTGGCGAGCGAGGTGCGCTCGATTTCATCGTAGGGCCGCCCAACCGCCTCGCAGTGCCCTTTCAGCACATCAAGCTTCTGCCGCACGATATCATTACCCATGCGTGCGAACAGATTGCACGCGTCGGCGTACTGTGCCACCAGCCGCAATGTCTTCTGCTCGCCGCCGCCGCCGATCATGATTGGCGGATGTGGCTTGCTGAGCGCCGGCGGGCTATTCAGCGGATCGCCAAGCTGGTAATGCTTGCCGTTATATGGCGTGCGGTCGCCCCGCCACATCTGGTGCGCGATCTGCAGCGCCTCTTCGAGCTTCTCGAAACGCTCTTTCAAGGGGGGGAACGGCACGCCCAGCCCGCGCGACTCCTGCTCATTCCAGGCCGCGCCAATCCCCAGATAGGCCCGCCCGCCGGATACCACATCGAGTGTGGTGACGGTCTTGACCAGCAGGCCAGGGTGGCGATAGATCACGCCGGTCACCAGCGTGCCAAGTTTGACTCGCTTCGTGACACCAGCCAAGAAACTGAGTGCGGAATAGCCTTCGAGCATAGGCTCTTCCGGCGCGCCGATCATCCCGATCTGGAAAAAGTGATCCATGACCCAGAGACTGTAGAAACCAGCATCATCGGCCGTGCGACCTATCGCGGCCAGTCGCGCGCCGATCTCGGCCGCGCCGCCAGGCCAGCTAAAATTCGGAACCTGTAAGCCTACTCGCATAGTATTGCACTCCTTTTCGTAGTTAGTGCGCCGGTGCGGCCGGCGCATCGGCCGCGCGGCGCCCAGCCCATGCGAAGGGCCAGCCGGGCAACAGCGCACCCAGCCCAAGCGCGAGCAGTGCGGCGTAAAAGGTCAGTTGGTAGGTACGCTCAAAGCCGGCCACATTTTCCACACAGGCTTGCTGGCGAAGTGACGGATCAGCAACGGCCTGCCGTTCGGGTGGGCCGCCCGATGGCGCCGAAACGACAATCGCGCCGGCCGTCGAGGCTGGTTCGCATAGGCCAGGCTGCGGTGCATTGGATACGCGTTGGGCCTCTTGCGGCTGTGCTTGCGCCTGGCGCACTTCCGGCGAGAGCGTGCTCACCAGCACCGTCGCCAGCACCGCGACCCCAATCGCCTGCACGACCTGGCGGGTGCTATTGACTAGCGACGAACCGCGCGGCAGCAGGCGCTGTGGCACCACC
>WNGB01009200.1_pt1 | contig 41282 bp, 49 predicted proteins | sample 5400681 | NCBI WGS metagenome assembly WNGB01 (sample SAMN13153367, study PRJNA577476) | soil metagenome | isolation source: 115 cm soil or saprolite under grassland replicate 2 | place: USA:California | collected 2016-06-15 | reverse complement strand
GTTCGGGGCAATACCATATTTGGTGAGGTCAGGACTGCCGCAATGCCGGCAGGTGATAAGCATGGTAACCATGGTGTCAAACCTTTCGCGTGATTGATCACCGGCAGTATACCATGCCATTCGATATACGACCACTACCTACAAGTTACTCAACCTTGAAGCGCCCAATCAAACACGGCTGACAGACCTCGCACCCGATAAGGAGTTTGCCGGCAGTATGTGGGACCGGCTGGCCTGGGCAGCCGAACTGATCCGCCACGCTCGGGCTGAAGGCCGGCGCGCGGCTCGGAGCCTCACGACCCAGTTTGTCGTCGGCGCCGTGGGCGAGAGTGATCGGGAACTCCTTGATACGGTTGACCGTGCGCACCGTGAACTCGATCTCAAGCGGGCTTACTTCTCCGCGTTCCATCCGATCGAGCGCTCGCCGTTCTCCGACCTGCCCGCTGAAGACCCGACCCGCGCATTCCGCTTGTACCAGGCCGATTTTATGCTGCGCGACTACGGCTTTAGTGCCGCCGAGATGCCTTTCGACGACCAGGGGCTGTTGCCGCGCGACAAACACCCAAGCAAGCCTGGGCTGAGCGCCATCTCCTGGAGCCCATTGAGGTCAATCGTGCTTCGCGCGCGACCTTGCTCAAGGTTCCCGGCATTGGCCTGCGCTCGGCCGATCGCATCATCCAAGCACGCGGTGAAACGAAGTTACGATATATGGCCCAGCTCAAAGCCCTCGGAGTGACTATCGGGTGGGCCACGCCCTATGTGTTGCTCGACGGCCGCCGCTCACCGGAGCAGCTACGACTATGGTAGTCAGCATCACCAGCGCCAGGGTTGTCTACAGAACTCTCAACCGGGTTGTCGCTACCGTATTTCGGTTGTCTGTTCCCAGACAGCCTGCCAGCGCCCGTCGCGTTTCTCATACGAGTCGGTGTGCCAAAAGCCCCCGCGTGGTATTTTCTGGCCTCCGACCACGACTTCGATTTGCGACTGGTAGCGAATCACGGCCGCCTGGCCGTAGACCCGTACGTCAAGCGCTTGTGGCTCCCATACGAGAAAGTCGATCTCGCCGGAGGCTACCTCCCCAAGAAACTGGTCTTTTGAGAGTGTACTGCCAGTTGGGTCAACAAGTTGGAAGTCGTCGGCGTGCAGCTGGCGCGCGACCTCCATGTTTGCCGCCACCAATGCGCCGATGCGCTGGTGTTCAATTGCGCGAATAAGCTCGGCCTCCGCTTGGGGATCGGATACGACTCCGCAGGATGGCAAACCCGCGACGGCCAGTGCCAGAACCACCAAAACAGCTCGGCGTAGACTCAGGCGTATCATGGTACCCTCCTGCTCGTTCAAGCGCAGCACGCCATGCCCCTCAGGTACCAGCCACACTTGCTGGTTCAGCGCGTCCACCTCGTTAATACAGCTGCCATTATGAAACCTCGTTCCCACACATAATATGCGGGGCTCGGTGGGGCGCTGCCACTGGTTCCATCCCGAAGGGTAAACATCAGGACACCCGCTACATTAGCGATGAAGCCGAGAACCAGGAACAAGCCGGCGGCACGGTCAATGTGCCAAAACCGCGGGTCAATCATCACTTTCCTCCTCAGCCGAGAACATGTGCTTTCGGGCGGCCCAACCGCGCTCACGAGCGGTCGTTGTCATGGCGACTCCCCTGCTTACGGCAGTTTATCGCCGGCTACGGCTCGACGATCAGCGTGCCGACCATGCCGGCTTCCCGGTGGCCGGGGACGTGGCAGTAGAACGTGTAGCTGCCGGGCGCGCTCGGCCGGAAGAGCGCCAGGGCGGGCGTCCCTGTCGGCATTGGAACGTGGACATCGAATTCGTCGATGTCGAAGTAGTGCGTCTCGGTGTCGCTGTTCTCCAGTCGGAGGGCTACGATCTCGCCAACCCTGGCGCGCAGCTCCGCCTGGTCGAACGTGTTGCGCCTCGACACCAGCGCGGGAAGCTGCGCCAGCGCCTCGGCGCTCACCCCGGCGGTAGCGTCGGACGGCGGGATCGCGGCGACCAGACTCGCGCCGAGCACAAACGCGGCCATGCCAATCAGGAAGCCTTGCAGCCAGCGCGGCGCATGCCCCTCCGCCACCTGTCGCTCCCCAGAGACCGTCGCGGCCACGCCGGCGACGACGATGATTATTGATAGTGCCAAGCCGACCAGCGTCACGACAAACCCTGAGGTTTCGGCCGGATGGGTCAGACTATAGGTATAGGGTTCCAGGCCGGGGATGATCGACGCGACCGACCAGAGCACCGCGAGGAGCGGCGCCCAGCGCCAGCGGGTCACACAGCAGGCGGCGATGATCAGCGTGAGTGCCATAATCACCGCGAGCGGCGGTATGAGCCTGCTGATCTGCACCTGCATGACGGCACCCACCAACACATTTCCAGCCAGCGCAGCAATCAGCACTTTGCGCAACGCCGTCAGGCGGGTTCGCCCTTGTGTGTGGGGTACGGCCACTGATGTGCTCATGTGTTTCTCCTTCTTGAGACGGCCCTCACTCGAGGAGCACGTGGATCTACGGTATGCGCTCAGTGGGGCTGTGTGACTTTCGCGCCTTGCTCCGGAGCCGTACTTGACACTTGGCTCGATACGGTTTGGCGCCGGCTGACCGCGTGCGTGAAGATCACGTAGCCGACGAGCATCCACGGGATTCCCCACAGCCCGAGCATGACGCCATGGAGATACAAATTGACGGAGTACGTCGACGCGGTAAGGAGCGAGAATCCCACGGCAAGCAGCGGCGTCCATGCCCGCCAGCCCGCCAACTGCTTCCCCAGCAGTGTGGCGCCCCCCAGCGCTCCCATGCCGAGCATCATCAGCGGGATGCTGCTCAGAAGGATCGGAGTGTAGACATCAGCACCAGCCCCAGCAATGATCAGTGCTGACGCGACAATACGGATGAGGTTGCCAAGCACGCTGATCGCTGCGCCCAGCGCCGCCAGCCAGCGCGGTCGCGCGGCATCCAAGGCGAGCAACCCGAGCGCGCCGCCGATCATGCCAACATTTGCCAGCGCCCAGAGCGCTTCCATCCATTCATTGCCGTTCTCCCAAAAGTAAAACCGCGTGGCGACCAGACCGTAGATAATTTGGACCGTCGCGCCGGCCAGACAGACCAGGCTCGCGATATACGCTCGACGGAGATGGTTCATGGCGCCTCCTTTCTAGCAGGGGAGCTAAGCTAGCTGTCGAGGTCAGGTATACCTGGCGTCAGTCTAGCTCGAATGAGGGAAAAACACATCGTTAGAGATACCAATGTTGAGGAAAGCAGGACGCACCGGGGAGTTGTTAACTGTAACAATGGCTGGAGAGAAACCACGGCGCCGGGCTATTCAGCACCTCTAGCCAAGCTGATGGTCGAGGGCATAGCGTATCGCGCCACTGCGCGAGGAGACACCCAGTTTGCTGTAGATGGCGGTCAGGTGGGCATTGATCGTTCGGGGGGTGACGTGTAAGCGCTGGGCGACCTGGGCATTCGTCAGCCCGGTGGCAACCAGGCGCAGCACTTCCAGTTCACGCGCGGTCAGGGCGGAGTGCGCTGAAGCGGGATGCGGAGGGGCAGGCGGAGGCATCTGCGGGGCAGGGGCAATGATCTGGTTCGCGAGCCAAACCAGGTCGGCAGGCGTCATCTGCTTGCCCTCGTCAAAGGCGTGCGCAAAGGCATCCGCGCCAAGTATCGCGGCGATCTGTTCGATTCCTTGCTGAAATGGCCCTTCATCCCAGGGTGATCTTCCGCTCAGCCTTTCGATCCGGGCCGCCATCATCCCAGACACCCGGGCGGCATAGCGTGCCCCTTCGGGCTGCTGAGGAGCATACGTCGCCATGATATTCAGCGCAACCAGCGGGCCTTGTAAATCGATATAGTTCCCCACCTGAACCAGCAGTCGCACCGCCTCACGCAGCAGGGGCTTGGCGCGCTCATGGTTGCCCCGTTTTCCCTCGGCACGCGCCAGCAGGCTCATGGCCTTGGCCATGTTGCTGGTATCTTCCAATGCTTGCCAGATCGCCAGGCTCTCCTCCAGGGCCGAGATCGCCTCAATCAGCTCCGGTTGAGAAGCCGAGACCGCCTCTTCTTCCGGGTTATCTTCGATATGGGCAGTCGCCCACAGGAACAACGCTGCGGCAATCGCCTGTTGGTCTTCCACCGCTCGGGCAAGCGCCAGACTCTCGCTAGCATACGCCCGGGCCTGCTCTTGATGCATCTCGTCAAACTGTTGCCGGCCAATATCGTACAGCGCCTGCGCCATGCCAGCGCGGTCGCCGCGCTCACGCCACAAGTGCAACGCCTCCGCATGATATGCGGTCGCTTGCTCGAACCGGCACAAACTGTTGGAGAGCACGCCGAGCGCGTTGAACAGCTGGGGACGTACAGCCGATGGCAGTGAGCTAGCTCCATCCAGCTCCAGGATGCGTTCCAACCAGCGCAGCCCTTCGCGCTGATAGGTATGTGTGTGCCAGAAGCGCCACACCGCCAGGGTCAGGCGCGCCGCTTCCTCGGCCCTGCTGGCGTCGAGCGCCCACGCCAGCGCCGCCCGCATGTTCTCCTGCTCCGCTTCCAGCCGCGCGCCCCAGATCGCTTGCTCTGGGCCGGAAAGGCGCGGCGCAGCCTCTTCCGCCAGCTGGAGATACCAGTCCAGATGCTGAGCGCTGACGGTCTGCGTTTCACCTGCCTCGGCAAGCCGTTCGAGACAAAAGAGCCGAATCGTCTCCAGCAGACGATAGCGGCCGGTATCCTGATTGAACTGAACCAGGGACTTGTTCACCAGCTGCAGCAGGTGATTGAGCACGGCCTCAGGCGTAATGGCTTCTCGTCTGTTTTGGTCACGATATACTCCAGCAGACACGCTTTCCGCCGCCTCGAGCGAGAAATCCCCGGCAAAGATGCTGAGTCGCCGCAAGACAACCTGCTCTGCCGCCGACAGCAGGCGATAACTCCAATCGATCGTCGTACGCAGCGTTTGGTGGCGGGGAAGGGCGCTGCGATCGCCACCGATCAGCAGCCCAAATCGCTGATCCAGGCGCGCCGCGAGGAGGCTCACGCCCATCCCACGCACTCGTCCGGCAGCCAGCTCGAGCGCCAGGGGAATGCCATCCAGCCGGCGGCAGATCTCGACAACTGCTCCGGCATTGGTCGCCGTCAACTCAAATGAAGGTTCGGCAGCCTGTGCCCGTTCCACAAACAGACGCACGGCATCGGAGTGGAGCAAACTCGCGCAATCGAGTGGCTGCGCCGGATCGGGGAGACGCAAAGGCGGGACGCGCAGGACCGCTTCGCCGCTGATCGCCAGCGGCTCACGACTGGTCGCCAGCACCACCAGGCGTGGACAGCGCGCCAGCAGGAAGGCCACGATGCGCGCAGATTCCTCAATCAGATGTTCGCAGTTGTCGAGCACGAGGAGCAGGTACCTGCCCTGCAGAAACGCGCCAAGCTGCTCGATCGGCGCAAGATCAGGAGCCTCGGGCAGCGCGAGCACTTTGGCGATGGTTTGTGCCAACAGGTCTGCTGTGGAAAGGCCGGCGAATTCAATCAGCCACACACCGTCGGCGAAATGGTCGAGTTCGCCGGCTGCCGCCTCGAGCGCAAGACGGGTCTTGCCTGTTCCGCCCGTCCCCGTCAGCGTGATGAGCCGATGGTCGCGCAAGCGCTGCCGAATCTCGCGCAATTCTGGTTCGCGCCCAATGAAGCTCGACAGGGGAGCAGGCAAGTTCTGTTTGTGGGTGGAACGTTCAGATGGCATACGAATCTCCATCTGCGATTGCCTCAGTTCGATCACCGCTGAAAAGGAGCATCCGGTTGCTTTCCGCAGTAACGACCGTTGACAGACGAGCTGCGGCAGTTGCTTTCACGTTGCGCCCGCGCAGTATATGATACACTACGCAGCAAGGCACTGATGAGCGCTGATCGTGAAGAATCTGGCTATTAAAGTGTGACCAGTATCTTTGTCCCCATTGCTTCACTATTGCTTTACCTTTGTGTTCGGGGCAACCCTTCTACGGCTGTGCAACGGCACGGTGCGGCCGCAGCTTAACAGAAAGCCTTAAAGCCTCTTTTTTAAGACAGCGCGGACGTTCCAGGTTCGTGCAAGACGCGGGGATGGTGACACAAACAACACGAAGCGGCGCGTGGGGAATTCCAACTCTCCGCTTTCGGTACCTTCGTACCGCCTGCCGCTGCTGACCGAATCTAACGCGCATTACCAGTCGCTGAACGATTGAGCGCCAAAAGAGCGCGCAGGCTTGAGGCTTTGAGATGCCGAAGAACGTGACCACCAGTGGCAGGGTCACGGTTCTATAAGCAGTTAGTTGGGAGTTGGACCGCAGGAGCGGTATAATTCCAAGAGGGGCGTAAACGGTCGCATTCCAATGTGCAAGATGACAGCCTGTGTGGACTTCGGCCGCAGCGCTTTGCGGCTCCACCCCCATGTTGGGCCGCAATCATCTACACGCTTCTGAAGGAGTTATTTATGAAGAAATCTGAACTTCTGAATGGGTTGCAGGAAGAGTATCAGCAGTGGGAAGCATTTCTCGATCAGATTGGCCCAGCGCGCATGGATCAAGGTGGCGTGACCGGTCACTGGTCCATCAAAGATATCGTCGCTCACCTGACTGGCTGGCGGAGCAGAACTGTCGCCCGCTTACAAGCTGCACAACGCAGCGAACCAGAACCGCCCCCACCCTGGCCAGCGCACCTACAAACTGACGATGAAATCAATGCGTGGATCTATGAGTCCAATCATGGGCGCTCGGTGCGCGAAGTCCTGGATGAATCGCATCAAGTATTTCAGCAGCTCCTCGCTGCCATTGAAGGCTTACCCGATGAAGTCCTGATAGATCCAGTGCGCCACCTTCCGTGGTTGGACGGTCAGCCCTTTAGCGCTGGTGAATTCTTTGCTCATTTCCATGAAGAGCATGAGCCAGACATGCGCGCCTGGTTGGCACGGCAAGACAGTTCCGCGTCCACCTCATAACGCGCTCTTATGCTCACTGCTGCTTAAGAGTCTCAGATGTAACGCCTTAGCGCTCCGATTCGGTGGCCCAACAACGCATTCGAGCCGACGCCGCTAAGCGGCCAGCGAGATCGAGCCGATTTTGAAGGCTGGAAACCGCTCGACCGCTTTCTCGCTCTATCGGGGCGGCGCAGCTAAGCGGCAACGCGTTGGGCCGCGATACAAACCCTGGCTTCAGTCAGGTCGTGACGATCCTGACGTCACCTTGAGCCCGGTTCGCGTGGAAGCATCTGTCGCCACGGATTGATCCTGCCCGCACGAACTTGACAATCCCGATCATTTGTTCTAGAGTCACTCCCTCAGGGAGACGGTTCTGAGGTACCAGGAGGATCTTGAGATGGGGGATCGTACATCGCAGGAGCTCACGTATTACGGCGACAATCAGAACGCCCGCGGCTATCTCGCCGTGCCCGAACGCGGTGAAGGGCCAGGCGTGCTCGTGCTCCACGCGTGGTGGGGGCTGAACGACACCATGCGAGCCGTTTGCACGCGATTGGCCGAAGCTGGTTTCGTCGCCTTCGCTCCAGACCTCTATCATGGCAAGGTCGCAGACACCATTGCCGATGCGGAAACCCTTGGCAAAGCGCTCGACACCAACCACCTCCAAGCCAAGGCCGAGATCGCCGATGCAATACGATTCCTCAGCGAACGTGCCGGCCAAGCCGACCGCGGCCTTGCAGTGATTGGCTTCTCGCTGGGTGCCTATTATGCGCTGGACCTCGCCGCCGCCGATCCCGAACACATCCGTTCCGTCGTCATCTTTTACGGGACCGGGAGCGGCGACTACAGCAACTCACGAGCAGCCTACCTCGGTCACTTTGCCGAGACAGATGAGTTTGAGCCGCAATCCAATGTCGACGATTTGGAGGAATCCCTACGGCGTGCTGGCCGCCCGGTGACTTTCTATCGTTACAGTGGCACTGGACATTGGTTCTTTGAACCTGACCGCTCGCAGGCATTCAACCCAGCAGCAGCGAGCCTGGCGTGGGATCGAACCCTCGCCTTCCTGCGGCGTCCCTCCACTGTGTGAGTCCACCCAATGGTATGTGTTCAAGGGCACGGACCAACGTCTGCGCCCTCAGGCGAGATCGGCGTACGCTCGGCATGGATAGATTGCCGGTGCCCGAGCTGGAGCGTGTGAGACGGGCGAACAAGAAGCTCTAACGAACCACTCCTACATCGCGCTACTGGCCACTGGGTCTTAGGAGGAGGGGTGAGATGGACAACGCGTGGCGGAGCATCCTGTGGCAGCAGTTTGGGGCGACGCTCGACATGTTCGGGCAGGCCATGGACGAATGCCCGGACGAGCTCTGGCAAAGGCAAATGTGGGGCGAGCGATCCGACAGGCCAGAACTGTCGGAATTCTGGTATGTGGCGTACCACACACTCTTCTGGCTCGACCTGTATCTCTCCGGCGAGGTGGACACATTCACGCCGCCGGCGCCGTTCGGTCTCTCCGAGCTCGATCCGGCCGGCGCGCTCCCCGAGCGCACCTACACGAAAAGCGAGCTGCAGACGTATTTCGCCCATTGCCGGCAGAAGTGCCGCGCTACGATCGACGCACTGACCGATGAGCAGGCCAGGCGTCGGCTGACCTTTGGTTGGGGCGATGTCGCGTTCGTGGAGCTGCTTCTGTATAACATGCGGCATGTTCAGGAGCACGGCGCGCAGCTGCGGATGTATCTCGGCCAGCAGCTTGGCTCGGCGCCAGACTGGAGCGCGCAGGCGAAGGGATAATTAGGCCATTATGCTGACCATCACCATCGATACAGCCCGTCGTTTCATCCTCGGCAAGCAGGGCTTGTGGCCTGGGCGGCGCTGGCGAGGCATCGAGGGCGCCGAGCATGCCATGCGCGCGATGGAGTACCTGCAACTCGACCCGCTGCAAATCATCGCTCGCAGCCACGACATCAAGCTGCACAGCCGCGTGCTCGACTACACGCCTGGCATGTGGGAAGCTGTGGCCTATCAGCAGCGCAAGTTCTTTGACTGGGGTGGCTGGCTGGCCGTGAGGCCGATGGACGAGCTGCCGCACTGGCGCGTGGTCATGCGCCGTGAGCGCGATAACGGCGCACGACTGCGCAGCATGGCCCGTGACCACGCCGATGCGATCGTCGAAATGCGGGCCATCTTGCACGAGCGCGGCACCGTGAGCAACCGCGACTTCGCGATGGCGACGCGGACGCGAACGCAAAGTTATCGCGGCCGCAAGGACAGCGCGTTAGCGTTGTATTACTTGTGGCGCACCGGTGAGGTGATGACCCACCACCGCGAGCGCTTCGAGCGCGTGTACGCCCTCACTGAAATGGTCGCGCCCGCGCATCTCATTCGCGAAAGCGACGAGGCCGAGGCTGACCGCTTCTTGATCAAAAAGGAAGTCAGCTTCTCCGGCCTGTCGCGGCTGAACCGTGTGGGTGATTCGTTTTTCCGCGACGTGCCATTTGGCAAAGCGAAGCAGATACGCGAGGCGATGTTGGCTGATGGCGAGATCATCGAGGTGCAGGTTGAAGGCTGGAAGGCGCTGCACTGCGCGCTCGGCAGCGACGCCGAGGCGCTGCATGATTTGAGCGCCGGGCGCGTGCCGAAGGCATGGACGCCGTTGGAGGCGACTACGAGCGAAGAGGTCGTCTTCCTCGCACCGCTCGATCACGTCAGCGCGCGCGGGCGAGCCAAAGTAGTATTTGGCTTCGACTACGTGTGGGAGGTATACAAGCCTGAGCACCAGCGTAGGTTCGGCTACTACACGTTGCCGATTTTGTGGGGCGACCGGCTCGTCGCGCGATTCGACAGCAAACTCGACCGGACGACCAACACGTTCGTCATCCTGAGCTTGTGGTTGGAGGATCAGGCCCTCGACAAAGATGAGGCATTTGCGGAGGCATTGGCTTGCGGGTTTGCGCGATTCGTTACGTTTCTCGGCGCGAGCAAGCTGGATGCAACGGCGATTCGCGAGCCGCTGCTGCGCCAACGTGCATACGCTTCAAAGGAAGCGAATTCAAGCTGAGTTTGATGGCGACATATCGCCCAGCTCCTGTGATGTATGTTCTTCCGGACGTTGAAAGCGGCGCAGGCTGCGCCGCAGTTGGGAGGTCGAGATAACTCACGCACTGCACGATCCCGTCAGGCACAATGCCTGGGCGACCGCACAGGTCCTGGAGTTCTGCCGGGGGCTCGACGAGCAAACCCTGAACGCCACCGTGCCGGGCACCTACGGCAGGATATCGCGACGCTGCGGCACATCATCTACTGCGAGATAGACTTTCTCTACCGCCTCCTGCGCGATCAAGCGTAAGCGCACCACCTTCAAGCCCGACAAGCTGGCGACCACGTTTGTCGCGCTCAATCGCGAAAGGCGCGTCGACGGGTTGTTCCTCTCCTCGGGCATCGTGCCCGACGCCAACACGGCGATGGAGAAGATGTTGGCCACCGCGGATGCAACTCAGCACTACCTCCTCTCCACCCGTGAACGTGAAATTCTCGGTCTGATAGCCGCAGGAAAGACCAACCCACAGATCGCAGCACAGCTTATCATTGGCGCCGGCACGGTAAAAACCCACACCCTCAATATCTACCGCAAGCTGGAGGTCGCGAACCGCACACAGGCAATTGTCCGCGCGCAGGAATTAGGGTTGCTGCCCACCTGACACAGTGGCAAGGCACAGGCGTAGGTTGAATATTAAGAAACTGGTGGCCTGGCGGCCGGCCACCAGCAGGCGCCGCATGCGTACCAGATCGGTGGGGTCGCGGTACGGTCGTGCGTGGATATCCATGATGGTATCTCCTCCAGGTAAAACGCTCAAACGCATCGATAGGCCAAATCTGCTCGTTCGTAATGCCTGGAGGAGCGTGTTCCCTGCACCCACCACACCTATCAATGGTGCCTACTAGTGGCCAAAGGAGATCGTTCCCTTGAGCACATCGGTGTAGGCGGTGCTGGGCGAACTCCCGGGAGCAGTGGCAAACGTGATGAGCTGCGTGTAGCTCCCGGTCGCCCCCTGGAAGCGCCCCGTGCCGCCCACGATCGTGAAGTCCCCGTGCCCGTGGGTGGGGTCGATCCCGTAGGCCACGAAGGTCACGAAGAGCTGGTCGCCGTTGGCCGCGGTGAGGGTCCAGGATCCCGCTGCTGGCCCTCCGGGTAGGCTCACATCGATGACTGCCTCTGCGGTCAGTGTGAAACGCCCTAGATGGGTTGCCTCTCCCTCCCCAACCACACTCGTCGTCACGAACGGGTACGAAAAATCGGTCACCGTGACAGTCCCGCTCGATCGGCCTTTGAACGGCACCGGTTTCCCTGCCGTCGTCGCCGGCCTGCTCAGAGTGACGCCCCCGCTCGATCGGCCTTTGAACGGCACCGGTTTCCCGGCCGCCATCGCCGGCCCGCTCAGAGAGAGCGCGGCCAGGAACGCTGCCAGGACGCTGAACCAGTACAATCGTTGTTTCATGGTCTGTTCCTTTCTGCTGTCTGTGTGATGATCCACCTTCCGAAATTCCTTGCGGAACGAAGGACAAACACGTGCTGGAGACACGCCTCAGCACAGAAGATATCACCTCCCCTCCATTCGCTGATCCAGGGCCTAACGAGGAGTAGTAGGCCGCCCAGCGTCTTAAGCCGACAGCAGGCGGCCAGGGTCTGCCGAATGCGGCCCATGGCTAGTATCTCGGCCGCTGCGTATCCGCTTTTTCGGGCTCTTCAGCAGTTGCCATGGGCACCACTACATCGAGGGACGCTCACGGCAAGTCCTGGACAACCCGAACTATGTGAAACGTTTCAACCGGTTCTGTCCGTGGTCTCGCTCGATCCTGGTTGCGCAACGGGCGCACACAGATTAGAATTGGTCTCTATGGTTTCAGGCTCGGTCCCACACCGCGGCTCGTTTGGGTTAGCGGGCAGCACTTGACAGGATTGCCTTGTTCGGTAGACAACCGTTTGCTCTGCGCCATCCGCCCAGGTAATCGTCCACGTTTCAATGATCGAGATCGTGATCGTAACCGTCCGCCGGATGAGCTTGTCCATTGCGCTACTTTATCCGAATGGCGCGCGGGATAGAAGCGTTTTTTAGTACAAAAATTCCACAACATTCGCCTGGTTTGCTCGTTGATGCGTAGAGCCATCCAATCGCTGGCACAGCTCGCTTAGCAAACCCACCGGGGAGAACCGCTATGGCCCAAACCCTCGCCCCTACGTTTGGCGACCTGCTCAAACAAGTACGCAAGCGCGCCGGTATGACACAGGGTGACTTGGCGGCGGCGGTAGGCTACAGCGTCTCGTTTGTCTCTGTCCTGGAACAAAACCGCCGCCTGCCGGATGTAGACGCCGTGCTCCAGGTGTTTGTCCCGGCGTTGGGCTTGCAGGACGAGCCGCACCTTGCCACCCGGCTGGTCGAACTGGCCGCCAGCGCGCGCGGGGAACGACCCCCAATAGCGATCACGCGCCAGCGAGAAACACAGATCGTCGTGACGGAAGCGCACAGCGAACGATCAGCCCACTTGCCAGCGGCACCGACGGACTTGATCGGGCGCGCTCAGGAAGTGAGTCAGCTTTGTCAGCGCTTGCCAGGACACAGTGGCCGCTTGCTGACACTGGTGGGGCCGCCGGGCATTGGCAAGACGCAACTCGCACTGGCCGTGGCAGCACACCTGCACTATCACTACCCGGACGGGGCGGCCTTTGTTGCGCTGGCTGCGGTCAGCGATGCCGTGTTGATGGCCGCCACGATCGCCGCCACCGTGGGCAGTAGTGATGCCAGCCCCAAACCGTCTAAAACCAAACTCATCGAATGCTTACGGCGAAAAACCATGCTCTTGGTGCTGGATAACCTGGAACAGATTCGCGATGGAGCGCATCTGATCGCAGATTTGCTGGCCGAATGCCCAGGGCTGTGTGTCTTGGCCACCAGTCGCGAACGGCTGCATCTGCGCGCCGAGCAACGCTTCCACGTGCCGCCGCTCGATCTCGTGTCCGCCATCGAATTGTTTGTCCAGCGCGCCCAGGCAGTGAGTGCGGACTTCCGCCTCACGCCCCAGATCCAGCCAACCCTCGCCGCGATCTGCCAACGGCTGGATCGCCTGCCACTAGCACTGGAATTATGTGCAGCGCAGATCGATCTTCTCTCGCCTGCCCAGCTGCTGGCGCACCTGCAAGAGCGTCGTCTGGATCTGTTGGTGGAGGGTGCGCACGATTTGCCACCGCGCCAGCGCACGTTGCGCACCGCCATCCAGCACAGCTACCGGCTGCTCGATGAAGCGGAGCGCACGCTCTTGCGCCACCTGGGTATCTTTGTGGGTGGGTTTGACTTGCCGACGGTGGCAGTGGTTGTTGCGGACAGCATGGCAAGTGCTGCACGTCCGCTCAATGCCACGCTCCACGCGCTGATTGGCAAAAGCCTGGTGCGCGCCGAAACGATGCCGTCCGGCGAGCAACGCTTTTTGCTGCTGGAGACGATCCGTGAATTTGCGTTCGAGCAATTACAAGCGCATGGCGAGGAAACGCTGCTGCGCCAGCGCCACTATGCCGCCTATCTGCAGCTGTTCCGCACGACCGACGGTCACTTGCGGGAAGCAGAGGCCGCAACCTGGTTGGCGCGCGTGGAAGCCGAGCAGGACAACCTGCGCGCGGCCTTACAGTGGACGCTGGACGCAGCGCGCTATGCCGATGCGGCATGGCTGATGGTGGCCGTCCATTATTGCCAGGCGCTAGCTACCGACCTGCGTCTGGCAACACTGATCTGCTTTTACGTCACTGCGTTTGAGGTAGAAGAGTTCCCGCCGGTTGCCCGCTATATGGGTGAAGTCAGGGAGCTGTTGGAAGTCAGCTCGAACAAGCTGCTGCAGGCGGCGGCCTGGTATTGGCTTGGCTGGTCTGCTACGGATGTTTCCCAAACTATCGCCTTCGTGGAGCGGTCTATTACGTTGGCACACGCGGCCAGTGAAGCGCCAGGGCGAGACGCTGAATTCGGCCCTATGACCGACCGCACGGCCTCGGCACTTTAGGCCGTCTGGCGCTGCTGCAAGGCGATCTCACCCAAGCACATCGGCTCTTTCACGAAGTGGTGACCCTCGCCACATCCCTCAACCTGCGTCCGACGCTGTGTGAGTGGCAGCCGCTCCTGGGTATCGTTACCCTCTATGGCGGCGACGCGCCGGAGGCACGCCGGCTCTTGAGCGAGAGCTGGCGCCTCTGTATTGAGTTGAAAAGCAAGTTCTTCTTGGCGCGGGTCTGTACGTATCTGGCAGAGCTAGCTTTGTGGGAAGGGGAGGTAGAGCAAGCCTTGCACTGGCTGGCACAAAGTCTGGACTATCAGGCTGAGCCACACCGGATCACCATTTTCCAGGTAACGCGACTCTTTGTCGTCGCCCGCGTGGCGACAGTGCAAGAGCAGTATCTGCGTGCCGCCATACTCTTTGGGCTGGCCGACCAGACACATAGCCAAATCGATTATGCGATTGCCGGGCCGATGCGTGCTCTAGCTGACGCGGCGCTGGCGACGGTGCAAGCTGCGCTGGATCCGGTGGTCTTTGCCGAGGCGTTCGCCACGGGGCAGCAGATGTCGCTGGAGGAGGCGTTTGCTACTGTTCTCGACCCAGCAGTTGTTGTAGCTGAATGATCGTAAGCAGGCCTTCTGGAGGATCGCTCGACGACGAGTATTACGTACGAGTTCGGAACAGACCACTCTTTTGGAATGACGGTGCTTCAGAGACAAAAACGTCAAGGGCACAGCCATACGAGGAGGGCAGCTGTGCTGCCCTCCTTGCATTATCGAACAGCTGTGCTATACTAGGCGGCAAGGCATAGGTGAGCGCTGAACGTTAAGAATCTGAACATTGCAGTGTGACCAGTATCCTTGCAAATACTGCTTTACCTCGTGCGCGATTAAGTGCAAGCGCACCACCTTCAAGCCCGACGAACTCGCCACCACGTTTGTCTCGCTCCAGCGTGAGAAGCGCGTCGACGGCCTGTTCCTCTCCTCCGGCATCGTGCCCGACGCCAACACCACGATGGAGAAGATGCTCGCGACGGTCGAGCGACTTCATGCTCTGCGACTACGGCTTTAGCGCCGCCGAACTGCCGTTTGACGAGCAAGGAGACAGTATGGACAATCTACAGCTCAAACAAGTGCCGATTTCAAAAACCGGCATGCTTATCCGCAAGCCTGTGGCAGATGTGTTCGAGGCCTTCATCAACCCCGACATCACGACGAAATTCTGGTTCACCAAGAGCAGTGGTAAGCTCGAGGCCGGCAAGCAGGTTCAATGGAATTGGGAAATGTACGACGTCTCGATCCTGGTGACTGCGAAAGCCATCGAACCGAACAAGCGCATTGTCATCGAGTGGCCGGGATACAGTGGCCTCACCACTGTAGAATGGATGTTTGCGCCCCAACAGGATGGCACAACGTTCGTCAGTATCACGGAGGCCGGCTTCACTGGCGACGGGGACAGCCTTGTGCAACAGGTGACCGCCTCGACTCAAGGGTTCTCGTTGGTACTCGCGGGCCTCAAAGCGCTCCTTGAGCATAACATCAGACTGAATCTTGTGGCGGATCGGTATCCCAAGGGGATCGAAGAACACTAACCTGTCGATTCGTCGATGTGACTAGCGCGAACCCTTGCTCTAACCTGAGGAGGTTGTGATGCCGTCGAAGCAGTCTTCAAGACCTGAACTGCAAACCCTGATCACCGGTCTCGCCTTGGGCGAGTCGCCGCGTTGGCACGATGATCGTCTATGGTTCTCCGACTGGGGAGCGCAAGAGATCATTGCCCTCGATCTCGATGGCAAGAGCGAGGTCATCGTCCGTGTCCCGACCGTTCCATTTTGCATCGATTGGCTGCCCGATGGGCGCCTGCTGATCGTCTCGGGACGCGAGGGGCTGCTCCTACGTAGGGAACCCGACGGCTCGCTGGTGACCCATGCCGACCTGACCGCCCTCTCTGACCGCCCCTGGAACGAGATAGTCGTGGACGGTCGTGGTAACGCCTATCTCAACAACATCGGCTTTGACTTTCCAGCCGGCGAGGTCGCCCCCGGAATCCTCGCTCTGGTCACCCCCGATGGCTCGGCGCGGCAGGTAGCCGATGGCGTTGCATTCCCCAACGGCATGGTGGTGACGCCCGACAACTCGACGCTGATCCTCGCCGAGTCTTATGGCAACAGGCTCACCGCCTTCGACATCGCGGCGGACGGCAGCCTCTCGAACCGGCGGGTGTGGGCCGACCTCGACGGCGGGTTCCCCGACGGCATTTGTCTCGATGCCGAAAACGCCATCTGGTACGGGGACGTGCCCAACAAGCGTTGCGTGCGCGTTCGCGAAGGCGGTGAGGTGCTGCAGATGATCGACTTGGACCGCGGCTGCTTCGCTTGCATGCTCGGCGGCGTCGACAAAAGGACGTTGTTCCTGATGGCAGCCGAGTGGGGTGGTCCTGCGAGCATGGCTGACGGGCGACGAACGGGCCAGGTGCTAACCGTTGAGGCGCCCGCAGCGGGTGTGGGCTGGCCATAGGGAACGGAGAGCTGGCCGAGACTCTTACCGTCGGGCTCGCTCTATCTTTCTCCACAAGCGCTCTTTTACTCGATGCCTCGCGCATCCAGCCTTGTGTCAACAAGCGATTTGAGTTGATTGGAGCACAATTATGAACGACAAACAACACATCCTGACAAATTTACGAGCGGAATTCAATCGGTGGGAACAATTGCTGGCCAGCCTGAGCGAAGAGCAAATCACTGCCCCACAGCTTCCTGCCGACTGGTCGATCAAAGATGTGATCGCCCATTTGAGAGCCTGGCAGCAACGTTCCATCGCACGGCTAGAAGCCGCGCTGCTCAACAGGGAACCCGAGTTCCCCAAGTGGCCTGCGGAGTTAGACCCGGAGGCGGAAGGCCAACCGCACCAACTGAATGCCTGGATTTACGAAACCTACCGCGACCAACCCTGGTCGAGCGTCCACCGGGATTGGCGAGAGGGATTTCTCCGGTTCCTGGAGTTAGGGGAGGCGATTGCTGAAAAAGACCTGTTGGACGCAGGAAGATACCCCTGGATGGAAGGACAGCCGCTCGCTTTCATCCTGCAGGCTTCGTATGAGCATCATCAGGAACATGAAGAGTACCTCGAACCTGTGCTTGCCCGGCTCCGGCAGCACGGGAACATGCAGAGCGCCGGATGATGTGACCACATACAAAAGGAGGTCCGTAATACGTAAACTCATTGTCTGCAACATCATGTCATTGGATGGCTATTACACGGGGCCAGGGAACAATGTCATGGTCCTGCCGATGGACGCAGCCTTCGACGCCTATAACGCCGAACGGCTGCGCGCAGCCGATACGCTGCTGCTGGGACGTACGACATACGATGGGTTCAGGGGTTTCTGGCCGTCTGTGGCAGATGATCCCGCCCCTCAATGGACGCCCACCCACCGCGAGATATCACGGCTCGATAACGCCATAGACAAAGCGGTCATATCAGACAGCATGACCGCAGAACAGACGGGACCGTGGCAGAACACCCGCATCATCAGCCGCGCAGACGCTCACGAGCAGATCGCCGAACTTGAATCTGCTGGCACAATGCCTCCTCAATCGAGCTGAAGACATTGGGCGCAACTGTCGCCTGGGCAACTCCCTACGTGCTGCTGAATGATTATCGCTCCCCTGGCTCGCCAGATGCACCGGGGGTGGAAGAGGCCTGGCGCCGGCACGACGAGAATGCCGGCATGTCGCGGGATGCGTGGGAGGCCGATATTGCCGGGAAACGCTGCTGAAGCGGCTGCCGAAGCTGGCCGAAGTGGCGAACGTGGCAGTTCTGATGGCGTCGGATCATGCCAGCGCGATAACCGCCGCGGTCGCCAACGTGACCTGCGGCGAAATCGTGGACTAGCTGGCTTGAGCGCCCGACGATTTACAGGATCGTCGCTGTTGGCAACGACTGGGTGCGGATATTTCCCTTGAAATCGCGGACGGATGCACATCCACGAGTTACCCGCCACCACAATGGCAGCCGCTGTCCATCATGGAAGCTATAACACCATTGGCGAAGCGCATGAGGCGATACTTCGATGGAGTGAAGCGAACGGATACCGGATTGTCGGGCCCGATCGGGAAATCTATCTGTACAACGAGATGCCTATCCGACTGGACGATCCCACGTATGTCACCGAAATTCAATACCCGGTTGAAAAGGTTGCATAGTGCAGCCGAGCAGACAAAAGGAGCAGCAGCGATGATCGGCAAACCGAAATTGGAAGACCGCAGCGAGCAGCCCTACGTCGGGATTCGAACCCAGGTCAGTATGGAAGAGATGGGGACAGGCGTGATACCGCAATTGCATGGGGAAGTGTACGCCTGGCTGGGAAAGCAGAGCGTGTCGCCGAGTGGTGCGCCTTTCATTCGGTATCACGTCATCAATATGGCTGAGAAGCTCGACATCGAGATGGGCGTTCCTGTCGCGACCGCCATCTCAGGCGATGACCGCGTCTCCGCAGAGGTAATCCCGGCGGGTCGCTATGCAACGCTCCTCTACACTGGGGATTACTCCGGTCTCATGGAGGCAAATCGTGTGCTCATAGATTGGGCAAAGGAAAACGGCATCGCGTGGGATCGATGGGATGATAAAAACGGCGACGCATTTCGTTCGCGTATTGAGGTATACCACACCGACCCACGTGAGGAGCCGGATCCACAGAAATGGGAAACCGAGGTCGCGATTAAGCTGGCGGATGATCAAAAGCAGTAACCTAGCACATGCGAGCAGCTATGCCCGTGGTAGATATACCTTAGCACACGATGGCGGAAATGTGCCATTCGATAGAGCTTATGGAAGGAGACATCAACAGTGAGCACACAGCAATCCCGGCTGCAACAGGCGCAACCTGATAGTGATAAGGAAATCAGTGCTCTATACCAGCAGCTGTTGGACGCTTGGAACAAACGCAATGCCGCTGCTTTCGCCGCGTTGTTCGTCCCGGACGGCAATGTGGTTGGATTCGATGGCAGCCAGATCGATGGTCGCGCGGAGATCGAGTCGCAGATTGGCCAGATCTTTGCCGACCACCAGACCGCCGCATACGTCGGGAAAATCCGCGAGGTGCGCTTTCTGACCCCTGACGTGGCCATCCTGCGCGCGGTCTCTGGTATGGTATCGCCTGGGCAGTCAGATCTCAATCCAGCTGTCAACACGGTTCAATCACTCGTCGCCGTGCAACACGAGCGCACATGGCGTATCGCCCTCTATCAGAACACTCCAGCTCAGTTTCACGGACGACCAGAGCTTGTTCAGCAGCTGACCGACGAGCTGCGGCAGTTGCTCTAAAAGGTACAGCTCAGTCGCGCGGCCAACCCTGCAGGCGGCGGAGTGTCGGGGATAGGTTGGCTTCTTCGTAATCCAGATGGGCGAGCAGATGCTCGGCGAGCTTGCTCAAGGCGTCGGCCAGCTCGGTGCGGGCGGCTTCGTCGGTGATGATGCGCGCGGCCGCCGCCTCGACGGCGTCGAGATACCCAGAGACGATGGCGTGATCGGCCTCAAGCTTGTCGATCACCGCGTGGAGCCCGGGATTCACGCGCCGTAGACCCGGAAATAATGCGACATCCTCGAGGTGATGGTGGTGATGCACGAGGCTGCAGTATTGGAGGCAATTCACACGCAGAGTCCACACCACGCTGGTGGCGGCGAGATCGTCGATCTGCGCGCGAACCTGCGCGGCCGGGGCGCCGTCGGTAATCTGCTCGATCACCGCCGCGATCGTCTCGAGATTATGGCGAATAATGCCATGAATCCACAGCAGCTCTTGCACGAGCGCCTCGCCGTGTGGGTTCACTACACCTTCGTCAACCATTGTCATAGCAAAGCCTCCTGTGAATGAGCAGTGCACAGCAGCGAGCTATACAAACGTGGATCATATTTCGATGTTCAAACATATATCGAAATATAGGACACAGCCGAGCGCCTAAGTTGAGTCGTGCTAGATGATTCCGGGTGCGTAGCGTGCGAGCATCTCGTGCCGCAGCCGCAGCACATGGTGGCGGCCATGCTTGCGCATGCCCACCAGACCACAGTCGACCAGCTCGGCGATATGGTGCGATGCAGTAGACGGGCTCACGCCCAACAACGCGGCCAATTCGCCACACGTCAGCTCTTCCTGTTGTGCAAGCGCACGCACCAGACGCAGGCGATTTGGTTCGCCCAGCGCGCGGTAGATCTTGGCGAGTTCGCGCTCGTCCAATGTTTCTTTTAATACTTCGACGTTCATCGAAATGATGGTAGCACATAGGATTCGGTTTGTCAAACACGACAGGTTGTGATGACGACGCCCGCCTTTCGAAGTGGTGGTGGAAGCGCTATCAAAGCACAGCTCGCGCGGGTCGATAGCATTACGGACGTCGCCGACGCAGCCGATGCATCTGGTAATACTGTGTGGACGCTGCGTTGCACCGATACAGCCGCGGCGCTCGATACCGCGCTTGCGCTCTTACGAGACGCAGGGCAGCGAATGCAGGAGGTGCGGGTCGTCGAGCCAACTCTAGAAGATGCTTTTCTGACGATGACTGGGAGGCGACTGACATGACATCTTCGGTGACATTTCGTGGAAACGTCGGCCATGCCTGGTCTACGTTTACGGGCACGGCGTCGAGCTATCTGAAACGCGCCTATGCCTCATGGATCGACGTGTTGACATGGTCGCTCTGGCCGCTCACGATGTATGTCGTCTGGCGGATTACACACGTGGGCTCTGGACAGACTCAGGTCGCGGGAATGGATGTCACAGGCTTTCTGCTGATTGGCATGATCGGCTTGATTACGTGGACCGCGACCATCTGGGCGGGCGGATACGCGATCGAGCACGAGCGTGCTGGTGGCACACTGGCGGCAGTGTTGCTCACACCGGCGAGTCGGGTGGCAGTGCTTGCCGGCTATGGGATTGGCGGGATCGTGTGGCTCCTACCAGCGTGCGCGGTAGTCTTGATTTGTACTAATCGACGAAGCCGTGTTGCTGTTCGACAACGACCGTAGTGAGTCGCTGAGGTGCTAAGGCTGATAGTGGCAAAGACGAGATAAGCATCGCGTTCATCGCTTTGAACAGCCACCGCGGCGCAATTGGCTTCGTTGCCTTCATCGCTTGAGCCACATCCGTCAGCAGCGTGCCACAGGCGCGCTACACCGGCACGATCAGAAATCGCCCATACGCCACGAACGCGGCCAGGACGAGCAACACGACATTGAACCCGATCGCCGGCACTTCGCGCCGCGAGGCGTGAAAACCGATCGCCAGGATCATAATCAACGCGAGCCCTGCCCCAGCGAGTGGCGTGAGCCAGGGCAAGATGCCGGTGAGCGCCGGCAGCAACAAGCCCAGCCCGCCGAGCAGCTCGCTTATGCCAATAAATGTCACTAATCCGCGCGGCAGGTCCTTCACCCAGAACAAACTGGCCTTGGCACGCTCATACTGAAAGGCTTTCAGTACCCCGGCGAACACAAACATGGCCCCGAGCAGCACCTGCACGATCCACAGCGCGATATTCATAGACAACCTCCTCTTGCAAGCATTCACCATACCCATCGACTAGACGACGAATGTTGCCAATAGTATGCAGGATGGCTGCACCGCTTGTCAATCAACAGATCGACGGTACTGTCGCTTAGACAACAGCACGGGGTAAAATGTCGGTTACTGCTGATCGCAGGGTGGCCAGCTGGCGATCGCCACTGGTTGCAGGGCTTCCGCTCAGTATCCGCGCAGGGCGGCCAACGCTGGGAACTGCCACAATGCCACATGGCACGCCGCAAGCTGCCACTAGTGTCCAGCGCCACGACTTCTTATCCCAATGCATGTACACAATAGATGTTGACTAGACGGCATTTGTCGTGTATAGTATGCTGAGTGGCAGTGCGATCTGTTCATGAGCATACGGGCAGTGCTGTGGTGTCGGCAACACAGGAGGATGACATGTTAGCGACGAGCACCAGAATCGACCCGCGGGTCAAGCGCACGCGCAAGCTGTTACTGGATGCTTTTTTGAGCCTCATGGCCGAGAAGAGCTTTGACGAGATCACGGTGCAGGATATTGCCGCGCGCGCCACGGTCAATCGCGCGACGTTCTACGCGCACTTTGTCGACAAGTACGCGCTGGTCGACGAGCTGATTCGCGAGGGCTTCACGCAGATGCTGCAGCAGCGCATGGCCACGCCCGCCTTCAGCATCGAGGAGCATCTGCGGCGTCTGCTCCTGGCCGTATGCGATTACTGGACGGCGCTCCACGCTCAGTGCAAGCACAGCTACCGCATGTTTGACTCACTGGTCGAAGCGCAGGTCAAAGCCCAGCTGCGCGAGCAGGTGCGCACCGCCATGCTGGAGCGCAGCGCGCCACGCTCGCACAGCCATCCACGCGTGGAGTTGCTGGCCACGATTGTCAGCTGGGGAATCTATGGTGCGGCGCTGGAGTGGAGTCAGCGACCTGGCGGGCAGTCGGCCGAAGCGTTCGTCGCGGAGGCGCTGCCGCTGATCGCGGCCAGCATCACCGCATTGGATGCTCGCGTGCATTAATGACGCTCGGATCCAGACCACGCGCTGGCGGCAGGTGGGGGGCGGCGGCATCGTGCGTGATAGCGTGGACCGGGAACTCTTGTGGCGCAGCATGCGGAACCGTGCGTGGTACCTGCGGCTGGACGCATGTGCCACGCGTCGATCAGCCAGGCCAGGATCGCCGGCACCTGCGCGCCAGACTGGCGTGGACGAAGCGCTGGCCCGCATGGTCGACGATGATGGCGCAGGGCAGCGGATCGCTCCCGTACTCAGCGGTACTTTACGATTGTGCTGCCGAATACGACCGAACTGGAGCATATCGTAGCACGCGTGCAGCAGGCAGGCGGTGCGGCGGAGCAAACAGAGGAGGGCATCCTGGTGCATGATCCGTCTGAGAGCGGTATCGTGCTGGCCAGGGCCCCCAATTCGTAGAAGCAAACGAGGAGGGCACCATGTTGGAAAGTATCTTCGCACCGTACAGCGATTGGGGTCTGGTGATCCTGCGCCTGGCGCTGGGGATCGTTATGATCGCCCACGGCTGGCCCAAGCTTAATCCCAATGGGCCAATGAAGGGCCCAGCCGGCTTCGGCGGTTTCTTGAAGCAGTTGGGCGTGCCACTACCGACCTTCTTTGCCTGGGTCGTCGCACTGCTGGAGACGGTCGGCGCCGTGCTGCTCATCCTCGGCCTGGGAACGCGCATTCTGGCCGTGGGATTTGTGATTGACATGGTCGTTGCTACCCGTTTGGTGCGGATCGGCATGGGTAAGTCTCCGTTCTCAGGTGGTCAGGGCATTGGTTGGGAGTTTGAGTTCATCCTGGCAGCCGTGGCGCTGGCGCTGCTCTTCACCGGCCCAGGCCGCATCGCGCTCGATCCGATCGTAGGGCTGTAATTGGGAAGAAGGGAACCGTGGTGACAGCCTATGGCGCGCATCCTGATCGCGGACAACCACCCGATTGTCCGCGCGGGCCTGACGGCGGCGCTGGAGATGCAGCCCGACTTCGCGATCGTTGGGGAGGCGGCGAATGGCGTACAGGCCGTTGAGCGGGCCGTGCTTGCGCAGCAAGCGGCCTAGAACTGGCGGGTCATTTGCCATCCAATCGGCATTTTGCCAGCCTATAGTTCGTAGTGTGCAGTTGGCGCTCCTACGCACTACACACTACGCACTACCGAATAGCGGCATACGCATCAAATGATCAGCTAGTTCCTGGTGCGCAGCCACTGCACCATATGTGGATAGGGTGCGAGCGCGTAGCTGGGCGCCTGGACGGCGTCGTAGGTCATGCCCAGCCACTGGAGCACTGGGACGCCGATGTAGCGGCCCTGCTGGAAATTCTCGATCAGCGCCGCTGACCCGCCACGATAGCCTGCCGGGTGAAATACAACCGCCGGATCGAGCTGGAGGTGAACCACCGCGGCATACGACCAGGCGATTGCCATCATCTCCTCGGCGGCATCAGGCCCAGCATCCCCAACGATCGTCGGTCGCCGCTCGGGCGCGGCCACGGCGAGATGGCCGGCTTCGTGCAGCAGGTCGCCGGGAAACCGCAAGCCCGCTTCATCGACCACGAGCGCCCCATGATCGATCCACATGCCAGGCAGAAAGCTTTGCTCGGGAACATGACCCGGCCGCACGACCAGGCCAATGCCGCGCAGAAAGGCGACAATGGTGGCCGTGAGCGCGTCGGTAAAATCAACATGATCCATGCTTCTGTGTTGATGTACCTCGTAACTCCTACTAATTGAGAGGTTACGGCACCCTCAGCAGCGGCAGGTAGATGCGCCACTGCGGGATGCTCGAAACCGCCACGCTGTTGTCGGTGCTGATCGAGGCGACATTGCTATTCCCAGCCGCGTCGATTACGGCACCGGCCGGGATGCTGGCGGTCACCGTGCCGATGCTGGTGATGCCGCTGACCGCCACGTTGTAGGTCGTGCCGCTGCCACTCACCAGCGCAGTAGTCGCGCCCGCCGTGCCGCTCAAGGTCATATCTCCATTGGTGAACCCCGTCACCGGCTCATTGAAGACCACCGTAAAGTTTATCGGTACACTATCGGTTGGGTCGGCCTGCCCGGCCGCTTGGTTAATCGTCACCTCCGGCCGGACGGTATCGATAGTCCAGGTGAAACTGGCGGGAGTTGAGTCAGTGTTGTTGGCCTGATCAGTTGTCCGCACCTGGAAGGTGTGGCTGCCGTCGGCCAGGCCGCTGTAGTTCTGCGGGCTGGTGCAGGCCGCGAACACCCCCGCGTCGAGCTTGCACTCGAAGCTCAGCGAAGCCGCTGGAGTAACATTATCCGAACCGCTGAAGCTGAAGCTCGCGCTGCTGCTGTTGCTCGGATTTGTCGGATTGGCCGTGATCGTCGTGTCCGGCGGCGTAGTGTCGGCCGGCGTGATCGTCAGGCACCAGCCATTAGCAATGCTGCCCGCATCGCCACCGCGATCGTCAACCACATACAGGCTCCAGGTGCCATTGGGGTCGCTCCCATTAAACGTCGCCAGCGTCGTGGCCGCTGATGGAGTGGGCGCCGGGCTTGGGAAGCTATCCCCACTGACATAATCGCTCGGCTTGTACGTGCCGCTTGTAATCAGAGCGTTGTCCGGCAGCGATGCCGACGCGGCGTCGTCGAAGGTGAGATTCACACCCGAGATGGCGTTGCTACTGCCGGCATCGGACATCACAATCAGGTTCTGTCCCGCCGGCCCGACCAGCAGCACGTCGATATCGTCCGGGAAGGCATGCGAGACACTCTTGAGGTTGGCCGTCAGCTTGCCAATATTCGCGCCGAAGCTGGAGACGAAAATGTGCGAGGGATATGGCGTGGCGCCCCCAGAGCTCGGGATGGTGAGCGCGCCGGTGTTACAGTAGGTGTTGTCGGTTACGGCAGTATGGTTGTCCACCAACTGATTTACGCTGCCGCTGCTAGGTCCAAAGGTTGCATCGCCACTATACTCGGCGGTGATCGTGTGGCTGCCTTCGCTCAGACTCGTGGTCGTGAAGCTGACCTGGCCGCTGCCGTTCACGGCAGTCGCCGCCTGCAGAACCGTTGCGCCTTCCTTGAACGTCACAATACCCGACGTAACCAGTGTGTTGTCGCTGGACTTCTTCACCGTGGCCGTGAATGTGACCGAGTTATTCGGCGCGCTCGTGAACGACGGGTTCAGCGATGAAGCGACGCTGGTGGTGGTGGCCTCAGCGGTCACGGTCGTGATGTTCAGCGTCCAGCCGCTGGCAATGCTGCCCGCGTCGCCTGTGCCATCGTCGAACACGTACAGGCTCCAGGTGCCATTCGGGTTGGTGCCGTTAAAGGTGGCCAGCGTCGTCGCCCCAGTACGAGCCGGCGCTGGGCTGGTGAAGCTGTCGCTGGCGCCGTCGCCGCCAACATAATTGGTCGGCTGGTACGTGCCGGTTGGAATCGGACCGTTGTCCGGCAGGGGCGCCGCGGCGGCATCGTCGAAGGTGAGCGTGACACCCGAGAGGGTGTTGAAACCGCCGGCATCGGACATGATCACAATGTTCTGGCCGGCTGGCCCGACCAGCAGAATGTCGATGTTATCCGGACCAGTATGCGAGAGATTGTTGAGGACGACGGTGACTTTGGAAACCAGGCCGCTGACCGCGGAGACGCTAATGGTTGAGGGATAGGGAGTGGCAGGGCCGGCCGGGCAGGGACAGGTGGGTCCGGTAATTTGGATCGGCGCCGTGTTGGAGAACGCGGTTGTGGCCGCGTGGGCGGTGGCTGGCTGCATCTGGCTGAGCGCCAATGGAAACAGCAGGACCAGCAAAAGCATGCTTGCCACACGGCCAAGATTGAAATAGTGTCGCATCGAACTCCTCCTCCTCGGACTTTCAGGTTAGATTCGTGCGGGCGTCGGCGTTTGAACCATCTCCGATGGGAACAACTCGCGCACCCAGTCGTCGACCACGCAATCGATCACCAGGTGGATGCGATCCGTATCGCTCTGGTTGTCGACACGATGGCGCAGGTTCAGATTGAGGTACCAGGCCTCGCCCTCTCGCATCATTACCCGCTCATCCTCAAGGAAAAACGCCACATCCACGTTTGTCACAATTGGGACATGAACCCGCAGCTCGCCATCCTCGTACCCGAGCCTGTAATCTTTGTGCTCGCGGATGCTCGACCGGGCGGCCAGCCTGAGCAGCCGTGCGGATGTCAGCGGGCACTGGAACGCCGCCAGCACCTCCTGGAAGTATGGGCAGCGGGCCAGAATCGGCGTGTCGGCGAAGTCCGCGGTCGCGGTCGGATCGGGGTAGAGCTGGCCAGCGCGCCCGCCGACGGCGCGCAACGCGACGCCGCTCCAGTCGCCCTCGTAGTAGCTGGTATTGAAGTGCGGCACCCACTCGTCCGGCTGAATCAGCGCCAGATCGGCCTTGAGGCGATCGGGATCGAAGCTCAGCGGCAGCCTAAGACTCTTCAGCATCGGTGGCTCCTCCAGTATCATTCAACGCCTCTAGCCGATCGTAGAAGGGTCGCACCCATCGATCGGCCAGCGCGCGGATCTCGTCTGTCGCGATCTGTGGCCTGGCGGCGCTATCCTGCGCGAATGCCAGCCCCGGATGCTTGGCGTCGAACCGCGCGACACCGCGCATGCTTTCGACCTCTTCGGGGGTGTAGCGGACGCCGAAAAGCTCGGCGAGCGACGACCAGACTGCGTCGGGGAGCTGGCGGTAATCCACCAGCCGAGCGGCGCCGGGCCGGTAATACCGCGTGGCAGCTTCGCAGATAGCTCCCAGGACGCGGGCGCAGTATTCATCCAGTGGCATCAGTGTGGCTGTAGCGAAATCCAGCCCGAGCGCGCCCGGATCGAGCGTGCCCGGCAGCATCTGGCTGCCGCGCTGCCTGGCCTGCGAGACCATGACTTCGACCGGGTCGCGGTACATAAAGATCCAGGGCATCTTCGGAAATGCGCGCCGAATCAGGGGCAGATCGAATATGCTCCAGCTGTCGAACTTGACGAACAGGTGTCGCTCGCAGGTGTCGCGGGCTTGGCCGAGCGCGCCGATCAGGCCGCGCAGCCAGCTCGCGCGCTGCTCTTCGGTGGCATGCTGGTCGCGCAGGTTGGCACGCAGCACCGTATCGATCGGGCCGGCCTCGGAGATGACGATGTTCTGCGGGAGCGCCGCCAGCATCTGCGCGACCAGGGTCGAGCCACAGCGCGACATGTGGAAGATGAAGCCGGTGGGGGCCAGGCCGGGCCGCGCTGCTTGCAGCTCGGCCAGCGTCTCGATCGGTGTCTGGTGGCGAAACAGCACGTTGAACGGTTGCCAGAGGCATTGTTGGATGGTCTGCTCGAAGAATGGCTCGCTAAACCGCCGCGTTCCCAGGTAGCACCAGTCGACCATTGCCCGCGATTGCTGCCAGTAGATCCGGATGGGTATCCACCCGTCTAGCAATTGTAGATCCATCGTTCAGGCCCAGCGCTCGATCCATGCGCGCCGGCTGGCGCGCATGGCGGCTTCGACATCCTCAGCCGTAAAGTGGCAGCCCCGCTCTCCTCCTACCCGCACGACCAGGTCGAGAAAGCTGCGATGATCTGTTGTAGCCCTGAGCCGTTCTTGCAGGGCTAGATCCTGAAGGACGACCTGGCGGAATTGTTCGAACGCTTGCTGAGACATGGCGCCCTTTCATTCTGAAGGCAGCACTACTAGCCTGTCAAAGTTAGTGTGGCCGATTGCTAGTTGCGACTCGGGAATATTCCTGCAAGCGCAATACAGAAATTCAGCGCAAGATACGGCTGCAGATTCTCGTGCGGCTGGTTGCCGCCGCCGCCGCCGACCATCGCCCCATTCATCGTGGTGTTCGCGGTGGTATCGTAGCTCGCTCCACCCGCCGGGAAGTTCCCCGTAGGATTTCCTGTGATATCGGATTGCGTGCTGGCATTAACTGTGTGGTTATGTGCCGGAAGCTGGCTCGCGATCAAGGTCACGCTTTCAACACCAGCTGCCTGCCCAAGAGAGTAGCTCGACAAGCCGGGCCCCTGCCCAAAATGAACCGGCACGCGGCTCTGGAGGTTGGGCAGCGCGAAGGTGGTTTGCCCATTGCCGCCATAGGTGGTGCCCAGGAGCGAAAAGAGCGCCGTATTTTGCGAGATCGCTAACAGCTGACCGTTGCAGAAGGCCCAGCCGCGGGGGGCGAAGTTGAAGCCGAAGATGCGAATCTCGCCGAGGAATGGCTCAGACATGGTTAGACTCCTTTTCTACTTGGTTTTAGGCCAACAATCAATTGAAGATCGCCTCGTAGTACCTGTTCTGGTCTCATCGGTACAATGAACAGCGCGAAGCGACCGATCCGGTCGTGCTCGAAATGATAGGTCTCCTGCCCGAGCGACCGCTCGACCGGACCGCGGAACAGCAACGAAAACCTCTGCTCGCCGTCGATGCCCGCCGTTGCGCTCTTAGAGGCCGCGCGCAGATCGCGCACCTTGAAGAGCTCGAGCGCCAGCACGCCTGACACTCCGAGATCGATGTGGAATGTTTCGCCGATATGCGGAGCGAACATCGAGCGCACCAGCACTGGCGCAGGCGCCAACGTCAGTGATATGCGGCCCAGCTCCTCGATTCCCGTTGCCAGGAGCACGCTACCGGCCACCGTTACCCCGACGCCTCTGATGAATTCCCGGCGCGAGATGCGCCTGCCGCCCAGGAGCCCGTTGTGAGTGAGAGTGTCTGTCATACTCCCTTTCCTTCCAGTAATACACCTGTAGAACGCCACGACGGTCCGCGGCAGCTCAGCCTTCACGCCCTGGCACCCACTCCATGAACCAGTAGACGCCGCGATCGTCGCTAATCGAAAAACCCAGGCGCTCGTACAGGCGCAGCGCCGGGTTGAACTTCTCCACATGGATGCGCACCGGCTTCCCGGCCCGAGCAGCTTCGGCCAGCAGGTCTTTGAGCAAGCGGGAGCCGATCCCGCCATTGCGGTACTCCGGCAGCAGCGCGATGTCGATCAGCCGTATTTCATCGATCCTGCGATCGACATAGATTCGGCCGGCCGGCTGGTCGTTCACAAGGATGATTTGAAAGTCGGCGCCGGGGTAGTTGGCCTGGTAGTACTGGTGCTGGGCGTTGAACTGCTGAGTCAGGAAGGCGGCCTGCTGATCGGCATTCCATCCGAGTGGCGCCAACTCCTCCAAGCGGGTGCTGGCGTAGACCTCATAGAGGAACGGCTGGTCCTCCGGGCGGATCGGGCGTAGCATCAACGTCGCCGTAGTCATGCCTGCCCCTCCTGGCGCATACGATTGAACACCGCCTCGTAGTAGAAGCCGTGCGCGTCCTGACGAATCGGGACGATGAACAGCTCGAATGCGCCGATCGCGTCGTGGTGGAACTGGTAGATCGCCTGCGGCAGGAACGCGCCGGTCGGCCCGCGAAACTCTGTCGAGAACGACTCGGTGCCGGGCATCGAGCGTACCTCGCTGACTTCGATCAGATCCAGTGTTACCGCGCCCCCGTCCTGGCGCTCAACTCGAAACTGGGTGTTGAGCTGCCGGGCAAACATATCGCGTGTGAGTTCATCGAGCATTATTCAACCTCATACTGGCTGCGCTTCCTATGCAACACGAGCGCAGTAAGACAACCGAATTGAGTGGCGAATATCGCTAGCGTTGCCGATAGCACCCTGCAACCATCACAGCATCCTGGGCACAGCACAGCGCGGCCCGGCCCACCACCGCGCCTAAGCGACGCGGAATCGCAGGCAGAGCTCTGTGGCGCTGCACACAGCTAAAGCCAGTCTTGCACGGCAGAACGACGCTCCGGCGCAAACATACCAGCCATCTCTACGTGCGTCCACACGTTGCGGCTGAATGTCATGCCGAATAAAATTGGACTGAGATCAGAGAATCTTTGCGAGCATGATTAGTATACACGCCGAGTCAATGACAAAGACTTAATAAACGACCATTCACGTAGCGGTGCGGCTGTCACGCCGACGTGAGCCTTAGCATAACGCCAGCGCGGCAACCGCACATCGTGAGAATTGCGTAGTCGATTACGTATTTTGTGTAAGGGACTCGGCGGCCGCGTGTTGAGAACGCTCTACCACGAGTGACGGCCTCTTCACATTATTTCGATAACCTTTAGCTATACTGATAAGCGTAGAAGACCGTGCATACGCAGCGCTTCGGCGCTTTCGATCGCTACGCCGCAATCACTAGCCGGCATCTGCTTGGCGTATCTCGACGTTCGATCATCACCATGCAGATCGCTGTCGGCGCATGACATGATGCGCATCAGGCAGGGAAATGAGAAAGGATGGTTCGAGATGGCCGAGCACGAACATCAGGAAGGCGAGTCGCCAAACGTTGGAGAACGCACGCCGCCTGCCCAGGCGGTTGCTCCTGGTATGACCCGCCGGACGTTTCTGCGTGCGGCGGTGGCCGCTGGCGGCGCGCTCGCGGTCGGGGGCGCCACGGCGCCGATCATATTCGCAGGAAACGGGGGCGGTAGCAAAACCGTCACCCGCTATCCGCTGCGGGTTCCGCCCACCGTTCCGCTCAGCAATTTGGCTATCACAGCTGCGCCAGGGACAGCCGACCTGGGCGGCGGGAAGACTTCGGCGGTGCTAGCGTACAACAACTCCTTTCCAGGGCCGACAATTCGGGCGAGCAAAGGTGACAGCGCGAGCATCCAGTTCACGAATGGGCTGTCTGAAGCGACGTCGGTTCATTGGCATGGCATGATCGTGCCCACCGCCGCCGATGGCCAGCCCCAGAACCTGGTTGCCCCTGGGACGAGCTACTTATACCAATTCCCAATCGTGCAACGCGCCTGCCTGAACTGGTATCACCCGCACCCGCATATGGAGACTGGGAAGCAAGTCGTTCTGGGTCTGGCGGGCGGGTTCATTATCAACGATGCCGAAGAGGCCGCGCTTGGGTTGCCCTCCGGTGCGTATGAGCTGCCACTGATCGTGCGCGACGCGAACTTCGACAGCGCAGGCAACCTGATCTATAACCCGACATCGTCCGGATTTCTTGCCAAGAATCCAATGGTCAACGGCACTCGCGATCCGAAACTGGAGGTAGATACCGCTCTCTACCGCTTCCGCGTACTCAATGGCGCAAGCGCGCGGCTCTTCAAACTAGCTCTGAGCAACGGGGCGGCCTTTACCCTGATCGGCAACGACGGCGGCCTGCTAGAGACAGCGGTCTCAATCGCACAAATCGAGTTCAGCCCGGGCGAAAGGCTTGATCTGCTGATAGACTTCCGTGGATTGCCGGTCGGCACCAAGGTGATGCTGCAGGACCTGAATACTGGCTGGAATTTGCTTGAGTTCAATGTGACGCGACAGGTCACTGATACCCACACCATCCCAACCGGGCTGTCCTCGATTACGAAACTATCCAACCCAGTGACCACGCGCTTGTTCAGCTTCGACGGCATGACCCGTATCAACGGGAAGGAGTATGACCTGAACCGGATTGACTTCCAGGTTCCCTTTGGCCAGACCGAGCTTTGGCGCTTCACGACCAATGGTAACGCCCCTCATCCCGTTCACATTCATGGCGCCTCGTTCCAAGTGAAGTCGCGCAGCGGCGGGCGTGGGAAACTCTTCCCCTGGGAGAGTGGCTGGAAAGATACGATTCTCCTCAACGATCGCGAGACCGTCGAGATCCTGATCCGCTTCGATGGATACCGGGGCCGGTATCTCATCCATTGCCACAAGCTCGAACATGAAGATCAGGGGATGATGTCGAACTTCGAGGTTATCTGAGCCAGCGATCTGTGGTAGCAATCGGCCACCGGTACGCCGGTGGCCGATTACTTTCAGTTCAGCCGGTTGGACATAGCTACGCGCTCACGGTCGTTTGCCTGGCACCTTGCCGCCATGCCTGACCTTTGGCCTTTTCGTTGTTCCAAAGCAATCACTGATCGACCGTGTGCCCTCTACCCTCCTCATCAGCCTCATCGCACGAGCAGTGGCAGATACACCGTCGAATTCGCTGGCCCGCTCGCGCTAATCTGAAATGTTCGGGCAACGTCCGCGGCCGCGTTGTAGGTCGCGTTGCCGGCTTGGTGCGCGATGATTGTGCAACTCCCCGCGCCCATCAGCGTAATGATGTTACCGGAGACGCTGCACTGCTCGCTAGCCATGAATGTGACTGGCAAGCCCGACGAGGCCGTGGCGCTGATCGCGAAGGGTGGGGTGCCGGCGGTCTTGTTCGGCAGCGCCGCGAAGCTGATCGTCTGGTTCTGCTTGGCGGGATCATTGATTGCGAAGCTGCGCGCTACATCCGGCGCGGCGTTATAGGTCGCATTACCAGCTTGATGGCCGGTGACGGTGCAACTTCCCGCCTGTCCACTCAATGTCACCGTATTCCCGTTCACGCTGCACTTGCCGCTGGCTGTGAATGTGACTGGCAAGCCCGACGAGGCCGTGGCGCTGACGCTGAACGGCGGGGCGCCGACAGTCTTATTCGGCAGCGCCGCGAAGCTGATCGTCTGGTTCTGCTTGGCCGGATTGTTGACCGCGAAGCTGCGTGCCACATCCGGCGCGGCGTTATACGTCGCGTTGCCGGCTTGGTGCGCCGTAATCGTGCAACTGCCCGCGCCGGTCAGCGTGACCATTGTGCCGCTCACGCTGCATTTCCCGCTGGCCGTGAACGTGACCGGCAAACCCGACGAGGTGCTCGCGTTGACGCTGAAAGCTGGGTCGCCTACAGTCTTGTCCGGCAGCGCCGCGAAGCTGATCGTCTGATCTTGTTTGTTGATCGCGAAGCTGCGCGCCACATCCGGCGCGGGGTTGTAGGTCGCGTTACCCGCCTGATGCGCCGTGATGGTGCAACTGCCCGCCGGCCCGCTCAACGTGACGGTGGTGCTGTTCACGCTGCACTGCCCGCTGGCGGTGAATGTGACCGGCAGGCCCGACGAAGCCGTCGCACTGACGGTGAAGGGGGGGTCGCCCACCGTCTTGTTCGGCAGCGCCGCGAAGCTGATCGTCTGGTTCTGCTTCGCGAGAGCGCTGCCGTATTCATACGCGCCGACGTCGCAGGCCACGCCCGCCAGCCGCGCGTAGCCGCGCTGGTCGGTGGTCAAATTCGCGTTGTTGTTGTCCTTGCAGCCGCTTGGATTGCCCGCGTCGATCGCCGGGCTGCCCACCAACAGCGCGTGCGTTGCAGTCGGGCCGCCATTGTTTGCCAGATTGGCCAGTCCCGCGTACATCCCGATCTTATTGTGCGCAGTTGCGCCGCCAATGGCGCAGCCGGTCGTGTCGAGGATCAGGTTGTAGTCTTCCGAAGTAAGCGATCCTTTGCACTCGTCGAGCACAGGCCCATTCACACTCTGATGGATGTTGTTGGCGACCAGGGTGTTCCGAAAGTTCACGGTGCCACTTTCGTTATAGACGCCACCACCCCCGATGCCAGGCGTACTCACATCTGCCGCGTTAAAGGCGATAGTCGCGTTGTTCATGTTTACCGTGCCGTTGGCGTTGTCGATGCCACCGCCATCGTAGTCAGCCTGGTTCGAGGTGACGGTGCTGTTCACGAGAGTCACGAGGCTGAGCACGATATAGATGCCGCCGCCTACACCTTTTCCTTGAGCAGTAGTGGCTTTGTTGCCACTGAGGGTGCTGTTGATCAGCGTCACAGTGCTGCTGTTGTTTTTGCTGTAGGTATAGATACCACCACCAACGCCGGCTTGATTGCCGCTGACGGTGCTGTTGTTGAGCGTCACGGCCCCAAACTGATTCTGAATACCACCGCCAGTGACAACACCTTGATTGCCGCTAACGATGCTGTTGTTGAGTGTCAGCGTACCGCTCCAGTTAAAGATGCCACCGCCGCCATACGTTGCGGTATTGTTGCTGATGGTGCTGTTGTTGAGCGTTAACGTGTCCTCGTTGTCGATGCCTCCATTCACACCGATATTAGCCTTGACGATGCTGTCGGTCAACGTCAGTGCGCCATAGTGGTTGTAAATACCGCCTGCGCGGGAAACAGAGTCCTTGCCGTGCTGAATCGTCACGCCGGAGAGGTGCACCGTGCCGCCGAATTTCTCGATGTCGAACACGCGGTCGTTGGTGACAAAGCCGTTGCCGTCGATGCTGCTGCTGCCCACGCCGCCACCTCCGCCGTTAATCGTCAAATCGTCGGTGATGTCCAAGTCGCCGTTGAGGGCGGTATTGTCGTCGCCCGCGCGCGTCAGCACATACAGTGCACCAGCTTGCAGATTGATGGTATCCGCGCCCGCCAGCGCGTTGGTCTCCTGGATCGCGGCGCGCAGCGTGCAGATGCTGTTGCCCGTGCCGGTTTCGCATTTGCCGTCGCCGGGCGTCACGTCGGGCGCGTCCACCGTGCTGGTGACGGTGAAGGTCTTGCCGGCGGCATAGATCGTCGCCAGCGGCCCGCCGAGCGCCAGGCCGGCGGCCAGCGCGGCGATCAACAGAATGTGTATTGGTTTGATCGATGATTGTATGTTCAAGGTAGCTTCTCCTGATATGTATTATTAAGAATAGAGATTTGGTATCAGGCCGCCAGCAGCAGCGCTTCCGCCGCCGCCGCCTTCATCGTCTCGGCCAGCAGCGTATAGGCGGTCGCCCAGGCCGCTGCCGTCTCGGATGTAAAGCCCGCGCCCAGCCCCTGCGATAGCGTCCAAAGCAGCGCCGCCCCGACTGTGTCGTAGTGCCGCGCTTCGACCCGATACGCGGCGTGGCGACGGCCCAGCGCCTGGACGGCGGGCACGAGCTGGTCGAGGCGATCCAGCCCGTTGACCACCACGCGGATCATGGTCATCAGCTTGCGCCCCTGCTCCGGCATGGCGCCCGTGAACAGCGGCTTCAACGATGGGTCGACTTCGAATAGGTGGCTATAGAAGAGCGCGGCGGCGGTGTCGGCGATCGGCAGCACCTGCGCAAACGAGCTCTGGACGAGGGCGATTTGCTCGGGGGTCATAGTTGTGCTCCTGTGGTTCATAATCAGGGTTCTGTTCGACGAGGCTGAGCATATCAAAGTCGCACCCCGCGGTGTTGACATTTGTTGCCAGCGTGTTGTCAAACACTCCTTCAGGCTGTTGGCAAAAATGACCCGCGGCCTTACAATCATTCCTATGTCAGCAACTCAATCAACCGCACTTGCCCCGGCCGCATTCACGCGCTTTGGCGATCTGCTACGCTTCCTACGCCGCCGCGCCCAGCTGACTCAGCGCGACCTGAGCATCGCGGTGGGCTATAACTTCGCGCAGATCTGCCGGCTCGAACAGGGTCAGCGCCTGCCCGATCGCGCTGTGGTGGCGGCAGCGTTCGTCCCTGCGCTCGGTCTGGAGGTGGCGCCGGAGTGGGCCGCCCGTCTGGTCGAGCTGGCCGATGCTGCCCGCCAGGAGCGCCACGAGGCGGCGCTCGCTGCGCTGGCCCCTACGCTCGTGGTCGAGCAAGGCGTCGAGGCGCCGGTCGAGGGCGACGCGCTCGAAGCCATCCCCGCGCCCGCGCCCTACGAGGTGCCGCGGCTGCGTCTGGTCGCGCGGCTGCACGCGCGCCTGGTTAGCGAGCGGCGCGTGGCGCTCGTCGGGCTGCCGGGCATGGGCAAGACGACGCTAGCTGCGGCGCTGGCACGCGAGTATGCTCAATCTACCCCGGTCTTCTGGCTGACGTTGACCTCTGGTGTGACCACATCGATCGAAGCAGTTGTGCGCCACCTGGCGCTGTTTTTGTCGGCCCATGGGCAGGATCAGGCGCGGGCGCTGCTGCGGCGCGCCGATGACACCAGCGCGGCGCTGCCGCTCGACCGGCAGTTGAGCCTGATCGCCGCAGCCCTGGCACGGCTCGCCGGCCGCGACAGCAGCGGGCGCGGCACGCCGCCGCTGCTCTGTTTCGACAATGCGCATCTGGCGCAGGAGGACGACGACATCGTCCGCGCCCTGCGGCACCTGTCGGCCACCACGCCCGCCCGGCTGCTGCTGACCAGCCGCGAGCACCTCGCGGCGCTGCCGGGCTGCCCCCAGGTGCGGCTGGGTGGGCTGGACACGGAGGAGGGGTTGGAGCTAATCACGCAACTGACGGCCCACGTTGAAGGCCCAATCGAGTCGCCGCCGGCCTGGGCCACAAGCCTGCTCGACAAAACCGACGGCAGCCCGATGCTGCTACAGCTCGCACTCGGCGAGCTGGCCGACGAACGAACCGCTCCAGCAGCGCTGATCGCTGGCCTGGAGAGCCAGCCGCAGATCGCCGCTTACCTGCTGGAAACGGTGCGGCGGCACGTCAGCCCGACGGCCTGGGGGCTGCTGGCGCTGGTGTCGGTCTTCCGGCAACCAGTCAACCTGCACGCCCCGGCCCTGATCGAGCTGATCCAGGAAGCAGATGCCGCCTACGACTTGGACGCGACGCTGGACGAACTGGCGCGGCGCCACCTGATCGATCACCCTGCGCGCGCCCAGACACACCCGCTGGTGCGCGACTACACCTACGCCGGGCTGCTTCGGCTGCCGCTGCACCGCCGCCAGCTGCACAGGATCGCCGCCGAGTGGTCGGAGCAGGGCCTCGGCGACCCGGTGGAGGCCAGCTATCACTATGGCCAGGCGGGCGACCTGGCCGCGGCGGCAGCGGCGCTGGGGGACAATGTCGAGACGATCGGCCAGCGCGGTGCGGCGTTCGCGGCAGCCGACAGCGCCGAGGAGATGTTGATCGAGGCTCGTCGCCAGCGCGGCGACATGGCCGAGACCGTACGGCGCCTGCTGATCGTGCGCGGCGACCTGCTGGTGCATACCCTGCGGGCACAGGAAGCCGAGGCCAGTTACCGCGAGGCCCTGGCGCTCACGAATGCGGCCGACGAGCGGGCGCGGATCGCCTGCCGGCTGGGGCAAAGCCTGACCCAGCGTGGGCAGGCCGCCGAGGCAGTATGGCTCTGCCAGGGAGCACTCGCCGCGCTTGGCCCTGCCGAGATTGCGCTGCGGGCACAGCTGCGCGCCGCCGAGAGCCAGGCTCACCTGGCCCTGGCGAGCTATGTCGACGCGGCCCAGGCGGCCACCGATGCGCTGGCGCTGGCAAAGCAACTGGGCGGCGCGCCGTCCCGACTGGCTTCCGAAGTTCGTGTGCGCGCCCAGCGGGTGCTCGGCATCGTTGCGCGCGACCGGCACGACTTTGACGCTGCGTTGGAGCATTTCCAGCGCGCGAGCCATGCCGCCGAGCAAGCGGCTATGCCCGCACTGGCCTGGCGATGCCGCATGGACGAGGCCGATATACTGTTCCTTCGCGGCAACCTAGCCGGCGTGCTGGCGCGCTGCGGCGCGCTCTTGCCACAGCTACGCGCCGCTGGCGACAGCTACGCGATCGGGCAGCTCTTGAGCCTTATGGCGCTGAGCCACCTGCTGAACGACGACCTGGCAGCCGGCCTGGAAGCAGCCGAGCAGGCCTACGCCCTGCGTGAGGAGATCGGCGACCGCCAGGGTCTGGTGATTGCCGCCAACCAGTGGGCGCTGCTGCTGATCGCCCTCAACCGCATCGCCGAGGCAAGCGATCTGGTGGTGCACACGCTTGCGACCTCAGACCTGACGGGCGAGATGTATGCGCTGGGGTTCCTACTGGAGAAGCAGGCGATCGTACAGATGCTGGAAGGCGACGCGCCGGCTGCCCAGGCTACGCTGCGGCGCGCGCTGGATCTGCCGGTCGCCGCGCGCGATTTGAAGCTACGCGGCGACCTATGCCACGACCTGGCAGTGGCGCTGCTGATGATCGAGACCATCGACGAAGCGCAGGCCGTGTTAGAGGATCGGCCGGATGAAAGCGGGCTGTGGGTGGAACTGGAGTATCGGCTGATTGAGGGACTGATAGCGCGCGCGCGGGGCGACCTCGAAGCCGCGCGCGTCGCGACCGACGACCTCGCGGCCCGCGCCCGCGCAGTGGGCTGTCCACTCTACGTGCGCAAGGCGCACCGGGTTGCTACCGCTGCGATGCCGCTCGATTACCCGCGGTTGGTGTGGGTTATGGGCCTGCGCTGACCGCCGCGCGCGCCGCCGTCTGCATCGTCGCGGCGATCAGCCCATAAGCGAGGCTCCAGGCCGCCTCGACCGCCGGGGTAAATTGTTCCTCCAGGCTCAGGTGCAGTGTCCACAGGAGCGCCGCTCCGACCGTGTCGTAATGGGCATCCCGCACGCCGTAGCCGACATGTGCGCGGCCGAGCGCCTGCACCTGCGGCCCGAGCGTCTCGAAGCGGCTCAGGTTATCCACAATCAGCTCGATCATCGCCATCAGTTTGCGGCTCTGGAGCTGGATGTCGCTGGTGAACAGTGGGCGCAGGCCAGGGTCCAGTTCGAACAGGCGCCGATAGAACAGCGCGCCGGCGGTCGCGCGGATCGGCGCTACCTTGTCAAACGACATCTGCACCAAGGCGATCTGTTCGGGAGTCATCGTGGCCATTCGGTCTTGCATAGGGGTATGATAGCACGATTTTGCGGCGGCGTGTGCGGGCGAGTCCATGGGTGTTCATGAGTTACTCCCCGGCAGCGGACGATTGCCGGTAAACTCACGGTTATTTGTGCGAGGGCTGAGCCGCATGGCGACGGCTTGCAAGATGATTCCATAGCCAACAAACACGGCTCCAAATAGACCGACGATCAGTGGGCGGCGGTCGCCGGCCTGCGCGATCTCTTCCTTGATCGGCGGCGGTAGGAGCGGGATCTGCACCAGGAAGACCAGCACGCCATAGAGCAACCCTTTCCATAACCCACCACTTAGTGTATTGTGCTGGTTGCAGGGAAGTTGGCGGATCAGACTTCGCCAACTTCCCTTTCGCGCGGCCTACTCGACGTTAATCGTGATCGTCTGCGGGGCCGGGCTGCTCAGCGCGGCATGCGCGGCATTGCCCATCACGACGGTGATCGTATGCTTGCCCGGCGTGAGTTCCAGTTCGCGGCTGGTGAGCGGATCTTTGCCGGCGTGGATATAGGCGGGGTTGGCCGTCGTCGCCGGCACCACCTGACCGACCGCGACCGATGAGGCCGGCTGGTCGACAAAGAAGTGCAGGTGGCCTTCGCCAGCATTGATCGCGCCGCCGGCCGGCACGAGCTTCCAGTCGGTCACCGCCACGTCAATCTTGACCTTTGGTCCTTTCACCGTCGCGCCGTCGGCGGGCGCGACGATCCGCATCGTCGGTGTGGCGGATGTGCCGCCACACGCTGCCAGCGCGAGCATGAGCATGAGTGCGATTCCGGCAAGAACGAACCAGCGTGAGCGTTGAAGATTCACCGAGCTACCTCTTTCCTATCTACATTATTCGGTATGTGGTCGTCTTCTCAGTGAACGACGAGCCGCATATTGCGATGAGCATAACAGAGAAGCAGCGTTGCCCCGCCCACAGAACGATTTAACCAGTCGTGAAATCGAGGTGCTGCGCTTGATCGCCACAGGTGCAACCAATCGCGAGATCGCTGATACGCTCGTGATTAGTGAGGGCACGGGGAAAAATCACATCTCGAATATCTTGAGCCGCCTCCAACTGCGCGATCGGACCCAGGCCGCCGTGTACGTCCGCGAGGCCGGCCTGCTCTAGCCTGCTCCACCTTCCACACCTGGGCCGCGAGCATCAACTTTTTCGCCGTTCCAAAGCGATCACCGGGATCTTACGACTTATTTTCGCCTGGTGCTCGGCAAAAAAGGGGTACTGCTCCACTCTGTTCAGTTCCATGGTAGTACGGATGTTCGTCGCCGTCAACGTGCGTGCGTCAGCGCAGTCGCCTCTACAACTCGATCCAACACAACTTCGAGCAGCGCGCGATCGTAGCCCAGGTGCGGCGCCAGCACGAACGCGACCTGCGGGTGGCGCTGCTGCGCTTGCGCAATCAACATGGGGAGATCCTCGGCGACGTGCCGGCCCAACTGGAGAAAGTACGGCACCGCGACCATCCGGCGCATGCCCTCGGCCGCCAGCGCGTCGATTGCATTGGGGATGCTGGGCTCATTACACTCCAGGTAGCTCACCGCCACCCGGGCGTAGCCGCCACGCGCCTGAATGCGTTCGGCCAGCCGATCGAGCGGCGCATTGGCCTCGGCCATGGGGCTGCCGTGGGCCAGCAGCAACAGCGCCGCTGGGCCTCCACCAGCGGAGTGCTGGTCGGCGGTTCGCGCCCGCTCGATCGCCAGCCGCGCCAGCGCCGGGTGATCGCCAAACGCCGCAGCGACCTCGAATCCGACCTGCGGGTAACGCTGGGCCTGCTCAGCCACCTGCTGCGGTAGATCCTCGCACACATACTTGCCGGCGATCAGGAAATATGGCTGCACGACGATCGACCGCGCGCCCTGAGCGATGCAGCGCTCGACCGCCTCGGCGAGGGTCGGGCGGTTGAAATTCAAAAAGCTGGCCTCGGCGATTGGCGCCACGCCGCACTCGCGCAGCCGCGCCGCAATCCGGATCATCGCCGCGCCGCTGGCGCTCTTGAGGCTGCCATGGCCAATCAGCACGATCGCGCGCATCGACGTTGCTCCAGCCCAGGCTGTTTGTTCATTTCAATAATCGACTCGATAATAATAAACCATCCTAGCTCCGGTAGTGCGTAGTGCGTAGTATGGACGCGATATATCGTGTCCCTACGCACTACGCACTACGCACTACACAATATCATGCACAACGTCATGCACAACATAGATAGGCACGTTCGAAGCTACTGCCTTGGTCTGCTCGATCGTATCGAACCAGCTGAGCTGCTCGCGCAGGCGCACCACCTCACCGACAACGAGTGTCGCCGGCGCGGTCAGCCCGGCCTGCTCCACATCGGCTGCGATCGTCGCCAGCGTGCCAACCACGGTTGCTTGG
>WNGB01001581.1_pt1 | contig 41331 bp, 36 predicted proteins | sample 5400681 | NCBI WGS metagenome assembly WNGB01 (sample SAMN13153367, study PRJNA577476) | soil metagenome | isolation source: 115 cm soil or saprolite under grassland replicate 2 | place: USA:California | collected 2016-06-15 | reverse complement strand
CCTCTCAGACCTGGCCGGGTTCGACCTGGTCATCCACAAGACAGAGCGCGCATTTGCGCCGGCCGCGCTGGCCACTTCAGCCGCCGCAGCCCTGCGTATTCGCAGGCTGCGGCCGGACGTGCTGCACCTCGAGGACCTGACCGCCCGCTCGAGTCCGCTGTTGTTCCTGTCGCCAGGTGTGCCGAAACTCGTGGCGATCCACGATGCGCGCGTGCACCTCGGCGAGCGAAACACGCGCGCCGGGCGTATTCGGAGCATCGCCGTACGCCGTGCTCAGCGCCTGCTGTTCTACAGTCGTTTTTCGCAGCAGCAGTTCGGTACGTCGCCCGGCACACCGTTCTCAGCCGTGATTCCGTTAGGGCCAAAGCTGGTGTGGTCCGAGCTGTGCGGCCCGGCGAACACCGGAACCGACCACAGCCTGCTCTTCTTCGGCCGGCTGTCGGCCTATAAAGGTCTCGACGTGCTGTACGCCGCGCTGCCATCGATTGCCGAGCGCGTCCCTGGTCTACGGGTGGTCGTCGCCGGCCGGCCCGGGCCGGGCTTCACTCCGCCGCCTCCACCAGCCCTGCCCAATAGTGGTGCGCTGGAGACGTACTTCGAGCGCATCGATCCATCCACCTTGTGCACCCTCTTTCAGCGTGCACGCGTCGTCGTGCTGCCGTACGTCGAGGCATCGCAGAGCGGCGTGGTGCAGACCGCGTTCGCCTTCCATACGCCGGTCGTCGCGTCCGCCGTCGGCGGTCTGCCGGAAGATGTCGATGACAACGTCACCGGACTGCTGGTGCCCCCGCGCGATCCGCATGCGCTGGCAGTCGCGGTGTCCCGCATGCTGCTCGACGACCAGTTATTCGAGCGGCTGGTCGGCAACATTCGGGACTCCGTCGCACACGCCTGGCCATCGGCCGCGCAGCAACTCGTCGAGCAGTACCAATGTCTGCTAGCAGCGAACTGAAGCCGCGCAAGCTGGTCATCGTCGGCGGCAGCAGCCCGAATACGCCCGCTTTCTTTGAGGCCGCCCATGGCGATCGCTGGGACGAGGTGTGTCTGGTCGGTCGCTCGGCGGAAAAACTGGAACGGGTTGGTCAGACGTGCACCGCCGTCGTCGAGAAGCGCGAGCTACACGTGCGCATCACGTGGGACACCGACCTTGCCCGCGCAGCCCGCGACGCGACCTGTGTGCTGAACATGTTGCGCGTGGGCGGCGCGGCCGCGGTCGCCGAGGATCGTCTCCTGTTGGCTGCCAGCGGCATCGTTGGACACGCGGCGAGCTATCCCGAAGCGATCCGCCACCTGCCGCCCACGCTGCTCGCCGCGCATACCGTTCAGTCCGTTGCGCCAGGCGCGGCGTTCGTGAACTTCGCCAATCCGGTCAGCATTCTGTGCGAGGCGATCGCCGACGAAACGGCGCTGACCTGTTTCGGGATCTGCCATCACGCGTTCTCGATGCGCACCGATTTCGCTCGCATCCTGGACAGCCCGCCAAGCGACGTACGGGTCGAGTACCGCGGCCTGAATCACCTCGGCTGGGTGACCGACGTTCTCGTCAACGGGGCGAGCGCGCTGGACGAGCTCATCCGTCGGCTCGTCCAGCGGCGGCTCAAAGCCTACGATTACGACCTGGCGCCGGAATTCAGGGCGATTCCGATCAAGCACGCCGGCGCGCTGTATCACAAAGGCGAGGTGCTGTACGTGCGCCAGGCCGGCCCGCGCAGCAGCGCCGTGGATGTGGTGCTCCGATCCGCCTTGGGCGGCGGCCCATTGAGAACCTGGTTGGACCGTCGCGCGGCGCGGGCTGAAGAGACCGCGCGCGGCGGCTGGTACGCACGGTGCATCGTCCCCTTCCTGGACGCGCTGTACGACGGATCTGCCCAGGAATTCGTCATGACCTGGCGGCATGGGGGCGCGGTGTCTCAGGTGCCCGGACAAACCGCCGAAACCACGGCCGTGCTGCACAGTGGACATGTCGAGCCTGCGGCGCTGGGCTCAGATCTGCCGGAGGCCACTCAGGAATGGCTGCGTCAAGTGCGCACCAGCGAGCGCCTGCTGCTTCGCTCAGTGAAGGAGCGCTCCGATGCGCTGCTGGTCGAGTCGCTGGCGATCCATCCCGGCGTCGCGTCGGTCGGCCATGCACGCGACTTCGTCCGTCGGCTGCGGCCCTTCGCGCATGATTGACCTGCTCGGCATTGTCGGCCTGCCTGGTGCCGCCGCACTGCCGTGCCTGCCCAGCGAGCGCTGGCTGCCTGACCAGGCGCGCGAGGTGCACACGCCTGCGCTGCAAGCGCGCTACCTACCACTGCCCTTCGGACCCGGCCCCCACGCGGCGAACAACGGCTACCACGTCTTCGTGGTGGGCGAGATGTTTCGCCGCGGCGACTACACGTCGGGGCCACTGTCGGCGCAAGGGGCGCTGGTGTATCGGCGCGATTCGGAGGCGCTACTGCGCGGTACCAAAGGCAACTTCGTCCTGGTCCTCGTCGAAGAGCACGCCGCGACCTGCGAGCTGGTCAGCAGCCGCCTGAACATCTCGCCCTTCTACTACGCCGTGGACGGCGCTCGCCTGATCTTTTCGACCTCGCTTGCATCCGTGGCAGCCTGTCTGGAGCGCGCCGCGATCGATCACGCAGGCGTCGCCGAGCAGGCGCTGTTCAACTATCCACTCGGCTCCCGCACCTTCATCCGCGGCGTGCGCAATTTACGCCCCGCCGAACGCGTCCGCTTCGCGGGCGGAACGCTCGAGGTCAGCCGCTGGTGGGACGTGCGTTCGCTATACGACCTGCCGCTGATGAGCAAACGCGAGGCGCTGGATACAGGCAGCGCGCTGCTGCATGCGACCGTTAACCACCTGGCCAACGATCAGGCACGTCTACGCGTGTCGTTCACCTCCGGATTCGATAGCCGCGTCAACCTGGCGACCCTCGACCGCCCGCCGGAGGGCATCCTGGCCTACTCCTTCGGCACGCCTGGCAGCATCAACGTCGCGGTTCCGCAAGCCATCTGCGCCCGGCTCGGCGTGCGCTTCGAGCCGATCCACCTCGACGACGAGTACGCGGTCGAGTTCGACGACTTTGCGCTGCGCACGCTCGTGCTCAGCGACTGTCTGTCGACGGTCGAGCGGGCCAACTACCCATACGCCTTTCAGCGCACCGCGCACTTCGGGCCGGTCGTGCTCACTGGTCTGTTCGGCAGCGAGCTCCTACGCACGTTTCAAAACATCGGTTACATCGTCAGCGCCGGGCTCGTGCAGCTACACCTCGGTGCGACTGCGGTGGCCGAGGTCGCGCCGCTCGCCGATCGGAGTCGATACGTTCGCCCGGAGCTCGTGCGCCACACGCTCGACGACATACGAGCCGACGTTGCGGCCGTCTTCGACGAGCACCTGCGCGACCTGCCCACGGATCGCCGGTTCTACATGTTCCTGCTCACCGAGGGCTTACGGAAATACTTCGGTGCGGAGACGCACATCGAACGTCCGTGGGGCCTCAATCGCTTTCCGTTTCTCGACGAGGAATTCGTCGAATTCGCCTTTCGCGCACCCTTCGCGGGCGTGCATTCGCGCACGTTGCAACCGACAATCGGCAATCGCTTTCGTTCTCAATACTTCTACGCGCACGTCATTCGCCGCTATCGGCCCGAGCTGCTGGCAGCAACGACCGACCATGGCTACGCCCCAGCTGACCTGCTCGGGCCACTGCCGTTGCTGCGCATCGCGCCCAAGGTGCTGGCGCGCCGCCGACGCCAGGCGCCCGAATTCAGGACCGAGGAGTGGACGGCCGGGCTCTACGGGCGCCACTTGCTGCGCACCCCGCCACCCGACGACATATTTACCGACCAGGTGCGTTCGGATTTCGAAGACGGCTCATGGCGCGCCCATCGCCTCGAATTTGCCCGAGCCGCATCCCTGAAACTATGGCTGGATCGGATGTGATCCGTGTACTTCACGCTGGGCCACTGCCACCGCCATGGAGCGGCATCGCAGCAGCTAATCGCCTCGCGGCCGATGCACGCGCAGGACACACACGTGCTGGACACCTCCTCGCGCGGGTTGCCGGGCGATCCGCGGCGCGCGAAGCGACCAACCCCGAATCGTCTCGGGCGCCACGCGCGTCTGGCGCGCGACACGGCCCAGATGATTCGACGCCACCGCATACAGGTGCTGCACTTGCACGGCTCGAGTCATGATCTGTCCTTGTTCGGTAACGCGCTAAGCATCGTCGCGGCTCGGGCCGCTGGCGCGCGCACCCTGTGGCACCTCCATGAGGACCTGGGCGTCGTCGCTTTTCCCGGACAGAGCCGCGCGACCCAGACCGCCTTCGGCGCCGCCGTCCGCTGCGCACACGCTGTCGCCGTATTGTCCGAGTCGTCGCGCGCCATCGCCAGCAGGTACGTCGATTCAAGCCGCGTGGCGGTGCTACCACCGACTTGCAGCCCCGATCTGCTCGACGTACCGCTCGAGCGGCCTGCACGTGAGGAGGTCGTGGTCATGTTCATCGGCTGGCTCACCCGAGACAAGGGCATCTACGACCTGCTCGACGTAGCCGATGCCCTGCGAACGACGTCGCCCCGCGTGACCTTCCGCCTCGCCGGGTCAGGCATGACCGCCGAGGAAACCGCCGCCGTCCAGGTGGAAGTCGAGCGGCGTGCTCTGCAGCAGCAAGTGACGCTGTGTGGTGTGGTGACCGGCGAGGAAAAGCGGCGCGTCTTCGCCGAATCGGACATCCTGTACCTGCCCACGCATTGGGATGCCTTTCCCGTCGTCGTGCTCGAGGCTATGGCCGCTGGGTTGCCAGTCGTCTCCACCTGCGTCGGTGGTGTACCGAGCATGCTCGAGCATAGTCGGGGCGCCCTGCTTGCCGCGGTAGGCGACACGCGCCAACAATCAGCGGATCTGCGCGCGCTGGCAGGCAGTCCACAGCAGCGCCGGGCGATGGGCGCTTTCAATCGGCAGCGCTTCTGCACTGTGTCCCACCCCGATGTCGTCGGCCAATCCGCGGTCGATATCTACCATCGCCTGTTGGCCTGAAGGCCATGTCCGAGCGTTACGCGTGCATGATTGCCTACGCCAACTACTTCAACGATGCGCGCATCAAAAACTACGTCGATGCGCTGCTCAAAGCAGGCTATGACGTAGACGTCTTCGCGCTCGGCGAAAGTGGCCCGGCAGTGCCCGGTCTGCGCGTGGTCTCACTCATGTCCAAGGTTGCCAGCACACGGGCCTTGCCCTATCTCGTTTCGCAGCTAGCCTTCTTCGTCCGGGCACTGCTTGCCGTCACTAGGTCACGACGGTACGAACTGATTCACGTGCACAACATGCCCGACTTCATCGTCTTCTGCGCAATCTTTGCCAAGCTGCGTGGTGCGCGCATCATCCTCGATATCCACGACACGATGCCCGAAGCCTACGCTACGAAGTTCGACGTCGATCTGGGGCATCCATTGATCCGTATATTGCGCTTCGAGGAGCGACTCAGCGCAGCACTGGCCGACCTGGTGATCACGACTAACGAGCTGCACCGTAATGCCCTGATCGGTCACGGAATTCCTGCTCGCAAGATCGAGCTGATCATGAATGTGGGCAATCCGGCGATCTTCCAGCCACGATCGCACCGCTCGCAGTCGGGCCCCTGCCTTGTGCTGGGCTACCACGGCACCGTGGCCGAGCGCCTGGGTCTTGATCTCGTCGTCGAAGCGGTTCGCCGGGCGCTCCCTACCTGCGCCGGGCTGCGCTTTGTCGTGCTCGGCGATGGCGAGTTCATGCCTGCGCTGCGCGCGCAGGTCACCGCCGCGGGCCTGGAAGACGTCGTCGCCTTGCGCGGCTGGATACGCCTCGAAGACCTGCAACGCGCGCTCGAGGAAGTGGACGTGGGCGTCGTCGGCAATCGTCGACGAACCGAGCTGCGACAGAACTGGATGCTGCCGGTCAAGATGCTCGAATACGCCGTCATGGAGATTCCGACGATCGCACCCCGGTTGCGGGTCATCAACCACTACTTCGACGAACGTTCGGCACTGTTGTACGAGCCGGACGACGTGGCTGATCTGGCGCGCGTGATCCAGGCCGTGTACGACGATCGCGGGCTGTTGGATCGACTGCGTGCGGGCCTGCGCGAGTTCAACGCTCGGTACAATTGGCCGGGGATGGAGGCACGCTATCTCGAGCTGGCGGCAGGTGCGCAGCGACCGGTCGGCGGGTGAGCGTGACGCTACGCGAGATCGCCGTCGACGACCCGAGCTGGACACAGTTCGTCGACGGTCACCCCGCGGCTACCCCCTTCCATTGCCCGGCCTGGACCAGACTCGTCGCCGACTGTTACGGCTTTCGAGCTTCGGCGTTGGTCCTGACTGACACGGGGGGACAGACGGTAGCTGGACTGCCGCTGGTCAGAGTGCGCGCGCCGTTGCGCGGTGAACGCGCGATTTGCCTGCCGTTTACCGACAACTGCGGTCCGCTGTGTGCCTCCTCGGACTTCATGACACCGCTTGCGGAGGCCGCGGCGAGCTGGCACAACGGTCTGCCGATGGCAGTGCGCGCGCCGCTGCCGGAAGTCGCGGGCTGGTTGCGGCACGAGGTGGCGATCCTGCATACGCTGCGGCTGGCCGCCGATCCCGAGTCCGTTTTCCGCACCTTCAAACGGACGCAGGTCCAACAGCCGATCGGGCGCGCCGAGCGCCAGGGCGTGGTCGTACGCCGCGCCGAGAGCTTTGCCGATCTGCGCCTGTATTACGAGCTGCACACGCAGACCCGCCGCCGCTTGGGTACTCCCGTACAGCCGCTGCGCTTCTTTCGGCTGCTCTGGGAACGGATCCTGTCGACCGGCCTCGGCTTTGCCCAGCTCGCGTTCCACGAGGGGCGGGCGATCGCGGGCGCCGTATTCCTGGCCTGGAACGGAACAGTCGTTTACAAGTACAGCGCATCTGACTCGGCGTTCTGGCGCCTGCGACCCAACAATCTCGTCCTGTGGTCGGCGATTCGTTGGGGGTGCACCAACGGATTCCGCGTCTTCGATTTCGGGCGCACCGACTTCGACAATCCTGGTTTGCGTGACTTCAAGGACGGTTGGGGCACGCGTGCGGAACCGCTGGTCTATTCGACGCTGGGCCTGCAGGCACGCGCCGCCCGGCCCGTGGTACCGAGTCAGGCGGCGCACATGGTGAGCGCGTTCATCCGTCGTTCTCCGCCCTGGGTGTGCCGCACTCTCGGCGAGCTGTTGTATCGGTACGCTGCGTGAGCACCGTCGATGAGCAGCGCTGAAATCTCGTCGCTTGTGCGGCGCTGGCTGTGGCCGGCGATGCTGGGTGTGCTGCTCGGCGTCGTGGCCGCGGCCGCGATCACGGCCCAACTGCCCCGCGTGTACTCCGCATCGACCAAGCTGCTGGTTACCGCCGGCGACAGCGGTGTGTTGACGGGTGGCGGCAACCTGACCGCGGACCAAGTGCTGACGACGTATGCCGAAGTCCTCAAGTCGCGACCAGTGGTCGAAGCGACCTTCGCCGATGTTGGCCTCGCGCTGCCCTACGAGACGGCTGCGCAGAACGTCGACGCGGCGCCCCTGCGCGGCACGCAGATTATCGTGCTCTCGGCCCGAGCAAGCGATCCGGACACCGCGGCGAAGCTCGCTAACCAGCTTGTCGTCGCCGCTGTACAGCAGGCGCGCACCGTGCAGGCTGGGCAAGCCGCGGCGCGCCGCGCGCAGGTGACTGACGTGGCCAATCAACTCGCCGCTGAAGTCGCCAATCGCGCCCGGCAATTGGAGCAACTGCGCGGTCAGCCAGGCGGCACGGTCAACGACGCTGCACAAGCCGCGAGCCAGGCGGCGCTGGCAGATGCCGAGCAGCGCTACGCGGCCGCCGTACGCAGCGTGAGCGAACAGGATCTTGCCGCCACACGTAATGGCGACCCGTTGAGTACGGTCGAGCCAGCGGTGCCCCCGCTCACGCCGAGCTCGCCCCGCCTGGCGTTGAACCTGGCGCTCGGCGGGTTGTTTGGGCTGGTGCTCGCGGTGGCGCTGGCGACCGCCGTCGAACTGCGGCGCGATCGGATCACGCTGCCAGATACGCTGCGCCGGCGACTTGGTTTGCCCGTATTCGGCGTGATACCGCGGGTCCATGCGCTCGCGGCGGCGACGACGCTGGTCGACAGCCCAGCGGCGCTCGAGGCTTTTCGCCGTTTGCGCACAACGCTGCGCCTGGCGGTCGATCGCCGACCCTCAACCATCCTTGTGGTTGGTGCGCACCCGGGCGCTGGCGCGTCCACCGTGGCGAGCGGCCTTGCGACTGCCTGGGCGCGCGCGGGCGAGCAGGTCGTGCTCGTTAGCCCCGCGGCAAGCGCTGTTTCCCATGAACCATCCCTCGAAGATGTCCACACCGCCCTGCAGCCCACACCGGTGGACCGCCTGCGCCTGTTGCCTGCGAACCTGAGCTCACCGCGGCGCACGGCCAGCCTGCTCACGATGCTGCACGGCCTCGCCGAGCGCGTCGTCGTCGACGCCGCTTCGCCGAGCCTGGTGCCACATGTCGAGGCCGTCGTGCTGGTCGTCGACGCCCGGAGCACCCGCGGCCGCGACACGAAGCAAAAAGCGCGCGCCCTGGCAGCCGCACGGGTGCTGGGAACCGTCCTCAACCAGGCCGAAGCCGTGTCAGCGCAAGCCGCGAAGCACCCAACCACCGAGTCCAGCGCGGCGCGCGCCGGCGCACAGCCCGTCAAAGGCCTGCGCTAACCGGCGTCTGAAGCTACCGGTCACCTTCCCCAAACCCCTCTGGAAGAGAAAGGTCCAAGTCTCGCGCAGCCGCCTGCATCGAGTTGCGCCGGCGTCTGAACGCTACCGGTCACCCTTCCCCCAAACCCCTCTCGAAGAGAAAAGTTCATGTGTCGCGCTGGCGCGTGCAGTGACCGCGGCGTGAACCGCCATGACGTGAGCCTCTCGGCGAACGGCTACCGGGCGCCGTCGCCCGCCAGCATGGCAAACGGGGTGCGCATGATGATCTGCACGTCGAGCCACAACGACCAGCGATCGATGTAGTCCAGATCGAGCTCGATCATCTCGTTGAACGTCAGCCGGCTGCGTCCGCTGACTTGCCACAGCCCCGTAAGCCCGGGCGTAACCGCCAGGCGCTGCCACTCGAGCGGGCCATACAGCTCGGCCTCGTACGGCAGCGGCGGCCGCGGCCCAACGATGCTCATGTGCCCCAGCAGCACGTTGAACAGCTGCGGGAACTCGTCGAGGCTATAGCGCCGCAGAAACGCGCCAAGGGGTGTCACGCGTGGGTCGTCGGCCAGTTTGAACGCGCCGCGTACCGGCTGCGCCTCGCCGCGAATCAGCGCGTGCGTGTACGCGCGGTGATCGGCCGGATCGTTGCCGTCGACCATAGTGCGGAACTTGTAGAACCAGAACATATGGCCGCCGCGGCCCAGACGCTGCTGTTTGAAAAGAATTGGACCCGGCGAGGACAACCAGACCAGCGTCGCCAGGACCGCCAGCACAGGCAGCATTGTGGCAAGCAGCAGCAGCGTCAGCACGACGTCGAGCAAGCGCTTGACGGCGGACTGGAACAGGTGCCAGTGGGCGGTCGCGACGAGCGCACCGAATTGCGCGATGTCGTCTTCTGGCCGTGAGAGCCGTCCCGACGCGCTAAGCTCGTCCACCGCTGTGCCTCCGTACAACAGGTGTCGTCGGCCCGCCAGTGAGGTTGCGAGCTCCACAGTGCGAAGGGTAGCGCCGGCGGATCAGGAGTCCGCCAGCGCGCTGATTGCGGCGTGGTTGCAGACTGGTTGACCCGCCTGCTCGACTAGTTTCGTGTACGCACATCCCTTGCCGCGTCCACGGTTCGCCTCCATATCGCATCGTCGGTCCAACGTGCGGGCTGGTCCGACCAATGTAGGTTATCGAGCTGAAGTCCGGGGCGCGAGTCCCAACTTACGGCAGGTTGACCAATGTTGGCCGGAAGCGGGGCGCTCGACGCACAGGGTCAGCCTGTTCGAAGGCGTAGGCCAGGCGAATCAGCGTCGGTTCACTCCAGGCTGCGCCCATGAACGTGAGACCGATCGGCAAGCATTCGTGCGCGTATCCGGCGGGCACCGTGATGACGGGGAACCCCGCCACGGCCGACACCATCGAGCTGCCGCCGAGAAAGCGATCGCCATTGATCAGGTCGATCGCCCACGGCGGCGCGTTGGTGGGTGCCACGAGTGCGTCGAATTGTTGCTCGTCGAGAAAGGCCGCGAACTCGCGTGCAAACGCCTGATTGTGTTCGATGGCCCGCCGGTACAGCGCGTCCGTCAGCGGACCGCGCTCGGCAGAGGCCAGCAGGCGCTCCTGGCGGAAGTAGGGCATTTCCCGGGCGGCATGATCGTCGTTGAAGCGGATCAGATCGTGGATGTTCTTGATGCACGCATCTGGTCGCGTGACTAGATAGGCCTCGAGATCAGCCTTGAATTCGAACTGCAGGACGAGCCCTTCGGACGTGATCTCGTCACCTTCTTCGAATGGCTTGCGCAGACGTGCCTGGCCAGGAATCTCAACGTCCTCGATCAGCTCGGCGCCAGCATCGCGCAGACGCGCCAGCGCGGCATCGAATACGCCATCGGTATGCTCGCTATAGCCGGTGTGAAACTTGCGCGCCACGCCAATGCGCGCGCCCCTTAGCCCGTCCTTGATCAGGAATTGGGTGTAGTCCTGCACAGCAGGTGCGCTGGTAGTCCCTGGATCGCGTGGGTCAGCGTCCCCGGCGATTGCGCTCAGCACAGCCGCGACATCGGCGACGGTGCGGCCGTGCGGACCGGCGCTGTCCTGGGAGTGTGAGATCGGGATGATCCCCGCGCGCGAGGTCAGGCCGATCGTCGGCTTGAGACCGACGACGCTGTTGTTCGACGACGGGCTCATGATTGAGCCGTCAGTCTCGCTGCCGAGCGCCGCGGCGGCCAGGTTGGCGGACACGGCCACGCCCGAGCCCGAGCTGGACCCGCCCGGGTTGCGGTCGAGCACGTACGGATTGCGCGTCTGCCGCCCGCGCCCACTCCAGCCACTCGACGAGCGCGTTGAGCGGAAGTTCGCCCACTCGCTCAGGTTCGCCTTGCCCAGGATCACCGCGCCTGCTTCGCGCAGCCTGCGCGCGATCGTCGCATCCTGGCTCACCTTGCTGCCGAGCAGCGCGAGCGAGCCGGCCGTCGTCGCCATTTGATCGGCGGTGTCGACGTTGTCCTTGAGCAGGACCGGGATGCCATGGAGGGGCCCGCGCGGACCCCGCTCGGTGCGCTCGCGATCCAGCGCCTCGGCGATGGCCAGCGCCTCGGGATTGGTCTCGATGACGCTGCGCAGCGTGGGACCGCCGCGGTCGATGGCCTCGATGCGCTCGAGGTAGGCCTCGACCAGGCTGCGTGACGTTGCCTCGCCACTGGCCTGGTGCTCTTGCAGCTCCGCGATCGTGCGTTCTTCGAGCTCGTCGTGCGGAGTCACGTGGGTGCGGCCAGCGTACCAGTAAGATCGAGCCGAAACGACTCTCCCAAGGAGTACACAGCAATGGCAGCGGTTCGAGGCGCGCAGGCGACCTGGAGGGGTGATCTGGCCTCCGGTAAGGGCGTAGTGAGCGGCACCAGCAGCGGCGTCCTCAAAGACCTCAACGTGAGCTGGGCGCGCCGGTCCGAGCCCGACGCCAATGGCGTGACCAGTCCTGAAGAGCTGCTAGCAGCGGCGCACGCAGCGTGTTTCGCCATGGCTCTGTCGGCTGGTCTGGCGCGTGCTGGCGCGCCGCCCGAGGAGCTCAACGTGACGGCCAATGTCACGTTCGACCGGGTTGGCGAGGGGTTCAAAGTCGTGTCCAGTGCGCTCGAAGTGCGTGGCCACGTCCATGGCATGAGCGCTGAGGACTTCGTCAAGGCTGCCGAAGCCGCGAAGGACGGCTGTCCCATCTCGGGTGCGCTGAAAGGCAACGTCGAGCTCAGCGTCAAGGCCACGCACGAAAGTTGAGTGCGCGCGAGCTCGATGGCAAGCTCGCCCTGGTCACCGGCGGCGGGCGGGGCATCGGCCGCGCCATCGCCCTCGAGCTTGCCCAGCGTGGCGCTGATGTCCTGGTCACCTATGTTCGGCATCCCGACCAGGCCGAAGAGACCGCTTCGGCGGCCCGGTTGCTGGGCGTCACTGCCGAAACCATCCGAGCCAATGTCGCCGACGAGGCCAACGTTGGGCACTTGTTTGGCGTTGTTGCCGAACGCTTTGGCTACCTGGACGTGCTCGTCAACAACTCAGCGTCGGGGGTCAACCGCGCTGCCGTCGATCTGACCGCGCACCACTGGGACTGGACGCTCAACGTCAACGCCCGCGGCGCCTGGCTGTGTGCCAAGGCGGCTCTGCCACTGATGCAAGCGCGCGGTGGCGGGGCCATCGTGAGCGTGTCTTCGCTCGGTGCGCGGCGCGTGATGCAGGACTACTTCCTGGTCGGTGTTTCGAAGGCCGCCTTGGAAGCCGTGACGCGCTACCTGGCCGTCGAGTTCGCGCCGCACAACGTGGTCGTGAACGCCGTGAGCGGCGGCCTGGTCAGGACCGACGCGCTGAAAAGCTTCGCCTGGGGCCCCGACGTTGTTGCGAGCAACGTGGCGCGCACACCCGCCGGAAGGATGGTCGAGGCCGCCGACCTGGCGAAGGTCGTGGCCTTCCTGTGCACCCCCAACGCCTCGATGATCCGTGGCCAGACCGTCATCGTCGACGGCGGCTTCTCACTCCTGGCGTAGCACGTCACCCGTCAGTGTTCGCTCGTCGCCAGGTGTCTGCTTCTCTTTTAGAGAGAAGAAATGCGAAAACTTAGCTGCGGCGGGCGACCGCCCCTGTACGCGCTTTCTCTTCGGCCTTCTTGGCCTTGACGCGATGTTTGCGCCAGGCAACTTTCTTCCTTTTGTTCATAGGCCAGACATTCTAAAGGCGTACACTTATAACCCACATGACCACGGCGACTCGCACCAACGGCGCCATCCAGTCTGGCGCCTCGCTGCGCAGTGTCGATCCCGAGGTCTGGGGCCTCATCCAACGTGACCGGCGCCGCCACACCCGCACGCTGAACTTCATCGCCAGCGAAAACTACGCCTCGCGCGCCGTGCTCGAGTGCCTCGCATCCCATCTCAACGTGAAATACGCCGAAGGCTACCCGCGAGCCCGTTATTACCAGGGCGTCGCCATCGTCGACGACATCGAGCAACTGGCCATCGACCGCGCCAAGCAGCTCTTCAAGGCCGACCACGCCAACGTCCAGCCGTACTCAGGTAGCCCGGCCAACATGGCCGTGTACTTCGCCCTGCTCGAGCCAGGCGACACGGTCCTGGGCATGGAGCTCACCCAGGGCGGCCACCTCACCCACGGCAGCCCGGTCAGCTTTTCAGGCAAGTACTACAAGTTCGTCCACTACGGCGTGGATCCGAAAACAGAAACGATCGACTACGACCGCGTCCACGCCCTGGCGCGGGAGCACAAGCCGAAGCTGATCGTGGCCGGCGCCTCGGCGTATCCGCGCATCATCGACTGGGAGCGGTTTCGCCGGATCGCCGACTCGGTTGGCGCGCGGTTCATGGCCGACATCGCGCACATCGCTGGCCTGGTGGCCGTGGGCGTCCACCCGAGCCCAGTGCCGTACGCCGACGTCGTCACCACGACGACGCACAAGAGCCTGCGCGGCCCACGGGGAGCCCTGATCCTGTGCACGCAAGCGCTGGCCAAAGACATTGACCGCACCGTCTTTCCAGGCATTCAAGGCGGTCCGCACCTGTCTGCCATTGCCGCCAAGGCCGTCTGCTTCTACGAAGCCATGCAGCCGGGCTTTCGTACCTACCAGGAGCAGGTAGTCGCCAACGCAAAGTCGCTCGCAGACGGGCTCAAGCGTGGCGGCATCCAACTCGTCTCGGACGGCACCGACAACCACCTGCTCGTGGTGAAGCTTCTGGAGCGAGACTATTCGGGCAAAGCGCTGGCCAGAGCGCTCGAAGGCGCCGGGATCATCACCAGCATGTCCACCGTACCGGGCGAGACGCGCAAGCCCGCCGTAACCAGTGGCGTGCGTTTCGGAACGCCCTCAGTGACCAGCCGCGGCGCGACGGAGCACCATATGCAGCGCGTTGCCCAGGTCGTGAGCTCGATTGCCGAGAACCCCGCTGACGAGGCCGCCATCGAGCGGCTGCGCAGCGAAGTCGAAGCCATCGCCCGCGAGCTCGCCCCGGTGTAAGACCCATGCGTCGGCTGCTTCCTCTTTTGCTCCTGGCTACGTGGGCACTGGCGCTTGTCGCCAGCGCGTCAGCCCAATCGAGCTCGGAGGTGGCGGTCGGCGAGATCAAGGGCATCATCAACCCGGTGATGGCCGGCTACATCGACCGGGCGATCTCCGATGCCGAGCGCTCCAACGCGCCAGCCATCGTCTTCTATATGGACACGCCCGGCGGCTTGTCCGACGCAATGCGTGACATCAACCTGCGCATCCTGGCCTCGCGCGTACCGGTCGTCATCTACGTAGCACCTGATGGTGCGCGAGCAGGATCGGCCGGCGTATACATCTCATACGCCGCCCACCTGGTCGGCATGGCGCCCGCCACGAACATCGGCTCGGCCACGCCGGTCGCGATGGACCAGAACGGCGGCGAAGCGCAGATGTCGCAGGAGATGAAGAACAAGGTCACCAATGACGCCGTGGCCGGCATCCGCGCGCTCGCCGAGCAGCGCGGCCGCGATCCTGAGTTTGCCGAGCGCGCCGTTCGCGAAGGCGCCAACTTGCAGGCCAGCGAGGCGCTCAAGACGCGTGTCATCAACTACGTCGCGCCCGATCTCAATGATCTGCTGCGCCAGATGGACGGCGCGCAGGTGCACCTCTCCTCAGGCGAGGTCACGCTCCACACCGCGGGATTGCCGACGCGGCGGGTCGATATGTCGGCACTCGAGTCGTTCTTGCTGACGATCACCAATCCGACCATCGCCTACATCTTGTTGAGCATGGGCAGCCTGGGCCTGCTGCTCGAGCTGTACAACCCCGGGTCGATCTTCCCGGGCGTCATCGGCGGCATTTGCCTGCTGCTGGCGTTCTATGCCCTGGGCACCTTGCCGCTGAACTTCGCTGGTCTGGCGTTGATCGCCTTTGGCTTGCTCCTGTTCGGCCTGGAGCCGTTCCTCACCTCACACGGGGTGCTGGCCGCGGGCGGAGCCGCGGCCTTCGTGATCGGCTCGCTGCTGCTCATCAATGCGCCCGATGCGCCCTTCCTGCAGGTCTCGGTGATCGCCATCGCGGCCGTGACTGGCGTGCTGGTGGTCTTCTTCCTGGTCATCGTGACGGCCGTGATTCGCTCGCGGCATCGTCGCGTCGTGACGGGCAGCGAAGGCCTCGTCGGTGCCACGGGCGTCGTCCGGCGTGATCTGGAACCGGACCGACAGGGCATCATCCTGACCCAGGGCGAGCTCTGGCAAGCCCTCGCCGCCGAAGGGCGCATCACCGCCGGCGAGAAGGTCATCATCCAAAACATCGACGGCCTAACGCTCACCGTTCGCCGCGCTAGCGACGTAGTCCCCGCCCCGCCGCGCCCGCCCAGTCCCGCCGTCGCCAAGTCCGAAACCGCCCGCGTCTAACGCGGGTGAGGGGCCTTCTGGCCCACCCACTGGTAAAATGGGGCAACGCCTGTGTCGCTCATCGCTGACGTCAGGGCCCGCCAGATTCTGGACTCGCGCGGGAACCCAACTATCGAGGTCGACGTACGCCTCGAAGACGGCACGCTCGGTCGGGCCGAAGTGCCATCGGGCGCTTCGACGGGCGCCTACGAGGCGCTCGAGCTGCGCGACGGCGACACGTCTCGGTACCTCGGTAAGAGCGTCGAAACAGCGGTGGACAACGTCAACACACGCATCGCGCCAGCACTGCGAGGCTGTGCACCATTCGACCAGGCCGCAATCGACCAGCGTCTCCTGGACCTCGATGGCACGCCGAATAAAGCCAAGCTTGGCGCCAACGCCATCCTCGGCACATCGCTGGCGACGCTCCGAGTAGCGGCGAGCGCGCGAAACATGGCGGTCTATGCCTATCTAGGCGGTATCACCGCGCGCGTCCTGCCCGTGCCGATGATGAACATCCTCAACGGCGGCCGCCATGCTGAGGACTCCACGGATTTTCAGGAGTTCATGGTGGTCCCGCTCGGCGCGCCGACGTTCACCGAGGGCTTGCGCTGGGGCACCGAGGTGTACCACGCCCTGCACGCTGAGCTCAGACAGAGAAAGCTCGGCACAGGCATCGGCGACGAGGGCGGTTTTGCGCCGCGCCTGCCGACCAATCGCGCCGCGCTGGACGTCATCGTCACGGCCATCGAGCGCGCGGGCTACAAGCCTGGTGACCAGATCGCCCTGGCCATGGACGTCGCCGCTACAGAGCTCCATCAGGGCGGCAAGTACGTCCTCGAACGCGAAGGCACGACGCTGACGGGCAGCGAGCTCGTCGACCTGTACGAGCTGCTCATCACCGACTATCCGATAGTGTCAATCGAGGACGGTCTGTCAGAAGATGACTGGGACACGTGGGCCTTGCTCACGCAGCGGTTGGGCGGTCGGGTCCAACTGGTCGGCGACGACCTGTTCGTCACCAACACCGCGCGCTTACAGCGCGGCATCCGCGAGAAGTCGTCCAATGCCATCCTGGTCAAGGTCAACCAGATCGGCAGCGTCACGGAGACGCTGAACACCGTCCAGATGGCGCATGCGGCAGGTTTCGCCGCGGTCATTTCGCACCGCTCGGGTGAGACCGAGGACACGACGATTGCCGACCTGGCAGTCGGCACCAACGCCGGTCAGATCAAAACAGGCGCACCGGCGCGGGGCGAACGGGTGAACAAATACAACCAGCTGCTGCGCATCGAGGAGCAGCTCGGCCCGGCCGCGCATTACGCAGGCCGTGGAGCGTTCAAGATCCAGCAGTCAGCCGTCAGCAGTCAGCCGTCAGCGGCCGCGAGGGCTTAGGCGGTGCTGATAGCTGAGTGCTGAAAGCTGAAAGCTGAAAGGAGCCGTCAATGGCAGTACGCGTAGGGATCAATGGCTTTGGCCGCATCGGTCGGCAGGTGCTCAAGGCGTTGCTGGAGCGGCATCCCGACGACGTCGAGGTGGTCGGGATCAACGATCTGTTCGATACGGCCACCAACGCCCACCTCTTCAAATACGACAGCAATTACGGCGTCTTTCCGGGCGACGTCGAGGCCAAACAGAACTCATTTGTGGTCAATGGCCACGAAATCCAGGTCAGCGCCGAGCGCGATCCCGCGGCTTGTCCGTGGAAAAAGCTCGGCGCGCAGATCGTCATCGAGTCGACCGGTCTGTTCACCGATGCGACCAAAGCCAAGGCGCACATCGACGCGGGCGCCCAGAAAGTCATCATCTCGGCACCGGCCAAGAACGAGGACATCACGGTCGTTCTGGGCGTCAATCAAGAGCGCTATGACACGAACCAACACCACATCATTTCAAACGCGTCGTGCACGACAAACGGCCTCGCACCGGTGGCCAAAGTGCTGTTCGACCGCTTCGGACTGCAAAGGGGTCTGCTGACCACAGTGCACGCGTACACCAACTCGCAGCGCCTGCTCGACGTCGCGGCGAAAGACCTGCGCGACGCTCGTGCGGCCGCCCTGAACATCGTGCCCGCCGAGACCGGTGCCGCGCGCGCAACGGGCCTGGTCATCCCAGAGCTGCAGGGCCGCTTCGGGGGCATGTCCTTCCGGGTCCCGGTTAGCACGGTTTCGGTCGTCGACTTCACGGCCTTGCTCGATCGCGATGTCACTAAGGACGAGATCAACTCCGCCATGAAGGAGTACAGCAAGGACGCCATGCTCGGCGTCCTGGGCTACACCGAAGAGCCGCTGGTCTCCTCCGACCTGAAGGGCGATACACGCTCGTCGATCTACAGCGGGCTGGACACGCTCGTCGTCGGCAACCTGGTCAAGTGCATCAGTTGGTACGACAACGAGTTCGGCTACGCGTGTCGACTGTCGGACATCACCGCCTTCGTCGCGCGCAAGCTCGACAGCCGTACTTCGGCCAATGGCTCGATCCTGCGCGAGATCATTGGCGACCCGGGCATATGGGGCAAGAACCCACGCCTGAGCCGGGACTCCGCGGCCTCGACGGCGCAGACCGTCAGCAGCAAAGAATAGGTGGGCCGACTCTGCACTATCCGCGACGTGGACCTGGACCGTTTTACGGTCCTCGTCCGCGTCGACTTCAACGTGCCCATGCAGGATGGCGCGGTCGCTGACGACACGCGCATTCGCGCCGCCCTGCCCACCCTGCAGTACCTGCGTGATCGCTCCGCGAAAGTCGTCCTGCTTTCACACCTTGGCCGGCCCGACGGCACACCCAACCCGAAGTACTCGCTGCGGCCCGTGGCCAACCGCCTCGGCGAATTGCTGGGCACAAGAGTAGGCTTCGCCAACGACTGCATCGGCCCGCCTGCCCAGTCAGCGGTCCAGGGCACCAGCCCCGGCGGCATGGTCCTGTTGGAAAACGTCCGCTTCCACGCCGAGGAAGAAAAGAACGATCCCGCCTTCGCGCAACAGCTCGCGCAGCTTGGTGACATGTTCGTCAACGACGCCTTCGGCACCGCCCACCGGGCACACGCCTCAACAGAAGGCATCGCCCATGTGCTCCCGTCGGTCGCTGGGCTACTGATGGAGAAGGAGATCAGTTTCATTGGCGCCGCGCTCGAGAACCCGAAGCGACCGTTTGTCGCAATCGTCGGCGGCGCCAAGGTGTCCTCGAAGGTGGGTGTGCTCAACAACCTGATCGATCGCGTCGATCGGCTCCTGATCGGGGGTGGCATGGCCAATACGTTCTTACGGGCCGAGGGTCGCGAAGTCGGTAAGAGCCTGCTCGAGGCTGACCTCGCAACCACCGCCGCCGACCTCCTCCAACGTGGCAACAAAATCGTCCTGCCGACAGACGTCGTCGTCACGACCGACCTCAAGGGCACCGCTGCCCCGCGCACCACGTCCTCTGGCCAGGTGGCCAACGACGAAGCGATCGTCGACATCGGGCCACAGGCGATCGCGGCGTTCAAGGCTGAGATCGCCGCGGCAGGCACTGTCCTCTGGAATGGCCCGATGGGCGTCTTCGAAGACGCGCGCTACGCCGCCGGCACCCTGGCCATCGCCCACGCGCTGGCAGATTCGAACGCGACGACGATTGTCGGCGGTGGTGAGTCGGTTCAGGCAGTCGAGCAAGCGGGCGTCGCCGACAAGCTCAGCCACGTCTCGACGGGTGGCGGTGCATCGCTCGAGTTCATCGAAGGCAAGGTGCTGCCCGGCGTCGCCGCGCTGCGCCACGACTGCTGATGCCGACCCGCAAGCCCATCGTCGCCGGCAATTGGAAAATGAACACTACCATCGCCGAAGGCCTGGCCCTGGTCGACGAGATGCTGCCGCGCCTGTCGAGCCTCGGCAGCGTCGAACGCGTGGTGTGCCCGCCGTTCGTCTCGCTCGCCGCAATCGCCGAGCGACTGCATGGCACCGAGGTCGGCGTCGGCGCGCAGAACGTCCATCCGGAACCCAGGGGCGCCTACACCGGCGAGATCGCGCCGGGCATGCTCGAGGGTCTGGTGAGCTACGTCATCGTCGGCCACTCCGAACGACGCCAGTACTTCGCCGAGGACGACGTGTTCGTCAATCGGAAGATCCTCGCTGCGCTAGGCGTCGGCCTGGTGCCGATCGTGTGCGTTGGCGAGACGCTGGCCCAGAACGAGGCCGGCGAGACCGACGCCGTGGTGACCCGCCAGGTACGCGGTGCGCTCGAAGGCGTCGAACATGTTTCGGGCATCGTCGTCGCGTATGAACCAATCTGGGCCATCGGCACTGGCCGCGCCGCGACGCCCGAGGGGGCGAACGCCGCGATTTCCGTCATTCGGCGCACGATTGCCGAAGTGGCCGGCCAGCCGACGGGTGACGGTGTGCGCATCCAGTACGGCGGCAGCGTCACCCCCGACAACTTCGGCGCCTTCATTGGCCAACCCGAGATCGACGGCGCGCTGGTCGGCGGCGCAAGCCTCAAAGCAGACTCGTTCGTCGAGATCGTGCGCCTCGCTGCCCAGCAGTCCTGAGTGTCGGTCGAGGAAGGTTGGCAGCGCGGCTTCGCGGTCGTCGAGCTCACGCCTGCGGACGCTTCGTCGCTCATCGGCCGGCCGATCTTCGCCGTTCAACTCCTGAGTGGCGGCCTGCGCAACACGAATTGCCGTGTCGAATTGGGCGACGGCCCTGCCGTCCTGCGCATGTACACCGCTGACCGCGAAGCGTGCGCCCGCGAGCTATCCATCCTGAACCTGATCCACGACCGTGTCCCCGTGCCGCGCGTGCTGGACGCGAAACCCGACGCCGACCCGCCCTGGGCGCTCCACGAATTTATCAACGGGCGGCGCTTCGATCGCATCGAGCCAACCGACATTGGCCCAGCGGCCTTCGATGCCGGCCAGGTGCTGGCCCGCATCCACGCCACGCCTATTTCCCCAGACGCGCAGCCCGACCTGTACCGCTACAGCGTCGGCGGTTATGGCTTCGTCGAGTTCGTCGGCAACGCCATGAATGGGCGCGCCGGCGAACGTCTCGGCCAGCCTCTGGCCGACCGCCTTATCGCCGTCGTGCAGCAGCACGCTCCTCGCCTGCGCGTCCAGGACACCACGCTCCAGCATTCGGACTACAAGCCCTGGAACCTGCTGGTCGATGAACAGCGGATCGCGGGCGTGCTCGATTGGGAATTCGCCTTCGCCGGGTGGCGTTTGAACGATCTGGCGAACTTCCTGCGCTATTGCGAGCGCCAGCCGCCCGAATACAAGAATCGCTTCGTCGATGGCTATCTCGCCGGCGGCGGACAGTTGCCCGACGATTGGTTCCGACTGGCGCGGCTCGTCGACATCATGGGTTTCTGCGATTTCCTCAGTCGGCCGCACGACGATCCGGCCATCCGGCGTGACATAACGCCACTCATCGAACGCACCATCGCGTTATTCACCACCTGACCTGCGTCGATCCCGGATACTGCGGCTCGTGACGACTGACCGCGACTACTGGATTGCGCTGAATATGGCTGCCGGCATCGGGCCGGTCCGCTTTCAGCGCCTCCTCCAGGTCTGCGGCGGCCCACGCGAGGCATGGCACGCCTCAGACTTTGCGCTGGCCAACGCCGGTCTCGAACGGCGCACCGCCGATTCGCTCAACACCCTGCGTCGCACCATCACCCCCGAAGCCATTGGTGGCCAACTGCAGGTGCAGCACATTCAAGCCCTGACCCTGCTGGACGAGGCATACCCGGCCAACCTGCGGCTCATTGCCGACCCACCACCGGTTCTCTTTGTCCGCGGCGAGATCTGCCCGAGTGACGAGCGCGCGGTAGCCGTCGTCGGGACCCGTCGCGCGACTGCCTACGGCCACTCGGTGACGCAGCGCCTGGCCAGCGACCTGGCGGCGGCAGGAGTAACCGTCGTCAGCGGACTCGCCAAAGGCGTCGACACCGTCGCCCACCGCGCCACGATCGACGCCGGCGGGCGCACGCTCGCCGTCCTCGGCAACGGCCTCGACCAGGTCTATCCACCCCAGAACGCCAAGCTGGCCGAGCGCGTCAGCGGTGCCGGCGCGCTGGTCTCCGAATTTCCGCCTGGTACACCACCCGACGCAGTCAACTTTCCGCGACGCAATCGCATCATCTCGGGCCTGTCGCGTGCGACGCTGATCGTTGAAGCGCCGGCGCACAGCGGCGCGCTGATCACCGCCGACTTTGCTCTCGAGCAAGGCCGCGACGTCCTGGTCGTGCCGGGCTCGATCCTCAGCCCAACCAGCGTCGGTCCAAATGACCTGCTCAAGCAGGGCGCCACCCCGGTCACCGGCGTGCAGGACATACTCGAGGCACTCGGTGAACCAGGAATGCACAGCGTGGCACGCGGCATGCCGCAACTGCCCGACCAGGAGAGCTCGGTCTGGGAGGCACTCGGACGTGATCCCCGCCACGTCGACGAGCTGGCACGTTCACTAGGTGAGCGCGCAGGTGAGATCTCCGCGGTTTTGGCCATCTTGGAACTGAAGGGATTGGCCCGCCACGTTGGTTCCATGCTGTATACCCGAGCCTAGTTCTATCGGCGCAATCCGTTAGACGCAATCCGTTAGACTTGCGCCGCTCAACGCGAGGAGCACCAACACTACCTGTGGCCAAAGCTTCGCAAAGCCTTGTCGTGGTCGAATCGGCCGCCAAGGCCAAGACCATCGAGAAGTTCCTTGGGCGCGACTACACCGTCCGCGCCTGTTTGGGGCATGTCCGCGATCTGCCGACCAGCAAGCTGGGTGTCGACATCGATCACGGCTTCCGCCCGCAATACGTCGTGCCCAAGGATCGCAAAGACGTCGTCAAGCGGCTCAAAGACGACGCCCGCGGCAAGTCCTCAGTGCTGCTGGCCACTGACCCCGATCGCGAGGGCGAAGCCATCGCCTGGCACTTGCTGTCGGCGCTCGGCCTCGACGGGGACCAGAGCATTTCTCGTATTGAGTTCCACGAGATCACGCGCGGCGCAATTCAAGATGCGCTGAAAAATCCGCGCCAGATCGACATGGACCGCGTCGACGCACAGCAGGCGCGGCGTGTGCTCGATCGGTTGATTGGCTATCCGGTTAGCAACTTCCTTGGCCGTAAGGTTCGCCGCGGGCTGTCGGCCGGCCGTGTGCAGTCGGTCGCGGTGCGCATGATCGTCGATCGCGAACGCGAGATCGAAGCGTTCGTACCCGTCGAATACTGGAGCCTCGACGCCGAGCTCGCCCGGCATCAGAACACCACGGCCAAGTTCACGGCCGGCCTCGTCGAGCGTGAGGGCCAGAAGGTCGACCTCAAGACGGGTGTCGAAGCCAGCGCCGTCGAGGCTGATCTGAAGGGCGCGACCTGGAACGTTGCCGGCGTCCGTGAGCGTGAGCAGCAGCGCCATCCTGACGCACCATTCACCACCTCGACCCTGCAGCAGGAAGCCAGCCGCAAGCTGGGCTTCACTGCGCGTCGCACGATGGTCGTCGCCCAGCAGCTTTACGAGGGCATCGGCGCGCACGGCGGCCTGATTACCTATATGCGGACCGACTCGGTCACGGTGGCCAAGGAGGCGCAGCAGCGGGCGCGCGAATACATCCGCACCAAGCTCGCCACGGGCATGCTGCCCGAGCAGCCGCGCACGTACCGCACGCGCAGCAAGCTGGCTCAGGAAGCACACGAAGCAATTCGCCCAACCGATGTGTTCCTGGAGCCCGACCGGCTGCGCAGCGAGCTCAGCCCAGAGCAGTACCGCCTGTACGACTTGATCTGGAAACGATTCCTGGCGTCGCAGATGGCCTCGGCAGTATTTGACATAACCACGGTCGACGTCGACGCCCAGGCCACGGCCAAGCCGCTCTATCGCTTCCGCGCCAGCGGCTCGCGCCTCAAATTCGCCGGCTTTCTCAGTCTCTATCGCGCCGGCCGCGACGACGAAGAACCTGTCGACGAAGAGCGCCAACCCTTGCCGGAGCTAACCGCCGGCGAACTGCTCGACCTGTTGCGGCTGATCCCTGAGCAGCACTTCACCCAACCCCCGCCGAGGTATACCGAGGCGACGCTGGTCAAGGCGCTCGAGGAGCACGGCATCGGGCGACCGAGTACCTACGCGCCGATCCTGTCGACGATCCAGGATCGCGGCTATGTCGAGCGCGATAACAAGCGCCTCAAGCCGACCGATATGGGCCTGCTCGTCAACGACTTGCTGGTCCAGCAGTTCGGGGACATCGTCAACGTCGACTTCACCGCCAATCTCGAAGACAAGCTCGACGAAGTCGCCCAGGGCGAACGCCTCTGGGTGCCGCTCGTCGAAGAGTTCTACGGGCCGTTGAAGTCCGACCTCGATCGCGCAGAAACCGAGGTCGAGCGCGTCAAGCCGGCTGAGATTGCAACGGACGAGGTGTGCTCGCAGGGTCACCCGATGGTCATCAAGGACGGCCGGTTCGGTCGATTCCTGGCGTGCACGCAGTACCCCGAGCACAAAGAGACGCGCCCGCTGGCCGAGGAGCTGCCGCCTGGCGCGCCTGAGGAAAAGTGCAGTCACGGCGTCCTGATGCAGCTGCGCACGGGCCGCTTCGGTCCCTTCTATACGTCGACGCACGAGTGCGGCGAGACCAAGCCGTTCGCGCGCCGTGTGGGGGTCGCCTGTCCTAGAGATGGCGGCGAGATTCTCGAAAAACGATCAAAGAAGGGCCGCACGTTCTACGGCTGTGCGAACTGGCCCGACTGTGATTGGGTGTCGTGGTATCGGCCGCTGCCCGAGCCGTGTCCGCAATGCGGCGGGCTGCAGGTCGACATGGGCCGCGGGAGAGCGCGCTGCCTGAAGCACGAAGGCGAGCCGGCGCGCTTTTCGTCCAACGGCAAGGCTAATGGCAAAGCCAACGGCGTCGTGCGCAAGAAGAAGACCATCGCCAAGAAGAAATGACCCGCTTAGACCGCCTGCGGGCAGCCTTTGCCACCCACAACATCGACGCCCTGCTGGTTTCCCAACCCGAGTCGCGCTATTACCTGAGCGGCTACACCGGCCACGACCTGCCGCCCCGCGACTCCGCTGGCTTCCTACTGATCACCAAGGATCAAACGCTGCTGCTCACCGACCCGCGGACAACTGAACAGGCCCAGCAGGAAGCAAAGGATTTCGAGCTTGTGACCTACCCGGCTGGTTCACGGGCGCCGCAAGCCATCGCCGAGACTGCCAACAAGCTCGGCACGCGCCGGCTAGGCTTCGAATCGATCCACTTGCCATACGGCATCTGGGACGACATTCGCGTCGGCCTGAGCGGCCCCGAGCTCACCCCGGTCAACAAGATTGTCGACCAGTTACGCATCATTAAAGATGCTGACGAGCTCGCTCATCTGCAAGAAGCAGTCGACGTCCTGGACCGCTGTCTCGCCCACGTCCTCGGCAACCTGAATCCCGGTCAAACCGAACGTCAAGTCGCCCGCCAGGTAGAGCTGTATCTGCTGGAACATGCCGACGGGACCTCATTCCCCTCGATCGTCGCCAGCGGCCCCAACGCGAGCGTCCCCCACGCCGTGCCGTCGGATCGAAGGATCCAGGCCGGTGAAGTCATCAAGATCGATATCGGTGCGCGCTCGGGCTTTTACTGCTCTGACATGACGCGCACCGTGTGCATCGGCCAGCCCAAGGACCCGAAGCTCGCCGAGCTGCACGCGCTCGTGCTCGAGGCGCAGGAGCAGGCCGAGCGGTGTTTACGCCCGGGCATGACCGGGCGCGAGGGTGATGCGCTCTCGCGCGATGTGATTGCCCGCGCTGGCTACGGCGAGTCGTTCACCCACAGCCTGGGCCACGGCATCGGGCTCGAGGTGCACGAGCCGCCCTGGCTCTCGCAGCTGCGTGGCGATGAACCCCTGCAACCTGGCATGGTGTTCTCGGTGGAACCTGGCGTCTATCTGCCCGGCTGGGGCGGCGTGCGCATCGAAGACCTGGTGGTCCTCGAGGACAATGGCGCACGCGTGCTGTGCCATTCCCCGAAGACGTTGATTCTGGACTGAGGAGACAAGAAGCCGCGTGATATCGACCAGCGATCTCAAGCGCGGGGCGATGATGGAGCTCGACGGACAGATCGTGCAGATCCTGTCGTACGAGCATCAGAAGATTGGGCGGGGGAGTGCCCAGGTGCGCTTGAAGGTGAAGAACATCCGCAGTGGGGCCATCTTCGACACCACCGCGCAGGCCGGCTCGAAGTGGCCGCGCATCCGACTCGACCAGCGCGACGTCCAGTACCTGTACTCCGAGGGCGACCTCCACTTCTTCATGGATAAGGAGACCTACGAGCAGTTTCCGCTCTCGCCAGCTCAACTGGGTGAGGCCGTCAATTACTTGAAAGACGGCATGGAGATGGAAGTGCTCATGTACGAGAGCGAGCCGGTCGGCGTGGATATGCCAATGAACGTGGTGCTCGAGGTCACTCAGACCGATCCGGGCTTCAAGGGCGATACCGCCACTGGCGGCACCAAGCCCGCCCGGCTCGAGACGGGCCTGACTATCAACGTGCCGCTGTTTGTCAACACCGGCGACAAAATTCGCGTCGACACGCGCGACGGGTCATACATCGAACGGGTGTGAGCGACGCGCTCGCCGAGTGCTCGGGCGTAAGCGAGGCGGAGCTCGCCGAAGTGCTGGCGCTTGTTGCCGGCACGGATATCGTCGAGCTCGATCTGAGTTTCGGCGCCAGCCGTGTCACGGTGCGCCGTCCGCCCGTCGTCGTGGCCTCGGCACCGGTCTCCGCCAGCCCAGCGCACGATGCACCGTCGCTGGCTATCGTCTCGCCTCTGGTCGGCGTCTTCCACCCATCGGTTCACGCCGGCGATGAGGTGACTGCCGGCCAGGCCATCGGCGCCATTGATTCCCTGGGCATCCCGACCAACGTGGACGCTCCCCAGGCTGGCACCGTGGAAGACGTCCTGGTCGGCGACGGCAATCGTGTCGAATATGGGCAGCCGCTGCTCGTCCTGCGCCGCCCACGCGCGTGACCGTCCCTCGCTTCGCCCCATATCAGCACACCGCCCACGTGTACGAGGTGGCCGAGCTTGCCTCGTTCATTGGCGGCGTGCTCGAAGCCGAGCCAACGCTCGAAGACGTCTGGCTGAGAGGTGAGGTGAGCAACGTGTCCCGCTCGCCGGCCGGCCACCACTATTTCAATCTGCGCGACGACACGGCCTCGCTCCGCTGCGTCCTGTTCCGAGGCAGCGCCTTCAACTCGCCGGTCATGCCCGCCAATGGCCTGGCGCTGGTCGGCCACGGCAGCATCCGCTTCTACCCACGCTACGGCTCGTGCGAGCTCGTCGCGGACCTGCTTTTTCCCGAGGGCGTCAGCGTTGGCCAGGTGCAATCCGAAATGCTCTACCGCCGACTGGAAAGCGAAGGCCTGTTCGAGCCGAGTCGCAAACGCCCGTTACCCGGTCTGCCACAACGCGTCGGCGTCGTCTCGTCGGAACGCGGCGCGGTCATCCACGACCTTCTGACGGTGCTCGCTCGGCGCTTTCCGCTCACCGAAGTGGTGTTCGTGCCCAGCCCGGTGCAAGGCCTCGGCGCCGCGGCCGCGATGGTCCGCGCGCTGCACAGACTGGGCACCTGGCGTCGCGACGGGCGCGGGGTCGACGTGATCGTCCTGGCCCGCGGCGGCGGCTCGGACGAGGACCTGGCTGCATTCAACGACGAACGCCTGGCGCGGGCCATCTTCGCCTCGCCTGTGCCCGTGGTGTCGGCGGTCGGGCACGAGACGAACCTGACCCTGGCCGACCTGGTCGCCGACCTACGGGCGCCAACGCCTTCGGCGGCTGCCGAGTTGCTCACCCCCGACGTTCTCGGCATCAGGCGCGACCTGAGTTCCGTCTACGGCCGAATGGCCACCGCCGTCGCACGTCGGCTCGACCACTCGCGTCAGGCCGCGTCGTTCGCTGCCGAGCGCCTCGCACGCCGCATGCACGCCCGCCTGGCAGCCGCCGCCGATCGCGTCGATGCCAATGCCGCCCGCCTGCGGGCGCTTAGCCCCGCCAACACGCTCGCCCGCGGTTACGCCATCGCCCGCCTTGGCGATCGCATCCTGCGTGACGCGGCCACCGCCAGCCCAGGCGATGCTGTGCACGTTCAGTTGCAGCATGGAAGTCTGACCAGTACGGTGCAGGCCGTTGACCTCCAAACCTGACCGTCCTTCGCCCACGGTCGCCAGCTTTGAAGAGGCCTACAGCGAGTTGCAACGGGTCATCGAACAGCTCGAGGGTGGCGGCCTCGGCCTCGAGGAGGCAGTCCGTCTCTTCGAACGCGGCAGCGAGCTGGTCCAGGTCTGTCAACGGATCGTCGATGACGCCGAGCTGCGGGTGACTCGTCTGGCGGCTGAGTCAGCCACGCCGCTGACCGACGTACCCCCTGCCGACGGATAGACGGCCCGTGGACACGCTCGTGGCGAACGATGTCCTCGCCGCGTGCATCCTCGCCTGGGCTGTTGCCCAGTTCTCCAAGCCGATCATCCACTATGTCCATACGCGTCGCTTCAATCTGCGCTTCTTCGTTTCGGCGGGCGGGATGCCGAGCACGCACTCGGCGGTCGTCGTCGCCCTGGCAACGCGAATCGGCGTCGACACGGGCCTGAGCTCGGTGCCGTTCGCGCTCGCTGCTGTTTTCGCCGCCGTGGTGATGTACGACGCCGCTGGTGTGCGCCGCGCCGTTAGTCTGCAGGCGCGTGTCCTGAACCGCATGCTGACCGAGATGATCGAGATGCAGCACTTCAGCGAGAGCCGCCTGCGCGAGCTGATTGGCCACACCCCGTTCGAGGTGTTTGTCGGCGCTTTACTCGGCGTCTTGTCCGCGATCAGTCTGCGCTAGCGGCTCGGCGCGGACCACCCAGCGGCTGAGATACATCCTGATCGATGGGTCGAACTCACCGCCACAGGTGATGAGTGTCAGCCGCTCCTCTGGCGTCGTCGGAAAGATCTCGTCCAGCGGCGCCGTGTCTGCCTCGTACAGCCTTGTCCACATGACTGCGTATGTCGCGGTGTTGCCGTCGGTATCGGTTACGTGTATCAGGTCGCCTTCGCGCAACTGCTTGAGCAGCCCAAACACGCGCAGCCGCCCGCCCCAGTCCACATGCCCGTCGAGCAGCATGTTGCCCTGCCCACCCAACCCTGGCCCATCCTGCCACCAGCCCACCGTATCGGGATCGACCGGCGCCGCCATCGCCCCATCGTCCTCCAACCCCAGCGGCGCGATCTCGGCGTGCGTCCCGATGCGCGGAATATCGATCCGCGCGGGCACCGTCCCCAAAGTCAGCGGCTCCTCCCAGGCCACCGCCACGCCCGCTGTGGCCAGCAGCATCAGCAGGACCGTGACGCCGATTGCTCCCGACGCGTAGACCGTCCGTCCGCTGGGGTCTGGCGCGAAAACCCGAAAGTCTCCGGGATGCCCCCTCACCAGCGGGGTCTCTTCCGCGCTAGACGCCAACCGCGGCCGTAACCGCCACAACGTTGTCGAGATCGAACACCATCATCCGATTGCGCTGCCGACAGGTCCCAATCACATGCCATGACTTGAGATAAGGAAACAGTACCTCGGGCTGCACGATCGGCTCCTGAATCGACGACACCGGATCGCCCGCGGGATAGTGGAGCTTCACATAACTCTTGCGCAACAAGGCCTCCGACAGCGCAGCGAAGATCTCATGCTGCCGCCCGCCGCGATCGGACGCATTCGCCGCCTCCAGTGTCTTGGCCACCAGCGGCCGCAAGTGCAACGGAAAGAGGTACGGCAGCTTGACCATCAGCGACCGCAGCCGATCAATGGGCAGCGACGGATCGTTCGCGGCCCGCCGTAGCAGCATCAGCAGCAGTTGCGCCTCGGCCAGCGTGAACGCTGGCCCACTGTCGGCAGCGTCGGTCAAGAAGCGGTAGCCCTGGCGCCGAACTAGCGGGAGGCCCATTTCGCGTCGGATGACGTTCAGATCAGCCTGCACCTGTCGTTCGCTCAGCGCGAACTGGGCTGCGAGCTCCTTGCGGCTTTTGCCGGGCGCGCGCGCAATGTCTTCGACGAGCTGCCAGATGCGTCGGAAACGCTCAGCAGCCAGGCGTTTGTGGTCTACAAAACCATTACTGAGTACGTCGTAGTCGTCATCTGACATCAGGGTTCGGCTTGGAGTCACGGACAGCCGCGCCACAGCACCACGGCATGTCAAGGAAACTGATACGTGGTTTTGGCGACGAAATAAGAGCCTGCGCGGAGGGGCCGCCCGGTGCCATGCGGAGGGGGCTCGCGCGGGTAGGCGTCCAGTCTAGCAACCGCCGCGCTCGACTCCGCAAGGGCCAGGGTGGCCAGTTTCGAGCGCTCTCCGGTGCCGGCAACAGTTTGGTCGGTGTTTGATCATCTACAGGACGGCACACCCCCTGCGGCACCTCGACGCCGTGGCGTCCGCGCCCACCCTCACGCACCACGGCGACGACATCCGTCGGCCCTATGCATCCGTCGCTCCCGCGCTCAGGCGGCGCCGCCTACCGCCCCCGGCGCTCGCGATCTTCGCACTCGCCGCCGTGGTCCGCATTGTCGTCGGCCTGGTCCTGCTGACGAATGGCCCGGACGCATACGTCCTGGCAAGCGACGATGGCGACGCCTACGTCGCCACCGCCCGCTGGGCCGCCTTCGGCGAGCCCATCACCCTCACCGAGCGCATGGCCGCCAAGTGGTCCCCCGATGTCCAGCCGCCCGGCCGCTGGCCAAGCGCCTACTGGCTCTTCCTGGCCGCCAATTACCAGGCGGTCGGCTTCCAGCACCTCACGCCCCTGCTCCTCCAAGCCGTCCTGGGCGGCGCCAGCGCCTGGGCCGCCGATCGCCTGGCGCGCCGCCTCCTACCAGCGCCATGGGCACTCGTCAGCGGGATCCTGGTCGCCACGTCGTCAACCCTGATCTACCTGAGCGCCACGTTGAACGCCGAGGCCCTGTACATCCCGCTGCTGCTCGTCGCCCTCGACCTCCTCCTGCGCCCGACGGTCCGCGCCGCCCTGGCGTCCGGTGCGCTGTTCGCACTGTCAGAAGCCACCCGCCCACTAGCCCTGCCCGTGTTCCTCCTCGCGCTAGCCTGGCGCGCCCGATCCCCGAGACACGCCGCCGCCCTGGTCGCAGGCTTCACCCTCACCCTGGCCCCATTCCTCGCCACACTCGGCCCCACCTCCGTCCTCACCGCCGGCGGCGAAGCCGCCTACCACGACACCGGCGTCGGCCACCTGGCCCGAGACCTGGCAGATATCGGCATAGACCCCTACCACCGCGGCCTGAGCCCATCCATCAGCGCCGCTCTGACGCACCCACTCCCAGTCGGCGCCGCTGTACTAGGCGCCGTCCCCGAACGCCTCAATGTCCTGTTCCTGGCCGGCGGCTGGGCCCCCATTGGCGAGCCCCTCCTGTCTGCAGCCCCAGCGCCAATCACCGTCACCACTCGCGCCGCACTGTACGCGCTGTCCGCCGTGGGCCTCATCACCCTCGTCTGCCGCACGCGGACCAGGCCCGTCGCCACCCTGCTTGCGTTGACGGCCGCGCTGATCGTCCTGCCGCCCCTGATCTTGGGCCTGCCTCTGGTCCGCTATCGAGCCCCCGCGGACCCCATTTTCCTCGTTTTCGTCACCGCGTCTTTACGCCAGCTCGCATCCGGACGCTCTCAATCGTTCCCGTCCTCCGTGATGATCGCCCCAGTTCGACGCCAAGCTGTACCGCACAAGTCGCTGACCACGGGCGGCGACGAGCACCTCTGAAGCTGTCGTGTCGTCGTAGTTGTAGCCAAGAGCCAGGCGACCGTCGAAGGGGCCAGCGCGGTCACTCGATCGGCAGTGATACCTACGGCAGCTTGAACAAGATCAGCCGGCGCAAGCGGTGGGGCAAACCGGCTTGGGAGCGAGCGACCCCGGTGCGACTTGAACGCACGGCCTCTACCTCCGCAGGGTAGCGCTCTATCCGCTGAGCTACGGGGTCTGGTGCAGGTTCGAATCTTACCAGGCTCGGGCAAAGACGGGCCACACGTACAAAGGGGGGAGCCCGGAACGCTCCATGCTACAGTGAAGCCTACTTGTAGGAGGATGCCGATGACGTCGTCCGTGGACGAGTGGGTTGACGAGGTCGCGCGCACCACGCATCCAGACAAGGTGGTCTGGTGTGATGGCAGCGACGCCGAGAACGAGCACCTCATCGGCGAGATGCTCGGCGACGGCACGCTGCTCAGGCTGAACGAGCAAGCGCTGCCAAACTGCTATCTGCACCGCTCGAACCCACAGGACGTCGCCCGCACTGAGCACCTCACCTACATTTGCACCGACGACCCCCACGACGTCGGGCCAACCAATAACTGGATGTCGCCAGGCGAGGCGTACGAGAAGGTCTGGCCGCTTTTCAAGGACAGCATGAAAAACAGGACGATGTACGTGGTGCCCTATCTGATGGGCCCAACGTCATCGCCGTACGCCAAAGTGGGCGTCGAGGTCACCGACAGCCCGTACGTCGTCGCGAACATGCGCATCATGACCCGTATGGGCCAGGTCGCGACCGATCGCTTGACGGCGGGTACCACGGATTGGGTGCCAGGCCTGCACTCACTCAGCGATCTCAGCCCAGAGCGTCGGTTCATCATGCATTTCCCCGATCGGCGCACGATCTGGAGCATCGGCTCGGGCTACGGCGGCAACGCCCTGCTGGGCAAGAAGTGTTTCAGCCTCAGGATTGCCAGCACGATGGGCAAGCAGCAGGGCTGGCTGGCCGAGCACATGCTCATCCTCGGCCTCGAGTCGCCCGATGGCGACGTGACCTACATCGCCGGTGCGTTCCCGAGCGCGTGCGGCAAGACCAACCTGGCCATGCTCAAAAGCCCCTTTGAGCGGGACGGTTGGAAAGTGTGGACGGTCGGCGAGGACATCGCCTGGATCAACATCGGGCCTGATGGGCGCTTCTGGGCTATCAACCCCGAGAGCGGCTACTTCGGCGTGGCGCCGGGCACCAATCGCAAGACCAATCCGAACGCGATGGACGCCATCAGCCGCAATTCGATCTTCACCAACGTCGCCGTCACCGACGATGGCAAGGTCTGGTGGGAGGGCATGGACGGCCCCGTCCCGGAGCATCTCATCGACTGGCAGGGCCGCCGCTGGACGCCAACGTCGGGCACCAAAGCGGCCCACCCGAACTCGCGCTTCACCACCCCGGCGACGCAGAACCCGGTCATCTCCAAGCATTGGGAGGATCCGCAGGGCGTTCCGCTGAGCGCGATCCTGTTCGGCGGGCGCCGCGCACGCACCGTGCCTCTGGTCTACCGTTCGTTCGACTGGGAGCACGGTGTTTTTGTCGGCGCAACCATGGCGTCTGAGACCACCGCCGCCGCGACGGGCGCTGTCGGCGTCGTCAGGCGCGATCCCATGGCCATGCTGCCGTTCTGCGGCTACAACATGGCCGATTACTGGTCCCACTGGCTGGAGATGGGTCGCCGCGCCTCGAATCCGCCCGCTGTCTTCCAGGTCAACTGGTTCCGCACCGACGATCAAGGCCGCTACATCTGGCCAGGCTTCGGCGAGAACATGCGCGTGCTGCGCTGGGTGCGCGACCAGGTCCGCGGCTCACGAAACGGGACGCCGACGGCACACGAGACACCGGTCGGCGTGGTGCCCACGCCCGAGGCCATCGGCGCCAGGGATCTCGGACTGTCCAAGAGCGACGCCGAGACACTGTTCGCAGTCGATCGCGAAGATTGGCTGCGCGAGGTCGAAGACCAGAGCGAATTCCTGCGCAAGTTCGGCGATCGCCTCCCGGACGCTATTCGCAGGCAGCACCAGGCGCTACAGAGCAGACTCACCCCAGTCGCCGTCTAAGCGGTATAAAGAGTCGCGATGAAGATCGCAGTGGTCGGCGGGGCGGGCCGCGTCGGCGCCACGACGCTGTTCCAACTCCTGCTCGACGGCGTTGCCCAGGAGCTTGCCGTCGTCGACGTGGTCACCGAGCGCGCCGAAGGCGAAATGCTCGACATGCTGCACGGCACGCATCTGGCGCACCGCGTCAAGTTCAGTGGACCCGATTACGACGCGTGCGCCGGGGCCGACTTCGTCATCATCACCGCGGGCATCCCGCGCAAGCCGGATGAGACGCGCCTGGACCTGCTCAAGAAGAACGTCGACAACCTGCGCGACAACGTTCTGCCCACGCTCTCGAAGTACGCCGGCAATGCGTTCGTCATCATGGTCGCCAACCCCGCCGACGTGTTGACCTATCAAGCGGCCGTCCATGGCGCGTTCCCGTCGGAGCGCGTCATTGGCACTGGGACGCTGCTCGACTCGACTCGCCTGCGCTCCCTGCTCGCCCATCGGCTCGACGTCAATCCGAGCCAGGTCTATGCCTATATGCTCGGCGAGCACGGCGACAGCCAGTTCCCGTACCTGAGCGGCGCGACCGTCGCGGGCATCCCGCTCGAGCAGTTCCCGGGCTACTCGAAGGCCATGGTCGACGAGGTCATCAACGCCACTCGTTTCGGCGGCGCCGAGGTGATCAAGAAGAAGGGCGGCACCTTCTACGCGGTCGCGCCGATGATCGTCGAGCTGGTCAAGGCGATCGCCCTCGACTCGCATCAGGTGCTGCCCGTCTCGACGCGCTTGAATGGGGAGTTTCTGGACATGCGCGACGTGGCGCTGTCGTTGCCCTGCGTGATCGGCAAGCAAGGCCGCGTGGCGGTGGTGCCGCCTCCGCTTTCTGAGCATGAGAAGACCGGGCTGCTGAACTCGTACAAGGTGCTGCGCGAAGCGCTGCAGTCAGTCGGCCTCTAACCGAGCGAGACGACAGGGCGGTGCAGGGACCGGTATTCTTGAGCGCCGCACATCCCGCGGCGCTGAGAGGTTGCCATGCGCGCTGCCAAGAGTCGACGTGAATTTCTCCGTGTAGCGGGCCTGGTAAGCCTCGGCGCCGGATTGCTCAGCGCGTGCGGCCCAGCGGCCGTGCCAGCCACGCCGACATCTGCCCCAGCGCCTGCGCCTGGACCGACGACGCCGCCAGCCGTGGCCGCCAAGCCTACGACCGCCCCCGCGCCACAGGCGCCAGCGGCCACAGCAGTCCCAACAACAGCGCCCGCCGCCAAACCAGCCGCGGCCGCAACGGGCCAGGCGACGCTGGTGCTCGGCGTCGACGCCGAATCGCTCGATCCGCTGGTCACGACCAACGCGTTTTCACGCAGCATGATGAAGGCGATGTTCGACACCCTCGTCGTGTTGGACCCGCAGCTCGCGCCCCAACCGGCGCTGGCAACGTCATGGGAGACACCCAACGACACCACGTGGCGCTTCAAGCTGCGGCAGGGCGTCAAATTCCACGACGGCTCGCCATTCAACGCCGAAGTCGCCAAGTACAGCCTGGAACGGTTCGTCGATCCAGCGACGAAGAATCCCGAAGCCGCCGTCCTCAAGCCGATTACGGCGGTGACGGTCGTCGACGCTGCGACGCTCGAGCTCACCACCGACGGTCCGTTCGCGGCGACACTGACGGCAGTCCAAAACGCGTTCATGATGTCGCCAACCGCGGTCCAGGCCGCGGGCGATCAGGTTGCCAAGAAGCCCGTGGGCACCGGCCAGTACCGCTTTGTCGAGTGGGTACCGGGCGAGCGGCTGGTCATGGAAGCCAACCCCGATTTTTGGGGCACCAAAGCCAAGATCCAGCGGTTGACCTGGAAGCCCGTCACCGAGGCGTCGACGCGCATCGTCGCGCTGCGCACTGGCGAGGCCGACCTGATCGCGAATATCCCGCCGCAGTTGATGGACCAGGTCTCCGGCCCAGACATGAAGCTCGAGAAGGTGCCCGGCATCCTGATCACGATCATGTTCAACATGGCCATGAAGCCATTCGACAACCCGAAGGTGCGCCAGGCGCTCAATCACGCGGTCAACGTCGACGAGATCATCCAGTTCGTGCTCGGCGGCGCTGGGACGCGGCTGGCCTCGGCGACCAAACCAGGCATGCTCGGGCACGACCCGGATATGAAGCCTTATCCTTACGATCCGGCAAAAGCCAAGCAATTACTCACCGAAGCGGGCTTTCCGAACGGCTTCGAAGCCACACTTGACGCGCCCAATGGTCGCTACCTCAACGACAAGGCCGTGGCCGAAGCAATCGTCGGCCAATTGAACAAAGTTGGCCTGAACATCACGCTCAATTTGCCCGAATATCCCGCTCTGGTGCAGAAGATCGTCGGGCACACGAGCCAGTTCTATATGATTGGCTCAGTCGAACCGGCCACCGAAATCGCGTTTCCGCGCTCATTCAAGACAGGCGGTGCGTTCTATCAGGCCTATGAGAACCAACAAGTCGCCGACATGATCGATCGTGCCAATCGTACGCTCGACCGAGCCGAGCGCGAGAAGCTGTTCAAGCAGGTCAATCAACAGGTGCAGCAAGATGCGCCGTGGCTGTTCCTCTACGCGCAGCAGGACACATATGGCCTGCGTTCGCGGCTGCAGGGCTTTGAGGCCCGTCCCGACCCGTACATCATCGTGTCGAACTGGTCGTTGACCTTGTAGATGGCGACGCTGCTCACCAACTGCGCTGTGGTCGACGGCGTGACCGATGCCGCGCGGGCCGATACGAGCGTGCTCATAAATGGCAATACGATCGGCGCCGTCGGCCCACGCGCGGAACTGCGCGACCAGGCCGAGCAGGAGGTCGATCTGGAGGGGGGGTACGTAATGGCCGGCCTGGCCAACATGCACGTCCACTTCGGCTTGATCTTGCCGGGTATCGCGGGCGACCGCCTGGTCAACGAGACCCAGGCAGCGCTCGGGTTACGCATGGCCCAAAACGCGCGCGCAACGCTCCACGCGGGAGTCACCACGGTCCGTCTGGTTGGCGAGCGGCACCACGCCGACTTCGCGCTGAAGGTGTCGATCGCCAGTGGCGAAACCCACGGTCCGCGCATTTTCACGGCGGGTATGGCAGTGATCGCGACCGGCGGTCACGGCCACACCCGGGCAGGCACGATCGAGGCCGACGGTGCCGACGACTTTCGCAAGAAAGTCCGCATGCAGCTCAAGGCGGGCGCCGACCTGATCAAGATCTGCATCTCGGGCGGCATCGCTGGCGAGCACGAAGCGATCCGCGATGCGCAGCTGTCGAAAGACGAGATGCGCGCGGTGATGGAGACCGCCCATGGCTCGGGCAAGAAGGTGACTGCTCATGCCGGCCCTGCGGGTGCGATCCGTGACGCGATCGAGTGTGGGCTCGACTGCGTCGAGCACGGCTACTTCCTGGATCCGGAGACCATCGCACTGATGGTCCAGCGCGGCGTGTGGTACGTGCCAACGATCGTGGTCAGCCGCTGTGAGGAGTTCTTCCACAAGATCGGCGCGCCCGAGTGGATGATCCGCAAGGCGCTCGAGGCGGGCACGCTCCACTTCGCGGCGCTGCAAGGCGCCATCCAGGCCGGTGTGCAGATCGCGCTGGGCACGGACATGATGCCCGCCGAGCCATATGAAGGGACGACGGCGACGGTGCGTGAGCTCGAGTTCTACGTCGAGGCTGGCATGACGCCGCTCCAGGCGGTGCGCGTGGCCACGCTCAAGCCCGCCGAATGGCTCGGCGTGTCGGGTCGCCAGGGGACGGTCGAAGCGGGCAAGCTGGCCGACTTGATCGCGGTCGATGGCGATCCGACGGCGAGCATCTCGAACCTGCGCAACTTGCGCTTCGTCATGCACGACGGGCAGATCGTGCGACATGATCCGCAGCGCACCTGACCTCGTCCTGTACAACGGCAACATCCTGACCATGGCCGCGGGTCTGCCCCGCGCCGAGGCCATCGCGATCTCTGATGGGCGCATCGTGGCCATTGGTTCGAACGCCGACGTCCGCACGCCAGGCACCCGCGAGGTCGAGCTCAATGGCCGCACCGTCCTGCCCGGATTCATCGATTCGCATGCGCACGTGTCCCAAGTTGGTCACGAGCTGCGGAAGGTCAATCTCGCACCCTGTCGCTCGATTGCCGATGTGCTGCGCGTCGTTGCAGAACGGGCGAAGACGACGCCGAAGGGCGAGTGGGTCGAGGGCTCGGCCATGTGGCACGAGACGGCGCTCGCCGAACGGCGCTTTCCCACGCGCCGCGAGCTCGATGCGGTGGCGCCCGATCACCCGGTGTACTTGCCGCGTGGCACGCGCTTCTTCGCCGTCTGTAACTCGCTTGCCCTGAACCGCGCGGCCATCGACGAGCACACGCCCGAGCCCGAGGGCGGTCGCTTCGAGCGTGATCCCGATTCTGGCGAGCTGACCGGTCTGCTGCTGCAGCGGCCTGCCTTCTCACTGGTTCAGCGCCTCCTGCCGCGGCCTGAGGCCAGCGCAAAGCGCCGCGCCATCCAGCATGGGCAACTGCTCTTCAGCCGTGCGGGCGTGACCAGCGTGATCGACCCCGCCCTGCTGCCGGATGCCCAGCGTGCGTACACGGAGCTGTCGTCTGAACACGCGCTAACGGTGCGCACCAACATGACCACCATCCTCGACATGAGCGTGCCGCTGTCGCTGTCGCGTCAGGAACTGCTGGCGAAAGTCGATGGGCTGGGACCTGGCTCGGGTTTCGGCGACGAGATGCTGCGTTTGGGCCAGCTCAAGCTGTTCGTTGACGGCTTCGTCGAGACGGCCTGGCTGCACGACGGCTACGCCAACGACCCGAGCTTCCACGGCGTGCAGGCTATGCCGCGCGACACGCTGATCGAGGTGCTCAGCCTGGCCAACCGAAACAGCTGGCAGGTCGGCGTCCATTGCGTCGGCGATGCTGCAGTAGACATGGCGCTGGACGCGTTCGAAGCAGCCGACCGGGAACGTCCGATCCGCGGCCGCCGCTGGTCGCTGATGCACGCTGTGTTCGCCAGCCGCTCGGCGATGGAACGCGCCCGAAGCCTGGGCGTGGTCATCTCAGTGCAGCAGCTATTGGTGTACGCGTTTGCGCCGACGATGTTGACCTGCTGGGGCGAGGCGCGCATGGCGCATGCGTCACCGCACCGAAACTGGCTCGATCGTGGGCTAGTGATCGCCGCGGGCAGCGACGTGGTGCCGTTCGAGCCGCTGCTCGGCATCCAGTCGCTGGTCACTCGGGAAACGCTGGCAGCGGGTATTGTCGGCCCCGCCGAACGCATCTCTCGTAGCGAGGCGCTGTATGCCTACACCCTTGCGGGCGCTTATCTGACGTTCGAAGAGCACCTCAAAGGTTCGGTCGAAGTCGGCAAGCTGGCCGACATTGTCATCCTCGACGGTGATCCGCTGACCTGCCCGGAGACAGAGATCAAGGACATTCCCATCGTGGCCACACTGCTGGGTGGGCGAGTCACACACGGCGAATTAGCGTGACGCAGTACCTGGTGCGCCGCGCCTTGCAGGCCGCGTTGGTACTGGTCGCCGTCAGCATCCTGGCGTTTGCGCTGATCTACCTGGCGGGCGACCCCGTGCGCGCCCTCGTCCCGCCCGACACGCGTGCCGAAGATGTCGAAAACATCCGCCGCGGCTTCGGGCTCGACCAGCCGCTGTACGTGCAGTACGCCCGCTTCGTCGAGCGTGCGATACAGGGCGACCTGGGCCAGTCCTTCAAGTACCGCACTAGCGCCATGGAGCTCGTACTGCAGCGTCTCCCGCACACCCTGCTCCTGGCGACCGCCAGCATCCTCATCGCGATCGTCGTCGCCATGCCGCTGGGCGTGCTGGCCGCTACCCGCCGTGGGCGTTTGACCGACATCGTCGCTACGGTCATTGCGCTGCTGAGCATCTCGACGCCCGCCTTCTGGCTCGGCCTGATCTGCATCCTGGTCTTTGCCGACGCACTGCGCGTCCTGCCTGCCTCGGGCGCCGGCACCTGGCAGCACCTCGTCCTACCCGCCGTCACGCTCTCGGCGTACAGCATCGGGCTGGTAAGCCGACTCGTGCGCGCGACGATGATCGACATCCTGCGCCAGAACTACATCGTCGCGGCGCGCGCCAAAGGCTTGAGCTGGGTGGCCGTGAACTACCGCCACGCGCTGCGCAACGGGCTCATCCCGACGGTAACGGTGCTTGGCCTGCAGTTCGGCGCGCTCCTGGGCGGATCTGTTGTGGTCGAGTCGGTCTTTGCCTATCCCGGGCTGGGATTTCTGCTGGTGCAGTCGATCAATAGCCGCGACCTGCCGCTGGTGCGCGCCATCGTGCTCGTCATCTCGCTGTTCTTCGTGCTGATCAACCTCGCCGTCGACCTGCTCTACAGCTCGCTGGACCCGCGCATTCGCTATGCGTAATCCGGCCCTGCTGGTGGGGCTGGGGATCGTCGGCCTGGTGGTGCTGCTGGCCATCTTCGCGCCACTGTTGGCGCCGCACGACTACCGCGACCAGCAGCTGCCCAAAGTCCTGCTACCGCCCTTCTGGCAGGCGCGCGCCGACCCTTCGTACCCGCTCGGCACCGACCACCTCGGACGAGACGTGTTGAGCCGCATCCTGTTTGGTGCGCGCACCAGCCTGCTCGTGGGCGGCGGCGGTGTGCTCATTGCCGGCTCGCTGGGCGTCTCGCTCGGTCTGATCGCTGGCTACTTCGGCCGCTTCGTGGACGACGCGATCATGCGCCTGGTCGACGTCCAACTGTCGTTTCCGCCGATCTTCCTGGTCATCGCGATCATGGCCGTGATCGGCCAGTCGCTGCTCAACGTGGTGCTGGTGCTGGGCCTGGTGACGTGGGTCCAGTACGCGCGCGTGGTGCGCGGCACGACGTTGTCGGTGAAAGAAAAGGATTACGTCGAAGGCGCGCGCGCTTGCGGCGCCGGCCACCTACGCATTCTGCTGCGCCACATCTTGCCCAATATCTTGCCGTCGGTCGTGGTCATCGCCACGGTCAACGTCAGCACGCTGATCCTGGCCGAAGCCGCCCTGAGCTTCCTGGGCCTGGGCGTCCAGCCGCCAACCCCCGCCTGGGGCACGATGCTCGCCGAAGGCCGCGAGGTCTTCCGCATCGCCTGGTGGACCGCCGTATTCCCCGGCCTGGCCATCCTGATCACCGTGCTCGGCATCAACCTGCTCGGCGACGGCCTCGACGCGCGATAGAGTCGAACATACGTTCCAACGCTGAAATACACTTTGCTGTGCCGTGGAAGAACCGCGAGGCTCGCATTCGCTACCAGCGCTTGTACCGGCTGCGGCTGGGGATGAAGCCGCGTCGCCCGACGCTTCGCGACCGCACGACGTGCGTCCAATGCGAGACACCGCTAGGGCCGAGCGCCACGAAGTACTGCGGCACGCGCTGTTTGCAGACAGCCAGGTACCGCGAATTCATCGGCCGCTGGCTGCGCGGCGAGGTCAATGGCGGCAGCGTCGCCATGGTCTCGAGGTACATCCGACGCTACCTCGTCGAAGTTGGCGGCGAACGATGCTCGCAGTGTGGTTGGCAGGAGCGCCATCCGATTACCAACCGAGTGCCCCTGGAGGTTGATCACCGTAACGGCAACTACGCCGACAACTCGCCCTCGAATCTTAGTCTTCTGTGTCCGTGCTGCCACGCGTTGACACCGACGTTCAAGGGACTGAACCGTGGCTACGGCCGCCCGTACGCCATCGTCAGGCGAGAAGAAGTGTGGAGCCGACGGTCAGATTCGAACTGACGGCCAACCGCTTACAAGGCGGTTGCTCTACCCCTGAGCTACGTCGGCCTGGCGACGACGAAGTATACGTTCGGACTTCTCAGCGGAGCGAGAGGGCGGGCGCCAACGGCATTTTGAGGGCGCGTTCGGCCAGTTCGGCTAGGTCCAGGTCGGTGCGGTGCAGCGCGCGCGCGCGATCTCT
>WNGB01001271.1_pt1 | contig 41341 bp, 32 predicted proteins | sample 5400681 | NCBI WGS metagenome assembly WNGB01 (sample SAMN13153367, study PRJNA577476) | soil metagenome | isolation source: 115 cm soil or saprolite under grassland replicate 2 | place: USA:California | collected 2016-06-15 | reverse complement strand
CTCCGCCTGGAGGCCACGCACGAAGGCGCGCCACTGGCGGTCCGCGGCCCAGGCCCCGGTGGCCTGGGCCAGGGACGCCAGCGCTCCCGTAGCGATCAGGACGGCGAGGACGACCCGGCCCATCCGTCCCTTCAGCGCCTCGGCGAGGAGGACGGGCACGGCCGCCATCAGGAACAGCAGGTACCGCGGGTTGCCGGGAATGTAGGGCAGCGCGAGCCACGCAACCCCCAGGTTGACGCTCGCGAAGAGCAGGATGAGCCGCCAGGGACGTCCCCCCTCGTCGCGCGCGGCGCGGATCGCGCGGAGGACGCCGATCATCACGAGGCCGAGCGCGACCGCTCCCATCAGCCGGAGCGTGCGGTCGACCGCGACCGGATACCCGAAGTCGTAGCCGAGCAGCACGAGGAGATGATCCGAGACGAGGCTCCAGGCCTTTCCCATGGCCGTGGCCACGGAGGCGGACGGGGACGTGGAGGAGACGTTCCCCGGGATGAGATACGCGAAGGACTCCCATCCATTCGCCGCGTTCCATATGAGGCCGGGGAGATCGCCCACCGCAAACCCGAGGAGGGCACGGGGGACGGCGGCGGCCGCCTCGCGCGGGGACTCGAGGAGGAGGAACAGCGCCACCGCCGCCGCCGGGATCACGGCGAGGAGGTGGCACCAGAAGGCGAGACCTAGCAGGAGCCCGATGGCGAGCGCCCGCCGCGGGGAGCGCGCGGGATCTTCGGCCCCGCCCAGGGCCAGCACCAGCGCCCAGGTGCCCAGCGCCAGCACCTCGACGTAGTTGCCGTCGTTGCTCAGGCTGTAGCGCGTCACGAAGGCGGGCGAGAAGGCGGCGTAGAGGCCGGCGGCGAGGCCGCGCGACGAGGCGGCGCCGGGGGCATCGCGCGCGGTCGCGGCCGCGAGGCGATAGACCGCGGCCACGAAGGCGGCGTAGAACAGGACGGAGACGAGCGCGAAGGCACGCGCGGGATCGATCACGGCGGCGAGAGGCGCGGTGAGGAGCGCCTTCAGGCTGCCGCTGTACGGCACGTGGGGAACGAACACGTCGTGCGCCCGCCCGTCGCGTACGTCGAGGGCCATGAGCCCGGACAGCGCGCCGTCGGCCGTGACGTACCCGGCGCCGCCCTGCCACGCCATGGGCAGGCGGAACAGGATGGCCAGCGCGACCACCAACAGTTCCGCTCGGTCGCGCGGCCGCCTCGTCGCGGCGCCGTCCGCGGCGCCGCGCGCCACCACGGCCACGAGCGCGGCCGCCAGCAGCGCCAAAAGGAGCCACACCGGGAGTCTCTCCAGGGCGCGGGGCCGCAGCGGAGCGGCGGCATCGAACCAGCGCAGGCAGAGCAGGCCCCAGCCCACGCCGGCCGCCGTGGCCGCGAGGATGCGCGGTCGCTCAGCCACGCCGCGCCACGAACACCAGGTCCAGCGCGTAGCGCGGCGCCAGCGCGCCCGCGGCCAGCAGCGCCCGCATCAGGGGCACCGCCCAGCTCCGATTCCAGCTCCGCTGCAGCCGGTCCAGCTTGGGCAGGGGCGAGAGCCAGTTCAGGAGGAGCTCCAGGTGGAGGCCGGTCGACTCGACGATCTCGAACCCGTGATCGCCCAGGAGCGCGCGTGCCTCGTCGTAGCTGAGCTCGCTGAGATGGTCGGGGCTGTAGGGCCGCTGCGACCGATCGACGACGTTGGCGAGCCGGCGCCGGTTCGGGGTGGTGAGGACGAGGGTGCCGCCCGGGCGCAGCACGCGGCGGAACTCGTCCATCCCGGCGGCCGGATCGGGCAGGTGCTCGATGAGCTCGCCCGCGAAGAGCCCGTCGAAGCTCGCGTCGCGGAAAGGCAGTGGATGCGCATCCCCGACCACCCAGCGCAGGCCGGGGAACTCCGCCTTGCGCGCGGCGAGGAGGTCGAAGTCGACGTCCGCGGCCACGATCCCGAACGGCCAGTCCGGGCGGATCTCGGTGAACAGGCTGCGCCCGCATCCGGCGTCCAGCACGCGCGATGCGGGGGCGAAGTGCCGGAGGAACCGCCGCTCGAGCTTGCGCAGCATCGCGGCGTGCAGCTCGTGCAGGAAGGGCTCCGCGGGCGTGTACCCGTGCTCGGCGTGGACTCGGTGGTAGTAGGAGCGCAGCACCTCGGGATCGGCGACCCGTCCGGCCACGAACCGGTTCTCCAGCACGCGGCCGTCGCGCCGCAGCACGAGCTGGATGCCCACGATGGGATCGAACGTGTACTCGGGGTTGGACCAGGAGTCGGCCGCGGAGACGCGCCCGGCCGCCGTCTCCATCCAGAGCGAGCCCGGCCCGATCTCGGTGAGGTCGATGCCGATGGTGCTCTCGGCCGGGCCTTCCGGCAGCGGGAAGACCCAGTAGCCGACGTGGGTATCCGGGTGCTTCTCGCGCAGGTGCGAGTACAGATCGACGGCGAAGACGTGGCGCGCGCTGCCCTTCACCGTGCTGCGAAAGCGGATCTCACCCCGGCGGCGGCTGAGGTCGACGACGGGCGTAAGGGGAACGATGCGCGCCATGAGGGCCGGGTGGACCCTAGCACCACGCGCCGCCGCGACCAACCGACGTGACCCCGCGCAGTCGCTCGCGCGTCCGGGTTTGACCCGTTCTCGGGGGCGTGACAGACTTTTCGGATTCCACTGCGAAGGGAAGAGACCCGGGGATGAAGATCCTGGTCGTCGGCAATGGCGGCCGTGAGCATGCGCTCGTCTGGAAGATCCGGCAGAGCCCGCTCGCCAAGGACGTCTATTGCGCGCCCGGCAACGCCGGGATGGCCGGCATGGCCGACTGCGTCCCCATCGACACCTCGAACATCATCGAGGTCGCGGACTTCGCGCAGACGATCAGCGCGGACCTGACCGTGGTGGGCCCCGAGCTGCCGATGGTGCTGGGCATCGGGGACGAGTTCCAGCGGCGCGGCCTGGCCATCTTCTGCCCCAGCCGGGCGGCGGCGGAGATCGAAGGCTCGAAGGCCTTCGCGCGCGAGTTCATGAGCCGTCACGACATCCCCTCGCCCCGGTACGTGATCTGCTCCTCGCGCGAGGAAGCGGACGATGCGGTGGAGGAGGGCACCCTCGGCTACCCCCTGGTGTTGAAGGTGGACGGCCTGGCCGCGGGCAAGGGCGTGATCGTGGTCGACAGCAAGGCTAAGGCGCAGGTGGCGGTGGCCGAGATGATGTCGGACAAGAAGTTCGGCAACGCCGGGGCCAAGCTGGTGCTGGAGGAGTTCCTCAGCGGCGACGAGGTGTCGTTCCTCGTCTTCTCCGACGGCTCGCGCGTGGTGCCGATGGTGTCGGTGCAGGACCACAAGCGCGTCGGGGACGGAGACACGGGATCGAACACGGGCGGAATGGGCACGGTATCGCCCTCGACCAGCCTCTCCCTGGACATGCACAAGCAGATCATGCAGGAGATCATCCTGCCCACCATCGGCGGCCTCAGCGCGGAGGGACGCAAGTATCAGGGCGTGCTCTACGCCGGGCTGATGATCACGGACGAGGGACCGCGCGTGCTCGAGTTCAACGCGCGCTTCGGCGATCCCGAGACCCAGGTCATCATGGCCCGCATGCGGTCGGACATCGTGCCCATCCTCCAGGGCGTGGCCGAGGGGCAGTTGAAGGAAAGCAAGATCGACTGGGCCAAGGAAGCGGCGCTCTGCGTGGTGCTCACGACTCGCGGCTATCCGGACGCGCCGGAGACGGGGCAGGAGATCAAGGGGCTCGACGCGCTCCAGGGCCTGAGCGACGTGATGGTCTTCCATGCCGCGACGGGCAACCGCGACGGGAAGGTCGTGACCGTCGGGGGACGCGTGCTGGGCGTGACCGCGCTGGGGGCCAACCTCGATGCCGCCGTGCAGCGCGCCTACGCGGCGGTGAAGAAGATCTCGTTCGACGGGATGCACTACCGCAAGGACATCGGCCAGAAGGCCCTCGCGCGCCTCCACGCACCGCGCTGATCCCTCGATGAGCGCTCCTTCCCCGGTGGTCGCGATCCTGATGGGGAGCGACAGCGACCTTCCCGCCATGGCGGAGTGCGCGCGCGTGCTCGAGGACTACCAGGTGCCGTACGACATCCGCGTCCTCTCCGCGCACCGCAGCCCGGAGGAGGCGGCCACCTACGGGCGCGAAGCGGCCGCGCGCGGCCTGCGCGTCATCATCGCGGGGGCGGGCGGGGCCGCGCACCTGGCCGGGGCCATGGCCGCGCATTCGACCCTGCCCGTGATCGGCGTGCCCCTGGACAGCTCGCCCCTGGGCGGATTCGACGCGCTGCTGGCCACGGTGCAGATGCCTCCGGGCGTCCCCGTGGCCGCGGTCGGCGTCGGCCTGATGGGGGCCAAGAACGCGGCTCACCTGGCCGTGGCCATCCTCGCCCTCCAGGACGACGCGCTGCGCGCGCGGCTGCACGCGAAACGGAAGAAGATGGCGGAGGAGACCGTCGCCAAGGCGGCGACGCTGCCCGACAAGCTGCGAAAGCTCCTCGGGGGCTCGTAGCCACGGCCGTCGGCGCGGCGCCGGCCGGATCTCGCCTCCCCCTGGCCGCGGTCGCACTGGGCAGCCTCGTCTTGAACCTGGCCGGCCTGACCTGGGGCCTGCCCGCGCGCTGGCATCCGGACGAGAAGGCGGACGCGGCCGCGCGCATGGCGCGCGAAAAGACGCTGGAGCCCGACTCGTTCATCAACCCCTCCCTTCCGCTCTACGTCGAATGGCCGGCGCTCCTCGCCCAGGCCCGGGCCGCGGACGCGGGTTGGCTGCGCGGGCGAGCCGCGGATCCCCTGCTGGCCGGACGAATCCTGTCCGCGCTGGCGGGGGCGGCCGCGGTGTGGACCCTGGGGCGGGCGGCGGGACGGATGCGCCGGGACCTATCCGTACTCGCGGCCGCGCTGCTCGCGCTCTCACCCGGTGTCGTGAACCTCTGCCACTTCGCGACCCCGGAGCCGTGGCTCCTGCTCGGGACCGCGGCCACCCTGCTTCTCGCCCTCGACCATCTCCGGGGCCGGCGTGGCGTCGCCCTGCTCGGGATCACGCTCGGCCTGACCGCGGCCACGAAGTACACCGCGGCCGCGCTGCTCGTCCCCTGCCTGGTCGCGGTCTGGCTGCGGCCGCGGACGGGAGAGGATCGCACGCGGCTGGAGGCCAACCTCGTCGCCTTCGCCGGCGCCGCGCTCGTCGTGATCGCGGCCCTGCTCGCCACGGGTCCTGGCCACGCGCTGGCCGGGAGCCTGCACCTCCCGGACGCGCGTCTCCTCCGTCCCGAGAGCGCGGCCGGTTTCGTCCAGTCGATGGCCATGCTCCTGGCCGCCGCGGGGGCCGCCCTCGTCCTGATCGGAGTGGCCGCGCGCCGCGGCGCGGCCTGGGCCGGGCCGCTGGCGCGGGCGGACGCGATCGCCCTCGCCGCCGTGGCCGCCATCGCCTTCGCGGCGGCCACGCCCTACGCCGTCCTGCGGGCGCCCGCATTCCTGAGCGACCTTGCCTTCAATCAGCAGACCCGCCACGAGTACAAGGGCCTCGCCTCTGCCTCGACTTCGTTCTGGCCGTACCTCGAGCTGCTGGCGGGCGCGCTCACCGCACCGCTCGCCGTGACGGCGGTGGCGGGCACCATCGTCGCGGCCGCGCGCGCCGGGCGCGGCGAGCGTGCCGCGGCCGTCGCCTTCAGCGCCGCGGTGGCGCCGTACCTGCTGGTGGCCTCGTCCGGCCACCAGGCGATGCGCTTCCTGGCTCCGGCCCTGCCCGCCGCCGCGCTGTGCGCCGCCCTCGCCCTGCGCGCGATCCCTCCTCCGCCCGCGCGGGGGCCGCTGGCCGGCCTGGTGCTGGCGCGCGCGGCGCTGGGCACGGCTCTCGTGCTGCGGCTCTTCTTCGTGGATTCGCGCTACGCCGCCGCGCGCTGGCTCGAAGCGAACGTCCCCCCGTCGGCGACGGTGGACCTCATCGCCAATAGTCCCGGCTATGGGCCGGCGCGGCCGCGGGGAGGCCTGCGCATCGTCCCCACGCTCTCACGCGAGATGGCGCCTCCCGACCGCTTCCTGGCCGCGGCCTCCGCCTACCGCCGCGAAGGCGCGCCCTGGCTCGTGCTGACCGCGTCCTACTACGAGCGCTTCCTCGATCACCCCGATCAGGCGCCCGAGCGCGCGGCCTTCTTCCGGGAGCTCCTCGAGGGACGCGGCGGGTACGAGGTGGCCGCGCGCTTCCGTCAGTCGGGCTGGCGGCGGCCGCTTGCCGAGTTCGTCGACCCCGAGATCGTGGTGCTGAAGAAGACGGACGCGCCGGCGGCGCCGGCTCAGCTCCCCACGCGGTAGCGCAGCACGTCGACGACGTCCGCCTTCTGCGAGGTCCCGCGCGGAATGAGGGTGAGCCCGTCGATGTCGGAGATCCCGGGCAGCAGGATCAGCTCGATCTGGCGGCGCGGACGCAGCAGGTCTCCCGGATCGACGGTGAGCGCGCGCCGGCCGCGGTCGTAGGTCAGCTTCAGGCCGTCGAAGGCGCGGTCGCCGGGGAGCACGGGGCCGGTGTAGCGCAGGAGCACGTGCCCGTTGAACGTGCTCTCGTCCATGTCCTTGCTGAACTGCACGACGAAGCGGCTGTCCGGGGCGACCTCGCCGTCCCCGTCGAGGGGTAGCGCGAACACCACCACCGGCGCCTTCCGGGGCTTCTCGGGCGGAGGCGGCGGGGGCTTGACGTCGGCCCTCGCGCTGGGCGGCGTGGTGAGCTGGATGCGCACTGCCTTGATGTAGGTCACGCCGCGCACCGTCTCCGGCTTGCCGATGACCTCGACCCACTTGCCCGTGTCGCGCTTGAGCCCGGAATCGAGCTCCCATCCCGCGCCCTTGGGCTTCTTCCCCGTGACCCAGATGGCGTAGAGGTCGTCCTTGATGACCCAGTCCGCCGTGGTGCGCTGGGTCCGGATGGGGAGGTCGCCGTACAGGTTGCGCCCGCGGAACTTCCCCACCACGCGGATCATCTGGCCGTCCCGTTTGCCCGGGTTCGACACGAGCTTCTCGAGCGAGACCTCCGGCGCCTTGATCTCGCCCGTCGGCTCCTTCTCCGGCGGGCCGGTGAAGTTCCAGAACTGCACGCCGAACGCGGGATTGGCGCCCTGGACCTGCCCGGTCTCGAGGAACACGCCGGTGATCTCGACGTCGCGGCCCATCATCTGCAGGGCCGCCTGCTCCCATTCCGTCTGCACCTCGCGCACGGGGACGATGCGGATCTGGTACAGCAGCCCGCGGAGAAGGTAGGCGCGCTGCGTGGAGTCGAAGCCGAGCTCGAGACGGCCGTGGGTGCGGACGGCGCGGCTGAGGTAGGACGTGGACTCCTGGACGAGGTCGTCGACGGCCACGTCCACGGGCTGGCCGTAGAGGGCGTCGTAGCGGTCGACGTTCCCTTCCCCGACCGAGATCTGGGCCGAGACCGGCCGCGACAGCCCCAGGGCCCAGGCGGCGGTCAAGACGGCGGCCAGGGCACGGGAACGCATCGTTCGAGTATAGGCTCCGGCGCATTCTCCGCGTCAAGCGTTGACGGTCCCCTCCGCCGCCGGTAACATTTTCGGACTTTACCCCGCCGCCCTCGGAAACCCGCGCCACAACGGAGGGACCCATGGCCTCAGAGACGGTCGAGAAGTCCCCGGCCAGCACGTTCCGGCCCTACGTCCCCGACGACGTGGTGATCCCCGAGTTCACGCTCCGCGCCGTCCTCTTCGGGATGCTGTTCGGGATCATCTTCGGAGCGGTGACCGTGTACGTGGGCCTGCGGGCCGGCCTCACGGTGGCCGCTTCCATCCCCATCGCCGTGCTTTCCATCAGCCTGCTCAGGGCCATGGGCCGCGCCACCATCCTCGAGAACAACATCGTGCAGACGACGGGCTCGGCCGGAGAGTCCGTGGCGGGCGGTGTGATCTTCACGCTCCCCGCCCTGATCTTCCTCGGCTTCCAGCTCGAGTACACGCGCATCCTGCTGCTGGCCATCATCGGCGGGATCCTCGGGGTGCTGTTCATGATCCCCCTGCGCCGCCAGCTCATCGTGAAGGAGCACGGCAACCTCCTGTACCCGGAAGGCACCGCCTGCGCCGACGTCCTCATCGCGGGCGACAAGGGCGGGTCGTTCGCGAGCCGCGTCTTCTACGGGCTCGGCCTCGGCAGCGTCTACACCCTGCTTCAGAACTCGAACGCGTTCGCGATCGTGCGCGAGACCCCGACCTACAACCCGGGCTGGCTGCCCGGAGCCTCCCTGCGCGCGGCCACGACCTCCGAGTACCTCGGAGTCGGCTACATCATCGGGCCCAAGATCGCGGGCGTGATCTTCGCCGGAGGCGTGTTCTCCTGGCTGGTCATGATGCCTGCCATCAAGTTCTTCGGCAGCCTGGTGCCGACGCCGATCTACCCGAGCACGATCCCCATCGGCCAGATGACGTCCGACCAGCTCTGGCAGTACTACATCCGGTACATCGGCGCGGGCGCGGTGGCCGCGGCCGGTCTGATCACGCTCGTGAAGACGACGCCCACCATCCTGGCCGCCCTGCGCGCGGGGGCGGCGGACCTGCGCAAGGCGGACGCGAAAGCGGCAGTGGCGGGCGGCCGCACGTCGCAGGACCTCCCCATGACGCTGGTGCTGGCCGGCTCGGCGGTGATCGTGGCCGTGATGTGGGCCTTCCTGACTTTCAAGCCGGTGCCGGGCGCCCCCACCGGCGCCGTCGCCAACGTGATCGCGTCCGTGCTCGTGGTCGTCTTCGGGTTCCTGTTCGTGACCGTGTCCTCGCGCATCGCCGGCCTCATCGGCACCTCGTCGAACCCGATCTCGGGCATGGCCATCGCGACGCTGATGGCGACCTGTGCCCTGTTCCTCCTCGCCGGATGGACGGCGCCCGCCTACGGCGCCCTTGCCCTCACCATCGGGGGCACGGTGTGCATCGCCGCCGCGAACGCGGGCAATACGTCGCAGGACCTCAAGACGGGCTACCTGGTCGGCGCCACGCCCTCCGCCCAGCAGAAAGGGCTCTTCCTCGGTGTGCTCGCGTCGTGCTTCGCGATCGGCATCACGCTCATCGCGATGAACAAGGCGCTCGAGAAGTTCGTTCCCGCCAGCATCACCGTGGACGTCGCAAATCCGTCGGAAGGCGTGAACGTGGAAGGGACGAAGGAGTACAACGGCCGCACCTACACCCTGCTCAACGTGATCGGGTCCACCACCATCGCCGAGGGCAAGTACCTCGCGGACCCGGCCACGGGAAAGGTCGAGCTGCAGTGGATCCAGGGCATCGGCAGCCAGGACGCGCCCGCGCCCCAGGCCCGCCTGATGTCGGTGGTCATCAACGGGATCCTCAATCGCAAGCTGCCCTGGGGCCTCGTCCTGCTCGGGGTGTTCCTGGTGATCGCGGTGGAGCTGCTCGGCATCCGCTCCCTCAGCTTCGCGGTGGGCTCGTACCTCTCGATCGGGACCACGGCCGCCATCTTCTGCGGCGGCATCGTGCGCTGGCTCGTGGAGCGGAGCACGAAGACCAAGACGGATGACGAGGCGAGCCCGGGCGCTCTCTACGCGAGCGGTCTCATCGCGGCCGGAGGGATCGTGGGCCTTCTCGCGATCTGCGTGAAGCTCCTGGCCGCCGCCCAGGAGAAGGTCACGTGGCTGGGATGGTTCCCGACGCAGTGGGGCAAGGTCGGCGAGAAGCTGGGCGTCGCCGGAAGCTCCGCGCTGGGGATGCTGGCATTTGCCGGTCTCGCCTTCTCTCTCTACTACTTCGCGCGCAAGCCGCTGGAGACCGTGCCCCCGGCGGCGCCGGCGGTCCCCCCGACGAAGTCCTAGCCCAGAAATGAAAACCCCGGAGGGCTTTCGAAGGCCCTCCGGGGGCGGTCAGCTGTTGGGATTCGCCAGACTCTGCGGCCTAGCGGGCCCCCAGCCGGTCGGGACCGATCCGTCCCGGGTGGAGGCTATCCAGATGAAAAGTCTGCCCTAGATGTTCACCACCTGGCTCAAGAACCTAAGCGTCAGCCACCTCGCGTGATGTTTGCCGACTGTCCACTGGACCACCTCCTTTCTCGCGTGAAACGAGTGTAAGAAGCGGTCGTTCAACGTGTCAAGGGAAAAGTACTACCCATCGGGTGATGTGTGCCGAGTGCTACCAAGTCTTGTGCCGTAACGCGCAATCATCGGTTTTTCGACTTGACACCTTCGAAGGCGGCATGATAGCTTCGCGCGACGTCCCGTGCCTTCCAACCAACTGGCATTGAGCAACTTGGCGCAAATGGCCACTCGAATCAGGGCGGAATGAAACTGAAGGTCCTGGGTTGCTTCGGCGGGAACATCCCCGGACACGGGATGACCTCGCTGTTGATCAATGACACCGTGGCCCTGGACGCCGGATGGGTGTCGGGCGCGCTCTCCCTGCGCGACCAGGAGAAGGTGAAGGACATCTTCATTTCGCACTCGCACCTCGACCACACCTGCACGCTGCCGTTCCTCATCGACAACAACTTCAGCGCCCCCGGGTTCTCGCTGCGCATCTATGCGATCCCGGAGGTGGTGGCGTCGATGAAGAACCACCTCTTCAACAAGATCACCTGGCCGGACTTCACCAGCCTTCCCAACGACCTCACCCCGGTCCTCAAGCTCGTCGAGGTCCGCCCCGAAGAGCCCGTGCTCGTCAACGGGCTGACCATCCGTCCCGTCCTCGTGTCGCACATCGTGCCGACCACGGGCTTCATCGTCGAGGACAAGAAATCCTGCCTCGCCTTCTCGAGCGATACGGGTCCGACGCACCGCTTCTGGGAAATCGTCAACGGCGTGAAGAACCTCAAGGCCATCATCACCGAGACGTCGTTCCCGGACGAGTTCCAGGATCTCGCCGATGTCTCCGGCCATCTCACGCCCTCCACCCTCGACGTCGAGCTCGAGAAGCTGGAGAGGGATGTGCCCGTCTATCTCTACGGCGGGAAGCCCAAGCACCTCAAGGCGATCAAGCAGCAGGTGAAGGCGCTCAAGCGCAAGAAGCTGACCTTCCTGGAGCAGGGCAAGACCTACCGCTTCTAGAGCCGCAGCCGCCCCAGGCTGACCAGGCTTCCCGCCAGCCCCACGAGCGTGCCGCCGGCCACGATGAGCGCGGCCATGGTGGGCGGAAGCACGATGGCGGTGCGGCCGAGCAGGTCGGAGGTCGCGAGCAGGTCGCGGGAGAGCGCGTGGAAGATCCCCCAGAGGAGCACCAGCGCGAGCACTCCGCCCAGCCCACCCTGGATCATTCCCTCCAGGACGAACGGTCCCTTCACGTAGGCGGGGGCCGCCCCCACCAGCCGCATGATGTCGAGCTCGTCCTGGCGCGCGTACATCGTCAGCCGCATGACGTTCGAGATGGTGAAGACAGCGGCCAGGACCAGGATCGCCCCCAGGAACGCGCCCGCGCCGCGCACGAGGCGGACGGCGGTCGAGAGCCTCTGGATCCAGAGGAGGTCGTACTCGACGTCCTCCACGCCGGGCGCTTTCCGGAACCCGTCCACGAGCCGCTGGGCGTCCGCGGCCGAGTTCCGCGCGGGATGGAGCGTGACCTCCAGCGCGGCCGGGAACGGGTTCTCTCCGAGGTCCTCCGGCAGCGAACGCATCTCGCGGAACAGGGCCCGGAAGCGCCGCAGGGCCTCCTCGCGCGAGATGTAGACGACCGACTCCACGGCGGGATCGGCGCGCAGCGCGGCCTGGAGGCCGTCGCGGGGGGCGTCCGGAAGCTGGTCCTCGAGATAGAAGGTGACCTGGACCTTGTCGCTCCAGCGCGCGACGACGCCGGCGAGGTTGCTGGCCAGGGAGAGGAACGCCCCCAGCACGAAGAGGCTGACCGCGATGGTGACGATCGACAGCCCGGTGATGAGCCGGCTGCGCCAGAGGCTGGTCAGGGCCTCCTCCACGAAATAGCGGAAGGCCCTCAGGACCATCATGGGTTTGGCGCTATCCCTCTCCCGAAGTCCGAAATTATAATCGGGGGCGGATGTCCGTCCTCATCGGAGTGGCCGGCGGCACCGGCTCCGGCAAGACGTCCTTCGCGAACCGCCTGCTCGAGCGGCTCCGCGAGGAGCGCTGCGTGACCGTGGCCCAGGACGCCTACTACAAGGACGGAAGCACGCTCGATCCCGCCGCGCGCGCCGCCATCAACTACGATCATCCGGACGCCTTCGACACTTCCCTGCTCATCCAGGACCTGCGCGACCTCAAGGCCGGGCGCCCGGTGCCGCATCTCACCTACGACCACGCCGCCTACTCGCGCCGGGTGCTCCCCGATGCGCTGACCCCGCGACCCGTGGTCATCCTCGAAGGCATCCTGATCCTGGCTGAGGAGCCGCTGCGGCGGCTCATGGACATCAAGCTGTTCATCGACACCGACTCCGACGTCCGCATCCTGCGCCGCCTGCGCCGCGACCTCAAGGAGCGCGGACGCTCTTTCGAATCCGTCGAGCGGCAGTACCTCTCGTCCGTGCGCCCGATGCACCTCGAGTTCGTCGAGCCTTCCAAGCGATACGCCGACCTGATCGTGCCGGAGGGGGCGGAGAACGCGGTCGCGCTCGAAGCCGTGGTCGCGCGCGTGGACGCGATGCTCCGCGCCGCCACCGCCAGCGCCCTGGGCTGATCCGCTTCGACCCCGCGGCCGGACGGCCCGATCAGTCGCCGACGACGCGCCCTCGCTCCAGGGTGATCACGCGCTTGCCCATGCGCTGGATCATCTCGCGGTCGTGGGTGGCCACGAGGACGGTGGTCCCGCGCGCGTTGACGTCCTTGAAGAGATCCATGATCTCCTGGGCCATGTCCGGGTCGAGGTTCCCCGTGGGCTCGTCGGCCAGGAGGAGCATGGGCTCGTTGATGAGCGCGCGCGCGATGGCCACGCGCTGCTGCTCGCCGCCCGAGAGCTGCAACGGATAGGCGTGCATCTTGTGATGCAGCCCGACCGACTTCAGGGCCGCGAAGGCCCGGCGCTTCTGCTCCTTGACGGGAACGGCCAGGATGCGCAGCACGAAGGCGACGTTCTCCAGGATCGTCTTGCGCTTGAGGAGCTTGAAGTCCTGGAAGACGACGCCGATGGAACGCCGCAGCTCGGGGATCTGGCGGTCCGGGATCGCGGTGACGTTCCGTCCCCCCACCAGGATCTGTCCCTGCGACGGCAGCTCCTCGCGGAACACGAGCTTGAGGAACGTGGTCTTGCCCGCGCCACTGGGCCCGGTCAGGAACGAGAACTCGCCTTTCTTGATGTGGACGGTGATGTCGGAGAGGGCGGACGACTCGCGGTCGTACTGCTTGTAGACATGAAACGCTTGGATCACCGCGCGGGATTATAGACGGCTCCCGTGGCGCACTCGTCACCGCCATCGCCACGGGGCCGCGTGGTCACTCTCGCGGGGACGCAAGCGCGCGCTAGAACTTATCTCAGGGGGGGCACTCACGCGGCGTACGTTGGGCATTCGCGACCCCCCCTGAAACCCCCCACCGCTGCGCCGCCGCTACGCAGCGCCGCGCTCCTGGTCGGCTCGTTGATGCGCGCGCCGTTCGCGTTCCCGTCCCCGTCTCCGTCTCCGTGCCCGTCTCCGTCGGTTTGGCCCCTCCGCGGTTATCATCCACACCAAGGAGATCCCATGAAGGCCGTCGTCATGCACGAGCACGGGGGACCCGAGGTCCTGCGCTACGAGGACATCCCCGATCCCATGGCTGGGCCGGGAGAGGCCCTCGTCCGCGTGCGCGCATGCGCGCTCAACCATCTCGACATCTGGACGCGCATCGGACAGGCCGGCCGGATGGTCGCGTTCCCGCACGTCCTCGGCAACGACATCGCCGGGGAGGTCGTCTCCTTGCGTACTCCGGTGGAAGGGATCGCTCCCGGCGAGCGCGTGATGGTCTCGCCCGGCACCTCCTGCGGACGATGCCCGCAGTGTTTGTCCGGCGAGGACAGCTCCTGCCGCAGCTACCGGATCCTCGGGCACCAGATCCCCGGAGGCTACGCGGAGCTGGTCCGGGTGCCCGTCCAGAACCTCATCTCCCTGCCCGGGCACCTGCCCTTCGAGGAGGCGGCCGCCTTCCCCCTCGTCTTCCTCACCGCCTGGCGCATGCTCGTCACCCGCGCGCACGTGCGCATCGGCGAAGACGTGCTCGTGTGGGCCGCGGGCAGCGGCGTGGGCATGGCCGCGATCCAGGTGGCCAAGTTGCACGGCGCGCGCGTGATCGCGACCGCGGGCAGCGCGGCCAAGCTCGAGCAGGCCAGGAAGGTCGGGGCGGACGCGGTGATCGACCATCACGAGCAGGATGTGGTGGCGGAGGTGAAGCGTCTCACCTCGCGCAAGGGAGCCGACGTGGTGGTCGAGCACGTGGGCGCCGCCACCTGGGAGCGGTCCATCCTCTCCCTGGCGCATCGGGGGCGCCTGGTGACGTGCGGCGCCACCACGGGCGCCACCGGCGCCACCGAGCTGCGGCATCTGTTCGCGAAGCAGCTCTCGCTGCTCGGCTCGTACATGGGCGGCAAGGCGGAGCTGCTCGAAGCGGCGGCCTTCTACTTCGCGCACAAGCTCAAGCCCGTCGTGCACACCGTGCTGCCCCTGGCCGAAGCGCGGCGGGCGCACGAGATGATGGAAAAGTCCGAGCACTTCGGAAAGATCGTCCTGCAGGTGGCGTGACCGCGCCAGCGGCCACCATCGCGGGAGTGGCTGTCACTCCGTTCGTGCCCGCTGCGGCCACCGCGGGCGGCCACCGTCAGACCCTGCTCGGATTCTGGCTCCGGCGCCGCCTCCGCTGGGAGGCGCCCACGGAAGACCTGGTGGTCGAGGCGGGCGAGGATGTCCGCCTGCTCGCGCGCGTCGCCTGGCACGAGGGGCGGCGCGACGCGCGCCCCGCGCTCGTCATCGTGCACGGGCTCGGCGGCTGCGACGCCGCCGGCTATGCGGTGGCCACGGGCCGTCTGGCCCTCGCCCGCGGATGGCACGTCGTGCGCATGAACATGCGGGGGGCCGGCGACGCGGAAGCCCTGTGCCCGCGCCTGTACAACGCGGGGCTGGACGGCGACCTGCTGGCCGTGCTGGCCGCCCTGGCTCCGCACACGCCCGCGCTCGCGATCGTCGGCTTCTCGCTGGGCGCGAACCTGGCGCTGCTCGCCCTCGCCCGCGGAGGGGATCGTTTGCCTCCCGGCCTCGTGGGAGTGGCCGCGGTGTCGCCGCCGCTGGACCTCGCCGCCTGCGCGGACGCCCTCGAGCGGCCGCCGAACCGTCTGTACCAGGCGTACTTCATGCGCAGCCTCAAGGCGGCCTATCAGCGGCTCCAGCGACTGCGGCCCGACCTCTATGAACGCGGGCGTGAGGGCGGCATCCGCACCATCCGCCAGTACGACGAGGCCATCACCGCGCCCTACGGCGGATACGCGAGCGCCGACGCGTACTACGGCGCCTCCAGCGCGGGCCCGCGGCTCGGCGCGCTGACCCGGCCGGCGCTGGTGCTGGCCGCCCTCGACGACCCGATGGTCCCCGCCGACTCCGTCGCGCGCTGGCCGCTGCCCCTCTCCGGTCTCGTGCAGCGCGAGATGACCTCCAGCGGCGGGCACGTCGGGTTCGTGGCCCCGACCTCGGCGGCGGGCCGGTTCTGGGCGGCCGAGCGCGTGCTGGCGTTCTTCGAGCAGGCGGCGGTGCGCGCGGACACGGACACGCGCATGGCCGCGCGGGCCTAGGGGGCCGCCGAGGATCGGAGCAGCGGCGCCACCGCGGTCCAGACCAGGTCCGCCATCTTCCGTTGTCCCTCCTCCGTGGGATGGATGCCGTCGGCCTGGTTCAATCGCGGAATGCCCGCCACGCCCTCGAGGACGAACGGAACCAGCACCGCCCCGTGCTTGCGGGCCAGGTCCGGATAGATGGCGTCGAAGCCCCGGCCGTAGACGGCGCCGAAGTTCGGGGGCGCCTTCATGCCGAGGAGCACGAGGCGCGGAGGCGGCGATTGCGCGGCCGCGCGGGTCAGGATGGCGTCGATGTTGGCGCGGGTCGCGGCCGGATCCTGTCCGCGCAGGGCATCGTTGGCCCCCGTCTCCAGGACGAAGACGTCGACCTTCTGACGAAGGAGCCAGTCCATCCGGCGGAGCGCCCCCGCGGAGGTCTCACCGCTGACGCCGGCGTTCACGACGCGATAGGGCAGACCGGCCTCCTCCACGTGCTTCTCCAGCAGGCCCGGGTAGGCCAGGTCCGGATCGGGCAGGCCGTATCCGGCGGTGAGACTCGTGCCCACCGCGAGCACCACGCCCTTGTCCGCGACGGCGGGTGGGGCGATGGGCACGGCGCTGTCCGCGGGCGCGGCCTCGCGTGAGGCCTTGCCGCAGCCGGCCAGGGCCGCCACGAGGGTCAGGCAAAGACACCAGGCGCGCGGGGCCGCTATCATCGGAGGATGCGTGCGCCCCGGCCACAACTTTTGACCCGCGATCCTCGTCAATGAAGCTGGACCATGCTGCGGTGTGAATCCCTGACCAGGACTTTTCTCTCTGGCGGGCACGAGCTGCCCGTCCTGAAAAGTATCACGCTCGAGGTGCCGGACGGATCGTTCGTCGCCATCCTCGGACCCTCCGGCAGCGGCAAGAGCACGCTGCTCGGCCTGCTCGCGGGGCTCGACCGCCCCACCACCGGCCGCGTGTGGCTCGACGGCGTCGAGCTCGGCTCCCTCAGCGAAGACGAGCGGGCGCGGCTGCGGGGCGAGAAGGTGGGCTTCGTCTTCCAGTCCTTCCAGCTCATCCCGACCCTGACCGCGCGCGAGAACATCCAGGTTCCCCTGGAGCTGCGCGGCCTCGAGGCGCAGGCGCGAGCGGACGAGCTCCTGGCACGAGTGGGGCTCACCGGCCGGGGTCATCATTATCCGGCCCAGCTCTCGGGCGGCGAGCAGCAGCGGGTCGCCCTCGCGCGCGCCTTCAGCCACCGGCCGCGCGTCCTGTTCGCGGACGAGCCCACCGGCAACCTCGACGCCGCCACCGGGGCCCGCGTGATCGAGCTGATGTCGGAGCTCAACCGCGAGGTCGGGACCACCCTGGTCCTCGTGACCCACGACCAGAGCCTGGCCGGCCGCGCGGGGCGGATCGTGCGCCTGCACGACGGCGCGTTGCTCTCGGATACGGCGGCGGCCTGACCGGATGCGCTTCGCGCTGCTCCTCGCCTGGCGCGAGAGCCGGTCCCCGCGCCGCCTGCTGCTCCTGATGGCATCGGTGACGGCGGGGGTGGCGGCGCTGGTGGCCATCGGGTCCTTCACGCGGAACCTGCAGGCCTCGGTGCGCGACCAGGCACGCGCGCTCCTCGGGGCGGACCTGGCCGTCGGCAGCGGCACCGCGTTCTCGCCGCGCGCGGAGAGCCAGATCGCCCGGATCATCGAGAGCGGGCGCGCGGGCACCGCGGAGCCCCAGGTGGCGCGCGTCACCAGCTTCAGCGCGATGGCGTACGTCCCGCGCACGGCCGGGGCCCGGCCCGTCCAGGCCATGGCCATCGAGGGCGGCTTCCCGTACTACGGGACCATCGAGACGTCGCCGCCGGGACAGTGGACCCGGCTCGGCGAGGGCGGGGGCGTGCTCGTCGATCCGTCCCTGCTCACCCTGTTCGACGCGCGCGTCGGGGACATCCTGAGCCTCGGCGAGGCCAAGCTGGAGATCCGCGGCACCGTCGTCAACTATCCCGGCGACGTGGGCATCCGCTCCGCGCTGGGTCCGCGCGTCTACCTCTCGTCCCGGGACGTCGCGCGCACCGGGCTCCTCCGCTTCGGCTCCCGCGCCCGGTACGACGTATACGTCAAGCTTCCCGCCGGCGTGGATGCGCAGCGCCTCGCCGACCGCAACCGCATCCGGCTCTCGTCGGAGCGCGTGGGCATCCGCACCGTGACCGAGGACCAGCGCTCCCTCAACAATGCGCTGGGCCGGCTCGGCCGCTACCTGTCCCTCATCGGGCTGGTCGCCCTGCTCCTGGGCGGGCTCGGGGTGGCGAGCGCGGTGCGTGCGCTCATGAAGAAGAAGATGGAGACGATCGCGGTCCTGCGCTGCCTGGGCGCCACCGCCGGTCAGATCTTCGGCGCCTATCTGCTGCAGGCGGTCGCCCTCGGCCTCGCGGGGTCCACGGTGGGGGCCGTCATCGGGATCGCGCTGCAATGGTTCCTGCCGCGGGTGATGCGTGGCCTGCTGCCGGTGGACGTCGCGTTCGCGCCCGCTCCCGCCTCCATCGCCGCCGGCCTCGCCCTCGGGGCCTGGGTGGCCGGCCTGTTCTCGCTGCTGCCCCTGCTCTCGATCCGCGACGTGCCCGCGCTCGCGGTGCTGCGACGCGCCTTCGAGCCCCCCGCGCGCGGCCGGCGCGACTGGCGCCGCCTGCTCGCCGTGCTCGTGCTCGTCCTCAGCATCCTGGGCCTCTCCGTCCTGCAGGCTCCGAGCCCCGGCGCGGGGGTCGTCTTCGCAGGCTCCATCGGCGTCGCCCTGGGTGCGCTCTGGGGAGTCGCGCTGCTCCTGATGAGGACGGTTCGGCGGCTGTTCCCCACGCGCTGGCCCTACGTGTGGCGGCAGGGGCTGGCCAACCTGTACCGGCCCGCCAACCAGACGGCGATGGTGATCCTCGCCCTCGGCTTCGGCGCCTTCCTGCTCGACACCGTCTACCTCGTGCACCACAACCTCCTGCGCGACCTCCGCGTGGGCGGCACGCGGGACCGCCCCAACCTCGCGCTCTTCGACATCCAGCCCGATCAGCGCGAGGGCGTGCGCGCGTTGATGCGGCGCGAAGGTCTGCCCGCGGAGGCGCCGGTCCCGATCGTCCCCATGCGCATCGCGTCGGTGAAGGGCCGCCCCGCGGGCGCGCTGCTGGCCGAAGGCACGGTGGCCGCCGAGCCGCCCCGCCCCGGCCAGCCCAACCGCTGGACGCTCCGGCGCGAGTACCGCAGCACCTATCGCGACACGGTGGGCTCGTCCGAGCGCATCGTGGCCGGCCGGCCCTGGGCGGCCGGCTCCTGGCTCTCCCCGCATCCCGGGGGCGAGCCCGTGCCCATCTCCGTCGAGGCCGGAGTGGCCAAGGAGATGGGCGTCGGCGTCGGCGATCTCGTCACCTGGGACGTGCAGGGCGTCACCCTACCCACCCGCGTGGCCAGCCTGCGCGAAGTCGAATGGGCGCGCTTCGAGCCGAACTTCTTCATCGTGTTCCCGGAGGGCCCCCTCGCCTCCGCGCCCCAGACCTTCCTGACCCTCACCCGCGTCTCCGACCCCACGCGGCGCGCGCGCCTGCAGCGCGCGGTCGCGGAAGCCTTCCCCAACGTCACCGCGCTGGACCTCTCCCAGGTGCAGGAGGTCATCGAGAAGGTGATCGCGCGCGTGAGCCTGGCCATCCGATTCATGGCCCTCTTCAGCCTGGCCGCGGGCGTGATCGTCCTGCTGGGAGCGGTCGCGGCCAGCCGGGACCAGCGGATCCGCGAAGGCGTGCTCCTCAAGACGCTGGGGGCCACGCGCGCACAGGTCGCGCGCGTCATCCTGGCCGAGTACCTGAGCCTGGGCACGCTGGCCTCGGCGTCCGCGCTCGGGCTCTCCCTGCTGGGCGGATGGGCCCTGCTGCACTTCCTGTTCGAGGCGCCCTTCGCCGTGCCCGGCCTCCCCCTGGCCGTCTTCTCGATCGGCGTCGTCGCCCTCACCGCGATCGTCGGCCTGACGAGCGCGCGCGACGTCTTCGCCCGGCCACCCCTGGAGGCCCTGCGCGCGGAGTGACTCCTCTATACTGGTGTGCGCGAGGAGCCCGATGACACGCGTCATTCCATCCCTGTCCCTGACTCTCGTCCTGGCCGCCGCGTCCGCCTGGGCGGACCGGGTGCAGGTGTTCTCCGTCCAGGGCGCGGACTGCGCGACCTGCGCCGACAAGATCAAGGACGAGGTCAAGAAGACGAAGGGCATCGGCAAGGTCGAGTTCGACAAGCAGAAGGTCGAGCTCACGGTCAAGCTCGAGGACGGCGTCGCCGACGAGGCCGTGCTCTCCGCGGTCGAGCGCGCCGGGTTCAAGGCCACGGTGGGTCCCGGCCACGGCGCGTACCTTCCGCACCCGGACTATCCGCCGGGGGCGGACGTCCTCTGGCTCAGCCGCGACGGGTCCGCGGTCGGTCCGCTTCCGAAGCTGCGCGCGGCCGCGAAGTACACCGTGTTCGACGTCTACGCGGACTGGTGCGGGCCCTGCCGGACCGTCGACGAGCGCTTGCGCGACCTCGTGGGCAAGCGGGCGGACGTCGCGGTGCGGAAGCTCAACGTCGTGGAGTTCGAGAGTCCCCTGGGCAAGGAGCTGGGGTCACGCCTGGAGGCGCTCCCGTATCTCATCGTCTTCACGCCGTCCGGCAAGCGGATCGACATCGCGGGCGCGGACATGGACAAGCTCGACAAGGCGCTGGCCGCGAAGTGAGCCGGTCGTCGCGACTCCTGCTGGCGCTGGTGATGGTGGCAGCACGGGCGCAGGCGTTCGAAGCCGGCTGAGCCGGCTGATCGAACCCCAACCTGCCGGTCGGCGGGTCCTTCCTCGCCCCTCCTGCTCCAGGCAAGTGGCGCGCGACCCTCGCCGCCGCCGGCACGCGCGTGCACAACGGGCACATGGCCGTGGACGACGCTCCGCCCGTGGCCTGGCACGTCCAGGACCTCACGGTGGCGGACGCCGCCCTCGTCGCGGAGTACGGCGTGGCCCGGGGCGTCGGGCTGAGCCTCACGTCCTTCTATCGGCAGGTCACGACGCGCATCCATTTCCAGGACCTGGAACGGCGGCCCGTCGTCCTGCCCCAGGGCGACATCCACCATCGCAACGAAACGCTCACGGGGATCGGCGACTTCTGGGCGCTGGCCGTGGCCGGCAAGGTGGTGGCCAAGTGGTCGCTGGCCGCGCGGGCGGGCGTCTCCGTTCCCCTCGGTCGTACCGTGGAGAATCCCTTCGCCCTCGGTCGCCGCGGCCTCCCCCACCAGCACATCCAGTTCGGCACCGGGACGTGGAACCCGATGCTCGGCCTGTCCGTCGGCCGCCATCTCGGCCAGACCAGCGTCATCGGCAGCGCGCTCGCCCGGCTGCCGCTGTACGAGAACGCCCACGGCTATCGCGCCGGCCGCCGCTACGACGCGAGCCTCGTCGCCGACCGGCGGCTGCGCGGACCCTGGCGGGCCCAGGCCGGGCTCGACCTCGCGCACGAGAGCGCCGAGCGTTGGAGCAGCGTGATCGAGGAGGAAGGGAACCTCGGGCGTACCGACCTTCTGGTCTCGGCCGCGCTCGTGCGGCAGGTGGGCACGGCGGGCGCGCTCTCGCTGCAGGTGAAGGTCCCGCTCTTCACCCACGCGCACGGATCGCAGGTGGACTACCCCGCGATCGTCGGCCTGGCCTGGTCCCGCTGAGGCGGAGCGGGCGTCTCAGGCGTCCGGGGAGTCGAGCAGGTCGGAGAGCTGCCGGCGCCGGGCCAGGGTCAGGTCCACGAACTGCAGGCCGTGGTTGAAGCCGGACGCGGTGCGGCGGTTCCATTGCACGACGGCATCGACGATGAGCGCCTCGCCGACGGGCACCGGCAGCATGAGCCGCACGCGCGTCTTTGGATCGAGGCGCACGGGCAGCCGCACCTGCGCGCCCCCGGCGCCGAGGTTGGCCAGCTCCCCCGCGGCCAGGGTGACGCCTTCGGCGGACAGGACGGTCACCTCCGCGGCCACCAGACGCCGGACGTGCGCGCGCACCTCGCGGACGGGAGCGGATGCGGCGCGGGCCAGGACGGCCGCGCAGAGCGCGACGAGGTCGTCCGGAACGAAGGGGCGGAACACGCACGCGGCGGCACCCGCGCGGATGGCCTGGGCGAAGGCGTGGTAGTCGGCGCGGCCGACGAGCACAGCGACGGGAGGCGGGTCGGGAGCCGCGCGCAGCCGGACGAGCGCGGTCCAGCCCTCGCGCCGCGGCAAGCCGAGGTCGACCAGCACCAGGCGCGGACGCTCCGCGGCCACCCGCGCGGCCGCCGCCTCCGCGTCCGCGGCGGATTCCAGCTCGTAGCCGGCACCGGCCAGGGCCGGGCGCAGCCGCGCCTGGAGGTCTTCGTCGCGCGTGACGAGAAGGAATCGAGCGGGTGCAGCCGCCTCCGTCACGGGACGGGCGAAGGCGACGGTGACGGTGCCGGCGCGGCCGCGAGGGCCCGGATCGTCACCTTCTGGATGACGACGCGCCGCTGGGGCTTGTCGCCGTCGACCGGGGTCTCGCCGATGTGGTCCACCACGTCCATCCCCGAGGTCAGCTCGCCGAAGATCGTGAACTTTCCCGTCAGGGACGGCTGATCCGAGAGGACCACGAAGAACTGGTTGCCCGCGCTGTTCGGACTCGAGGGCCGGAGGACCGCGGCCACGGACCCGCGCGTCATGGGCCGGGCGGAGAACTCGGCCTTGAGCAGGCCCAGGCCGCCCGTTCCGTAGAGCGCCTTCTTGGCCGGGTCCTTCGAGAGCGGGTCGCCGCCCTGGATGATCCCGCGCGGCACGATGCGGTGGAAGGTCGTGCCGTCGAACCCGCCGGTGCGCGCGGTGTTGACGAAGTGCCGCACGTGGCGGGGGGCGGCGTCGGCGAGCAGGTGGATCACGAACGAGCCTTCCGCGGTCTCCAGGATGGCCTCGAGCGGGCCTTCGTCGACGACGGGAGCGGGGCTGGGCACCGCGCGGCGGCGCACCGGTGGAGGCGGCGCCGCCCGCACCGGTAGCACCGCCTCGGCGGCGAGACCCAGGACGAGGGCGAAGCCCAGGGCACCCCTCACCGCGCGGGCCCGTCCGTGTAGGCGGCGGCGATCTGGTGGATCCAGCGCGCGTCAGAGAGCGCGTCCGCCAGCGACGGCGCGGGCGGGGTGCCCGACTTCAGGGCCTCGCGGAAGTGGTGCAGCTCCGCGCGGAACGCCTCTTCGTAGGACACGGTGTGATTCTCGACCAACAGCTCGTCGCCGTCCATGCGCTCGATGGTGAGCGGCGTGGGCGCGTGGCGGATGTAGGGCGACGGGAAGACGAGCGTCACCCGCGTGTCGGGTCCGATGAAGCGCAGCGTCTCCTCGTAGTGCTTGAGGCCGGGCACCGAGATCCAGCTCAGCGACGCGCGCACGTCACCCGCGAAGCGCGAGATCGAGTTCTGGGCGAGGCCGTCGCGCCAGACGTGCGCGGACACCACGCCTTCCGGATCGCCCAGCACACCGCGCACGGCGTCGATGTCGTGGATGAGGCTCTCGAAGAGGAGGGCCGCGCCGACACGGTGATGGGCCGGGGCCTTGTCGCCGACGATCCGGTCGACGCATCCCTTGAGCGCTCCGCGCAGCACGCGCTCGTGCGTGTCGGTGATCTGCTCCTTCTCCGGACGCGGCTGCCACGGGCGGTCGGACGTGGGCAGGACGACGTGGTGCGTCCGGTAGGCGCCGTCGTCGGGATGGAGGACGGTGACCTCGACGAAGCGCAGGTCCCGCATCTCCTGCACGGCGCGGCGCGCGCGCAGGTAGGCGGGATCGAACCGCTTGTGGTAGCCCATCATGAACGGCACGCCCGCCTCGCGCACCGCGCGTGCGACCTCTTCCGTCTCGGGCAGGCTGAAGGCCAGCGGCTTCTCGACGAACAGCGGCTTGCGCGCGGCGAGCAGGTCGAGGACGGCGTCGCGGTGGCAGCCGGACGCGAAGAGAAGGACCGCTTCGACGTCCTTCTGGCCGGCCAGCTCCCGGCCGTCCTTGAATCGCGCGCGTATGCCGTAGCGATCGCCCACGGCGTTCACCGTCTTCTCGCTGAGGTCGGCCAGGGCGACGATCTGGAAGAGGTCCGCCCTCTCGGCCAGGGTCGGCAGATGCATCATCTGCGCGATGCCGCCGCATCCGACGACACCCACTCGGAGCGGCGGCATCAGACTCCCACCTTTTCGCGGAGGTAGGCGCGGCTGCGGCGGGCGCTGGCGAAGGGCTCGGGCTCCAGGCGGCCCTGCTCGTCGGGCACCACGTCCTGCTCGACGATCAGCCAGCCGTCGTAGTCGCGCGCGCGCAGCGATTCGACCACACGCGGGAAATCGACGACTCCCTCGCCCAGCGGACAGAACACGCCGCGCTTCCAGGCCGCCGACATGCCGATGTCGGTGGTGCGCACGCGTGCCAGCTCGTCCGCGCGGACGTCCTTGAGATGGACGTAGCGCACGCGATCGCCGTGGCGGCGCAGCACCTCGACGGGGTCGGCCCCGCCGTACACGGCATGGCCGGTATCGAGGAGCAGGCCGACGACCTCCGGATCCGTCTCCGCCAGCAGACGGTCGATCTCCTGCGGCGTCTCCACGAACGTGCCCGCGTGGTGGTGGACCACCACCGTCATGGACAGCTCGTCGCGCAGGGCGCGGGCCACGGCGTTCAGGGTGGTGACGGCCTCGCGCCACTGCTTGTCGTCGAAACCGGCGCTGCCGTCATCGGGCACGCGTCCGGCCTGCGCGGTGCGGCCGGGATCCTCGTCGTCGGCCACGATCAGCTCGCGCACGCGCTGGGACGAGAGAAGACGCGCGACGTCCAGGGCGGCGCGCACGGAGGCCGCGCGCCGGGAGGCATCCTCCAGGGGAAGGGGCACGAACGAGGAGCCCAGGGTCAGTCCCCGTGAACGCAGCTCGTGGTCCAGCTCGCGCGGGGACGTGGGGAGATAGCCGTAGGGCCCGAGCTCGGTGCCCGCGTAGCCGGCGCGGGCGATTCCATCGAGGACGTCAGCGAAGGGCGGGTTGGGGCGGTTCGCTTCGTACACGCCCCAGCTCACGGGGGCGTTGCCGACGCGCATCATGCTCGGATCCTTGGGAGGGGGTCTTGGGGGGTGCGCCGCCGCACCCCCCAGGATTGATTACCTAGAACGCGAGCCGGGCCGAGAGCTGCATCACCCGCGCGTCCCCGGCCAGCGAGCTGATCGTGCCCAGTGTCGACAGCGAGTTGAGGTTGCGGTTGGGCAGGCCCAGGTTGACGGTGTTGAACACGTTGAAGACGTCCCACCGGAGCGTCGCCAGCACGCGCGGACCGGCATGGAAGCCGCGGGCCAGGCTCATGTCGAAGCTCTTGTAGCTGGGCCCGCGGAACTGGTTGCGCGTCTCGTTGCCGAACGTGCCCGACGGAACGGCCTGGAAGCCGTCGGCGGTGAACCAGTGGTCCACCGTCTTCGGGAAGTTGGTCCCACCGGTGACGTTGGGCAACCCCGTCATGTTGGTGCCCACGTTGTTGCCGCTATGGTTGACGGTGAAGGGACGGCCCGATCGCCAGGCGAAGATGCCCGACCAGGTCCAGCCGCCCAGCAGGGTCGCGCCCAGGCCGGACTCCGCGAACTTCTTGCCCTTGCCGAAGGGCAGCTCGACCACGTAGTTGACGGCCAGGCGGTGACGCACGTCGTAGTCGCTCGGCCCGTACCAGTTGGCGAAGTTGCGGGCGTCCTGCGGGAACGCGTTCGACCCCTGCGTCGTGAGCTGCTCGGAGGAGTTGTCCTTGGAGTCGCCGAGGGTGTAGGCGACGCCGAATCCGAAGCCGTTGGCAAACCGGCGCTCCAGGCCGAGATCGATCCCCTTGTATTCGGACTTGCCGTTGTCGGCGCGCCACTCGATGAAGGTCCCGAAGTTCGGGTAGGGCACGGGCTGGCCGACGATGCTGCCCGCGGCGTTGGGCAGCGGCTGGTTCAGGTTCACGAGCGTGGCCAGGTTGCTGCCCTTGGTCCAGACGCCGTCCGCGGAGAGCACCACGTTGTGGATCACCTCGCGCTGGAAGCCGATGCTCGCCTGCTGGAGCATCGTCTTGGGCGCGTCCTGGGCCACGGCGCGGATACGGATGCGCTTGAGGTCGCCCGCGGCGGGGTCGAGGCGCGGCGGGTTGAGGAAGCCGGCTGGGAAGCCGCTGTTCAGGATGAACAGCGGCGCCGTGGCCGAGCTCGCCACCGAGTTGTTGATCAGCCCGGGCACGTTGAGCGCGAGCTGGTCCTCGCTGCCGACGCGGTCGAAGAGGTTGTAGAAGATCCCGTAGCCCCCGCGGACCAGCGTGCGGTCGTCGACCTTGTAAACGAAGCCCACCCGCGGCGCGAAGTTGTTGCGGTCCGCCTTGACCAGGCCCCGGTCTTCGAGGGACCCGTCCTTGGCGAAGATCAGGCTCCCGCCGCCGTCCGGGAGAAAGTTGGTCTGCCGGTTCTGCGCCTCCAGGGCCGGGGTGATGAAGTCGTAGCGAAGCCCGAGGTTCAGGGACAGCTTCGGGTTCACCTTCCAGTCGTCCTGGACGAAGAACATGCTCGCCCAGTGACGCTGGTCCGCGACGAACACGTTGGAGAGGGCGAAGTCAGAAACGTAGCCAAGGAGGTAGTCGGCGAGCGAGACACCGGTGAACCGGTTCCGGAAGGTGAAGGTGCCTCTCGTGGACGGGATGTCCACGTACTGGTTCTTCATGACGAGGATGTCGGCGCCGACCTTCAAGGCATGGTTGCCGCGCAGCCAGGACAGCGAATCCAGGAACTCGTACTGGTTCGTGTGCTGGAACTTGGGCAGGAAGTCCGGCGACCCGAGGCGCCCGAGGCCCGGCCCCTGGAACCAGGTATCGATGTTGATGCCCGGCAGGCCGCCCGCGATCGTCGGATCGGTGATGCTCCCCTTGATGAGCGCGGCGCCGGTGGGCTGCTGGCCGAAGGGCTGCTGGACGGCATCGGAGGTGGCCTGCTGCCAGTTGAAACGCAGCTCGTTGACGACGGTCGGGCTGAAGATGCGCGTCCACCCCGCCACCACCCCGTTGGTCTTGATGCTCTGGTTGCCGAAGGCGGAGGTGCCCGTCCCGTCGATCAGGCCACCGAACGCGCCGGGGATGTTCCGCTTGCGGTTGGAGTAGATGTAGCGCGCGAACACGTTGTCGTTCTGGGACAGGTGCAGGTCGAGGCGCGTCAGCAGTCGGTCGTTGTTGTCGGTGATGTCGGCCACGCGGAAGAAGTTGTTGGCGCCGGCCTGGTTCGGCAGCGGCACCAGGGCGAGGATGGCCGCCGCGGTGGGGTCGATCCGGTTGGATGGGATCGTGTTGTTCGCGAAGTTCGCGCCCGTCAGCGGATCCTTGACCGGTGTCGTGAAGATCCCGTTGCGCTGGTCGGCGGTGGGCACGTTCGTGATCCGGGTGACGCCGCGCGTGATCCGCGTCCCCTCGTAGTCGGCGAAGAAGTAGGCCTTGTCCTTGGCGATGGGGCCGCCCAGGTTGGCTCCGAACTGGTTCTGTTTGTTCGGCGGCTTGGCCACGTTGGCCCGCTTGGAGAAGAAGTCGTTCGAGTCGAGGGACTCATTGCGGTAGAAGTCGTAGGCCGTCCCGTGGAAGTCGTTGGTGCCCGACTTCGTGCTCACGCTGATGGCGGCGCCGGGCGAGCGGCCGTACTCCGCGGAGTAGGGGCTGGTCACCACCTTGAACTCCTGGATGGCGTCGACGGAGGGACGCGAGACCTGCGTGGTCAGCTCCTGGACGTTCTCGGAGATGCTGTTGTTGTCCACGCCGTCGAGCAGGAAATTGTTCTGGATCGCGCGCACGCCGTGGACGTTGACGCCGCCCGTGCGCCCGAAGGAGGTCCCGCCACCCTGCTCGGTGAACCGGTCGCCCTGCACGCCGGGCACCAGTGCCAGCAGGTCGTCCCAGTTGCGGATGGCCAGGGGCAGGTTCGCCACCTTCCCCTGGTCCATCACCGTGCCCAGCGAGGACTGCTCGGTGTTGAGCAGCCGTACCTCTCCCTGGACCGTGACCGTTTCCGTTGCCCCTCCGACACCGAGAGCGAAGTCGACGCGGCCCCTCTGGCCAACTTCCAGGATGACGGTACGGCTGGCCTTCTGGAACCCGGACATCTCCACGACCACGACGTAGCGGCCGGGGACGAGGCTCACGACGAGATAGGTCCCCTCTCCGTTCGTCGTGGTGACGGACGGCGCCTGCGGGCCGGTGACGGTGACGGTCGCGCCCGGGACCACGGCCCCGGTCGAGTCCTTCACCGTGCCGGTCAGCGTCGCGCGGTCGACCTGCGCTTGCGCCTCACCCGCCGCGAATAGGAACGTTCCAATTAGGACGTAAAGCAGTCGCCTCATCGTTCACTCCTCAGTAAGAGCGAGGGGGTGTCGCCGGCCGGACGGGGAAGGGGACCAGTGGGACCATCAGGAAATCGGCAGGACAGTACCCCTCGCCTCCAATCGTTGTCAAGGCGCGCGCCACCCACCTGGAACCTTTTGGATACACGCCCCGTAGCTTCCGGTGCCGGCGTGACGAGCGTGCGACGCTCCCGCGTCGGCGGCAAGGAGAGCGCGATGATCGGGAAGATCGGCTGGCCGCACCCGATCCTGGGCCTCCGGCGCCGCATCGCCTGGGCCGCCGCCTGGTACCGTTCCGCGCGCACGACCTTCGAAGTGGTCCGGCTCCTCGACCGCGAGACGCACCTCCACTCCTCACGTCACTCATCCCGCTGCCACCGGCCGTTCGTGGCCCGCACCGGCTTCATCGTCTGAGCGCGGCCACCCTAGGCGGACGCGGGCGCGGCGAGCCGGCACCCCGTTTGCGAATCGAAGAAGACGGCACGCGAGAGGTCGGGCCGGACCCACACCACTGAGCCTGTGTCCGCCGTACGGTCGGGCGCGGTCCGCGCGGTGACGCGCCGCCCCGCGCACTCCAGGATCAGCACCGTCTCGCTCCCCATCGGCTCCACGACGAGGACGCGCCCCTCGACGCGGCCGGGACCGGGCGCATCCCACACTGCCACGTCCTCCGGCCGCACGCCCACCTCGACGTGTCCGGCGCTGGCGACGAGCGTCGCCACCTCCTCGGGCACGCTCAGGCCGGCGCCCAGGACCTGCACCTGGCCCGCGGCGCCCGCCGTGGCCGGCCAGAGGTTGATGGCGGGGCTGCCGACGAACGTCGCCGCGAAGCGGGTGGCCGGATGACGGTACAGGTCGAGCGGCGTCGCCACCTGCTCGATGGTCCCCGCGCGTAGCAAGGCGACGCGGCGGCCGAGGGTCATGGCCTCGCCCTGGTCGTGCGTGACGTAGAGGGTGGTCGTGCCCAGCTCCTGCTGCAGGCGCTTGAGCTCGCCGCGGGTCTGGACGCGGAGCTGCGCGTCCAGGTTCGAGAGGGGCTCGTCCATCAGGCACACCGCGGGCGCGCGCACGATGGCGCGGGCGAGGGCGACCCGCTGCTGCTGGCCGCCCGAGAGCTGGGCGGGGCGGCGGTCGAGCAGCGGCCCCAGCTCGAGGCGCGCCGCCGCCTTGCGCACGCGGGGATCGATCTCCGCGGGCGCGGCGTGACGGGCGCGCAGCGGGAACGCGATGTTCTCGAACACGCTCAGGTGCGGGTAGAGCGCGTAGTTCTGGAACACCATGGCCACGTCGCGCGCGGCGGGGGGCAGGTGCGTGACCTCGCGCTCGCCGATCCAGAGGCGGCCCGCGTCCACCGTCTCCAGGCCGGCCAGCAGCCGCAGGAGCGTGGTCTTGCCGCAGCCCGAGGGCCCGAGCAGCACCAGGCACTCGCCGGGCTCGACGTCGAGGTCGATCTCGCGCAGCGCCGCCGGCTCGCCGTAGCGCTTCGTGACCTTCTCGAACCGGACGCGCATGGGGCGCGACTCTCCCTCGTTTGCGCGTCGCGGGCAAGTCTTCGATACTCCGATCCCTGCCCATGACACCGGCTCCCACCCCGTTGCTCGAGATGCGCGGGCTCGCCAAGCGGTTCGGAGCGCAGGTCGCCCTCCAGGACGTCTCGCTAAAGGTCGCCGCGGGCGAGGTGCATGCCCTGGCCGGTGAGAACGGCGCGGGCAAGTCCACGCTGATGGCCATCCTCTCGGGCGCGCTCGCGCCCGACGAGGGAGAGGTCCTCTGGGAAGGGCGGCCGGTCGTGCTGCCCGACGTACGGTCGGCGCAGGCCCTCGGCATCAGCATCGTGCACCAGGAGCCGCAGCTCGTGGCCAGCCTCAGCGTGGCCGAGAACATCGGCCTGGGCCGGCTTCCCCATCGCGCGGGTCCCGTGCGCCTCGTCGACACGGGCGCGATGCGCGCGGCGGCGCGGACCGCCCTGGACCGGCTGGGCGTCTCCGTGCCCGTGGAGGCGGCGGTGGGCGCCATCGGCGTCGCCCAGCGGCAGCTCGTCGCCATCGCGCGCGCCCTGCACTTCGGGGCGCGGCTGATCATCCTGGACGAGCCGACCTCTTCGCTCTCCCTGGGCGAGATCGAGGCCCTGCTGGCGAGCCTGCGCGGCTTGCGCGCGCGGGGCACCACCCTCGTCTACATCTCGCATCGGCTGGAGGAGCTGCGCGCGATCGCGGACCGCGTGACCGTCCTGCGCGACGGCCGGGTGGTCACGACCGCGCCCATGGCCGCGATGAGCACCGACGCGCTCATCGCCGCCATGTCCGGGCGGGAGCTGGCGGCCGACCTCCAGGCCGGCCCCCCACCGCCGGGCACGGAGCCGCGGCTGCGCGTGCGGGATCTCACGCAAGCGGGACGCCTCCACGCCGTCTCCCTGGAGGTGAGCGCCGGCGAGATCGTGGGCCTCGCCGGCCTCATGGGTTCCGGACGCTCGCGGACCCTGCGCACGATCTTCGGCGCCGACCGGCGCGACGCGGGTACGGTCGAGGTGGTGGCGGCGGACGGTTGGCGCGGCGTGGACGACGTGGGCGGCGCGATCGCGGCCGGCATCGGCCTCGTGCCCGAAGACCGGCGCGCCCTCGGCCTCGTCTTCACCGCCACCGTCTGCGACAACGTCGGCCTGCGCACGCCGCCGGATGGCCGCCGGTGGGGTTTCCTCCGTTACCGCGTCCTGCGGGCGGTGGCGGAGGCGGCCATGGCAACGCTGCGCATCAAGGCCCGCGGGATCGACGACCCGGTGCGGACGCTCTCCGGCGGCAACCAGCAGAAGGTGGTGCTCGGGCGCTGGCTCCGCGACACGCGCGTGCTCCTGCTCGACGAGCCCACGCGCGGCGTCGACGTGTCCGCGAAGGCGGAGATCCATCGCCACCTGCGCGCGCTGGCCGCTTCCTCAGTGGCGCTCCTCGTCGCGTCCTCCGAGATCCCGGAGCTTCTCGCCCTGTGCGATCGCGTCATGGTGATGCGGCAGGGGCGAGTGGTCGGGGAGCTGCCGCGCGACCGTGCGACGCCGGCGGAGATCCTCTCCCTGGCCACGGGGGCGACGGAGAGGCGCGTGTCGTGACGCGCACGCCGTGGTGGCAGAGGCTGGCGCCGCTCCTGGGCCTGTTCCTCCTCTGCCTCGTCCTCTCCCTGGCCTCGCCGCACTTCCTCACCGTCGACAACCTGCTCAACGTCCTGCGGCAGTCCGCCATCAACGCGATCCTCGCCCTGGGCCAGCTCCTCGTGATCATCACCGCCGGGATCGACCTATCGATCGGATCGGTGGTGGGCCTCACCATCGTGATCCTGACCCTCCTCATGCGTCACGGAGTCTCGGCGCTCCTGGCCACCGCCCTCACCCTGGGGGTGGGGACGCTGATCGGCCTGGGGAACGGCCTGCTCCTCACGCGTCTGCGGCTTCCCCATCCCTTCATCTCGACGCTGGGGACGCTCAACGTCGCGCGCGGGGCCGCGCTCCTCCTGGCCGGCGGAGTGCCGATCAGCGGCCTGCCGCCGGGGTTCCGCGGAGTGGTGGCGGGTTCGCTTCTCGGCGTGCCCATGCCGGTGGTGATCGCGGCCGTGGCCTACCTCATCACCCACGTGTTCCTGAGCCGGACGGTCTACGGCCGCGACCTCTACGCGATCGGCGGCAACCGCGAGGCGGCGCGGCTGTGCGGGATCCCGGTGGACCGGCGGCTCAACCTGGCCTACGCCCTCAGCGGCGCCAGCGCCGCCCTGGCCGCCGTCGTCCTGGCCGCGCGCATGAACTCCGGTTTCCCGCTGGCGGGCACGGGCGCGGAGCTCGACGCCATCGCCGCCGTCATCATCGGCGGGGCCAGCTTCTTCGGCGGCGTGGGGACCGTGGGCGGCACCCTGATCGGCGCCCTCATCATCGGGTTCCTGCGAAACGGGCTGAACCTGCTCGACGTCTCCGCGTTCTGGCAGATGATCGTGATCGGCGTCGTGATCGTGGTGGCGGTCTGGATCGACGTGCTGCGTCAACGCGTGGGGAGGGCGGCGTGAAGAGTACGAGGACGACACGAATCGGGCTGGCGGCCACGATGATGGCCGCGGGCGCGCTCGCGGGCTGCCGAGCCGCGAACGATCACCCGGACCCCGGAGCCAGCGCCGCGCCGAAGGGAACCGAGATCGCGCTGGTGACGAAGGCCATGGACAGCGAGTTCTGGCTGGTTCTCGCGGACGGGGCCAAGGCGGCAGCGGCCGCGCACCCCGGGGTGAAGCTGTCCATCGTCGCCCCCGATCGCGAGATCAACATCGACCAGCAGGTCTCCATACTCGAGGACCAGACGCGCAAGGGGGTGAAGGCCCTGGTGGTCTCGCCGGCGGGATCGGCCCAGATTCTTTCCGCCCTCGAGCAGGCGACGCAGCGCGGCGTGCCCGTCATCCTCGTGGATACCGATGCGCCGTTCGACAAGAAGGTCACCTACATCGGGACCAACAACCGCCGGGGCGGCCAGCTTGCGGCCAAGGGTCTGGCGGACGCGATTGGCGGCCCGGCCGAGGTCGCCCTCATCCACGGCGTTCCCGGCAACGAATCGCAGGACGAGCGCGCGCAGGGATTCGTCGACGCCCTCGCTTCCGACTACCCCAAGCTCGAGCTCGTGGCCCGCCAGCCGGGCAACAGCGAGCGGGCGCTGGGTCTCACGGTCATGGAGAACATCCTCACCGCCCATCCCGGCATCAAGGGTGTCTTCGCCACCAACGACCAGATGGCGCTGGGCGCGATGGAGGCGCTGGAGGCGCGCGGCCTGCGCGGCAAGATCAAGATCGTCGGGTTCGATGCGACGAAGGAAGCCGTGCAGGCCACCGTCGAAGGACGCCTGGCCGGCAGCGTGGCCCAGAACCCGTTCCTGATGGGCCAGCGCGGGGTCGAGGCCGCCCTGTCCGCGCTGGACGGGAAGCCGGTCGAGAAACGCATCGATACGGGCACCGAGCTCGTGACGGCCGCGAACGCCGCCAAGTATCTGAAGTGACCGCAGCGTGATCCCGGCCCTCACCCTTCTCGCGGCGGCACTGTGGGATCGTCCCTTCACCGTGGACCGCCCGGCCGAGGTCACGGCCACCGTCGCCGCGCGCTGCGGAGGATGCTCGTGGGCCTCGCCCGCGAAGACGGCGGCGGTGCTGATCCTCGAGGTCGACGGCCGCTACTCCCAGCATCTCAGCGTCACGCGCGGCGAAGGGCCCTCCGACTACGACGTCCGCCTCGGCCGGCTGGCGGCGGGCACGCATCGGCTGGGCATCCGGCTCGACCGCGGATGGACGCCCAAGGCCGTCCGCGAAGTCTCGATCCCCGACGTGCGCACCGCGATCGTCGCGGAAGACGCCCCCGCGTACCGCGCCCTGGCCTTCGCCCCTGTCCTCCACCCGCGCCCCAACGAGCTCGGGCGCTTCACCGACGTGCCCCTGGTCATGTGGTACGAGACGGACGCGACGCCGCGCGGCACGCGGCTCCGCTACTCCGTCATCTTCAGCAACGAGGACGGCGGCACGCCCGCGGACCGGCTGCTCGCGACGTGGGGCCGCCTCACCGACATCGAGTACGTGCTGGGCATCGAGTTCGATCGCGAGGGCCGCGTCCTCGAAGCGACCTATCAGGCCAAGGACCACAAGATCCTGCCCTATCGCGGTCTCGCCCCCGGACGGCACCCTCCACTCTGGGTCGTCACCGACAACAACATGGTCAGCGACAGCGGAAAGACGCGGCCCGTCTACGCGCCCGTCCCCGTGCCCTTCGATCTGGCCACGACCTCGCGCGAGGCCGTGATGGACGCGCAACCCTGGACCTACCAGGTGAGCTCGCAGGAGGCCCAGCGGGAGGGCCGCGTGGACGAGAGCCCGCGGCCGGGGTCGCATCGCATCTTCGACCCGCGGCGCTACGTGTACGTCGAAGCCTGCGCCGAGACCCGCGACGCCAGCTTGACCTTCGGGATCGCGGTGGACGGGCGCGAGGGCCTCCGCTGGTCCGAGTCCGACGCCGGGCAGAGCGAGTACCGGATCATCCGGCAGACGAGCGAGTTCCCCAACGGCTGCTTCCGCGGGGCGGCGGCGCTGCCCGCAGATGCCGGAGAGGCACCGCTGCGGGCACTCCGATTCAGGGCCTACACGAGGCGCACCCGTGACGGCGAGCCACCGATTCCTCCCGGCACCGCCGCCGCCATCATCCTCCGTGTGAACAAGGTCTTCCGCCTCGGCCCCGACTTCCTGCCCGGCCCCAATCTCTTCGGATGGAAGGGATCCCTGCCCCTCGTCGTGGACGGACCCGCGGGCGAGATCAGTGTCAGCGCGCCTCGCGCGCCTTGAGCCGCACCGGATCGGGGTCTAGACTTCGGCCCCCGGGGAAAGGAGACCCCATGCTGCGTGGGACGGCGCGCGAGGCGGCCGCGGAGTTCCTCGGAACGGCCGTGCTCCTCGCCTTCGGATCGGCGGTGGTCGCGCAGGTCGTCCTGAGCGGCCAGACGCACGGCGGCTACCTGTCCATCAACATCGCGTGGGGCCTGGCCGTGACGATGGGCGTCTACGTGGCCGGAGGCGTTTCCGGCGCACACCTCAATCCCGCGGTCACGCTGGCGGTGGCCGTCCACCGCGATTTCGCCTGGAGCAAGGTGCTGCCCTACATGGCGGCCCAGATCGCGGGCGCCTTCACCGGGGCCGCCGTCACCTTCCTCACCTACCGCGCCGCCTTCGACCGTTTCGACGGAGGGACGCGCCAGGTGACCGGGGCCAAGGCCACGGCCGGGATCTTTGCCACCTATCCGCAGGACTTCCTGCGCACGTTTCCCGACGGCGTGATCGACCAGGTCGTGGGCACGGCGCTGCTGATCGCGCTGATCTTCGCGCTCACGGACCAGAAGAACCTCGCCCCCGAAGGCCGGATCGTGCCCATCCACTTCGGTCTCCTCGTCGTGCTCATCGGGATGACGTTCGGCTTCAACGCCGGCTATGCGATCAATCCGGCCCGCGACCTGGGCCCGCGGCTGTTCACCTTCGTGGGGGGCTGGGGCAGCGACGTCTTCCGCGCCGGCAATCATTGGTGGTGGGTCCCCATCGTGGGTCCGCTGGTGGGAGGCGTGCTCGGCGGCGCCATCTACGATCGGCTGGTCGGCCGCCATCACCCCGCGGAGACGAAGGCACGGGAGGCGGCGTGAGCAAGTACGTCCTTGCCCTGGACCAGGGCACGACCTCGAGCCGCTCGATCCTCTTCGGCCGCGACGGGCGCGCGGTGGCGACGGCTCAGCGCGAGTTCCCGCAGATCTTTCCGGGGCCCGGCCTCGTGGAGCACGACCCGGAGGCCATCTGGTCCTCGCAACTGGCCACGGCGAAGGAGGCCATGGCCAAGGCGGGGGCCGGAGCGAAGGACGTCGCGGCCATCGGCATCACGAACCAGCGCGAAACCACGATCCTCTGGGACCGCCACACCGGGAAGCCGGTCGCCAACGCCATCGTCTGGCAGAGCCGGGTGAGCGCGCCCATCTGCGAGACGCTCAAGGCGGACGGCAAGGAAGAGACGTTCCGGTCGCGCACGGGCCTCGTCGTCGACGCCTACTTCTCCGGCACCAAGATCAAGCACCTCCTGGACACGGTCCCCGGCCTGCGCGCGCGCGCCGAGAAGGGCGACGTGCTGTTCGGCACGGTGGACACGTTCCTCCTCTGGCGGCTCACGGGCGGGCGCGTGCACGTCACCGATCCCAGCAACGCGAGCCGCACCCTCCTCTTCAACATCCACTCGATGCAGTGGGACGACGAGCTGCTGAAGGTCCTCGGCGTCCCGCGCGCCCTGCTGCCCGAGGTCAAGAGCTCGAGCGAGGTGTACGGACAGACGGAGGCCGACCTCCTCGGCGGCGCCATCCCGATCGCGGGCGACGCGGGCGATCAGCAGGCGGCCACCTTCGGGCAGGCCTGCTTCACGCCCGGCTCGGCCAAGAACACCTACGGGACGGGCTGCTTCATGCTCCTCAACACGGGGAGCAAGCCGGTGGCCTCGAAGAACGGCCTGCTCACCACCGTGGGCTGGAAGGTGGGCGGCAAGGTCACGTACTGCCTGGAAGGGTCGGTCTTCATCGCGGGCGCGGTCGTGCAGTGGCTGCGCGACGGCCTCAAGGTGATCGCGGCCTCGCCGGACGTGGAGGGGCTCGCCCGCGCCGTGCCCGATTCGGACGGCGTCTACCTGGTGCCCGCCTTCGTGGGGCTGGGCGCGCCGTATTGGGACCCCTATGCGCGCGGCACCATCATCGGCCTGACGCGGAACACCACTGTGAGCCACCTCGCGCGGGCCGCCCTGGACTCGATGGCCTTCCAGACCCGCGACGTCCTCGAGGCCATGCAGCGCGACGCGGGCCTCGAGCTGGACCACCTCAAGGTGGACGGGGGGGCCGCCGCCAACAACCTGCTGCTGCAGTTCCAGGCGGACGTGCTCGGCGTCGCCGTGCGCCGGCCCGTGGTCGCGGAGACGACCGCGCTCGGGGCCGCCTATCTGGCCGGGCTGGCCGTGGGCTATTGGAAGGACACGGACGACGTCGTGCGCAACTGGGCGCTCGACCGCGAGTTCACGCCCGCGATGCCGGCGGCGACACGTGACGGACTCTACGGCCGCTGGCAGAAAGCGGTCGCGCGCTCGCGGGACTGGGAAGAGCACGCGGGCTGAGAGGCATCCGGGGCTCGTGTTCGCGGCGCCCAAGATCAGGGCAGGCGCACCCGTGCCACCTCGTCCTCCGTGTAGGAGTACAGGATGAACGGCTGCGTCAGGAGGAGGTCCCGGATCTGCGCCATCGAGACGCCGAGGGCGCGCGCCCGTGTCTCGTCGATGTAGATCTGGCCGTTCTCGGCCCCGTAATAGGTGACGAGCTTCGCCTCCGGGTCGAAACGGTCGTGGATCAGCTTCGCCATGTCGATGTTGTAGCGGCGCGCGCGGCCGGGGGCCGGCTCCGGCGGCATGCCGTGGTCGGCGGTGATGACGACCAGATAGCCCTCGGGACCGGCCTTGGCCGCCACCGCCTCCAGCACCCGCCCCACCTGCCGGTCCATCTCGGTGACGGTCTCGCGCAGCTCCGCGGAGTCGGGGCCATAAGCGTGGCCGACGTAGTCCACCGGCTTGAGGTTGGCCAGCACGAGGTCGGTCACGTCGTCGGCCCCGATCGGCTCGCGCTCGATCATCGAGACGAGGGCGTCTCCCTCGAAGCGGGCGAAGGGCGCCGTGCGGCGGATCTCGTCGGTGTTCGCCGCCGGATGTCCCATCCACTTGCCGTCCGTGCCTTCCCACAGCGAGCGCACGTCCGCCGTCTTCAGGTAGTCGGGTAGGCGGAAGCACTGGGCGTCCGTCGCCCACTTGCCGGTGGGCATGTCGTAGCTCGCGTACACGACCGGTCGCCCGTTGAACAGGCAGGCGCCGTGGCCGGCAAGGGCGGTCGCGCTGGGCGTGCTGGATTGGGCGACGACGGCGGCGCGGCCGTCCGTCTCCGCCATCCAGCGGTCGGCCAGGGCCAGGGTCATCAGGTTCTGCGGCGAATAATGCGGGAACGGCTCCGCGACCTTGCCCGCGATCCGGTCCCAGGAGCTGTTGGCCACGATCCCGTGGAAGCGCGCGTCGGTGCCGGTGGCGATCGTCGAGTGCCCGACGGTGGTGATGGTGGGCAGATGGTTCACGCGCGCGCGCTCGAAGGAGGCACCCTCGCGCCGCAGGCGGCTGAGGTTTGGAAGCAGCGCGGCATGGCGGTCGAGGTAGTCGACGCGAAAAGCGTCGAGCACGAGGAGGACGACCGCCTTGGGTACGGGCGCGCCCGGGCGGAGGGCGGCGGCCAGGGCATGTCCGGTCACGCCGGGCATGGGCAGGCCGATGGCCTGCGCGATCGTGGGCGCGACGTCCTGCTGGGTCGCGGCCTCCGTGAGGCGCCCCGGCCGCACGTAGCGCGAGCCCCAGAAGATCATGGGGATTCGCGTGTCGTAGCTCCAGGGGCTGCCGTGCATGAAGGGCACGTCGGCTCCGGGCCGGGTGAGGATCTCGCCTTCGCGCGGGACGACCATGATCTGGCCGCTGCGGCCCGGGAAATAGGCGCGGGCGAACATGTCCAGGAAAGTGGTGCGCTCCGTGCGGGCCCGCTCCGCGCGCGTCGGGACCACGGGCGCCACCGCCTGGGCCCCCGCCGTGCGCAGCCACGGTCCGGCGACGAGAAGGGCGGCCAGCGCGAGCCAGGTACGCGGACGAAGCCGGGTCATCTGTCCTCCAGGAACACGATTCTCAGCCCTTCACCGCGCCCGCGGTGAGGCCGGAGACGAAGAAGCGCTGCAGGAGCACGAAGGTCGCGATCACGGGCAGGAGCCCGATGAAGCTGGCCGCGGCCACGAGCTGCCATTCCGTCTCGTAGCCGCTCTGGAAGCTGAAGAGGCCGACCGGGATCGTGAAGTGCCCTTGCGAGTCGAGAAGCACGAGGGCCAGCGCGAACTCCGCCCAGTACCAGGCCAGGTTGAAGGTGGCGGTGGCGCCCAGCCCGGGCCCGACCAGGGGCAGGGCGATGCGCCAGAGGACGCGCGGACGCGAGGCGCCGTCGAGGCGCGCCGCCTCCAGGAGGGAGGTCGGCAAGGCGTCGAAGAAGTTCTTGAGCACGACGATGGTGAACGGGAGCTGCACCGCCGCGTAGACGAGGACGAGGCCGGCGTGGGTGTCGAGCAGCCGCAGGCGGCCGACGAGGCCGTAGATGGGCACCAGGAGCACGATGGGCGAGACCATCTGCATCGCCAGCAGCCCGGTGAGGAGCGGCCGGCGGCCGGGCACCTCCTCCCGGGACAGGACGAAGGCGGCGGGCAGGCCGAGGATCAGGGTGGCCACGGTGGCGGTGAGGGCGACCTTGAAGCTGTTGAGGAGGTACCAGGGTACCTCGGTACGTCGGAGCACGAACCGGTAGTTGTCGAAGCTGGCCTGGTCGGGCAGCCACTGCGGAGGGTACGCATAGACGCCGGCCTTCGTCTTGAGCGAGACGGAGAAGAGCCAGAGCATGGGCAGCACGAAGGCGACCGCCACCGCGGCCAGGGCGGCGCTGTACGGCCCGCGCCGCCCGCCCGCGCTCACGCCGCCTTCCCCCCGCGCTGGATGAGGCGCGCGGCGATCAGGGCCAGGCCCAGGTTGAGGGCGAGCAGGATCACCGCCACCGCGGCCGCGCGGCCCGCCTCCATGCTCGCGAAGGCGGAGCGGTACATGAAGAGCGAGATGACCTCCGTGCGCCGCGCGGGCCCGCCGCCGGTCAGGGGCAGGATGAGGTCGAAGGTGTTGAGGGTCTGGATGGTGACCAGCGCGAGGTTCAGGGCCAGCACCGGCCGGAGGGGAGGCAGCAGGACCACGCGCAAGCGTCCCCAGGCGCCCAGCCCTTCGAGATCGGCCGCCTCGTGCAGCTCGCGTGGGATCCGCTGCAGGCCGGCGAAGAGCAGGATCATGCTGAAGGCGCAGCCGCGCCACCCGTTGGCCACGATGAGCGACGTCAGGGCGAGGGGACCCGAGGAGACGAGGGGCAGCGGGCCCTGGCCGATCCGCGACAGCCAGTAGTTGACGATCCCGGACCGGTTCTCGATGAGCAGGATCCGCCAGAGGACGCCCACGAGCACGCCCGGGATGATCCAGGCGCTGACCACCGCGATGCGCGCGGCCAGCGTGAAGCGGGCCCGGTGGCGCCGCGCCGCGTCCAGCAGCACGGCGATGGCCAGCCCCAATCCCATCTGCAGCGTCACCGAGGCGGCCAGGAACACGAGCGTCACCGCGACCATGCCCGGGAAGGCGGGATCGCCGAGCACGCCGCGGTAGCTCTCCAGCGTGTACGCGTAGGCCAGCCCATGGGTACGCGTGTTCGTAAAGGACAGGCGCACGAGGTCCAGCATCGGAAACGCGACCAGGGCCGCGATGACGATCAGCGCCGGCGCCAGCCAGCCCGGGCTGGCGGCGCCGCGACGCGGCCAGAGGAGAAGGGCCGCGGCCAGCGCCACGAGCGCCATCGGGATGGCGGCCACGGGGTCGACGCCAGACCGGGCTTCCGTCGCGGCGCGCGGGCGTGCCGCTTCCGCCTGCACCGCCCGCCAGGCATCGTCGAGCGCCGCCTCCGGCGTCTTGTCGCCGGACACCGCGTAGCCCACCGCGAGCTGGAGCTGCTCGGAGATGGCCGGGTACAGCGGCACTCCGGGCCGCGCCCGGCCGTGGGCGACCATCGCGCCGAACTTCGCGTACCAGGGATCCTCGCGGAACAGCGCCACGTCGCGGTAGGTGCTGCGGCGGACGGGAAGCTGGCCCGTCACTTCGAGGATCCGGCCCGCGTTGGCGCGCGACTCGACGAACTGGAGAAACTCGGCCGACGCGCGCTGACGCGCGGGATCCTTGGCGAACATCACCCACACCCAGCCGCCGGTCCCCGTGACCTCCTGCGCGCCGGCCGCCTGCGGGATGGGGGCGACGTCCCACCTCGCGAACTCCGACGGCGAGAGCCCTTCCTGCAGGGCTTGGAGCTGCCAATTGCCTCCGAGGAACATGGCGGCGTCGCCCGCGATGGCGGCGGACGTGAGCTGCTGGTAGTCGTTGTGGCCGAGCACGGCCCGCGGCGACGCGCCGCTGGTGAGGGTCTCGTGCAGGAAACGCAGGACGCGCACCATCTTCTCGCGGTTGGGCGGCTCTCCGAACACGGGCCTCCCCCCGCCGTCGACGAGCTGGCCGCCCTGACCCCAGAACATCCCGAGGTGATCGAAGACGGCGGCCTCCCACCGCCCGGCGTTGTAGAGGTAGCCCGCGATGTGCTTCTCGCGCGCGATGCGTGACGCCGCTTCGATCAGCTCGTCCCAGGTCTTCGGCGGCACCGGGACGAGATCCTTCCGGTAGTACAGCATCCGGCAGTCCGTGCCGTGCCACATGCCGTAGACGTGGCCCTCCTGATCGGAGAGCGCCTCGATCGCGAAGGGCACGTAGTCGGCGCGGTCCGCGGCCGGCCAGTAGGGATCGAGGGGCTGGGCGTGATGGCCCTCGAGGAACAGCGGCATCCAGAAGCTGTCCACGGACGCGATGTCGGGCAGGCGGTCGGCGGCGGCGGCGAGCAGGAGCTTCGCCTTGTGCATCTCGAGGGCGGGCATCACGGAGATCTCGAGCTGCACGTCGGGATGCGCGCGCGCCCACTCCGCGAAGACCTCGCGGAAGACGCTCGCGATGGCCGGGCGCGCGGCGAGATGCGAGTAGTCCTGCTGGGCCCACACGCGCAGGACGAGAGGCGCCTCCGGCCGGCCCACGCGCACGGGGGTGACGAGGGCGTCGGAGGCGTCGGGCGCA
>WNGB01001270.1_pt1 | contig 41346 bp, 29 predicted proteins | sample 5400681 | NCBI WGS metagenome assembly WNGB01 (sample SAMN13153367, study PRJNA577476) | soil metagenome | isolation source: 115 cm soil or saprolite under grassland replicate 2 | place: USA:California | collected 2016-06-15 | reverse complement strand
TCGATAACAACCTTGCTCGTGCAGTCTGTGAAGCTCCAGTCCTTGTCGGCGAAACGCTCAAATGTCTCCCAGGCGCGTTCGAGATCCGGCTCGGTAATCTTATGGATTTCCGCAATACCATCGCGAAAGAATCTCGCCCCAAGTAGCAATGCCCGGGTCCTCTCACCCCGCGCTCTAAGCAACGTGAGCGTTTCGTCAATTACATAATCGGTCGTCAGTAGCGGGGAACTATTTTCCGCCAGCCATGCAGTCGCACTCGCGTGATCAGGGTCGGTTGGAATTAGAGAAGCGAACCAAGCTCCGGTGTCAACGAAAATCATGCGGCAGGCTTCTTGGGATAGAGGATCGAGTCGTGCTCCCGACCGGAAAAAGCATCGGAAGCGCCTTCCAGCGGTAAGGCGGCAATTTCGGCCAGGATGCTGGCTGCGTTCCCGTTTGTGCGAGGTTTCTCGTGAATGATTACAATTACGTCAAGCCGAGACCCTTCCGGCAACTCCAACGGTTTCACAGGCCGGATGATGCCATGTTCGTAAATTGCTTCTATCTCTTTTGTCATTAGCTGCTGCTCCGTGGCCTTCATTATAGCACCCTCCCTGCCGCCTTCTTAGCAGATGATCGTTGGAGCCATATCGGTGCGGCGAAAGTTTTGGCAGACTTTTGGCAGACTACGATTGCGCTTTATTCAATCCGTGCAGTGTTGAGTGACTTCCCAAGCCGCATTGGTTAATATTCAACGGGTTAGCAAAGATTGCGCGCTGTCCGAGGTGATCCGGGACGGCCTCGACACGGCAGAGGTCTGGGGTTCAAGTCCCCACGCGCCTACCATTTTTATTGAGTTATTTCGTTGCTTTTGTCCTCCCTTCATCGTTCACGGCACAGTTTGGCAGACTTTTGGCAGACTCTCAAAAATTTGAGCCGATGTTATGAGTCTTCGTGGTCGTTTCTCAGTTAACTAACCAACCTTCCTTCCCTGATCGCTTTTCGGCATACTTCCAGCCACGGCGAAGCTGATTTGCTTGAGCGGTAAAGGCTGTTCGAGCGTTGCAACGGCCGTCACCATCGTATCCCAAGTGGCATGTGCGTAACCAGGTGTCATGCGTGACGCCGCGCCAAATCCCGTCATTGGGGTTGAATGTCCGAGCAAGGCGGAAATCACATAGTGGTGAACGCCCTGTTCGAGTAAACGCGTCGCGAATGTGTGACGCAGATCGTATGGCCGCAGATTTTCGATGCCCGCCTTGGCGCATGCGGCGGCAAAGCCTTTCTTGATCGCCTTAATCGGCTCATCTTTGCGATTGGTAAACAGCCAGTCGCCGGTTGTTGCGTCCTCAAGCAAGATCCTGAAGACGTTCTGTGCAGCGTGGTTTAACGGCAAAACGCGAGGCTTGCCATCCTTTCCCTTGGCAATCAGAACCGCATAGGGTGGAACGAGCACGTCTCCATGTTCTACTTTGCAGTAACGCGCTTCAGCACCCAGATTGACGTGCTCTTTCCTTATGGCAAGTACCTCTTTGGGAGGCCGGATCCCCGTGTTAAGGACAAAACCAGTTCCCGTTGTCGCCGGGGATCGGCGGTTTGATCAAACTATTCGATAGTAGTCTTAGGTCCTCTCCGTGGATGTCTGAAAACGTGTCCTGCCATTCTGAGGGCTCAATCTTCACAAGCTCCTCGGCGGGCGTTCTAAAGAGACGCGCAACCTTTGATGACTCATCCATTATTTTGCTCCTGATAACCGCCCGACCTTATCGACGTTCTCCTTGAGCGCCTCCGCTATGCCGGAGTCGGGTTGCTAAGAGGAGATGTTCACTGAGAGCAACGCCTCAAGGTCGTCCATGATCGTTTTTGCTCAGTGCTGCACCTTGGCTGTCCTCGTCTGTACATCCATGATGTGTTTCGTTCTTTCGGACCGTTGAAAGTCGTTGGACTTAGACCACATTGTGGGTCTGCGCAATTTGAAATACAGCGCGTTTACAGTGAGGCAAGATCCGGGTTTCGCCCGCGTAACAACAATAACTTAAGGCCGTGGATTATGGAAGGCAACTAATGATCAGTAATCTAGACCTCGAATTCTTTATTAATGGACCAGCTTGTGTAACAACTCTTCGTGACAGTCGCAGCACTACATCTCAGATTCCCCGCGCACTCTCGCGCAAGCCCCGTTCTAACCCGCAAAATTGAAACTGTTGTCCACGTCAACTTTTCGTTGGCTTTGGACGCCGGATCTCATCGACGACTATGAGCGCGGCGCCGGGATCGAAATAGCTGGTACCTGGGCTGTGGTAAGAGTCGTGCCATTACGGAGCCGGGCCGTGGGAATCCGCTTTAGTAATGGTAACGCCAACAGGGTAACCGTAATCAACTTCCTCTCCAGCTTGTGGAGTTTGATCGATAACCAGTCCGGGCTGAAGTGGCAGATCGTAGCGTGTCGCCAACAGTCGAATGTTCAAGTTAGAGGCGTGAAGTTTTGTTTCGGCGTTTTCATAACTCAATCCTTTGAGCGCCGGAACCCTGGTTTGAGCTGGTCTCGACTGGCGCTCATGTTGTACGTCCACACGGAGCGCCAAGAGTGCGATTGCCGGCAAGATCACATAGACAATACACGCTGCGGTGGCGAGTATTGTAATTAGTAATTTCTTCTGGCCTCGCATGGTGTAGCCAACGAGTACCCCGAGTAAAAATCTCATTTGTTGTGCTCCCTTGGATCTCTTTGATCCGCGGTGTTCCGCTGTCCGCCCCTACTTATTTTGTTTTCTTTGCGGCTGGGGTTAGTGCCTATTATGAACTTGCCTTACAGCTCTATCGTCTGCAGGCAAAGATCGCCGAGCTAAGGGCGCTCAGGATCACCGCCAATAGTCGAAAAGAGACGTTGGTCTTCAGGAAGCGTAGAGTCATCGGATCTTCTTCCGACGGGTGCTGAGAGTGCTCGGGCAATGAGATTCGGAAGACTTAGGCGTCGTTTTCGCGACAGTCCGCATTCCGCTTCAGGCGCTTTAAGGGCCTTCCTAAGTGTCACTCGCGATCATTGGATTTTGCTGTCTCTTAGAGGCGCAAATATTGAGGTGAGACAGGTTCGAGGAAATTCCTAAGTGCTCTAAGTGTTTCTTAAAGTTTTTAGAGTGGCAAGCTTACTGAAACACGCGATTTATCGCGCCGACTTTCACGCTCTAAGCGGTCTATCCTGTCTGCTCATTCTAAAACCTTACTTTAAGAAATCTGCTTTCACTTTAAGAATCGCATCTAATTAGAGTGTTAATCCCCCAATGAGACGTTGCGCTTAGACTTTGTTCATTGTCATTCGTCTTCCACTGGAATCACGGCAGGGTTACACTGTGGCGGGAATCTCTCACGCAGAAGAAAGACGGCACTTGCCGAATGATCGCTGTCGGACCAGGTCATTACGCCACCATGTTTACCGATGGACTTCAGTAGCTTCAAACTTGCAGCCAGAAACGGCCAACAACAGTTGGGTCACCCTGTGGCGTCGCTGAAGATCCTGCAGGACGTCGCCGATCTTCTCCGCGAGACCAAAAACTTTTCGAGCGACGTAGATTACATGCATCTTTGCGAGTTGTTGCTTAATCGCCTCAAGGAACAGGTGAATCCCTACAGGCACCTAACAGTATTGGACGACTATCAGGAGCCTGCACAGCTTAAGGCTATTGAGCCATGGCTCCAATTGTGGACGGAGACGTTAGCGACGTTGCCATGCGCTGCGGCGAGAATACCTGACTGGCATCGCACCTATGACGTAGCGCTGAATCGCGCCCTGACCGCTCTTCTGAAACAACGACTCGGCTTCCCGGGCGAAGCGGCTGAGTCTTGGACCGAGGCAGGAACAATTTGCAGGAGATGGCTGGATCAAAACAGAGGCGAGGAACAGACTCTGGGCTACAAAAGGATCGAGGCCGATTACTACTTCTTCGACTCGCGCGCGAGCCGCGCCGAGGGCGAGGATGCACTGAATCGCCGCTGCCATGAGCCAGAGCGATTTGATGAGGTCGCAGCCCTCTTTGAATCCGCACTGAACAATATGAAAATCAGTAACGACCTTAGTGCGTCTCTGGGGAGGCAGGTCGCGACGCAGGAAGTAGTCCAACTTGAGTACCTGACATCCGTATCGAAATATCGGGCGGCTCTACTCAGAAGGGAGTTCCCCCAAGCTCGGATTCTTCTCAAGGAGATAGGGTCTAGTGCGCCACACAGTCGCATGAAGCTGTTGCCATATTTTCGTTACATTAAAGAAGTCGAACGGGAGCACCTCCTACTTGAGGCACACGAAGCTCTCGCGGCCGGCGACGTTCCTCGGTCGGTCGAGTGTATGCAAACGTGGAAGTCTGCGTGGCCTGCAAGCGAGGTCTCAGTACGCTCAAAGTGGCTTGAAATACGAGCGGCCGCCTTGGCTTTGCTTAACGGACCGAGTAGCGCTCTGGCCGAACTCGACGGACTTCTAGAATCGCCATGGGGATTGGGACGGGCAAATCGCGCTATTCACTCCGCGTGTACCAGGTTTGCGAAAGGAGAGATCGAACATCGCGAAGTCGCCGATGTGGTTCTTCGTTTCTTCCCGTTGGACGCGGCTCCGAGACGAACAGAGGCCGACCTTAAGCCTCAGGGCAACATGCGCTGGCTGCCAGCTTTCTATAACGAATGGCTCGATGCGAATTGGACGATTGCGGGTAGGGGGCGTCTCGTCTACCTTCACTGGCACTACGCAGTCATGATCTGCGAGTTTCTCTGCGGATTGTATAAAGTGAAGGTCAGTCGTGGCCAGGCGGCTCACGGGAGCGTGACCATCCCTGAGGATTTCAGGCTAGTCACTTTTGGACAGCTGCGCGAGCTTCTTCTCGGCCTGAACTATGCTATGAATTGGAGTGGTACATCCATTAAGGAGGTAGTTGATGGCCTCGAAGTAGTAATTGAAACCATGAAAGTGGGAGACGCCATTGGCGTGACCGAGAATCTTCAGAAGAATTTCCAAGAGCTTTTCAATAAGACGGCAGCTTTTCTTCTTCCTCTGCCATTGCAGGTCGTGACGCAGGAACTACTGCCGGACGGCCAAGTGTCGATCAGACTCCGACGTACTTGGGCCATGTCCGGAGATTCGCTTGAATTGGTGTGTCGCGAGGCCAAGGGTCTAAGGGAAGGTCAATTCGTGCTAATGAAACCGAAATTTAAGTTCAAGCCCGGCCATCGATATGACGAGGCGATGATGGAAGTGTTCAACTTGTACAACTCTTCGGTCCTTGGGGTTCCGAATTCCGGAAAGAAGTACGCCCTGCTCCTAGAGGGCGCTCACGACGAGGTGGCATTCCGCATCTTGTTGGATGAATTCATCCCCTACTGGAATGCCAGCATTGAGTTGCACACCGGCGGGGGGAGTTCATTGCCGGAGAAATGGAATCGTCTGAAAGAGAAAGGTTATCATGTTGTAACTATTGCGGACGGAGACAAGAGTGGCGAGTGGGATGAACTCGCCCCGTTCTGGCTGTCTCCAGACTTTGAGGGGGTAGACGAAACCGCTCTTGCCGAGGCGGTCAATACTTTGTGGGCGCAATCTGTTGGCCGGGTTGATGAAAAACGAATATCGCTTATTCTTCGTGAGGAAGCCGCAACTCAAGGTATTGTCAGAAAACTTCGCAATTACTTCCTACGTACCACCCACATTAGCCTGCCGGACGAGAACGAGATGAAGAAGCGTCTGCGGAGCGTAATCAGCGACAGTTGGGTCAAGCGAAGAGAGTTGCCTAAAGCTGTTGCAGCCCCGCTTTTCTACCTGCTCGAATCAGCATTCGGTTTCAAGAAAGAACTCTCCTCCTTGATTTGAGCCTGGCATCTACCAATTCTCGCAACATGAACTACCCGGATCAGCGTCTCTGGGGCCGCACCTTAACCTAGCCCACATAGCCTCTCAGGAATCTATCTCTGACTGCAGTCTTGCACGCGGGTGCTCAATGCTGTAGCCGACACCTTCAAGTCTTGGATTCTAAGCAGATTTGGCCCAGTCCTTTCTACTGAGTGCGGATGAGCGCGCGAAACCACAAACTGAATGAAAAAGTCCAAGAGAACTTGCGGTTTCGGAGTATGCAGTCCCGGCTTGCGTCGTAGTCCTCATTAGCGGTGGAGATCGAACAGGTCTAACGATTCTGACCTTTTCCCAAGCGCGATTCCTAGCTCATCCGGGCGATTCTGTTTACAAACTTGTGCCGCATGCAAACAAGTGACGTAGGTGATATATGTTAACTGGCAAACGATGCGTGCTGTGACGTGCTAGCAAAGAAAGCAGGGTGTATTTGCTTTGAATTCCAAACCGTCAAATCCTCCTGATCCTCGTGAAGCCGACTTACGGACCATATCCGGCTCGGAGCAAGAGCCAATCCAATTCAGCGACGTGCGTGAGGAGCGAATCTATCGGCGATTGCTCATTGTTGGACCAGGTCCAGCTGCGTTCTTTCGCGACGCATGTCGCCTTATGGCCGGTAGACCAAGCTTGGATTCCACGACTCATGTGGTCGCCCACTTGCTTCGGGAGATAGAAAGTGCGCTGCGCACAGGTGTGCTTGAACCATTTAGAGAGGAGGAAGAGGCGCCAGATAGTCAGCAAGAACCAGAAAAGAAGAATGACACTGATCGTCATGAGAAAGAGATCCGCGCAACGCTTCGAGCACTCAAAATCTCTGAAGAGGATTCTATCGCAGTATTCTGGTTGGGTTTAGCAGGCCGAGAAGTCGTAGGGCTTGCGGGAAGAGCTCATCGAAACAATCTTGATAGCCCTCGATCTGTCGATGACGCATTCATAAAGTTTTGGAATGACATCTTAGCGGTGTTTGATGTGGTGCTTGATCGCTTTGAGGCGAGCTACTTACACGGCCACCGCGCATTAGACCAGTTAATTAACAAGTCATCGCCTTCGAAAGGTGACGCAAACTGGATTAAGAATCACGTCCCAAACAATCTGGTCGCCATGGGTGACCTTTTCTTCCGTTTGAAGAATCCCGAGTGGGTGCAGCCGCTAAAAGAGGAAGGCTTTTTCGACCACCCTCTAGCGCCGTTGGTGGACGAGGAAAAGGGAATCATTACCTATGCCAACTGGCCCCAGTCCCGCTTTCTGGTTCGCATGGCCTGCACCGCGATCTCCGAGATCCAAAAGACAGTGGTCGTAATTCTAGGCAGCCTTGAGACCGAGAACATCAGCATCCGTCAAGATGTTGTCGACGCAGCATTGTGCGTGCCTGGTACGTTGGCCTCTCAGTTGGCCAAAAAGACACGTTACTGGATTGAAACACAGCCTCAGCTGCTCGGCTTGTTTCCAGAAAAGACAGGAAAGCTGGTAGCTCATTTAGCCGCTGAACATGAAACCGACGCCGCACTAGCACTGACCACATCGCTCTTAAAGATAGAACCAGATCCTCGCGAAGCGAATGATGACAACCGGCGATTCTGGCATCCCAGACCTCAGACTAAAGTCGATGAGTGGCACTACGGCCTCATCGCCAGGGCGGCCATTCCGGCCTTAGTTGAGTCGACGGGAATGCAGACACTGACACTCTTCGGCAGCCTGTTAGATACAGCAGTCACGCTTTCGCGAAGGCCGGACGAACGGAACCCTCCGGAGGATTACTCGCATATCTGGCGGAGTGATATCGAGAATCTGAGCCGACATGGCATAGAGGATCTGCTTGTCTCTGCAGTTCGCGATGTGGCAGTACGTCTTGCGGAGAACGACTCAACTCAAGTCGGCGCTATAGTCGAAATGCTCGAATCTCACCAGTGGCTCGTTTTCAAGCGACTGGGACTTCATCTATTACGAAAATACCCCGTCTCAGAACTCGTGATTCCACGCCTTCTCGACCGGTCAAATTTCGACCATACCGGCTTGTGGCATGAATACATCGAGCTTGCCAAGGAACAATTCAACCTACTCAATCCGGATCAACAAACTGAGATCCTTAGCTGGATAGACGAGGAGCGTGACATAGAGGATATCAAGAGATTTCACGAAGAGTTCTTCGGAGAAGCGATTTCTGATGATCAGGCGCGAGCCCAAATCCTGCAAAGAAAGCTGCGACTTCTGACGCCCCTAAAAGACGTTCTCCCCGAGGAGTGGCGTGAACGCTATAACAACTGGTCCAGAGACTTCGACAAACCAGAGTATCCAAGCTACCCGAGTCCGCCAGTTAGAGCGGGTTGGGGTTTGGATTCGCCAAAGACAAGAGAAGAGCTTGGCGCAATGACTGTTGACGAAATCGCGTCATTTCTTGCTGGCTGGGAACGCCCGGAGGATGAATCGTCGTTGCTTTCTCCAGAGGGGTTGGGGCGGGAATTACGAGCGGCGACGGCCGGTCAAGCCAAGACATACTCAGCGAAGGCGGAACTTCTTAAAGGACTCGATCCGACATATGTCCGCTCATTTCTTGGCGGCCTACAAGATGCCGTAAAGAGTGGCAAGCCGATCGATTGGCGACAGTCGCTTTCCCTCTGTCGTTGGGTAGTCGAGCAGCCACGCGAACCAGAAGGTTCCGAGCGTGAATACAACTTGCAAGATCGGGACTGGGTACCTGCGCGTCGAGAAATGGTTGGATTCCTGTCGACAGGTCTTGAACCTGGAACGGCGCAGATCATCCCCGAGTTGCGGTGTGACGTGTGGGAAGTCTTGGAACCGCTAACACGTGATGCCGATCCTACGCCCGACAAGGAGTCTGCGTATGGCAAAGATGCGGACTGGGCGAACCTGTCCGTTAACACCATTCGTTGTGACGCCCTGCGAGCTGCAATTCGGTATGCTCTCTGGCATAAACGAAACATCAAGGGCGATGCTAATGATAAGTCGGATGCGCGCGGATGAGAGCGAGCAGCGGCAAGAGTACAAATTGGTATATGACAGTATCCTGTCTTCCTTGAATGGAACAATGGAGCCTTCCTTCTCACTTCAACTTCCGAATGCACCGAACAGCCTTCTGCAACACTCACACGCGCTTGCATTGTCGATTCTACAGTCGGCCCGCGACAGAACGGCTCAAGGTCATGAGTCCAATTGGCTGGACGATGCGTTAGGTGACAGGCGGGGATGGATCGAATCAAACCACAAGATCGATGGAGATGCTATTTCGAGTTGGTCGTGGAGTTTTCTGAATTACGTTTACCCAGCAGTGCGTTTGGCGTTGGTGGCTGCTGGTCAACTGGATGGTTTAGGAGATCCCGGCGGTCGACTGTTGGCCGAGAGGCGAGAGGTAAACAATCTGCTCTCGTCTTACAGTCATGCGTTTAGAACTGCTGCTGAGGAAAACACCCAACAGCAGACTTGGATAACTGAGCGACTTGAACGTGCGGTTACAGCTTTTGAAGATCAGCTTATGCGCACGCCACGCGATGAGCTGTTGCTCAGCTGGCTCGGAGACGCATTGTTGAGATTAAGCCGTTTAGATGAGGCGGGTGAAGCGCTAAACCGGTGCATGGTGCTGTCGTCTTGTGGGCCGAGAACGCGAGCCTCGGCGTTGTACAATCTAGCGTGCGTCAAAGCGCGGCAAGGTTTAACCGAGGATTGTCGAACGTTGCTCGAGGAGTCAGAACGGCTTCAACCCTTGAATCGAGAGCACACGGTCGCTGATCCCGACCTCGAATCTGTACGATCCGCCGCATGGTTTATCGATCTGGTGAATCGAAACGAATGAAAAGTTTGAAACGATCACGGGTTAGTCTTGATTACGATAAGCGATATGTTGACTTTTGATCCAATTACTCTCAGTCCGCACGAATTTGAGGAAGCAGTAAAAGGAATTTTGGATGGAGCAGGCGTCCTTCTCAAAGATTACAAGTCCGAACACCTGCCTTCCCTGAATGGGGTTGATGGCGAATATGCAATCGATGTAGTAGTCAGCTTTTCTGCACTTGGTGCAGATTTTCTGGTGCTCGTAGAGTGCAAACATGAGAAGCGAAGAACGGAGCGACAAGACATTCAAATTCTGCACAGCAAGGTTCAATCGCTCGGTGCACACAAAGGTATGATCTTTTCGACAGCAGGCTTTCAAGAAGGCGCAATTCGATTCGCCGAACTACATGGTATTGCCCTCGTGCAACTAGCGAAAGGGGAGACAACGTACTTTTCGAGAAGTCTTGGACCGCCTAAACCACCGCCGACGTGGGCCGGGATTCCAAAGTATATCGGCTGGTGGCGCCACGGTAATCATTTGAGCGTTTTGTCGCCAACTAAGGGCGACTACACACGCGAGGCGCTCGGTATTGAGTCTCAACAAGCCGAAGCACCCAAGTAAGCGCGTGACCAAAGAAGAAGTTCCCAGGAACTTGAGACCTCAATCTATGTAAGATCGCGTGCTCCAAGTCCAGGCACTGGGTTCATAGATTCTCCATCCATTCGATCGCGCGTTCACAGGCGCGGAAGAAATCATTAACCATCGATCGCGACACTAACACAGTCTGTAGTGACGTGCTGTCTTGAAATCTCAGCTCACCAACGTGGACAACGCTGTTTCGCGTCTTATAAACCTTCTCAAGCAGCTTGAAAGAGTCGCTATCCTCCGCCTTGAATGAACGGCCAACAATGTGCTGTGTAACGCTATGATAACGCTTCTCTGCAAAGCTTTGATGCGTGTTTAGAATCTGTCTAACTTGAGAATCTGTGCTCCTGCCGTTTCGCTCGATAAAGCGAGTAGAAGCAATTTCACAGGCACTCGCAAGACTGACGATGCCTTCGTGTAATTGCTCTAGCATAAAGCGCTCTTTGGCGGAAACTAGTACGGCGAGCGCCAGGCTCGGCTCGTTGTTTGTAAAGAGGCTTGCGTTAACTGCGGATAACTCTATCGGCACGCGCACTGGGGATCTAACCGCACCGGATTGCGCCACCCAAAGCTCATTTCCGTCGTCATCACGCAAGACCTCTTTTGTTTCTGCGTCAAACCAGATAAGCGTGTGGGGATATGCGAAGTAGCAGCGATCGTGATCGAAGCTGTAATGCCAAATCAATCCCCCAATCTCAGCATCACGTCCGGCTACACGGCAATGGTAGAGGAACTTATTGCACGCGCTGATGGCGCTTCTTCGATACGCGAACGCTAAGTCAGGGTCCTTACAATCGTCTCTAGCGCCAACTTCGCCAAGGACCTGAGCTTCAACCCGATCAAAGCAACGGTCTCGCAGGACGATTTCGCGTGGAGCACCTGAGGGGATAATAAAGTCTGACTCTACCGGGATCTTCAATTCCGATAGTTGCTTGTCGACGGGATGGGGAAATAGTTCTTCGTCTACTTTTCTCGGATGAACGTTGACGAGTTGGCCTTCGACGTCAAAGTGATGTTGCAGATATGGCGCGACCGACCACTCCGCCGTGCGAGGTAGAAAGTAAGGAAGGTATATCTGAAACAGGGCCACAACTTTCATGACGTTTGCCAAACCTTGAATCACTTTGAAACGAATTGCAAGAGTAGACGAGTTCATTTGCGGCCAGAGGCTTGGTGTGCGGATAGATCGAAACTCGGTGTAGCATGCAGAAGAGAAATCTGGACGATGACGCCGATCTTTCGAGCGCTGCTAAGGAAAAGTCGCAGAAGCGTGCAAATGATTTAGTCTCATTTAGATATTAAAGAGCGCTACCTCGTTCCGGTAGACCTTTATGTAAGGGAGATCTCTTGGCAGACTTTTGGCAGACTACGCTTCCGCCCTAGTCAATTTATGCGGCCTGGACGTGACTTCTCTAATCGCCTTGGTCAATGTTTATGGCGACAAAAATGATTACGTGTTATGAGAATCGAGCTGGGACGGCGTTGACACGGTAGGGGTCTGGGGTTCAAATCCCCACGCGCCTACCACCCCTATCAACAACTTAGCGCAGCAAACCGGACTTTCCGTTACGCCAAATTAAGCCACATTTAAGAGTCGAGTAGTTGTCACCGCTCCGTTTCACCCGCCGCCGCTCAAACCATGTCAACAATTCTTTGTTCGCGTGGTTTCGCAGTAACTCTCTCCTGGGCTTTAGACATCCAGCGTGCAACGGCTGTTTGCATGCCGCATCAGCTCTTGACCACCTCACTTTCGCCATCCCATTTAGCGTCCTTTGATAAGTACCGAAATCTATGCGAACAGATTCTTTTCTTGATTCCAGCACGGAAGGCTGCCAGCTGCATTTACTTTCGTTAGCACCACGTCCGGCCGTCGTGAACTTTTCCCTTTGACGCGAGGGCTTGCGAAAACCCAATCATCAGGAGCCGCATAATTCGTGTTTTCCTTCAACAGCTAGTTTCTTCGTCATTTGATTTTCCTTCCTTCTGCCTATCTAAATTTCGTCGCATCATGTTCCAGGTCTCTTCGAGGTTCTGGCTCAACGACGTCTCAATCCTGGGCGCGGTAAAAGTAGTACTCCGCTGTGTAAGGAATCTCCTTCACCTCGCCTGCGATTAAGCCCGGGTCGGTTGGAGTCGAGCCGCCGGTGGTGTTGACACGTTGAATGTAGGTAACCGAACTAAAAATGCCTGGGCCACTGGTAGTGACCTTCTCGAGCAACAACCAGGCGATCGCGGTCGGATCGGGAGTGCAGCCGGTTCCTGGCACGCGTGCGCCTTTAACTTTGCTGCCACTCTTGCTTTCCCAATGCGGGCCCACGTAGTGGCTACCAACTTCGCCGAAATAATTTGCCTCAGCGAATAACGTGGCTACGGGAGCTACAAAGTCCCAGGTGTTTCCGTTCCATCTGTAGATCTGCACGCCACGCGCGTACACGTGGAAGGCCAACTTATTTCCCGCCGGTACTTCCATGCTCACACACTGAGCGGGCAAGTCCGGTACTTCGCTCGCCCTTGCTACTGAACTTGTCTGGAACCCGAAGCCAACGACGGTGATCAGGACAAGAAGACGAACTACGTGTTTGATGGTTGACTGGTACATTTATTCTCTCCTCTTTAAAAAATTGTGTTCGGTTTTTGTAGGATGAGTTGACGGTAGGGCTGACAACACACCTGCTAACCACGTCTATCCTTCTCACCGAATCGGCATTCAACTTTGACTGCCGCAAGAGGAAGTTGCTGAAGAGGCGATCGTATTACTGAATGCATGAAAAGTTTTTTTTGGACCGAAGTACCACTGGAGAAGTCGGGTCGGTTTCTCTGTGCATGCTTAGTGTGCTCCGTGTCTCTGTGGTGGAGTCCTTCTCTTAAATAGATCCACCACGGAGGCACAGAGTGCACGGAGATAGCACGGAGAATTCGGAGTTATTCCGGCAGACTCCTTCGCAGGCTAAGCCATAATGAACCTTACTCACAAAGCTGGTCTTCCCGGCTCGTTAAGCGGATTCTGCTTTCTGGTTCGCAAGCGGCGTCTTCGCGAATACCTTACCAATGCGAATAGGCACGATCATGGGCACACTTTTTTGATAACGTCTGTACTGATCACCGTGAAGACTTACCAAATCCTTCTCCTCAAACTGGATTGCCAACAGGATGTAAACGGTCGTCGCTATTGCAAAAACCAAATGCGCAACCGTCATCGTAGGCGTTGCCCAGAACGCAAACAGCCAACCCAGGTAAAGCGGATGACGCACATGACGATACAGAACCGGAGTTCTGAATTTCAATTGCGTGTACTCTTTGCCGCGCAGGAAAAGATATACCTGCCTAAGGCCGAAAAGATCGAAATGGTTTATTAGGAAGGTGCTGCCCAGAATCAGTAGCCAGCCTTTTGCATATAGCCCAATAATCGCCATACGGATCATCGGCTGCTCTATGTTCCAAATGAAACCTCCCATCGGCCGCCACTGCCAGAACAAGATCAGCAGGGCCAAAGACGAGAACAGAACATAGGTGCTGCGCTCCGCCACTTTAGGGACATAACGTGTCCAGGCGCGCTTGAACCAGGGCCGCGCCATCAAACTGTGCTGCACCGCGAACAGAGCAAGCAACCCGGCGTTGATCAATAAAGCTTCGCCGAGTGGGCCTGTGCGGCCCGAGTCAATTGACTTCGGAACGATCAGATTGCCGATGAAACCAACCGCATAAAGGAAGGTCCCGAAGAAAATCAAGTAACACAAAACACCATAGATAAACGTTGCAATTCTTCTAGACATAAAAACTCCTTTGCAAGTTAAGCGATCAAGATTTAGTTGAAGTTCCAATTGTTCCCGGGCCATCAACCGATGGGGTTCACTAACCCGGGAACCAGAGCCGTGCGAGCCAGGTGTAGTAGAAGGCGCTGATAGCCCTCGCGAAAGTTCCAGTCATGCTTCACGGCCGCAGTCACATTCGCCGCTTCCTGGTTTCCGCTCGGCGCTCCTCCGAAACGCTGACGGTATTCGGCCGACACTATGAAGGCCTGCACCATCTCGGCCCGACGCACACGCGCCAGCGCCACCGATTCGTCACGTGCGTCTTCACCGGGCAGCGTGAACTCGTTGAGTTTCGCGAGCCAGAATGCATAGCCCGAGAAGTTGTGGTCGGGAGCGTCGTCAGGATTACGACGCAAGTAACCGTAGTACTGCATCAAGACGAAGGCGTCGTTGTACAGCCTGTTGACGAGTGAACCCGACTGGATGACGCTCTGGAGCGCGGCAACTCTGCCGGCCGTGTCACCGGCGCCATAAGCGCTAATCGCCGCGTCGCGCTCATCCTGCGCCGGCGTTGCTCCCACGTTTGCGAACAGCGCGTCCACGTAGTTCGAAGCCGGCTGCCCCTGCGGAAACTGCGTGATGAACTCAGCGCGCGAGACGAAGCCTTCGAGATACTTCTGCTTGTTCGCGTCAAGGAGTTGTTCGAAGCCCGACTGCCCGACGATCACGCCCGCGCCTACCTGACGTTGGTCGCGTAGGAAGATCTCATAGCGCGGATTGCTTTCAATATTTCCAAAAGCTGCCTTTTGCGCGCGTATGACGAGGTAGCCGGTCTGCTGAAACTCGATTGAAAGGAAGAAGGCAGCAGAGACGTCAACTCGCTTACGTTGCCGGCACAAGGCATCCGCACCGCAAGATTCGATCTGCTGCGTCCAGAAGTCCTCGCCCGCCTGGTCGCTCTGACGGTAGAGAAAGTCGTGGTAGTGGTGACTGACAAAGGCGCGCGAATCATCAATGGGATTAGCGGGTTCTTCAGTCGCGTCGTCCGTGATCTGGAGTGTGGCCGTTCCGGGCACGCCGATAGTACCGCCTTCCGGGTGCTGAAGAATCAGGGTTGCAAACTCCAAACCCTCCGTGTAGTTGTCATCGTTGATAAGAACCTCAAAAGTCTTTTCAGTCTCGCCGGGGGCAAAGACGAGCCGACCAGCTACCAGTGTGTAATCGCCTTTTTGCTTCGCCGTGTTGTCCTCGCTGGCTATCTCAACAGCTGCGGCTGCGGCTGATGGACCTGAGCGCAGGACACGGCTGCTGATAAACGTGCAACCCTCCTCGACTGTGTAAACCGCTTCATCGAAGTGGAAGACCGATGTTGTCGGCGTAGGCGCAGGCGTTGGTGTTGCCGTCGGCGTCGGCGTTGCCGTCGGCGTTGCCGTCGGCGTTGGCGTCGCTGTCGGTGTTGGTGTAGCCGTCGGAGTTGGCGTCGGCGTTGGCGTGGGTGACGGGCCGCCAGGTTGCAGCTCGAAAGCGCCCACGTCGGTGCCATCAGCGGAATTAGTGACAGCGGCGTCGTCGAAAGTTCGCACGAAAGAGCCACGCTGATCATTGGTGAGCGTGCCGCCCAATCCTGCCGCCGCTCCTTTGTCGATAGCAGGGCTGTCGGGTTGAAGCGCGATGGTCTGTGTCGGCCCACCGTGATCTTGCAGACCGGCTGTGTCGAGCTTCGGGTCGAGCGGTGAATCGCTGGTGCCGACCTGATCGTTATTCACGCCGTTACTGAAGCCCGTCGCTAAGCCGACGTTGCCGATCAGGTTGTACCCGCCTGAGGTGAAAATGCCGAAAACATCAGCAAAGTCACCAGTGTTCGAAGCGATGATGCTGCTCTTGACTGTCCAGGTACCGTTGTTGTCGGCAAAGTTCTTTTTAATCCCGCATTCGTTATGGCTGATCGTGCTGTTGGTAACATTCAAGGTGGTCTTGAAAATGTTAAGGCCGGCACCGCCAGTGTTGCTGGTGACAGTGCTGTTCGTGACATTCAAGAACTTACCCACAGGCGTTATCGCATACTCGGTTTCAATTCCGCCGCCCGTGTTACCGCTGATGGTGCTGTCGATGATGTTGGTGGTGACGTTGCTGGACTCGCCGATGGATACGCCGTAGCCTTCGTTACCGCTGAAGGTGCTGCGGGTAATATTCACCGTGCCGGTGCTTTGATAAATGCCGCCGCCTCGAGAGTTAACAATCGTACTTGAGTTACCTATGAAGCGGCAGTTGGTGACGCTCATGACGGATCCAAAGAGGCCCACGTAAAGTCCGCCACCAGCGTCGGAATCATTACCGTTGAAAGCACTATTGATAATGCTCGAGTTCGCGGTTCCGCTGGTAGTGTTCTCAAAATTGACGGCGCCGCCATAGGCGCTGGTCAGGTTTTCGCTGAAGTAGCTGTTGCTAATGCTCAAGGGACCCCGGACGTAAATAGCGCCACCGCCCGCACGAGTTACGCTGCTGCCGGAAAAGTTACCGCTGAACTTGCTGTCGGTGACGCTCAGCTTGGCGCTGGCAAAAGCAAAAATGGCTCCCCCGGAAATACCGCTGGTGTTATCGATGAAGGCGGTATTGTTGATGGTCAAAGTCTTGCCGGTGAATTTAACGGCTCCGCCATCTTCAGCGCTGAACCCGTTGTGGAGGGTCATGCCTGAGATCGCTACCGTTTCCACAACCCCACCAAAGCTGAATATGCGATAGAAACCTCCGGTGTTGCGGCGCACGGTGAGCTTGTCGACGCCGGGGCCGTTAAGGGTAAGGTTGCTCTGAGTAATCTCAGTCAGCACGCCAGTCAGATTGATCGTGTGGCGGCCCGTCGATGGATCAAAGCCCGGATCGTTTGTGGGGATGGCGAAGTTGATGACGTAATCGCCGGCTACGGCATTCGCCTCTTTCAAGGCTGCGCGAAGTGTGCACTGCGCGCCCGAGGCACCCGCATCGCTGTCGCAGTTGCCGTCACCAGGGTTCACGTCGTCTGCATCTGCCGTCTGATTGACGGTCATGACGGATTGGGCACACGCAGTTTGCCGCTCTAAGGCACCAATGTCCGTACCATCGTCTGCGTTAGCTTGGTTGGGATCGTCGACGGTTCGTGCGAAACCGCTGCCTCGCAAATCTGTGGTCAGACTTCCACTCAGGCTGGCGCTCGTCCCTTTGTCGATGGCTGGGCTGCCGCAAAGCGGTTGTCCTGGGACTGGCCACGATTGGTCAAGAACATCGACGGTGGCGTCGATAGGATCGAATTTTGGATCGAGCGGCGCGGCCAGCGTTCCCTTCAGGTCGGTGGACGCGCTAAAGCCCGTGCTTCCTTCTTCGACACCTATAAGGTTGAATCCCGCTGAGGTGAAACTGCCGGAAACATCCGAGCCAGAAAATGGGCCGAAATTATTCCTGGCGATGATTGTGCTTTTGACCGTTGCCTGGCCGAACAAGCCGCCGATACCGCGGTTTTTCGTGATGGTGCTGTTGCTGACGTTCAGACTACCAGCTGCGTTGGCTATGCCGCCGCCGTCCCCACTCACTATGTTGTTAAAGAGGACGCTGGCGGTGACGGTCACCGTACCGGTGGAGGCGTTAAAAACTCCGGCCCCCTTAATCCCGGCGGCGTCGGTTTGATCACCGCCCGAAACAATGTTATCGCTGACTATGCTGTCCGTGACGTTCACTGAACCGGCGTCTGCGTTGCCGATACCTCCACCACCGCCATACGCGCCAGTTGCGTTTGCCACGGTCACTTCATTATAGGAGACGGAGCTGTTGGTGACATTCACAGTACCGGTAGAAACGTTGTAAATACCGCCGGCCATCACGAGGCTGAATTTTCTACCGCCACTAACTTTGTTCTCGCCGATGAAACTGTTGGTGATGTTCACCGTGCCTGTGGACATGTTAACAATGCCACCACCACCACCACTCGCGTTATCAACGACGGGCACAGCCGCGGAATTCCCGGAGACCTTACTGTTAATGACGTTGATTGTGCCGGTGCCGGCGTTGGAGATAGCGCCGCCTGAGCCACCATCAGCGCCGGCGACATTGCCGCTGAGTATGCAGTCGGTGATATTCACCGTGGCGTCGCCTGCATTGGCGATAGCCCCGCCTGAACTAACCCCGAAAGGTCTTCCCCCTGCAATTTTTATATGTGAAAAGGTCACCTCGCTCGCCGAGAGCACCGTGAACACGCGGTAGTCGCCCCCGGTGCTGCGCCTTACGGTGAGCTTCTCTGCGCCAGGCCCTTCGATGCGGACATTTGTGGACAGAGGAGGAAGCGGCATCGTCAGGTTGATACTGCAACTCCCTGATGTTGTGCTGCAGTTCGGCTCGGTCAACGGGATGTTGATCTTGATCACGTCGTCGCCTGCCAGCGCGTTCGCGCGTTGGATCGCCGCCCGCAGGCTGCACTGATCGCCTGCAGTTACAGCGTCCGTGTCGCAGCCGACGCTCGGATTCACATTATCGCCGTCGGCGGTTGTGTTGACCTCGATCGACGCGGCCAGCGGAGCACTTGCCGTGACGATGGCGTTGACGCCGGCCTTTCCTAACGACAAGTCGCTTCGCAGATTCGCAAATGCGGCACTCGGCACAGACAAGAGAGTTATGAGCGTGATACTCAGCGACTTCCAAACGGCGAGGCGCGAGCGTGATGTCAACTGCAAACGATTCCTTTTCATTACATCCTCCAATGGCGAAATGAATGTCGCCTTGCTAATTCAACAAATAAATCCAATTCAGCGAGATGGATTCCGGTGCAATCTCAATTTGAAGCCGTCACTGTTTCCACCCCTGGTTCAACACGAGTGGGGAAGTTGCTGAAGTGTCGGCCGTATTACCATCGCCCTGATTATTTCTCCGCTGAACGGGTTTTGATTTTTTAGTGGCCCTTTCCGTCTAAATTTTTCGCGTTACAGTTAGGCTTGGGTTTTTCGCGGTCTAGTGGATGACCCCCCGCTACCTGGAAGGAGGTTGCTTCTATGTCGGTCTCACTCGCGCTAATGATGTGTTTAGTGGTCCTGAATTCAGGTTTTATCAATCCTTCGTTGGTCCGGTCAGAATTAGTTTCCAACCCTGCTGCTTCTACAGAAGTAAATGTTTTGGCTGCAGCGCTGATGGCGGCCAAGTCTGAGGAAGAGCAGGAGCGCTTGTTGGCGGATAAACACGATCTGATGAACACCTCACTCCTGGCTGCGTTGAAGGCGCTTGCAGATCCTTTTATTCAGAAAGGGGACTATGTTGAGGCGCAGAGAATCTCGCACATCGCTGTCCGGGTCGCGGAAAGGATGGGGGATCGCCTGGCGCTAGGTACGGCGTTGTGTGATCTGGGCTCGGCCTATGGCCGTCAGATGACTCGCGCGGCGGAGTCTTTGAATTACCTTCAGAAGAGCCTCGCTATTTTTAAGGAGCTTGGCAACAAGCAGGGCGAAGCGCGCGCGTTACAGGCAATTGGCGTTGCCTACGGCTTGCAAAGACGCAACGAACTGGCGGTTGAGAGCTACGAACAAAGCCTGGTGCTGAGCCAGGAGGTTGGCGATCGAAATCTGACCGCGTTAAATCTCAACAGCCTTGGCCTGGCCCATAGCTCCATGGGCCATTATGAAGTTGGCCTGGAGCTTTACCAGAAGGCTCAAAAGCTGAGTGAAGAACTGAACGATAAGGGCTTGCTCCATATAGCTCTGAACAACATCGCCACCTATTACATTGCTAAGGGCCGCTATGCCGAGGGGCTGGATTACCTTCAGAAGAGCCTCAGGATTAGTGAAGAGATGGGCAGCGCCGGTGATCGGCGATCTCTCGCATACAAACTACAAAACATCGGATTGATTTACCGGCACCAGGGCAATCTCGATCAGGCCCTCACATATGCGCGCCGGAGCCTGGAGATCCTGGAAAGCATCGATGACAACTTTGGCATCGCGAACTTGAGGAACAATATCGGAGTTATCTACAAAGCGCAGGGAAACTATGAGCAGGCGTTGGACTGGTTTCAGAAAAGCCTTCGAGGCTATGAAGAATTGAAAGCCACGCCCGGCATTGCGAGATCTTTGAATAACATTGGAGACACATACCGACTGCAAGGCCGAATGACTGAGGCAATAGAACCTCTTCAGAAGAGTCTGCAATTACGCGAGGAAAATCACGACCGCGCAGGCATCGCGCTGACACTTAATAATCTCGGCCGCTTGTATCAGGACCAGGGAAAGAATACCGAGATGCTGGCGGTCAGTCGCCGCGCCGCCAGCTTGTCGGCTGAGGTTAATGGTCGGGAAGAACTCTGGGACGCTCAGGATCGCATCGGAAGAGGCCTTGCTGCGTTGGGCCAGCCAGTTGAAGCTCGCCAGACTTTTCTTGCCGCCATCAATACTGTCGAATCTCTGCGCCGCGAGGTTGCGGGCGGAGAGCAACAACAGCAGAGCTTTCTTGAAAACAGACTCTCCCCCTGGCTCGGCATGATAGATCTGCTACTGTCGCAAAAAGAATACGCCGAAGCTCTCACCTTTGCCGAACAATCCAAGGCTCGGGTGCTGCTCGACACGTTACAAGCGGGTCGCTCCAGTCTTCGCAAATCGCTTTCACCCGAAGAGTTGCAAGCTGAAGAGGAGCAACGCCTGCGGTTGGTTTCGCTCAACACTCAGCTCAGCACTGAAATGCGAAAAGATAAGCCCAACGCGCAAAGTGTGGCTGAGCTCCAGACAAGTGTCGCGAAGGCCCGCCTGCAGTATGAAGACTTCGAGACCAGATTGTATGTGGCCCATCCTGAACTGAAAGTTCAACGCGGTGAAGCTCCGATTATTAAAGCGCAAGAGATGACAGCCTTGCTGCCCGATGCCGCGAGCGCATTACTCGAGTACGTGGTTGGAAATGATCAGACTTATCTCTTCGTCATCACTAAGGCGACTGGAAAGGCTGAAGCCGAAGTTCAGGTGTACACAGTTCCCATCCAACGAAAGGATCTGGTCAAGCAGACTGAAGCTTTTCGGCAGCAGCTCGCCGGACGGGATCTCGGCTTTCGCGCCTCAGCGGGCAAGCTCTATGAACTGCTGCTTAAGCCGGCTGAGCTGCAGCTGCGCGGCAAAACGAATCTCGTCATTGCTCCCGACAACATATTATGGGATCTACCGTTTCAGGCGTTGCTGAGTGGTGCAAATCGCTTTCTGATTGAGGACGCTGCGATCAGTTATGCGCCATCATTGACGGTGCTGCGCGAAATGACGAAGCGGCGGAGGAATCAAACTACGGATGCTGCTCCCGCAACCTTGTTGGCGCTCGGCAACCCGCTCGTAGGGAACGGGACACTTACCCGCGCCGCTTTTACCTTGCGCGATGGGAAGCTCGACCCGCTGCCGGCAGCCGAACAGGAAGTTAAAGCCGTGGGGCGGCTGTACGGTGTTTCGCGGAGCAAAGTTTATATCGGCTCTGAAGCTCGTGAAGATCGGGTTAAAAGTGAAGCCGGCAACGCAAAAATATTGCACTTCGCCACACACGCGATGCTTAACAATGCTTCACCCATGTATTCACACCTGGCGCTCGCCGAAGGAAATACTAAGGAAGACGGCTTACTCGAAGCATGGGAACTGATGCAGCTGAATCTCCATGCTGACCTGGCAGTGCTCAGCGCTTGTGAAACAGCGCGCGGACGCATCGGCGCAGGTGAAGGTATGATCGGGCTGTCATGGGCCATGTTCATCGCTGGAGTGCCTTCAATCGTCGTTAGTCAGTGGAAGGTGGAATCTGCCGGTACGCGCGACCTGATGGTAGATTTTCACCGCGCTCTGATCTCACCAGCCGTTAACGGACGTGCTAAACCGAGAAAGACGGAAGCCTTGCGGCAAGCGGCCTTGAAGCTGATGAAGAATCCGGAAACTAATCATCCGTTTTACTGGGCGGGATTCGTGTTGGTGGGCGATGGTAGCTGAAGACGCTTACAGTCTGTCTCTGTCTGTTTTCAAGTGGCCTGCAGTGCAGGCGTAAGCGCAAAGCCTGGGGCGCGTGAGCCCCAGGCTGCGACCGTAAATCTGCTGTGAGCCCGCGAACGGGGGCAGTGGCTGGGTATCTGGAGACCTCAGGAAGTAGCTGATTTTCCATCTGTCATTTGTCATTTCTCATTATTTCTCATTGGTCATTTGGTCTTTGGTTGAATCGAGTTCCAAGTGGGAATCTCACGTTCAACTTCGAGACTCCGTACCGCGAAGCGGTTACGTCTTGAAGCCCAAGGCTGCTTCAACTCGGGGTACTAGGTCGTAAATGACATCAACCCGGAAAGGGTTGCGGCAGACGCAACCGCGTTGCGGTTGAACCATCCTTTCAACCCTCTAACTCGGCATAAGAGCGGGGGCAAGCCCGCCTTCCTGACCCTGAGACTCCTGAACTTCCTCAATTGCTTTCAGTTGAAAGCCTTCCCGCTAGATCACGAGCTCAACTCTAATCAGCTCGGGGTCAGGAAGGCGGGCTTGCCCCCGCTCTCATCCCCAGCTCAACATTTTTTGTGCAAATCTTGGGGCGTGAGCCCCAGGCTGCGACTGTCGGCTGGTCATTCGCTGCGGCGTCGTAATGCCTGAACGTGCCGGAGCAATGTGCGAGCAAGATCCGAATTGGAGTTCGCCTTTTGGAGAATACGCAGTTCCTGTTCAGACTCCTTCAGCAACCCTGCGTCGGCGTATAACAGGCCCAGCGTCAGGTGAGATGATGCGTAAGCTCGTTTCGCTTTCGCGAGTTCATTCGCTTTAGTCTGGTCAAGGATGCGGAATTTCGCCTGCGGCGCCGGCGGCCGCGGCGAGGTAACTTCCTGTCCCTCTTCGATTCCTTTGACCTGCCAGGAGTAAACCTCTCCGCGCGGAAGTGATTGCGACGGCGCCCACGATTGGCTGGTCACTTGCGGGCTCGTCGTCACCAGTTTGAACTTGCTGTCATAAACCTCAACGACGTAACCCTTTGCTCCTTTTAAAGCCGACCAGCGGAACGTCGGATGATTAGTCATAAGCACGTTTCCGACAGGCTCGATCACGGAAAACTCATCTTTCGCATTCTCCGAACTCATTAGCGAGCTGGCTTGACGGTTGAGTCCGTTGAGTTGTGAGGACCTTTCGACTCGGCCCGTGGTCAGCGCCTTCTTCACCAGGTTCTGGTACGCCAACGGCAAACTCTCGGTGCCTGACAGCTTGCCTTCCTGATCCAGCGTTAACACACCTGCGCCGTCATTGAGTTGCGCGACCATGGTGCGTGGTTCGGGTGCCGGAACAGTTTGGGGTTGAGGATTGGGGACAACGGGAACGGATTCCGGGGAGGGAGTGGGCGCAATAACGATCTCCACGTTTTGCTCGCGTTCCCGAACCGCTTGCCAAATCAGCCAGCCCATCCCTGTCAACAAAAGAATCGCCACCACAGCGCCAAATGCAGGCACCGGAGATAACCGGAATAACTCAGTTAGAGATGTTAACGAAGGTCGCCGGCTTTTAGCCGGCGAGGAGTTAGATACGGGGTGATATTCACGGTCTAGTGAGGGCGCGATCTCATTTCTGAAGGCCCGCAGGTCGTCAACTGCCAAAGAGCAAAGCACGCAACAGCTCAAATGATCAGCAACGCTTTTCAGATCCTCGCTTGATAGGCTTCGATGCACATGACCGGCCATCTCCTCTTCAGTGAGATGGGCGCCCGACGGCGGTGACACGAGGTCTCCCGTTTCCTCAAAGACTTCCGATCGCATCGCCAGGAACATCGCGTCTCCATTGGTGGAGGAATTGATCTGCCGGCGACATTCCTCACATTCGCCCAGATGCTCAGACACTGACAGCAATTCCGCGACGCGGAGTTGTTGCCGAGAGTAATCTTCCAACTGTTTTTGGGTCAGGTGTGTAAGCAAGTTGTTTTTCTTTTCCCCCGACAGCCGGGGAGGTCTGTCTTTTTTATAAGTTGACCAAAGTTGCGCGTTATTACCATGGCTAAATAAACCCCTTCAGCCGGCGCGCCAGCCGTTCGCGGCCCGATTTACGGGCATTAATCACTTGCTGTCGCGTCAGTTTTAGCAATTCAGCTATTCTCGAGTCCTCGAGCGGCAACTCGTTCCACAACTCTGCAAAACTGTCTGGACTAATTTCCAGCACATCGGCCAGCTGCCTGAGGGTCGCGATTCCCGTTGCAGGAAACAGTGTGATGCAACCGCCGCCGCCGGCGTCTTTCAGGTTCAGCAACAAAGCCGCGCGCTGATTCAACGGAAGCTGTTGCAGTTCTTCCCAAAGCCTTTGGAGAAAGAAGCGCTTTTCGATTTGCCATGCCGGGTCTGGTGCCCCGGAAGCCGGTAGCGAGTCAAAGGCGTCTTCGCCCTCGGCGAGGGCTTCAATGGGCTGATCGCTGATTCCCAGCAATATTCCCAAAGCGGTTACCAACTCATCGAATTCGATCGGGCTGCCGATATGATTAAAAATTGTGGCCACGGCCTCGGCCAACTCTTTTTGTTTGCCGCTTTTGAGAATACCGATCTGGCTCGAGAGTTCTTCGTTATCCGCTAAATGTTCCAGGCGCGCCGAGGTCATCACTCTCTTTTGTTCCTGCCATTCCGCAAAGCCGGCCACTTGTTTTCCAGCTTCGTTCTGCCAAAGCGCCAAACCACGCTGGCGCGTCAGCACGTAATGGAGACGATTCTTGAGCGCGTGTCGTTCTGGAAACTGCCGTCGCATCCAGCGGGAACAGGCGCGATGCGCAATGACAGCCGCCATCCCGCGGACGTCCGCGATCGGATGCCCGCCCGGTAGTTCGCGAAAGCGACGCAACTGCCCGAGGAATTGCAGTATCACTTCCTGATAAATGTCATCAGCCTCGGCTTGTTGAGTCGCGCGACTAGCGCTTAGACGGAGCTTGTAGCGAATGACGCCTTTGATTACCGGCTCGGCATGAACATTAATAAGGCGTAGGAGAACTTCGTCAGCCTGTTCGTCACTGGCATCCAGGAGTAGCGGTTCGAGCAGCGTATCAATCTTTGCCGGCGACTTATTCATCGTGCATCAATTTTGTAGGCTTTTTAAACGGGGTACAAATAACTGATAGAGAGTTTCTCGAGCAGCAACAGGATCGCAGACTCTAATGCTTCGCCCCGTTCTGCTCCCAATCCGGGACGGCGCTGGTGTCCACCGGTTCCGGAGCCATGGCCCGACGTACGTTTCGCGGCGCGAGTGGGCGGACTGGGCGACGTTGATAGCCAATCGTGTCGTCGTCGTCGCGAGGAATGCGAGCGCGTTCAGGACCATACTGCGATCAGTGGTCTGCCACGAACAGGCTTCTTGCACAATGTCCTCGGCCTCTACCGCACTTCCGAGCATGCGGTACGCGATGCCGAACAGACGAGGGCGCACCCTGACAAAGACCGAAAGGCTGTCATCGAGTGCATTCGTCTCCATTCGGCGACTTTACTTCAGCGACTTCGGCCTGGCATTCTACGGCTTCAACAGGCCGGGGGACTACCTCGTCTTTTCTTTTGTGGTGTATAAGTCTTATCGGCTCCATTAACACTTGGAGAACTTAACACCACACTGCTTATGAAATTAGCCCTGGCTTTCACATTCTGCGTTTTGCGGTGAAGATTTCGATTTTCGACTGGACCATCAGTTTGTGTACTCAATCTGGCAAATCAACTGTTACAGTCCACTAGTTAATCCTTGGGTCATTTGTCTCCAAACAGATCCCTGGCCAACCTTGCCGCTCTCTATCCGTTCGATGGCCTGTCGGATTTGCATCGCCACTTCAAACTCGCCATCATCCTGGGCCTCTCTGAGTGCGGGCAGAACGCTTTCGTTGCCTAACTCATAAAGAAATCGACTGGCACGCCAACGAACAAGTTTGTTCGGATCTTTTAATGTCTCCGCCATCGGGCCAATCGCCCGTCGGTCTCCTAAATCCGTTAATGCATCGCCTGCCGATCGGCGGACCCCAACTGCTTCGTCTTTCAGAGCCTCACAGAGTGGAGCTAAGACTTCAGGAGTTTTTATCAACCCAAGAAGGACCACCGCTAAGCGGCGAATCGACATCTTTGGATCTTTGGTAGCTCTGATAATCAGTGACAAAGCTTGAGAATCTATCCGGGCGGTTGCATTTCTGCCTAATTCCTTTAGCGCGGCGAACCGCTCTTCCCACTTGGGCGATTCAAAGGCCTGAACTATCTCGCCCAGTTCTTTCCCCGTCGCCTGTAAGTCACGGTTATAGGCTCTCTCAACCAATTCTTTTAACTTCTTTTCATCATAGACGGCTGAAATCTCGCGCATCACCGCCTCGCCGACGTCACGCAGATCCCCGTAGCGCAGACCTTCGTCTTTCCACTTTCGCTCCATCAGCATGTTTTCCGATGCGCCCATTGCTCGCTCAATAGCCTTACCGAATCTCTCGGGTAACGGCAAGCGAGTTGTTTCACTACCAGAGGACACTTTGACTAACATTGGAAGATCTCGAAAGTACTGCACTGCTACCATTACCTCGCGCCATTTGTTATTGGACGTTTCCTTCGGTTCTGGCTTCGCGTTGTTCAGACTGGCGTATTCGAGTACGGCGCGGGCCTGAGACAAGATATCCTCCCATCCCGCAGTTGGTTTTCGCTGGATAGCCATAAAGTCTTCGACACGGAAGACACTGCTGACCCCTGGGATGGCCAAGATCTTTTTGATGTAGGCCGGATAATCTCCACTATTTTCGTGTGTAAATGTAATCGCCACGCCTTTGGCGAGCCTCTCATCCAAATTCAATTTCATGCTGTTTGGATTTGGTGTGGTTTCAATGGATAGTAACTTCACTTTTGCTCTCCCGACTCTACCTGCACAGGTGTGTGAAATTTGTCCTCATTTTACCACTCGATTCACACTATGGCCGTAACGCTATCTATATAATAAGGTCAAGATAGCGTCATCTTTGACCAGAACAGGTTGGAGGAACGTCTTATGTCCCAGTGGTCTAGTCGGAAAATTTTGGCAGACTTTTGGCAGACTTCGCTAACGCTTTAATCAATTTATACAGCGTGGACGCGACTTCTCAAGCCGCTTTGGTTGCGTTTACGGCGACAGAAACGATTACGCGCTTTACGAGGTGACTGGTGACGGCGTTGACACGGTAGGGGTCTGGGGTTCAAATCCCAACGCGCCTACCATTTTTATTAACAAACCCTCACTTCACGAAGCCTTCCGAAAATTTGGCTGTCCCTACCAAAGACCTCGTCCACAGTGTAATCATTGAAGTTAGCAGTTTCGCTTGCTAACCTCCCGTTGCCATGAAAGCTGTCCTATATTCATTCCTTTCTATGTTGAGCGTCTGGTTACGATCACGAGCAAGTATGCAACTGGAGATTCTTCTTCTGCGCCATCAGCTTGCTGTGCTGCAGCGGCGGACGAACAAGCGTCCTAGCCTGAGAATTGCTGATCGCTTTCTCTGGGTCATGCTTTCGCGAGTATGGGGTCAGTGGCGCTCAGCGTTGGTCATCGTCAAACCCGAAACAGTAATTGCCTGGCAGCGAAAAGGGTTTCGATTGTATTGGCGTTGGAAGAGTAGGGGAGGGGAAGTCCGGTCGACCTTGCGTGAGCCTGGAAATACGAGAGCTAATCAGGAAGATGAGCACCGCGAATCCCCTGTGGGGAGTACCAAGGATTCATGGCGAATTGCTGAAACTCGGAATAAAAGATCTCTCAGGCGACGGTAGCGAAGTATATGGTGCGTCAACGAAAGCCGCCGTCACAAACGTGGCGCACGTTTCTTGAGAATCACGTTAAGCAGTTGGTTTCCACAGATTTTCTGGCGGTGTCGACCGTAACCTTTCGCATCCTGTTTGTCTTCGTAGTGTTGGGCCACCATCGGCGTCGCGCAATTCACTTCAACGTGACGGCCCATCCCACTGCGGAATGGACTGCGCGACAGGTCGCCGAAGCGTTTCCCTGGGATAGCGCACCGCGTTATTTGTTGCATGATCGCGATTGTATTTATGGAGCAGCATTTCATCAGCGAGTTGAGGAAATGGGCATCCGCGAAGTGCTGACAGCGCCGAGATGCCCGTGGCAAAACCCCTATGCGGCGCGCTTCCTCGGCTCGTTGCGACGGGAGTGCCTGGACCACGTGATTGTGTTGAACGAAGCTTCGCTGAGGCGCATTATTAGATCGTATTTCCAATACTACGAGCACTCACGGACACATTTGGCGCTGGAGAAAGACGCGCCGGAATCCAGAGCCATTCAACTCCCAGAACTTGGTGTCGTGGTCGAGCTACCGCAAGTGGGCGGCCTGCATCATCGCTACGAGCGCAGAGCTGCCTGAGGGGACTCATCTTTCCAGACCTACGATCCTTTATTGCACCTGAATGGCATGAGGTATCGTGCCTCGGTCATGACTGCCATGGCTATTATTGTCTTAAGCTGCATGAGTGATTGGACCAGGGACAGAAGGTGAGCGAAGCTCAAAAAAGAGGGCGTGTATGTTGAAACGGTTAGCCTTCTTGAAAGTCCTGCTGGCCGAATGAAGTTTCTAGTAGCGACAGACATTCGGGATCCTGGCGACGCTGCCCATCCTCGCCTATTTGTTGATCTTCTCGGTAACAACCCGACCGGAATTCCGAGACATTCCTGGCAAACTGCTTTCAGAGGCAGGAACAACAGGCATCCTCATGCGCGATTGTTGCAACTGATTATAAGCCAGTCTAAAGGTGCTGAATCGTCGCCCCATTAACCTCATTAATAAAGCTCCAAAAGTCAGAGCTTCAACTGGAGAGGCTTGTCACTTAGGTTTGTCACTCATGTGGACAAGGGTCGTGGCCGTTAAGTCGAGTTAAAGCGATGAATAAACTAATCGCAGCAAATGCCAAACTCTTTCTTATCTGCGTTGCACTTCAACTTGTCTGTGCAGGTCCTGGTGAAGCGCAGTCAAAGGATTGTCTGAACCTCGGGAGTGAAAATCACGTCGTTTACATCGACATCGCCAAAGTGCCAACTAAAATAAAATTTGAGGATGAGGACGTACTCAGGCTGTATGACGCAAAACGGTCGGCTCAAAGCTTTTATCACAAATGGGCATGGGGGTCGGACCATTGCCCGGCAGGAAGGTTACGTGAAGGGGTCATCGCCTACTGTTTGCCTTGCGTCGGACTCGGGCGGCACATTTCAGATCGGCATCATAAGGAACCCGATAGATTCTTCGGTATAGGCCCAGTGGGGATCTTTGTTTTCTACGAGCCTGACACGGACCGTTTCTATCTATGGAATAGTTCTTGGAACTTTTCAAATGTGTTAGGACCATTTGATGGTAACCCAAAGCTTGCCTTGAACCAGGCTATAAAACCGCGGAAGGGAGAACGCCATTTTCCGGGTGTGAATCTGAGCGTCGTGTCACAAAGATGGTTATATCCAGATGAGAGGCAGGCGCGAGTGCCGCGGGGTTCGGTGTCCTCCGATTGTTCAATGGATGCTCCTTGTATCCGAGACGTAGAACAGCAAAATTTGAATACCTTTATCACACGCTTCCGTCTTGTTAATGATACGAGAAGAAACATCTACTACCTGGGAGATCTTAATAGCGATGATCCGATTGGATACACATTACCTGAATTCGTTAGACGAACAGATTGCGACCGTGAAGTCGGGCGTTATAATATTCAGTTCCCACGAAATAAGTGGAAACCATTGCAGCCTGGTGCATCAGTCGAGTTTGAAGTTAAGGAAAGAGGTTGGCAAGTGAAAAAGCAATTCTTTGGTGTGCTGATAAATACTGAACCTACTTTTTGGGATGAGGTTGAAGTGCTTGGTGAGTATACGAGCATGTTTCGCACTCTTAAGTCTCAACCTGGGATTTTCCCCCTAAAGATCATTCAGCTATGGATTCAAGTTTGGCGTCCCGTACGGGAGTCGAACCCGTGTCGCCGCCGTGAAAGGGCTAATTCGGTACTTTGTACTGAGTTGGCCCAAGTTGCATGGAGTGGGAAAACTCTCACTCTATCAGGAGCTTAACCCTGGGCTCTGTTGCACCGATTAGGCGTCGTTACCTTGGCTTGGTAACGAAGATCGTTACCACAGCGTTACCGCCTTTTGGGAGGTTTGCCGTCAGGGAAGTCTTTGGCGAATGACCGTTAATTACGACGGTTTCCAGGATATTCAGGGACCTTTCACAGGAAAATATCGCGCGTTTTTCGGAGCAAGGCCAAAAGGAATTCCTCGAGCTAGATTCGGGCCGTAATCTCCATATCGGCCTGAAGCTATTAAGTTGACTCGTCAAAACCACGTTTGAGTATGAAGTCAGAAATACTCATAGATCGCGCTGATTCTCAGCCCAGCAATATCGATTCCGCATAAACTATCCGGCCAGCGCCCTGAAGTTCTTCCTGCGCATCCTCAACTTCAAAGTCGGAACGGTACCACTCCCGTTCGCAAAACAGTAAGCGGAACGTGTTTGGAAACAGCGGCTCATTCAGATTGATTTTGCCTTCCCATTCGCCGAGATTCGCAAGGGCTTGCGTGAGCCGGTTGGTTGCGATTGTCTGCCAAGTTAAATCAGGATCTTGGCCTAGTTTGAGATCGCGTTTCTGTAGCCGCACTTCAATCTCCGCGAACCGTCCCTACCAAAAATTCGTCCGGCTGGTAAATCATTGAAGTCAGCGGTCGCTTTGAACAATCATTCTCAGATGATGGTGGCAAAACTTGGGAAGTAAACTGGATCGCCACAGACACCCGCATAAAGGATTAGGATTCTTCCCACAAAGACTACCAGCTGTCGCTTCGAATATACATCGACGACGATGGGCACCGCCTGATTGTAGACCGGAGGCGACAGCGCTCGAACTCTTATTTTGCCGATGTTTGACGTCGTGAATGGCACCAACCAGTAGCGCAGCAGAGCTGTGAAGTAAACCAAAGGCGACAGCCGCTGCCCGCCGTATTGCTGAAACGTATTGCATAGCTGAGTTTGTTGCTTACGCTCCACGCGGCACGATCCTTGTTACTGGATTGAATGGCAAGGTCTACACAAATGGGGGCGGCGGCCGCAGAAATCTTACTGAGTTCCTGAACATGGTGGTCCGTCTCACTCTTATTTCTCCCGACACTTTAACCCAGGCACCTCGGCTATGACCGTGGTATGCATCAACAAGGAGTCTAAAATGATGTTAAAGCGGTCGCTCTTCGCCTTCATGTTCTCGGTCAGCGCTTTCAAATCAGCATGGGCGCTTCGGTTTGGACTCGCCGGGCTAGTGCTTTTCGCACTCTCCAGTACATCGTCTGCTCAAACCACCAATACTTCCTCCAAACCGCAGTTGTTGCCGAATGCAAGGAGATATAAGGAGACCGGACTTAAGCCAGCTACCGGACGCTCTAGTTCTGCTTCTCTAAGCGCGCGCGCTCTTCTTGGCAAAGACGGAGTCACGACGATTGAGATGAGCACCGGCGATTTGGATACCGGCGGGACAAAACCCGGTAACATCAGCAAGACACAGCTCAAGCCCCTCGATGAGAACGGCGAGGCTCTCTACACACGCAACTACTTCGGCCTCGGCGGCGGTTACTTCAACACCACCGTGAATGACTTCCATCGCGGTCAGCAGGTCCAGATGCAAGCGACAATCAACGGGATCGATGCTAACCGTACTAACGTCGTCACGGTTGTGGAGACCGTAAAGGTGCGGCCCGACTTGTCGCCGACTGACCTTTCAGTGCCGGCGAAAGGCGCACCAGGCAGTCCCCTAAATATCTCCGTTGTCATTAAAGAACTAAGAGGCGATTCCGGCGCCACCAGCAACCTCGTTCTTTACGCGGATGGAACGGCCGTGGACCGCGCTAACAATGTGTGGGTCGATGCAGGCGGCACGGTTTCGTGCGTCTTTACTCACACATTTAATTCGCTAGGAACAAAGCAGCTCGAAGTGAAGGTGGAGGGCACGGCGCCTGGCGATTACGACACGTCAAATAATAGCGTGGTCGGGACCGTAGTTATCGGACAAGTCAGCGCCGAGCTCAACTACAACTTTCAGGTCGTAGACATGGACGATAACTATCGTGCTCTTGTTTACGAAAAGCGTTACTTTAACGGTGTGCTGCAAACTGAGCATGAAGAAGACATCAACGCACAGGGATGGCGCCAGAACGTGAGTTTCTATGGGTGGACCGGACGCATGATATCTTTTCCGATCAGCATCTCACACCAGGAGAGTAGTGACGGAGCGCCCGTCTTTAGTAACACTTACGCGAATCTTACGCCTACTTCGGTGATTGACGCTTCAGATGCGACCACGCGGTTCATCTCTTATAACGTTTGGCGCTACGACCCAACGACCGGCTATTACTTCAACTTGTACACCAACGCCAGTATTAACTTGGCCACCGGAGCTCGGACGGAGATGACATATTTCAGTTCGAATCGGCAGGCCGGCGATGTGACTTTTTACTCAGCCGGCTACGAGCGGTTCTGGGATCAGTACACTGGCGACGAATTCTTCTACTCGTGGAACACGACGGACGTGTCACGTGCTGGCACGCGGGTTACACTCGGCACGCAATACGGCATTAATCTTTCGCTAACGGCTGGCGATGGCGTGAGCTACACTGCAGCCCCTGAAGTCACTCTGAGGTCCTTCGACAACAGTGGACAGCAACCTTACACCTGCTTTGATTGGAGTTTCGAAGAATACAGCGGGACCAGCTGTTCCACGTATGACAGGATCCAGTTTGGTAAGCACGGGTTCGCGTACAAGGACACTAATCCTTAATCTGGTTAAGTGGACGTTTCTAGAGTTAAGCAACGAGCGCGGATTCAGCGGTTCAGATCGCTGATGAGCACTACGTCGTGTTTCCATCCACCGCGCGTGACGGCAAGGAACTGGCCATCTGCAGAATAATCGAAATCAAATAGTTCTTCTTGATCGAAGGTTGCAATTACCTCGGTGGGGGCACCGCCCACAGGCTGTTTGACGATAGAGATGGGTCCATCCCGTTCAGACATGTAAATCAGGGCTTTGCCGTCTGGCGTCCACTTTATTCTATACCCCACTAAGCTGCCTCTCGGAAGGTCAACTCTCTTCGAAGGCTGTCCCCCTTCAAACGGTAGAAACAAAAGCGCTCGTTTCGATCCAATTCTTTGCACGCAAACAATCGTCTTTTGATCAGGAGATATCGAGGCCAAAGACGCCACGTAACCAGCCAGTTCAACAGGTTCGCCGCCATCAATTGACACCTTCCACAAATGCCAATCGTCAGTCGTGTTGTAAAGCACCCATTTGCTATCGCCGGAAATCGTTTGAAAGTTCTTGGGCCCCCCAGTCGTGAGTTGAACTTGATTGCTACATGGAACACGATACATCACAGTCGGATCACCTTTAACAAAGTAGAGATACTCACCGTTGTTAGCGAAGGCTAATCCGTAGATTCTTCCACTTGGCACGACGAGTTCGACGTTTGTGTTCGTTGCAAGTTGTCTGATCCATATGCCGCCCTTCTTCTCAACCTCGCGTTCATACGCGACGTACTTACCATCGGGCGAGATGGCTAAGTGGTAGCTTTGACCAGTTAGCGTCAACTGTTCCAATTTAAGGTTTGATGCCGACGCAGATTTGTTATCGACTGACTTATCTTCACGCGTGATCCCGGCAGAACGATTGGAGAACTTCCAAACAATCCACGCAGCGCTACTGAGAACTATTAAGGCGACCACACCCACCGCGATAAATGTATTGCTTAATCTCTTTGACGGCAGAGCACCTGCCGCAATCCCCGCTGGACTGCTTCCCGCAATTGGAAATTGACCATTCCTTGGTGAGAAAACGATTGGCTCTGTTCTTGTCGGCTCAGCAACGCCGTTGCCGCCAACTGTGGATACGACACCTTCACCATGCGCATCTTCGCGGGTTGTAGGCCCCGCAACCACCTCTACGTCCGGGATGAACCGATAACCACGACGCGCTACTGTTCCAATGTAGCTGGGGTTTCGCGCGTCGTCGCTGAGACGCTTTCGCAATTGTTGAATGTTGAACGTTATGTTTGCTTCTTCAACAAAAGTGTCTGGCCACAACCGCCTTTTTAGCTCGTCCTTCTCAACGATCCGACCCTTGCTTTCAACCAAGATGAGTAGCGTATCAAAAACCTTCGGCGTCAGAGGTACGGGCTTGCCGGCACGCAAGAGGACCCTCTGATCAATATCAACCATGAAATCCCCAAAGCGATAGAAGTGATTGTTGAGCGAAGACATAACCGCTCTTAGAACTTTCTTAGAACTTCCTTAGATCCCTTTTTGACTACCCTTCAACGCGTATATGAGCAGGTCGACAGCTGGCCTGGCGATATTTGATCAGGAGCGGATTCTATCAGCCGTCATTTATTGACGGCAATTGATCGGGCCGCCGACACATTTAGAGGTCACCCACGCAGGCAGTCGCTTTGTGGTCGATTCGAAGGAGAAAGTCGAGTTGAGGAGGTTATTCACCCATCTCGAACCTTAACGAGAACCAAATTGAAGAAATTCAAATCACAGGGAGTGAAAAACTATGTATCACACGAAGATATACAGATGGAACGGTCGCACTTGGGATTTTGTCGCACCGCGGGCAGACTTGTTCGCTGAAAAGAACTTCTTCGGTGAAGTCGGCAGTCACTATGCGGGCCCCAAATGGGAAAGCAAGAGCGGCAGCATTGTTGAAGGTCGGCGCGTTCTTGGCACGGGCTGCACCCCTGATCCTACCGCGATTGCCTGGTTGTTGCTCTCGAAGTTCGACGCTCACGGGCCGGGCTTATTCGATTCCGTTACCTTTATCCAACGGGTCAACACAACTGGTGGATTGATTCCGACAGACCCGGGCTTAACCCCTGGCGATGTGAAGGAGATTCCCTACACGGCGGAGTACTACTTTTACCGCGCACAGGACTAACTCGACCAGGGCTGCGCGGGCAAAAGATCTCGACGTTGCAAATAAGACCGACGGGACGGGCCCGCGCAGTTTCTGAATTAACTTTTCAAACTCACAGGAGGAATTATGAGATTTCAAGAAACACAACAAAGGAAACTTTCAGTTGGGTTAGCACTTATGGCAGTGCTTTTGTTGATGCCGGCCGTGTTAGCGGCGCAGGAAAAAATCGCGTTTACGTCGAACAGAGACGGCAACGCTGAGATTTACGTGATGAATGCTGATGGCACGAATCAAAAACGCCTTACGAACAATTCGTCAGGCGATGGGACTCCGGCTTTCAGTCCGGATGGTAGCAAGATCGCGTTTACTTCCAGTCGAGATGGCAACAACGAAATATATGTGATGAATACTGACGGCACGAAGCAAACGCGCCTTACAAACAATGCGGCGGTTGACGAGTCGCCGGCGTGGAGTCCGGATGGGACCAAAATCGCTTTCACCAGTTTCCGCGACGGTACGGGTGCTGACATTTGGCTGATGAATGCAGACGGCACGAATCAGGTCAATCTCACAAATTACCCTGGAAATGATACTGAACCAACGTTTAGCCCGAACGGTAGAAAGATCGCGTTTCGCGGTCTTCGAGACGGCGTCATTGATGTTTTCGTGATGAATGCTGACGGCTCGGATCCGATAGACGTGACCAACAATCCATCAATTGATACGCAACCTGCTTATAGTCCGGACGGCCAGACGATCGCTTTTCGCACTGGCGACAATAATAAAGAGGTCTACGTCATGGACGCTGATGGAGGAAATCAGACGAACCTTACGAATAACGCGGCGGCCGACCAGGAACCATGGTTTAGTTTGGACGGCACCCAGATCGCTTTCACTACTAGCCGCGACGGCAATGACGAGATTTACGTGATGAATGCTGATGGCTCAAATCAGGTCAATCTCACGAATAACGCGGCGAGTGACTCGCACCCTTCCTGGGGACCAGCGAACACAGCGCCCGTTTTGGAAAACCTTTCGATCTCTTCGCCTGTCAACGAGGGCGAAATGGCGACGTTGACTGGCAGGATTAAGGATCCGGATCAGGGCGATAGTTTTACTATCGGCGTCGAATGGAAAGATATAGCGGGCGTGCAGTGGTTTGAGTTCCCTGCAGGAACAACGACGTTTGAGGTAACGCATGCATTCAGTGACGACCGTCCGGATAACACTTCCTCAGACAATTACACGGTAAACGTCAGAGTTGACGATCACCGCTTCGGCATCGGAACGGGTTCAGTGGTCGCCACTGTCAAAAATGTGAATCCGATGATAACTAATCTCACCTTCGGTCCTTCTAGCGTCGTGTTGGGAAGCCCGGTAAACCTGGCCTTCAGTGTCGAAGATGTTGCGCAAAGGACTTTGGACCCGGCTGAAGAGGGGCTCAAGCTCTTTCTCGACTGGGGAGACGACGGCCAGACGGAAACCATCACGGTGATCCCAGTCAGCCTAATCACTGGAACGCATACATATGCCGCTGTGGGGAGTTACACGATTACCCTCAAGGCGACGGACAACGATCTCGGCGAAACGGTTCTGACCTTGGGAGTTGAAGTGACTCCTCCACCGCCACCCGCAGCTCCGAGCGGGCTGAGGATTGATTACGTGGCGGCGGATCGGATCAAAATCGTTTGGAGCGACAATTCAAACAATGAGGACGGATTCGCAATCGAACAATGCGTCAACCGTGGATGCAACAACTTCGCTGAGATTAGCCGTGTTGGTCCCAATTGGACTGGTTACGTCGACAGCCTCCTCTTCAGCAATACTCAGTATTACTACAGAGTACGGGCATACAATGTCGGCGGATATTCGGCCTACACAGACGTAGTTTCGGCAAAGACTCTGAAAAAGTAGTTGGCGATTGGGAGGTGGCAGATTTTCGCGCCGTCTCCCAAAGTCTTGTTCGAAGTTCGCAAGGTTTACTTGTTGAGACAGCCTTAACACACACACTGTAAGAGCCAGGCGGCGGGGAGAGGGATCTTCTCCTCGCCGTTTGCGCTTCCACCACCTGACAAAGCATTTCCCAGCCAGTTGATTTCATTTTTACGGTATTCGGTCATATTCCCTGATATGGAAAATTTGGGTAAAGTGGTCAATCACTAGTGAGTGGACGCCACTCGTCAACAGGATGGAAGTAGACAACGATGAAGGGTACGCAGCCAAAAACTGAAGTAATAATTGCGGTGATCAGTTTGGTTGGCGTGCTCGGCGCAGCTCTCATCGCAAACTGGGACAAGTTCTTTCCAGCCAGCAACACTAACTCCAGCACGAATATAAACAGCTTCCCACCGTCCCAAAGTCCGGTGCCTGGACCGTCTCGATCGGAGTCAGCAGACTGCATAGCTGCATTTCTTAATGATGTTCCAAAAGACCGCGTAGCGACACTCGAAGCGGGTGCAAAGGATTTGCAGATCATTGCTCCCCAACAAGCAAAGGACCAGCCGATCGCGGTGAAGTTGGAAGAGAACAGTAAACTCGTCGGTGCCGTCAAATTTCAGTTTTACTCGAATGGTTCGATGTTCAAGATCCATTCGATTGTTAACTCTCACTGTCAGCCGCTTGAGGATTTTGCTAACGTAAGCCGTGGTGGCGATAAGCATGTTCTGCAGAACTACGATGATCTGCAGATACAGTTCGGAAACGCCACCTACATGGTGAGTTACGAATATGGGGCGGGAAAGATTGACGTCGACTTCGCGAGGATATCCCCAAATCCTTAACGAGAAACGAGACACATGGATGCAGCCATAGTTGGAGGAATCATTGGAAGCATCGCCGGCGTCGCTGTAAGGTCTTTTGCGAGAGTGAACTTGGCCCAGGGGCCTTCGGTACCGAAAATATCATCCAGCCTTTAAATACTTGCACTTAGAGCTACGACCTAGGGGTACGCTGCAGCTGCTCGTAGATTCCATTTCTGGCTGCTCGCGACGCATCAATGTTTGTCCTCTCTGCGCTCTATCAACTATTCCGCGGTCTGCTTGTGCCTCGGCTTGTACTGGTGACAGAAAATCTTGCCCTGCGCCAACAACTGCTGGTTCTGCATCGTTCGTCAAATCGACCTCGGCTTCGTCACCTAGATCGCTTGTTCTGGATCTCCTTTTCACAACTGTGGCGCGACTGGCGCTCCATTCTCGTCATCGTTAAGCCAGAGACAGTTATCAAATGGCACCGACAAGGCTTCAAATGCTATTGGCGCTGACACGGTAGGGGTCTGGGGTTCAAATCCCCACGCGCCTACCAAATTCCTCAGTAAAATCTCACTTCTAAACATCCGCTGCAATTTGGCACACAGATTGGCACACAAATTTTTGTGTTTGCCTCTTGGATCGGACTTTGCCATGAGCCCAAAGGAAGGGCATGCAGTGCGATATTCTTCTTCCATCAGTCGAAGAAGCGCCGAGGTAGAACTGAGTACACTAATCCCAGGCATCCTCAGAGCGATATCCAGCAACTGACAAGCGAGTTAACGCCCCAGGATACCTCATCAGACAAAGCGGCAACGTAGTACTTCAACGAAAGATAGGTACACTGTACACTTATGAGGACAAAACTCATTCTCACCTTTCTCAGTCTGCTCTTACCGACAATTCAGACCGCAAGCGTTCTCGCCCAACAGTCGCACGCAATCAGGTTTCTTCCTGCAGAGCAAACAGGATCGGATGCTTCTACTATCCCTAACAAAATCGCGTTTATTTCCGACATCGGAGGTGGTCAATCACTCTACGTCGTAAATCCCGATCATTCAGATATGGAGATCTTCGGTAAGTTACATATCGAGGGAGTACGAATCCCGCGAATCCTGCCCTATGAACTGTTGTTTTCTCCCGATAGAAAGCAGGTCACTTTCATGGGTTCGTCAAAATTCGGTAAGGATCCAGCCTTATGGATAGCCAACACTGACGGGTCTGGCGCGCGAAAACTAACGGATTTGAAGAGGTTTATCCGGAATGCGTTTTCAGCGTCTCCCTCACCCACTGGCGATCATATCGCTATCAGGATTATCGAAGAAAATCTCTCGAAAATCTATGCAATGAGATCGGATGGATCAGACTTTCATTTTGTAGCCGACGGGGATGAGTTCTCATGGTCCCCTGATGGGCACCAACTTGCCTTAACAACATATGTTCCGGAAAAGCAGGCCAGGTATGTTCGCGTGGTCAATATAGACGGCACCAACCTGCGCGAGATTTATACAGGAGGCCGCGCTGGGAAATGCAGCTGGTCCCCGGACGGAAAGAGGATTGCTGTCATCGAGTCGCGTGCCGAGACTACCTCCGAATCCAGGTCCGATGTTTTTGTGATTGCACCCGACGGTCGACAGAAGCAAATCGTCATCGAAAACCGAACTCTCTATTGGCATCTGGAGTGGTCACCGGACGGCGAGTTTCTTTCGTTTGTCGCGAACTTTGAAGGGAATCGCGGTCTCTACGTTTGGTCCACTCGCGAGGCTTCGGGAAAGCGCTTACGATTCTTCTCTGGAGTCGAAGCGCCATTTTCGTGGTCACCTGACTGTAAACGTATCGCTTATGGAGAATACAACATCAGCATCTTGGACTTAAGCACAGAGAAAGCGAGGATTCTGTTTCATACTTCAGGCTTTGGCCGTCCGCTCTGGTTACCGGATGGAAATCACCTGTTCGTGTATAACACTCTTGAGTTGCGGCGTAACGCCGACTCTCAAGATCTAGATCTGTACATAACCCAAATCGAGCCGCGCTATATCAAGCGGCTTACAGATGAGGGCATGAATGTTTCGGATATTTCTGCCCCACCTAACGGCAAAGTGATCGCCTTCGTCGTTAACACAAAGGCGAATGATGGCACTTATTATTCGACCGTCTACTCCATAAATTCCGATGGATCCAATCTGCGGAAACTTGCCGTGGCGAGAATAAAATCCGGGTGGTTGGCGTGGTCTGCCGATGGGAGCAAGATTGCTTTCGTTAAGGAAATAACGAACTGTAAGGGATGCCGCCCTGGAAACTTACAGATTCAGGTGGCAAATGCGGACGGCTCAGGTGAGCACACGATTGTTAACGAGCCGGCTTGGAATTTTGCCCCCGCCTGGCTGCCAGATGGCAAGAGCATCGTTTTTCTTTCAGATCGCAAAAATACTTATGGTGTCTACGTTACTGACATCAAAGGTAAGCGCACGAATCTCGTCGTCAACGTTTCGCGATGGTTACCGAAACACGTAAGAAACGACGCGAACCAAATGAGTGTCTCAATCGCATGGTCTCCTGACGCGACAAAGTTTGTAACCTCAGCAACCAGCGGACGGCCCGGCGGGATCCGGGTTATAGACGTTAAGAAACAGTCCGCCGCCTTTGAATTTTTTGGTATCGCACCCTCGGTGCTCAGCTGGACTCCGGATAGCCGACGAATTGCTGTGATGGACCTGATACACGGCATGGCCATGAATTCCATCACTCCATCTTACGTCGACTTAGTGCGCCTAACAAAACCGCGGCGCAAGTAGGCGAGAAAGCAGGATGGTTGCGAGCCATGGGATCGAGTCGAAGGAGCGTCTAGCAGGCTGCTGAAAAAGTAACTTTAGCGCATGGTCCAACGTAATAGTAGCGAGTAGTAGAACTTCGTAACCAGGAGAAAGAAAACCAATGCGCGGAGACGATCTTCAGCAAGCGGGAATGTTCAGTTACTTGTCGCCGGAACAACGAGTGCCGCAGAACCATCCGCTGCGAGCGATACGCAAGCTTTCGGATGCCGTGTTTGCGGAACTGTCGCCACAGTTCGATAAACTTTACGCGCGGATAGGGCGACCTTCGATCGCGCCGGAGAAGTTGCTGCGAGCGCTGTTGCTGCAAGTGCTCTACAGCGTGCGCAGCGAGCGACTGCTGATGGAAGAGTTGAACTACAATATGCTGTTTCGCTGGTTCGTCGGTCTGAACATGGACGACCGCGTGTGGGATCCGACCACCTTCACGAAGAATCGCGAGCGACTGTTGCGCGGGGACATCGCTGAGGAATTCTTCGCGGGGGTGTTGGACCAGGCACGCGGGTACGAGTTGCTCAGCGATGAGCACTTCACGGTTGACGGCACGTTGCTGGAAGCAGCGGCGAGTCTGAAGAGTTTCAAGTCGAAGGACCATCAAGACGAGCCGCCGCCCGATGATCCTGGTAATCCGACGGTGAACTTTCACGGCCAGAAGCGCTCGAACGAAACCCATCAATCTACTACTGATCCGGATTCGATGTTGTGCCGCAAGGGCAAAGGCAAAGAAGCGAAGCTGGGCTACGCCGGCCATCTGCTGATGGAGAATCGCAATGGCCTGGCGGTCTCTGCTTGCGTGACGCCGGCGACCGGCACCGCCGAGCGCGACGCGGCGCTGGACTTCGCTGGAAAGATCAG